>WNGR01001996.1_pt1 | contig 34052 bp, 31 predicted proteins | sample 5407581 | NCBI WGS metagenome assembly WNGR01 (sample SAMN13153383, study PRJNA577476) | soil metagenome | isolation source: 80 cm soil or saprolite under Garry oak tree replicate 2 | place: USA:California | collected 2016-06-15
CCATGAGAAAATTGACCCCTGCAAAGCCGTTGATCGGCACGATCACCGTCCCGTTGGGCTGCACGAGGGGCTGCCCACCGATGCCATGCGCATTGTTGGCGGTCGACTGCCCTGCTCCCCAGGTCAGTCCGCCGTCGGTGGAGGTACTCATCTGGATCAGATCGCCCAACGTATTGTCGTCGAATTCGGTATAGCAGTTGCCGTAGAACGGGCTTGTGGCCGTATCATCGCAGACGCTCCAGTTTTTGTCGTTAAAATGACCATCTGCATTCACCACGACGGGGCTGCCCCAGCTCAGTCCGCCATCAGTCGAGCGGCTGATAAGCACATCAACAGGCCCTGCCGCGGTCACTATGCCAAGCCAGGAGATGATCCACACATTGTGCTTGGCGTCAAAAGCAACAGAGGGATCACTGACACGGCCATAAATTCCCGTTGGCGTTGAGAAGGGGGTGGTGCCAGGCAGGAAGCCGCTGGTAAAACCTTTCCCTCCATTGGTAGATGTGGCGAAACCGATATCGGAAGCTCCACCATTGAAGAAGCGGCCCACCTGGAAGGCGGAAACGAAGGTGGAGCCAGAGGCCAGGGTATCCGGTTCGACTTCCGTTGCGTGCTGGCTCGTGCTATTGGTAAACGGGTCGCTACTGAGCTGGAGAAGGGTACCACTGGCAAAAGCGAGGATGGTTGACGAAAAGGCGAACACGAGGGCGAGGGTAAGCGATACAAGTATGTGAATTGGTCTTCTAAACTGAGAAATACAAGACATCGTCGTTCCTCCTTGAAACAGGTCTTTCCAAACACTCTACGTCTGGGTGAACACTATCGGCAAGTGACCAGGTTACACGTTTGACACTACAAGTACGCTCCACGGGAGTCTCACACCACAACCAGCAATGGCGCAGCAATCACAATGAGCAACACCGGGAGAAACGGGCCAACCGGTGTTGCTGTGCGCATGATGGGTCTCCTCTTCTTCGAGTGGTAAATGGTGGCACTACATCTGAGATAAGATGACACGTGAGCAGGCATGACATGAAAACAACACGCAGCTAGCAATACCTTCCCTCAGATAGAATACTCAAAACATCGGGCAAATGCAAGAGAGAGCGGGCAGAAGCGGTGAACCTCGTGACCGAGTGAACTGTGATCCAGGACTAATGAACGAACCAGCACTGGCAGTGGATGCCAACCACCCGAAGGTGTTAGTAGCTGGCTCCAACGACGAGATCGACATGGAGGCCTGCAACGCCGGAACCGACAACACTTGCCCCTTCACTCCGGGAGTAGGCACGTCGGGGGTCTACTTCTCATTTGACAGCGGCACCACCTGGACTCAGCCCACGTACCAGGGCTTGACCGCCTGCGGCTGCCTGGGAGTCGTCGGGAGCAGCGACCCACCCTGCACGGCCCAGGTTGGATCGATTGGTACGCTACCCAACTATTTTGAAAATGGACTGGTCTCCGATGGCGACCCCGCGCTGGCCTTCGGCCCTAGCCCAGATGCCAGTGGCCATTTCTCCTGGTCTAACGGTTCACGCCTCTACTACGCGAACCTTACCTCGAACCTCCCCGGCACGCAGACGTTTAAGGGCTTTGAAGCCGTCGCCGTCTCGCGCACAGATGATGTGACAGCGGCGGCGGCGGGTAATGGGAGTGCCTGGATGAACCCTGTGATCGTCACCAAGCAGTCATCAACGACGTTCAGCGATAAAGAGCAGATCTGGGCTGACAACGCCGCGAGTAGCCCGTTCTTCGGCAACGCGTACCTTTGCCTCGCCTCGTTCCGCAGCGATAGCCATGGCAATGCCTCGCCGCAGCCACTGCTCGTCGCCACCTCAACGGATGGCGGCGCGACCTGGACACAAAAGCAGGTCACGTCAGCTAGCAACAACCCCTTCAACACCAAGCAGGGTTTCGGGCGATCCGGCTGCACGGTCCGCACCGACAGCCATGGCGCGGTCTACGTCTTCGCCAACCAGTTCGGGGTCGGCACGCCAGGGAATAGTTCTCACATCTTGGTCAAGTCCCTCGACGGGGGCAAGTCGTGGACACGGCCCGTGAACATTGGGCTTGCCGTTGACACCTGCTTCCTCGTCCAGTTCGACGGAACCAGCTTTCGCTGTGTGATGGACGGCGTGGGCGGCGCGCGCGACGACCTCTCGGCGGCTCCAAGCGTGGATATCGCCAACGGTGCGCCGACGGGTGCCGGTGCAACCAATGAGATCCTGCGCACCTGGGTGGACGGTCGCGACGGGGTCAACCATGAGCATGTGTTTGTGAGCTTCTCGACCGACGGTGGGAACACCTGGTCGGCTCCCTCGGCAACAGAATCGTCGGGTGACCGCGGCTACTACTCGGCCATCGCTATCTCGCCTAGCGGGACGGACGCCTACCTCGTGTACAACGCGTTCACCACGCCGCTACGCACTGATACTACCAGCACGCGGACGCTAGTAGGCGTGGTGAAGCACGCGGACATTGATGCAAATGGAGTGCCTGGCACGTGGAGTGAGCTGCACCGCGGTGCACCCGGAGATCCGCGAGGCTCGAGCCAGAACAACCTGTGGCTGGAGTTCCTCGGCGACTATGTGTATGCAGTCGCGACTGACACCTACGGTGCCGGGGTCTGGAATGACACCCGGAACGCAGCCGACTGCCCGGCGATTGACAACTGGCGCGCCGCGGCCCAGGCTGCCGTACAGAACGGGACCATTGTGCCGCCGAAGCCTGCGCCCGAGCAGGACTGCCCAGCGACATTTGGCAACTCGGACATCTTTGGAGGCTCCTATGCTGATCCCACACCGTAAGTAGATCGAATCGGTGGACATAAGCATTTCACCAGGGCTGCCTGGAGGGCATCCCTGGAATGGGAATCTTGTTGTAGAACAGGAGATATCTCCTGTTCTACACATTTTAAGCCAGACTTTATTGACTCTTCCCCCAGAATAACATCCCCTTTGTATACTAAGGTGCTGGCGAAAGTCTCTGAGCAACTCAAGATAGCCATAGACTTCCGTTAACGGCGTGCGCAACTCGTGACTCAGATTCATGAGTAGCAAGTCTTTCAGCTCGCTTATCTGTTGCTGCTGAGTTACTTCTAATGCCTGCCCCTGAGCGGCTAAACGAGCAGTAATGATCTGGCGATGCATTTGGAAAAATTGCGCGGTTGGCAGACCGATAACGAGCCCAGCTATATCGCCGACAATATAATTAATGAGCACACCGCTCGGCCAGGAGAAGCCGTAAGAAGCCCAAAACGAGCAAGCCGTGCCAACGACAATCGCTCCCCAGGTGATGATGGTCCCACGGCTACCGCGGAAGTGGGCAACAAGGCAAAGCGGGACTAGAGACACACTCCCGTACGCTATCACATTGGTAAAGAATTGCTTCACGAGAAAATTTCGCCTACCCATCCAATGCCTTTACCCTTAATGGTGCCTTTTTTGCTGGACTGGGCGCGGGCTTGCTCATAGGCATTTATGATTACCTCGGCTATAATACGACAGCGTACATGGGAGCTGAGATGCGCAATCCTGGTCGCGTCATCCCCTGGTCCATTATAGTTTCTATCCTGGGAATAATGGTACTCTACCTGGCTCTCAACGTCGGGGTAGTGGGAGTAGTTCGCTGGCAAGAAGTTGCACAATCATCGTCAATTGCTTCACTCGTCCTGGAGCGTGTCTGGGGTAAAGGCGTTTCAAGCGTGGTGACGGGCCTCATTATCATCACCGCGTTTGCCTCGGTTTTTGCGGGACTTCTAGGCGGCTCTCGTGTGCCATTTAACGCGGCTCGTGATGGCGTCTTCCTGCGACAGTTTGGCAAATTACACCCACGCTATCACTTCCCGCACATCGCTTTGATCGTGATGAAATGCTCGCCGAACTGGCAACTCACGTAGCCAATCTCGCTATCTTAATTGACCCGGCACGCATAGCCGTTGGCGGAGGACTGATGAGTTCGAGTGATGTGATTCTACACGCACTAGCATTTCGCCTGGGATACGCAGTTCCCTTTCCACCAGAGATTGTCCCTGCGAGATTCTTGAATGATGCATCTCTCCATGGCGCAATAGCCCTGGCATTGACAGGATCTGTCAATGCCAGCCCCTGATTACTGGTCATTCCCTCTTCCTGACTGCGTATAAACTATGACATTATGACCTTTCATAAAATACCCTGAATATCATTAACGATGACACGGCTGTAGGGGCCGGTTCACCGCGCCCACCGCCGATTTATCGGCCCAGGGGCGACCCACAACATATCCCAGTTAATTGTTTAAAATTCATTATCGGCCCTGGCATGCCTGCCCACCCATATCCAGGTGAATTTTTTAAACCTCATAATGTCAGTGTCAAGGAATATCAGAGAGATAGTTGTGTTTGTCGCCCAACAGAGATCGCGTTAGAATACATTTGATGCCCACTAGAGCCGGCATCCTATGTGGTGTCAGCCCTCTCAAAGGCAGCATACTATGGTCAGCGATGAGTAGATGCTCTCAAGCCTGACATACCGAAAGGAATTTGTGCAATGAGCGAAAGCAAATCAACTGAAAGCCTCATCAAGAAATGGGCCGAGACACAGCAGAAGCTGTTGACGAACTGGCTTGACACAATGCGGCGCTCCGGCGGAGCACCGGGTCCGGAACTTTGGACGAAAACCGTGGAAGCCTGGCAAACGTCAGTGAAAGAGACGCTGGATGCACAGGCGGAATGGACCCGCGAATGGACCGAGACCTTAGCCAAAGCCAAGGGGACCCCCGAAGAGCTACGGGAACTTGCTCGACAGGGGCGGGATTTGTTCCAGCGCTGGACCGATGCTGAGCGACAACTCTGGCAGGGCTGGTTCAATATCGTGAGGGATATCAATTTCAGACCAGAGTCTGGAACAAGCCCACAAGCAGCTATGATACAACTCTGGCAAGAGTCTGCCCACAAGATGATCGATACGCAGGCTGCCCTGGTCCAGCACTGGACGTCTGTGTTCACCGGCACTAAGACCGACAAATAGCCACGCCAGTGCAGTATTTCCAATTATACATGACTCAGCAGTTGGCAAAGCACACGGCATAATCCTCTCCCGTGTGCTTTGCCTCCCTTGGCCTATCCAATCGGTACCACCCACGATGGCTTCTTCGGAAACAACGTCTTGATCACCAGCTCAGCCTCATCTTTTACCCACACATCCGGAAAGGCGTAGCGCAGTTCATCCAGGCTGCGATAGCCAAACAGCAATTGCAGGAACACCAGCGGCGGGAACGCCGCGTCCTCGCTGCTCGCATAGGCCGGACTGCGCCAGGATTCAGCCAGCTTCAATCTACCATCCTCGAAGACCAGGCGCAGCCCGCCGCGATACAAGCTGATACGCAGTTCGCCGCTGTAGCTTCCCAGCGGCGACTCCAGCAACCGCCGTTCCAGCGCGGGCGCAATATGCCGTAGAAAACGCGGCACATCAGGCACGCGCACATACCAGGCATAGGGCGGCACACACCTGGTGGTGAGCGCGCTCCCCAACACCTCATACACAGGATGCGTGGCGCTCAAACTAAAGCTGATCTCTTGAAACGGACCTGCCCCCGGCTTCGCCTTCAAGCCTTGCCCCTGCACTGCCAGGGCGTGCAAAAGAGGCGGCAGGACGGCCTTCAAGTTCACTTCTGGCCTGACTTCCAGCGCGAAGACCTCCATATTCTTCTCCCAACGCATAATGGGCACTAAAAGGAAGCCGACCGCCATCCCTGCGCGCTCCATGATGATCTGCACATGCCAGTTGTCTTCAGTTTCAATGACGTTCCACATCTTAAGATGGTAGCGCAGCCAGTTCGCTTCGAGAGGCGAACTAACCATACTTTCGCGTCTGCGGCGGTCGTACAGCTCTACAATCAACGGGATATCATCTTCTGTGGCGTCGCGCAGCGTGTATGGCTCAGGTTCATTTTCTTTGGCAGCGGGGATAAGCGAGAGGTTGGTTACCCTTCTTCCGCCCAGATTCAGCGCGTATTCATACCCAAACTGGCGATAAAAGTATCGAATGCCTGTGATGCCCTGGGCCAGGTGGCCCTCGGCCTCACTGCGCGCGTGGATCTCCTCGAACATGCTGCGCACCAGCCCGCGATTGCGATAATCGGGGTCGGTTCCGACAATCTCTGGTCGGCCAAAGCCAAAACGGATCCCCTCGTACTCCCACGTCTGCGACCAGAAGCAGGTGCAGGCAACCATCTTGTGCTCCCTGCGCCGCGTATCCTCAATGACAATAAAATCACGCGGCCCCATCAAGGGGTGCCGGCCGCTCATCAACTCGCGCACCAGGTTCTCAGCACGCGTATTGGGCGGCTCGTCCGCTTCGTCACGGAACACATTGCCGGTGAGATACACAAGCTCCTCAGTATCGTTTGCCTCCGACCAGCGCAGGAGAAGACCATTCCCGAGGTCGCGTTTGACACGTAAATCGTAATGTGCAGGTGGTAATTCAGTTGACATACCCGTTACCTCATTTCTGTGCAAAAAGGTCTGTGGAAAAAACAAAACAAGACAAGAAAAAGCAAGGACTGTGGTACTGTATACAGCGCCGGTGCGAAAATGTAAGGGACTGTTAACTCTTCAGCAGAAAAAGAGCAGGCTTCCCCGCTAAATGATCACAAAAAAGCTCGGGGCTGTTTCAATACTGCCGGAGAAACCATGGAGGGGGAGGAGCGCCGCGAAGAAGCATGATCCACCCCGCAAACACCTGGTAAGCGTGCTGTCTCATAGATGGACCACTTCTTTCGTCTGGCTAATCAACTTGTGTATCTGTCTCAACTATACCGGGTCGTTTGCTGTTTTGTCAAGAGGATAATTCCTGGTGATTCCCCAGAAGTCGGCAAGGCGACGTGAGTCAGGTGTGCTGGACAAATGTGCGCGAGAGATCCTTCGCTGCGCTCAGGATGACACACCCCGAGCTGTCATCCTGAGCGCAGCGAAGGATCTCTCGCGGACTTCTGGGGAATCACCAGGATCATCCCAACGAGTTGGTGAGCTGGTGTTGTATAATTGACACTCAACAGGATACTTGCGTCACCATAGGAGGTGCGTTTTTGAATATCCAGAACCAGAACCAACCAGATCAGACATCCCAGGCGAGTCATAGCCCCCTCGTCCTCCCTTTGAGCGCTATCGAGGCCAGTTTATTGCCTCTTGTCGGAGGCAAAGCGGCCAATTTAGGCGAACTCATACGGGCAGGGCTCCCTGTGCCGGATGGCTTCTGCGTCACCACGGCAGCCTATGAACTCGCGAGCCAACAGGCGAAGCTTGAAACGATACTCCACGCGCTTGCTGCCACCAACGCCTCCAACGCTGGCGATGCTGCTCGTTTACAGGAATATGCCGCCACCGCCCGTGCCGCGCTGTTAGCGGTCTCCATTCCTACAGCCATCGTAGAAGCTATTCGGGAAGACTATCGTGAACCGCTTCCCGTGGCTGTACGCTCCTCCGCTACTGCCGAAGACCTCCCTTTCGCGAGCTTCGCCGGTCAGCAGGAAACCTATCTCAACGTTATAGGGATCGAGGCCGTACTCGACGCGGTGCGGCGCTGCTGGGCTTCTTTGTGGACGGATCGCGCGGTAACTTATCGCTTGAGCAACCATATCGATCCTCTTACCGTACGCCTGGCGGTCGTGGTAGAGCACATGGTGAACGCCACGGTAGCAGGCGTCCTCTTTACGGCCAATCCCCTTACCGGTCGTCGTCATCAGGCCGTCATTGACGCGAATCCTGGCCTGGGAGAAGCGGTTGTCTCCGGTGCCGTCAATCCCGATCACTTTGTGGTCAATGCCGCCAGCGGCGAAATCGTCGAGCGCCACCTGGGCGAAAAACAAGTGCTTATTCGCGCGCTTTCCACCGGTGGGACGGAGCGCGTCGAGTCGGCAGAGCTAAGCAAGCTCCCCAGCCTCACCGATGAACAGCTCGTCGCCCTCGCGAAGTTGGGGATGCAGGTGGAAGCACACTTTGGGGCGTCACAGGATATCGAATGGGCGATTGATGACAAGGGCAAGCTCTGGCTGACGCAGGCGCGGCCGATCACGACGCTCTTTCCGCTGCCCGCCGATGCCCCCTCGCCAGAAGAGGGCGTGCGCGCGTATTTCTCGGCCAATGTCGCCCAGGGGGTCTATGGCCCGCTCACTCCTATGGGCCTGGCCTTCATTCGCTTGCTGATGGCTTCCGGTGCAGCACTAATGGGCTTTCCTCCCGCTAACCTCCTGGCCGGTCCCGCTTTTGCCAAAGAGGCGGCCCATCGTCTCTTCCTCGATCTTGCTCTATTTCGTCCAGGACCTGCTCAATCCAGAGACGGCGCGCAAGCGCTTTTCGCGTTTGCAGCAGCAGGTGCACGCACTGTTGAACGAACTTCCGCACGATGCGAGCGCAGAAGAACGCCTGGCAGCGTTTGAGCGCGGAGTGCAGGAGCATTTCCCTGCGATCTTGTCCGGCTTTTTGCCGGTGTTATGGCTAGTGTTTGGCTTACCGGTGGTGGCGAGCAAATTACTGAACGGCATGGCAACCGCTGATGAACTCCAGACGGTGCTGCGCAGCCTCCCCTATAACCCGACTACCGAGATGGACCTGGAGCTCTGGCAGGTGGCCCACCGTCTAAGAGAAGAGACGGCAGTCGTCACCCTGTTCCGCGAGGGGCGACCAGAGCAACTGGCGCAGGCATACCACGAAGGAAGCTTGCCGCCTGCATTGCAGCAAGAGCTGGCAGACTTTCTGCGCACCTATGGGCACCGGGGCGTGGCCGAAATTGACCTGGGACTGCCGCGCTGGTCGGAGGACGCGGCGTATCTGCTCGGCGTACTCGCCAACTACCTGCAACTTACCAATCCAGATGCAGCGCCGGATGTCCAGTTCCAGCGCGGTGCGCGGGAAGCGGAGGCTATGGTGGCGGAACTGACGCGGCGAACGCGCAAACGCGGCTGGCTCCGAGGGAAGCTCGTTCACTTCTGCCTGAGGAGGATACGCGACCTGACAGGCCTGCGTGAGGGTCCAAAATATACCATTGTCTTGCTCATGGCGGAGGCGCGGCGCCTTCTCATTTCGACAGGTGAGGAACTGGTGCGTGCCGGACGCCTGGAAGCTACCGGGGATATTTTCTTTCTCACGCTCGCGGAGGCCCACGAGGCCCTGGCGGGCAAAGACATGCATGCGGTTGTGCGCGAGCGCCGACTGAGCTACGAGCGCGAGTTGGGGAGGCGCCATATCCCGCGCATCTTGCTTTCGGATGGCACCGAGCCGGAGGCCGAAGCGCAGAGCGTGGCAGGAGCCGCTACGAATGGAATGCTCAAAGGAACCCCAGCTTCGGCGGGTCTGGTAACGGCGACCGCGCGCGTGATTCTGGAACCGGTGGGTGCTCGTCTGGAACCAGGTGAAATCCTGGTCGCCCCTTCAACCGACCCCGGTTGGACGCCGCTCTTCCTCACAGCGAGCGGCCTGGTCATGGAAATGGGCGGCCCGATGTCGCACGGCGCGGTCGTAGCCCGCGAGTACGGCATTCCGGCGGTGGTAGGTGTGACCGGCGCGATTGAGCGCATCACGACGGGCCAGCAGATCACCGTCGATGGCTCTCAGGGAACCATCAGCTTTCCATAGGACACGCCACAACAACCCGGTGTCCTACTTGCCTTGCGTTATCACGCGTTGCCGCCATCTTTGTCATGCTGAGCGAAGCGAAGCATCTCTCTGCTGTAATACTTGCCTCGCGTTATCACCTATTGTTGCGGTTATACACAACATTGATCACGGCGATCAACATGGAGAAGAGTACCATGACCAGCAGAATGTATACTCCTGCAGTGGCGTCGGCATGTGCCGCAATGGCAATGATTACCAAAAAAAAGAGCGTGATGACCCAGAGAACGAGCGAAACAATTGCCAGTACCAGGCGTTGGCTCGCACTGGGCGTTTTGCCCGCTGACCCTGAGAGTTTCTGCCCGGCGTTGAACATTCCCTGGCCGGTGGCATAGCTGTTGAACCCGGGTGTCTCCTGGTAGCCGGTAGCGTATGGAGATGGCTCTTCTTGGCCCCGCTCTGTATAATCCATTTGGTGTGACATACCTTTTGCCTCCTTGTGTTTTGGTGTAGACAATTCATACACCCGTTCCTCACCCAATATATTCCTGAAAGTTCTGAGGCAATGCCTTGTTCATCGCCTTAAAGTAGACCGTCGCCTTCCCTAAAAAAATCAACAATGCCTGGAGATAGACATCCAGTTGGAGCTCAACTGGCGTCGAAAAGCCGCCCCGGTCAATCGTCTTCTGCAAATCCTCATCCGAGAAAGCATCAACCGTTGCTTTCAATTCATCGTCCAATGTTTGAAACCACGCCTTAAGTCGGGCGACACTGCTCTCCAAACCCACTTCCCCGTTGTGATATGACCAGTCTTGCCGGAAGGTTTTCAACGACTGAATGTACGAATACTCGACTTCACCCATCTCACGGCATAAAGCACCCAACGTCATATTTTGCCCTCCAGGGCTAAAAGCCAGGTCAGCATCACTCAGGCTGTCTAACAGTTGCGAGCGCATCCCATGTGTTCCCTCAATCCATGGCCACTTCTCAAGCATATAGCGATTCATAACTTTCCTCTTCCTTCTGTAGAACACCTGATTACTCAGCACAGCATCATAAACGAAACTTTTGGCGTGTCATTCCGCCCTCGCTTCGATTGCTGGCCTGATAGTCTCAATATAGTGGGCAATATGATTGGCCGCCCGTTTCATATACGTAGGATTTTTATAAAGATTACTCAGCATAACGGCGCCCTCAAGCGTGGCAATGAGGATCGACGCTACCTCATCTGCGTCTACTCCTGGGCAAATCTCCTGGCGCTCTATGCCTTTGTTCACAATACGATGAATGGTAGTGCGCCAACTATCCATGGCCACTCTCGCCCGCTCTCGCAGCGCCTCGTTGGCATCATCTGCCTCAATCGCTGTATTGAGAATCGGGCAGCCGCCAGCAACCGGGGGGTCTTCTACGATCCCTTCAAAGACCGAGACAATAGCCAGGAGACGCTCTATCGCGTTCAGCTTCCCTGCCAGCGCCAGGCGCATGCGCTGCTCAACCAGTCCATACGCGTAATCGAACGCTTCCAGGGCCAGTTGTTCCTTACTGGAGAAATGGTTATAAATCCCCCCTTTCTCCAATCCGGTTTCACGCATAATATCGGTAAGGGACGAGCCAAAGTAGCCCTGGCGATTGAAGAGTTGGGCTGAGCGTGCAAGGATTCTCTCCTTTGTCTGTTCGCCTTTGCTCATGTATTTGTTCCTTTTGGTTAAATCAGAGCCTTTAGTCTGAATAAGTATATCATACGCCGCAGGCGCTGAAAATGAACCTCACCCCTGCGCAGGGGGAGATGATGGACGCAAAATGAGACACGTGGTCGTTCCATGCGCATAAAGTTTGCCCTCAGCATCGGTCAAGCGGCCTTCGGCGGTGGCGATGCGTCCTCCAACGTAAATGATCTTCCCCTCGCAATACACCGTTCCCGTCTTCACCGTAATAGGTCGCAGGTAGTTGACCTTGAGTTCGACGGTGGTATAGCCTACTCCGGCGGGGAGCATGGATTGTACGACACACCCAAGCGCCGAGTCCAGGAGTGTCGCCATCACCCCTCCATGCACCGTACCAAGAGGATTGTAATGATACTCCGCTGGCTCGGCGGCAAAGACGACGCGTCCCTCGCTCACCTCGGTGATCCACATACCCATCAAGACAGCAATGGGAGGTGGCGGAAGCTCACCCGATTGCAAGGCTTTGAGATACTCGATGCCATTGATCGTCTTTCCTGTTTGAACTGCTGCCGTGGGGTCTTCCCAGGTAATCACGCGGGTGCGACTCGTTTGAACATTGCTCATCAAGCACTCCTTTCATGCTGGCTACTTCATCAGACCGATCGGTCTGTTTTATTGGCAATAATTTAAGACCGAACGGTCTTAAATAAAGTATAGCTGATTTTGCCATTTTGTCAAGGGATCGTGCAGTTCCCTTAATGCAACTGGAGGGTATTGGGGTGGATGAGGAGACCCAGCAAGCTATTGAGGATTGGCACTATTGGGTGAACCGGGGATACGAATTCTAGCACCGGATTTAGGCTCCCGATCCCGAACTCTTCTCCGTGCAGCAGCTCAATTGGGCCTTTGCTGTGGAGTAAGTGTGCGCTAGCGATTGGCAAACCACACGGCGTAATCCTCCACCAACTTCTGGGTCTCGGCATCGGCCCCTGTGGCCTTCAGATCACACAATGGGAGTTCATTGACTCCATTTTTATGCTTTACCGCCACGATGGTGCCATAGGTGTCGTCTAGAAAAGTGATGGCCAGAACACTGACCCGAGCCCCTTGACGCACCGGCCCGCGCTGATATTCCTCCACGGTGGCGGCAAACGGGAAGACCAGATGCTGCTCCAGGTAAGCATGCCAGGCCCGAAACACGGCGAACTCATCGTGACTCTTTGCCTGGTTCACAATCGCATGAATCCGTTGGCCTTGTTCTCCTCCGAGATAGAGCCAGCTCGTTTGGGACTCAAGCTCTTTGAGGGCTGCAGCCACATCATCCACGGTGTCACGCGCTGCTACTGGTTCCACTTCCTCGGGCGACAGATTCATTTCTGACCAGGACAGTCCCTCTTCTTCACACCAGGCAAGGTGGGCCGGCGGTATACTCTTCAGCGTGAGACTATCCCATTGGAGCGTCAAGATTTCCGCTTCATCCAGGATGGCACTGATGCGTGCCTGCCACCCACCAATATCACGACCCGTATCGGGGTCTGCGACCCCTGGTTTGACCACGACGCTCTCGCCGATGGTCCAATTTCTACTTTGCATAGCTCTTCCCATTTTCAACATGCTCGTACCCGTCCATTATACTCGGAGGTGTCAATGTTGCTCACACTCGACTCCCTCACTTTTTTGCAGGAAGCTCACTCTCATCTCTCATCCAACCTCCTGTCACTTTGAACGTGAGGACTTCCTTGAAGTCATGCAGTTCCTCTATCATCTCTTTCATGGATAACTGTTGTTGCGTCCCGCGCTTCCACGCTGGCCTGTCCTCCGTCCCAAGCACCAGATAATCGTTGCCAACAACTTCTGGCTTTTGCTCGCTGAAATAGCTTGCCAGAAAATGTTCCACATCGTTTTGATGAGCGATGAGCAGATCACAGTAGGGGCAGTAGCGGCACGTCTTGTTTAAAGACAGCACAAACATTGGATCCACATGGATCACCAATGGCAGCTTCCGCTGCCGCGTCTTGCCCTCACACTGCGGGCACCTCGTAAACCGCAAGTCCTCATACGGATTGAGAAAAAAGCGGTAACGCGGGGGTTGTTTGCCCAGTTGTGTCATAGTCTTCTTTTTCCGCTTTGCCATTGATACGTTACTCCTCCTTGATTAAAAGCAAGCGTTTCAACTGCTTGCTACAAATTTCTTTTATCCAGTTCTTCTTTCAGTGCCCGCATATCATTTGCCTGGCATGCGTTTTCTCTGCTGTGCGAGGGTCTCGATAAAGTTATACATCGAGGCACAATATATAACCAGGCAAGGGTACTACCGATCGTAGGATATCATCTCGTCAGGGAGGCTTGCAGCCAAATGCTTTGCGGGGAGGTCATATCCAATCTGCCCATCATCCTATGGAGGAGTAAATACCCAGAGAGCGGACTCTATAAATTACTCTAATGATTAAAACACCCGAGACCCCAAATTTCATTCCGTCATGGAGGGGACTCTTTCAGATTAGCCTGCTATGCGTCTTGTTCTGGGTGAGTATGCTTCAATAGCATTCTAAGCCCTTTATCTAGTGGCAATGGTCGTTGCACTATTGGCCAGGTATCATGTCTTTCAAAGGATACACTAGCAGTGACCCCTATGGAGCATCTATTCGGAACAGCAGAAAGGTGATATGTTATTGATGGATAGGAATTTCCAGAGAAAATAGGCCAATTCCATGTCGTCGCCTAACTCAATCCTGTAAACGGGATGGGTATCTTCGCGGTAAGATTCTGAAGATTCAATAGAACATCGTTTTCTGAAAGAGGAGTGACCATGCGAACCATTGCGATCGAAGAACATTTCCTGGCCGAGGGGTTCACAGAGGTGATGAAGAGAGACGCTCCCAGCCAGGGAGGGGGCTCGAATGCTGCATTCGTCGCCCCACAGCAGGCGAAGCTTGCTGATCTTGGCTCGACTCGTTTGAAGGATATGGATGCGGGCGGTATCGATCTCCAGGTGATCTCTCATACGGTCTCAGGCGTCGTGTCACTTCCCGGTAGCGAGGGTATAAGGTTGGCACAGGCAGCAAATGATCAATTAGCCAGGGCTGTTGCCGCTCATCCCGATCGTTTCGCTGGATTTGCCACCCTGCCAATGACAGAGCCAGAGGCCGCTGCCGGTGAGCTGGACCGGGCGGTGCAATCGCTCGGATTTAAAGGTGCTATGATCAATGGCACGACCCAGGGACGTTTTCTAGATGATCCTTCCTTCCTACCGATTTTGGAGCGGGCCGTGGCCCTGGATGTGCCGGTGTATGTTCATCCTGGGGTACCACCTGCTGCTGTACGGGAGGCCTACTATTCAGGCCTCGATCCGGCGGTGAACTACTTTTTGGCGACTTCCGGTTGGGGCTGGCACTCCGAGGTGGGCATCCATGCCTTGCGACTGATCCTGGCCGGTGTGTTCGATCGCTTCCCGACCTTGCAGATCATCATTGGGCATATGGGGGAGATGATTCCTTTTATGCTCGCTCGTATCAATAACGTGCTCACGCCCCAGGCAAAGCATTTGCAGCGTACAGTGCCTGAGTACTTTTTGCAAAACTTCTATATTACGACCAGTGGCTTCTTTACTGATCCCCCGCTTTTGCTCGCCCTGCAAACCATAGGAGCCGATCGCATAATTTTCTCGGTCGATTATCCCTATAGTACGAATGAACAAGGGAGAGTGTTCCTGGATAGCGCATCCATCAGTCCAGCAGATAAGGAGAAGATCAGTCATCTGAACGCCGAGCGCCTCCTGAAGCTTGCGCAAGCATAGCCTTCACTAGAGTGATACAATGCCATTTGACGAGGGGTACTACTACGGGAACTAAGCCCCTCGCTTATACAATGTGGATTCTCGCAAACGAAAGAAGGATAAAAAGCGCTATGTCTCAGGAAGAAAATGTTCGCACCATTCTCACATCTTCAGATATTTCTCAACGACCGGTACGCGGCCGTGCCGGTCTGGCCATCCAGGCAACAGATGTCGCCACCGTGATCAACAGGATACGCGAGGCAGAGGATGCCGGTGTTCAACAAGCCTGGATGACGCAATCGGCAGGCATGCTGGATACCCTGACCCTCTTTGCTGCCGCCGCAACGCAAACAACGCGCATCCGGCTAGGCACATCGATCGTGCCGGTCTACCCACGTCATCCCCTCGTGATGGCGCAACAAGCAGCGACCATCGACGCACTTGCACCGGGGCGCTTGCGCCTGGGTGTTGGCACCAGTCACCGCCACGTGATGGAAAACATCTATGGTCTCTCCATGCTGTCTCCACTGGCGTATTTGCGTGAATATGTCGAGGTGATGCGTCAAGTGTTATGGGAGGGACGTGTAGAGCATCAAGGAACATTCTTCAAGGTGGCTGCCTCTATCCCACGCCCGGCACAGATTCCTTTGCTCATCTCGGCATTGGGTGAGAAGGCCTTTCACCTGGCAGGTGAAATTGCCGACGGCGCGATTTCGTGGGTCTGCCCGGTTCCCTATCTGCTCGATAAAGCCCTGCCTGCTTTACGAGCGGGGGCCCAGGCGCAAAACCGCCCCGTTCCACCGCTCGTCGCGCATATCCCGGTGGCAATGAGTACCGATGAAGCTGCCGTACAAGCGGCGGCAAAGTCGCGTATCTCGTACTATACGAAAGCGCCATTTTACGCCCACATGTTTGCAACTGCGGGCTTTCCTATTGCCGCGGATGGAACCGGTGTCGATGCGCTGATCAAAGCGCTGGTGATCACAGGAAACGAAGCGCAGGTGGAAAAGCGCGTGCGAGAGCTGATCGCAAGTGGCCTGGACGAGCTACTGCTGATGTTGGTGCCGGTCGCGGACGAGGCACACGAGCTCGCGCAGTTGATGCGGGTGATCGGTTCGCTCTAACGGCATTTCTTGTCCACAAGAACCGGAATTACTAACGGTTGATCTCAACAAGCAAGACCCATGCATCAGCAATAGCCTTGATAAGGGAGAAAATGATTGCGGGAACCACCCAGTAAAGACCGCCTTCATCACCAACCAGTAAGATAATACCGGCAATCAGGTACGGCAGCATGGCGACCTGATTCAGAAGCAGATTGATCACGTGAACCCTCCGGTACTGGGCATTTGATCCTCGCAGGATGTTTACACTGAGCACCGTGACAACCGTCCACGTGCTCAGTCCTATCAAGAGCACTTCGATGCCAAGCAGCAGCGCTGACTGCCCTGGAACCAGTACCAGCGACGACACAATCAGGATCGTCAATAAGACAATCAGCGACTGCAATGCGCGGTTTGGCAACCTGGGTATGGACAAGATCCTGGTTAAATTGATGGAGAGGCCGACGAAAATGAGACCAACCAGGGCTGCCGAGGCAGCGACCTCAGCGGCAAAGAAGGTCTCCCAATTGGTAATATGCATTTCTCTATACCACAATACTGATACATAAAGAAGACATATGTAGGCTCGGATTGCCCTTCGACACGATGAGTGCCAACTTTGCCTAATAATGTACCACACCGCTGGATCTACGCCAGTGGCGATGCGATAGATTTATTTTGCCTCCTTGCATTACAATTGAAGTATCTACCAATTCCATTAACTGATAAAGAGGGGTATCCAATGACTCGCATTCAATTTGGCTGGTCGCTGCCCAGCGGCCCACCTCAAGGGATGAGCCGCAATGCCTATATGGACAGTGTGTACAAGGGCTTTGAGCTGATCAAAGGGCATTTTGACTCATTCTGGTTTGTTGACCATTTACAATCTGATAATAATCCTCTCCTCGAAGGCCTGCTCAACTGATCGAGCAGATGCAGCAGTTCGTCGATCTCGGAGTCGATTACTTCATGCTGCAAAGCGGTGGGTTTCCAGACCTGACAACGCTCGAGTTGCTAGTCTCCGAGGTGATGCCGGCACTCAACCGCTAGTTCACTTCTACTGCCCACTCTGGGAGACCTCCAGGAGATGGCTGTCGGGGTCGCGGAAGGTAGGTTTCCTGCACCATATCCTCGGCATCCATTGCGCTGCCAAGCATGCGGTAGGCGATGCCAAAGAGGTAGGAGCGGTAGCTTTCAAAATTCTTTGTTGGTAGAAACGTTGTCGTGATCCTCTCCAGAAAGATCATCACAAAAACAACCCCTCGACCCTTTTCCCTATCTCTTCTCCTGGAATGCCGTATCTTTATCTCCCGACCACCTGCCGCAACTCTCTCACCACTCTCTCCAGCTGTGAAGCAGCATCAGAGGCGGAAATTGCGCCATCGGCAAGTTGTTCATTGACTTGGGTTGTGACTTTGATAGCGATTGCCAGTTTCTGGTTACTGGTGGTTTGATAATGTGCGGCTTTTTCAATGTACAGCGCTGCGCTGATCATTTGGCCGAGTACCTGTTGCATTGACTCTACATTTTGATAGCCCCAATTTTGCATCAAACCCTGGCTCATATCGGAGAGTCGACGTGCGGCGAAACTTGTTGCATTCGTATAGTATTGCACGGATTGCAAGCCCACCTGTGAAGAATCCACAACCCATCTCTGCTCAGTTGCAGCGCTTTGTTGTTTTGTGGCCAGCCTGTTCAGCGCTTCGCTATTGCTCCGCAGCCGCTCGACAGAACGCAGTATCGGTCGTGTGATAAATTGTCCGACTATTAAACCGGTGAATGCGGCCAACACCAGCACTACAAACGCGATAATGAGTGTGTTAAACAATTGTTGGTTGGCGACTGCTGTGACTGTACTGACCGGACTAAGCACAAAGTATGTCCATAGGACCATTGTGAGGCCACGTTGCGCTACTTGAAACAATCCACTCTGGCCACCGGGGGTCATCTGAAACGTTGCTGGCGGGTTTTTACTTTGCACCATACTCGCGAGTGTACTATCCGCCAGTACGGGTACGTTGCCGGTCGTGCCATAGCGAGCCTCGCTCGTTATAGTCTGTTGAACTTGCGGTACGAGCGGGGCAACAGCCGTGAAGCGGCGTGATGGACCGTTATCAGTAATTCTTACTCCATTCTGGTCGAGAATGAAGGCGTAACTCCCGTCTCCATTAGCTCCCTGGTCATTGCTGACGACATTCCATATGTAATCGATATTCAAAGTTGCGCGTATGAAGCCCAGGTAGGTTGGCCGGGACGTGGCGGTAACAATTGGAGCAAAGATATCGAGGTATGCTTTTTGTGTCTTGGGATTGTAGTAAACCGGCGAAATGAATGTCTTGCCGGATTGGACCGCCTGTACATCGTCCGGTGGCACGAGATAGTGCCCGCGGGGCGCGGGCGGTGTCGTCGTGGGGTAGTACAGCCGCAGGTGTCCCTGTGGATCAAAGAGTGCCCATGTCGTATAGTGTTTGTCACGGTACATACCGGCGACGAGTGCGTAACTAGCATGAACTGTCAGGTCCCGGGTAGCAAGTTGGGGAGGAGTGGCCATGAATTCTACCAAAGAGGGAACCTGTGTCAACGTTCCCACATCAAGTAATCGTTCATTCAGGTAGGTATCAATCAATTGTACTCGTGAATGGACATCACTTTCCATGGCGATGTTGGCCTGAGTGACCAGGGCCGGGCGTGAAAGCAATTCAATGCTGGTGACAGTAATCAGTAGCGGTACGATTGCTGCGAACATGAGCAACAGCGAAACGCGCAAAGATAGTGAGAGCCCGCGTCTGCGATGAGGTTTCAACTCGCTTTGTGACATTGCAAATAACCGTCCTTTACTCGCCAACTAACTAAGTTTGTCGTATGAGATCGGCACCTTCCAAATCACGCAATAAAGCGTTTACTTCATCCTCTCTGCGTCCCATCAAGCGTACTAACTCTGGTAGGATGCGGTATCCATCGATCAACAAAAATAACCGTCTATGTGCACGAGATAAACCCATACGTTCGATCCAGGCCAGAGCCTCATCGTATGGGCGTATCGGGTAAGGAACTCCACCTGCTGCCTGACTTGAGTGCATGCCCCCTGCGCTATTCATACCTTGCCCTCCTGCTGCCATCAAACCATTCCGCGTGTGATTTGCCGTTGCAGGAGTGTGTAAGGTAGGATCTGTTACGAAGCCCCGCTGTGTTGATACTTCATCTGTTACAGAAGCCAGCGGCTGTGTGATTTGTTGAGTAATTTGTGATGGATCTGATGGAGTAAATGTGAATCGACAAGTGCTCCAGGTCTTAAGCACACTGAAAGCTGGAAAACCAGTGTGCTGACCAAAGCTTGCCTGGATAACTTTCCCATTAGCGAAAGTAATCATGCCATGTTCAAGCATCGAACCTACATTTCGCTCAGCCGTCAGTATACCCGTCTTGCGGCCAAGTTGAATGACCTCAATCACATTGATGAGCCGATCTGTTGAGGTTGCAGGCTGCTGTGGCATATACACAATGCTCCAAGACCTGAAACTAATGGCGGGAAATTCCTTCGTTTCGATAATGGAAATTCACTTATTAAATATTCAAGGCTACACTATGAAATCATATGTGTACACGGCTACGCATAAGTCACACAAGCATAACATAAAAAACCTAATCTGCCAAAATTCGAGGGTGTGAATAGGACATCTGGCTCATTTTATTTCAATGCGTTCCCTCCACGAGAATTGGCAGGGCTAAACAGCACCTTGCGCCCCAACGGGAAGCAGAGCGATCGAACTGGGGAGTGCGGGCAGAGGCGCGCACATGATACAATAGAAAAGCTGCGTTCTGCACCCAGGAGCGCTCAGAGGCGGTAATCGCAATTGAGGAGTGACCTATGCGGTATGGCATCTACGTCCCCAATTTTGGACCCTATGGAGATGCCCGGATCCTTGCCGGCCTGGCGTACGAGGCCGAAGAGGCGGGCTGGGACGGCTTCTTTCTCTGGGACCAGGTGTCGAAGTCGACCCTGACGCCGACCGTCGATCCCATGGTTGACCCGTGGGTTGCCCTGGCTGCGATCGCACTCCGCACGCGCAGGATTCGCCTGGGCACGCTCGTCACGCCTCTTCCACGCCGCCGCCCGTGGATGGTCGCGCGAGAAACTGTCTCGTTGGATCACCTGTCCGCGGGACGGCTGATCTTCGGGGTAGGCTCTGGAGGCGGCTATTTCGACTTCGAGGCACTGGGCGAAGTCTCGGACACCAAAACGCTGGCAGCGCTGCTGGACGAGAGCCTTGAGGTGCTCACGGGGCTCTGGAGCGGCGAGCTGTACCGCCATGAAGGGGCTGCTTATCATATCAAGGAAGCACAGTTCCTGCCGCGCCCGGTCCAGTCGCCGCGCATCCCCATCTGGGTGGCAGCCATGTGGCCCTCGAAAGCGCCGTTGCGCCGCGCGGCTCACTGGGACGGCGTCATCCCCATCGGGCGCGACCTGCCCCTCACCGCGATGCTCACCCCGGTGCAGATGCATGAAATCGTCCGTTCTGTCGCCTCCCAGCCCGGATACACTACCCCGTTCGAGGTCGTCCATTCAGGTATCACCGCAGGCACGGACACAGCCCGCGATCGCGAGGTCGTTGCCGCCTACCAGCAGGCGGGAGTCACCTGGTGGGTGGAAAAGATCCTGCCCGAACGCTGGGGAAGCTGGACCAACTGGCCCCTTGAGGCGATGCGAGTGCGCATCCGGCAGGGGCCGCCGAGGTAGCTGTGACCAACATACCACTCTGTTTAAATTGAGTTAAAGGAAATGTGGTATCCTTCTTCTGATCGATCTTGCGAAACTGGTACCCTGGTTTCTAACAAGCGACAACCTGCTCCCTAAATCTGGATACCTGATCGTCGGTCCTTATATTATCTGCATACGAGAAAAGGAACGGAGCTCTCCAATGAGTACCATCTTGATGGTGGACGACGATCCACATCTTCGGGAACTCGCCAGCGTCTTTTTGCAGCGTGAAGGGTTTGCCGTCTCTGAAGCTTGCGATGGGGTGGAAGCCCTCTCAACCCTTGAGCGACTCAAAGTGGAGATGGTGATCCTCGATATTATGATGCCGAAGATGGATGGCTGGGAGCTGTGCCGCCAGTTGCGCAGGTACTACGATGTTCCCGTCCTCATGCTGACGGCCAGGGGAGAAACCAGCCAAAAACTCAAAGGGTTCCAGGTGGGCACAGACGATTACCTGGTCAAGCCCTTTGAGCCGCTTGAATTGGTAGCCAGGGTCAAAGCCTTGTTGAAACGCTATCGCATTGCTACCTCGCAGCGAGTCCAGCTGGGGGAATTGCTCATGGACCGCAAAACGTTTGAAGTCACCGTGCATGGGGAACGCCTCACCTTGCCCCTGAAAGAATTCGAAGTGTTATTTAAACTGGCCAGCACTCCGGGAAGGACCTTCTCCCGAGACCAACTGATCGAGGATATCTGGGGCTATGACTTTGCAGGAAACGAGCGCACCCTGGATGTGCATATCAATCGGCTGCGTGACCGGTTTCCCGAAGATCATCATTCCTTCAGAATCAGAACTATCCGCGGGTTGGGATACCGTCTGGAGGTGGGTTCATGAAGAAGCTGTGGCCAGCGACCCGGATTGTCGCGACGGGAACGCTCTTTCTGATGCTCTTGATCGGTAGTTGGATTGGCATCTTTTTCCTGACGGCGTGGTTGTATCACACCATTGGCCACGCTCCTCCCCCCTTCCTGGTTCAGGTGATCAATTCCTTGCTTGGTTTGTTGTTGTACGTCCTGATGCTCGTGGGTCTTATCTCCCTAATCAATGCCAGGCCAAGGGAAAAGCGAAGGCAAATGGGGCTCTTTGAGCCGATTTTCGAGGCGATGGAGCAAATCGCCAAAGGAGATTTTCAGGTCAGGCTGAATCCCTCCGTCAAAGCCAATGTCTTCGCGAGTGAATTGGCGAAGAGTGTGAATCAGATGGCCCTGGAATTGAACCAGATGGAGCACCTGCGGCAAGAGTTCATCTCCAATGTCTCGCATGAAATCCAATCGCCGCTGACTTCTATCCGTGGGTTTGCCCAGGCGCTGCACGATGAGCACCTGAGTGCCCAGGACAGACATCACTATCTCACCATTATCGAAACAGAAGGCATGCGGCTATCCAGGATGACCGACAATATGCTCAAGCTCGTTTCCTTGGAATCAGAACACGTGAAGATTGAGCCAGCACCCTACCGGTTGGATAAACAGATCAGAACCCTGATCCTGGCTTGTGAGCCACAGTGGACGGCCAAAACCATCGACATGGACGTCACCCTGGAAGAGGTCGAAATCCTCGCTGATGAAGACCTGCTCGGTCAGGTGTGGAGCAACCTGCTCCACAACAGCATCAAATTTACCCCAGAAGGGGGAAGGGTGTGGGTGAAAGTGCATCTAGTGGGCAGCCACATCGAATGCAAGGTCACGGATACAGGCGTGGGTATTCCCGAGGAAGCGCAAGCGCACGTCTTTGAGCGCTTCTATAAGGCGGACCACTCGCGGGAGCGTTCGAACGCTGGCAGCGGGTTGGGACTCGCGATCGCCAAAAAAATTGTGGAGTTGCATCAGGGCACCATTGGGATAGCGAGCCAATCGGGTGCTGGAACGACCTTGATCGTCTCTTTGCCAGTCGAATAAGTGAACAGAAGCAAGGATTCATGCACGTACCACTCCGCTCTGGATGAAAATGCGGAGTGGTGTTTTTTTGTGGCAAGCGCCAATTTAAATTGCGTTTACAAACGCAGTGTATTGTCCAAGATGAGGTCTAAATGACAAGCCCACACCTGTCATCCTGAGTGCAACGAAGGATCTCCCCGGACCGAGATCCTTTGATATTCCGAAAGAAAGAGAGAGAGAGTATGCTTGAAACGCAAGAGATCACCCAGGCCATCGCAGTCGAACATCTGGTGAAGCGCTATCGACGGGCGCAACGCAACGCGGTGGACGACATCTCGTTCAGCGTACGACGCAGCGAGACCTTTGGACTGCTTGGGCCAAACGGTGCGGGCAAAACAACGACGATCGGCATTTTGACGACCAGCGTGCTGCCCAACAGTGGCCGGGCCACTATCACCGGTATCGACGTGGTCGCCAACCCCATTGGCGCGAAGCAGCGGATCGCTGTTGTCCCCCAGCGCAATAACCTGGATAGAACTCTACGCATCAGCGAGATCCTGACCTATCATGCCGCCTATCATGGCGTGCCGCGTACCGAACGCACAGCGCGCGCTGATAGCTTGCTTGAGGAACTTGGTCTGTACGAGCGGAGGAAAGAGAAGCTGGGCTGGCTTTCGGGAGGGCTGGAGCAGCGGGTTATGCTGGCTCGTGCCCTGATGCACGAGCCAGAGGTGCTGTTCCTCGACGAGCCCACCAACAACCTGGACCCTCAAACGCGCCTCTTCCTCTGGGAACGCATTCATAACCTCCAAAAACGGGGCGTCACCATTGTGCTGACCACGCACGATATGGAAGAGGCTGATCGGCTCTGCGAACGCATTGCGATTATGGACCAGGGGCATCTCCTGGCGCTCGATACCCCTGACGGCTTAAAACGCTTGATCCCCGGTGGCACGATGCTCGAATTGCGTCTTCGAGTTCCAGAGGTGGTCGGGGTTTTACGCACAGTCGAAGACGGAGCGACCAACGTTCAGGACGAACGGTTCCGCGAAAAACTTGGGAGCCTGTCGGGGGTCACGAAGGTAGAGCAACTGGCCCTGGAAGGTCAACCCGAAACGCTGGCTTTCCGCTTATATGCAAGCTCAGACGCGGGTATACTGCTCGCCAACGCCGCGCAGGCGGTGATTCAAGAACAGGGCGAATTGCTCGATCTGCGTTTCACGCGGCCGAGCCTGGAAGATGTGTTCATTTACCTGACAGGAAGGAATTTACGTTCATGAGCGCGATCATCCCTTCTCCCCAACAGCATGAGTTTCATGCGCGCAGCAACGCCAGGGCAACTCTGACCGCCTTTGTGGCCATCGTAAGCCGCGACCTGCTGGTCATACGGCGGGAAATACTCGTTTTTTTGCTGCAAACGCTTATCCAGCCCCTCTTTTTCCTCTTCGTGTTCGGTAAGGTGCTTCCGACCATTGGCGCAGCTAGCCCGAGCTTCTCAACAGTCCTTTTGCCAGGGGTCGTGGCCCTCACCGTGTTCCTAACGGCGTTGCAAGGTCCGGCGATCGACCTGGCGCGCGACCTGAATGTCATTCGTGAAATCGACGATCGTTTGCTGGCGCCGCTGCCGACCATGCTGGTGGCCATCGAGAAGGTCTTGCTGGCCGTGCTGCGCGCGCTGATTGGCGGCGCGTTCATTTTCCCACTGGCCTTCTGGATTCTCGGCAGCGGTTTTCAAGTACGTACAGACATGCTTGTGGTTCTGATCTGCCTGATGGTGCTGGTTGCTCTGGTGGGAGCGTCGGCCGGATTGGTGTTGGGCACAGCAGCGCCCATACAGATGCTCCCCCTGATTTTCGCACTGGTGCTCACGCCGCTGATGTTTACCGGTTGTACCTTCTATCCCTGGGCGTCGCTCGGAGCGATCAAGTGGTTTCAAATCGTGACACTATTCAACCCGCTCACCTACGCCGCCGAAGGCATGCGTTACGCGATGGTCCCGCCCCTTCACGGGCACCCATTGCCAACGCTCGCGATCGGCTGGGTGTTGCTGGCGCTCTGCGCCTCTTTCGTCCTCAGCCTCTGGGGAGGTCTCAAGCTCTTCCACCGGCGCGTGGTGAGTTAGGTCGCTCGCTAGGCTGAGCGATAGGCTATGCTCAATCCCTTTCCGATGGGAACGACTATATGGTCAAATTGCGGCAGAGCCTCTAATGCTTGCAAGTATCCAGCGATTTCGTTGGGATGCGAGAGAACATTATCAGCCAGGAGCAGGACATCGGGCGTCAGTTTGGGGATGAGCAGAGATAACTGGGCAGGTGCGCTGTAGCGATCAGCGTCGAAGAAGATACAGTCGAATGGACCGCTCAGGCTCGCAACGATCTCGGTTGCATCGCCACAGTGAAAGTCAACTAGCTCGCGCAACCCAACATGGCGCAAATTCGCGTCGGCCTGGGCCTGCTTTTGCGCGTCGCGGTCAATGCTCGTGACATGCCCCCCGGTGAGCGATGCAGCCCAGGCCAGCCAGATCGTACTGTAGCCATTGGAAGTGCCAATTTCAAGGAGGCGCGTGCGCCGGCTGCTGCGCACCAGGATGTTGAGGAACTGCGCAGTCTCCGGTTCCAGATTGAGCATTTTTTTGTCGCGCTCCTGCTGCTGGGAATCGTTGTGCTGCCCTGCGGCATATAACTCAGTCAAGAAGGCGCGGATGTCGGCATCGTACATATCTTTCCCTCCTTATTCCATAGTTCTTATATAACATAGCGCTTAGTGCTCATTCGCTCATTCCCGGGAATCTCGTAGGTGCCGATTTATCGGCCTTAATACGCATCAACCTAAGCCGCGCATGAGCCCGGGTAGGCCAGAGCTAGGCAGGAAGGACAGCCCTGTCATCCTGAGCGCAGCGAAGGATCTCGCAGCCCCTCGAGCCAGACCCTTCACTGCGCTCAGGGTGACATGGTTAGGTCACTCAGTGATCATTCAGCAATAGGGCGGTACGGTCGCGGAGTAGACGCTCCGCGCCGTCACCGAGCTGCTGGATGACCTCTGCGGCAGATTGTTGATGTGTCACCAGCCCTACTGCCTGGCCTGCATAGATATAGGCGAGATCGTAATTCTTGCTGGCAATGGCTTCCGCGAGTTGCTGGCGCGCTTCACCAGCCTGGGGGAGTTCATCGATGCGGGTGTGCCATTGGTCTGTAAAGCGATTGCGCAGGGCGCGGCCTGGATACTGTGGAGGCCAGGAGAGTCCTTGAGCTACGTCGAAGGCGCGCGTGAGAATGGTGTCCGTTTCCCGAGCCAGCGTGATACGTGTGCGAGCCTGATCGGTATTCGCGCATTCGGGAGAGGCGAGCAAGGCGGTTCCGACCCATACTCCTTCGGAGCCAGCAGCCAGGGCAGCGGCGACTCCGCGTGGAGATGCGATACCACCGGCGGCAACTACGGGTATCCGCACAGCGTCCAGCACGGTTTGCAGCAGTGGAAGGGTACTCACCTGTCCGGTAACGTGCCCACCCGCTTCTGTTCCCTGGGCCACAATGAGATCGACTCCGGCTTGCTCGGCTTGAATGGCTTCGGCGCGCGTGTTGACCTGTGTGGCAAGCAGGATGCCGTGCTGGTGCAATCGCTCCACGTAGGGAGCGGGGGAGCCAAACGAGATGGAGACGAGGAACGGCCTGACCTCTATCGCAGCATCAAGCAGGTCGGGACGTTTTTCGATGGCCCAGGTATGCATGCCGATGCCAAATCGTCCCCCATCGCTTCCACGGGCAATGGCAACTTCTTGCCTCAGGAATTCGACCGATTCGCTACTGCCGATGCCGAACATGCCAAGTCCTCCGGCTTGCGTGACGGCGCGAGCCAGGCGTCCGCGCCCGACATAGGCCATTGGCGCGCCGATGATGGGATAGTGCAAGCCCCAGGATGTGGTGAGGTAGGTATGAAGCATGTTTCACTCCTTTAGTAGTACGTAAGGCTAGTAGTACAAGGCTGCTCTTCATCTGGACCCATACCCAGGGTCGCAACCTGCATAAGGTAAAGCCGCTGCGGCCCAGATGCGCTAGTTGTCATCCATTTGTCCTTTCACTTCATTGTAAGAGAGGTCTACCAGAGCCTTACGCTGCGAACTCTGCGAGCAGTACGGCGATGAGCTTGATATTCAGCAGAAAGTCATCCAGCCGGATATGCTCATCGGGACCATGCACTCGCGAACCATCGTATCCTACCCCTGCTCCATTGACGACCGGCAAGCCGTAGCGCAGGCAAAGTTCCTCCATCGGACCCGAGCCGGGCCTGCGTGGTAACACGTGGGGTTCGATACCGTACACGTAGCGGGCCGAGCGAACAAGGGTATCGACGAGAGGTGTCTCCATCGAACTCTGAGCCGGGCGCGAAGACGCTTCCAGACTGATCACCTCCACATCTCCAAAACCCTGTTCGGCCAGGTGACGCCGTAATAGCGTCAGGATGGTCTCCGGGTCCTGATCGGGCACCAGGCGGAAATCAAGCTTCGCTCCTGCCCTCGCGGGTAGGACGGTTTTGCCGCCAGGTCCCTGGTAGCCGCTCCACATTCCACAAATGTTGCAGGTTGGTGAATAGAGGAGGTGTTCAGTCAAGGTAACGGGGTCTTTGCCGGGTCCCAGCAGGTGATCCACCTTCCAACTCTGGCGCAGGAATTGCGTATCTATCGGAAAACGCGCCATGAGGCGGCGCTCAGTTTCTGTTGGTGGCCGGACGGCATCGTAGAAACCGGGAATGCGCACTCTACCGGACGGCTCGTGCAGGGATCCAAGCGCTTCAACCAGCCGCCAGGCAGCGTTGGGAGCCAGCGGAGCATTGCTTGAATGAAGATCATAAGCAACGCTCTGCACACGCAGTTCCACACTCAAGAGACCCTTCAGACCGGCAGTGATGGTAATAGAACCCTGCTCATTCCGCGCGCCAGCCTCCCAGAGACAGGCATCAGCTTGCAGCAAGTCCTGGTGAGCGCGGGCAAAATCACCCAGACTTGGGCTGCCGATCTCCTCCTCTCCTTCCACCAGGAAGGTCACACCATATGGCAGCGCTCCATGCATCTTGCGCCAGGCCCGCACAGCCCATAGGCGCGCAACCAGGTTGCCCTTGTTATCGGCCACACCACGAGCATAAAGACGACCATCCCTGATGGCTGCCTCGAACGGTGGCACGCTCCAGGCCTCCAGAGGCTCAGGCGGCTGCGCATCATAGTGGTCGTAGATGGCGAGACGACGCGTGCTATCACCGGCAAGCCGTCCCACCACCACAGGAAAGCCCTGGGTAGGCACCAGCGAGGTCTCGGCCCCCACTTCGCGCAAGCTTTCCGCCACGAGTTGCGCCATTTCCCGCATTCCCTGGCCCTGCGCGGAGATACTCGGCTGGCGGCAGAAGCGCTGCAAGTCGGCAATCGCTGCATCTCTATTCTCTTCAATCCAGGTCAAGATGGGTTCAATACGTTCAGCCGGAGTAGAAATAGACATAGCATTTCTCCTTCGTGAAGAGGGATAAGGTTACCAGAGCATGAAATGAAATGCATCAACGCTCTTTAGATTGTACCTTTGTCGTCTCTCTCCTGCAAGGAGAATGGTATCGTACTCAGTGCATTATCTTACACGGGCAGCCTGTCGAGGGCAGCTACGCCCCAATGGTGACTGAGGCCGAGCGCAACCTGGACTGGAACCGTTCAGCAGTGCAACTACGCAACCAGGTACGCGCCTGGGGCAGTGAAGGGGCGCTTGCCAGGATTGATGGCAAAGTATATCTCGTGCGGCGCACCCGCGTGGTTTCCATTTCTTCTCTGGCGCAACCCGGCACAGTGCTTGAGCGTTCCGATGAGAGGTTGCTCGTCCAGGCTGGGCAAGATGCGTTATTGATCGAGGACTTCAGAGAAGCATAATACGCATCCTCGCTGATGAGAGATGTGATAGGATGAAGAGAGAGGACATTTCTTCCTCAGAAACACGGGGTAAGCCTCACCAACGCCGGGTGTTGCTCCGTGATTCAAGCCACCCAATCGTCCCTCATCCGCCTCCCTCGTTCTCGCGGATGAGCCATCGACCGTCGGCATTGACCTGGAAGGGAGGATCCATCATGCAAGAGGCTGTGCTGTCGCCACTTGCCACCTGGCAAAACTTTTACGTCATCATCGGCTCCGCTGCGGCGACGCTGACGGGCTTGATGTTCGTGGTGGTGACCTTGATGGCGGGGGTGCGGGTGCGAGTGCCGTCGTCGAGTGAGGCGTTTACGACATTCAACACACCCAACGTCCTGCATTTTTGCCTTGCGCTGCTAGTCGCCGCGGTACTCAGCGCACCCTGGCAGGCGCTCTGGCAGGCGGGTGTGCTGCTGGGCCTCGTGGGTCTTGGGGGAGCGACCTATGTGATCATCGTGCTCCGGCGTGTGCGCCGGCAGATAGACTATCAACCGGTGCTGGAAGACTGGCTGTTTCATACGGTCTTTCCTCTGGTCTCCTACACCGCCATCGTCGTCGCGGCGATTCTCCTTCCAGGCTATCCAGTACCGGCACTGTTCGTCATTGCTGCGGCAGCGGTGCTGCTCCTGTTCATCGGCATCCACAACGCCTGGGATAACGTGACCTATATTGCCATCGAACTCACCCAGCCGGAGAACAAGAGTCAGGACCAGTGAGAGCGTCTTCTGATCAGTATATTGGTAATGCCTGGTTTGAACACTTCCTGACAGACTTACAGCAGAAAAGCCCTGAATTCCGCACGCTGATTATGCGAATCGATTGCCCCATCGTTCATTATAGGCAACCTCGCCCAGAGGTTTGCGTTTCTTCTGACCCTTCCCGACGGCCTCAACCGGGTAGCCGAAAGGAAGGATCGCGAGGACCGTGACCTCCTTGGGAACGCCCAAAAGGCGGTTGACCTCCGGCATGCCGTTGAAGCCAACCCAGTTTGAGCCGACGCCTTGCGACCAGGCTGCCAGAATCATGTCCTGGATAGCGCGACTGCCATCGGAGATAGCAATAGAGCTGGGATCCATAGCCACAACTATCGCCAGCGGTGCCTGCGGGATATAGGGCCCCGTGGGTGCGAGCTGACCAAGCTGGCGCAATGTCTCCTTGTCCCGTACGACGATGAAGTGCCAGGGTTGGCTATTCCCACCACTGGCGGTCAGACGGCCTGCTTCGACAATTTGCCGGACGATAGATTCAGGGATCGGCGTATCTTTGAAGTGGCGCACTGCCAGGACCGTACGAATCGCATCAAATGTTTCCATGAAAACTATTTCCTTTCTTGATTCTTTATGGCTCTGATATATATGCGGAATCAGGAGCGAGGAGCTATCTTGCTGTCTGTATTTCGGCTGGCATGTGACCTATCCTCCTCAATTAGAGGATACAGCATTGGGTGGAAGAATGCAACCGGGGAGCTCCTGCTTGCTGACATTGTCTATGAATTATCCTGGCATAGGCCCTTGGCCATGAAAAAACGCTCGTTGATGAGTACTCAACGAGCGTTTTGTAGAGCTCTTGTAGAGCTTTATGCTTGCTCTACTTCGGGCGCGTTCTCTGTGTTCGCCTGCTGAGGATCCTGGCTGCTTCCGTAGATGAACTCGGAAAGCTCTTTGCGGGAGCGCTCGAGGAACGCACGCAGTTGGCCCTGTTTCTCTGCATTGCCGTGCGCGGCACGGGCTGCAATCACGAAGAGCCGTGCTACTTCTGCCGCAGTGATCACCTCCTTGTCTGTTTTTCTTTTATAACGATATATCGTTATCTATGTATATCAACAATACGATATATCGTTATTATTCCCGGTTCTCTGCATGCAGTGGGCCCATTCGCAGCAACTGAAGCGTTTAACAAGCGATTGCCCGGCACCACCGCAGGGCGGGCCGGGCAATCGCTGTCGTGATAAACCATAGATAGGCAACCTGCTTAGAGCACCACGGTGACCTTACGCAGATTCCCTCCCCTCAAGAAATTCAGCGTCACGGTTTCTCCTACCTGGTGGCGGCGCACAATCCGTTGCAAATCTGCCGGTTCGGTCACAGGCTCGCCCGAAGCCGCAATCACGATATCCAAACGCTTGAGTTCAGCATGGTCTGCTGGCCCACCGGGGCGTATCTCAACCAGTTCCATGCCAAATTGCTGTGTGAGATGCAGCCGTTGTCGCAGTGCCGGGTCGATAGGCACCCGCATACCGCCAACACCCAGTGAGATCCCTGCCGGTGTCGCCTCGCGTCTCTGATAAATGCGAGCAAGAGCCGACTTGATCGTATCCAACGGAATCGAGAACCCAAGTCCTTGTGCCATCGGCATCATCGCCGTCGTGATACCAACAACGCGCCCGCTGCTATCAACAAGGGGACCCCCAGAGTTTCCAGGGTTGATCGATGTATCTGTCTGGATGAGGTCAGTCATTTTCCGTGTGCCCGGTGCTTGCAGCGTCCGGCCAAGCGCACTGACGACTCCGGCCGTGACCGTCCAGTTCAAGCCATACGGATTCCCGACGGCGATGACCAGCTGCCCGACGCGCAGCTGCCCGCGGCCTAATTCTGCCACGGGCAAGTGATCGGCGCCAATCCGCAAGAGGGCGATATCGACGTCTGGCTCACTGCCAACGAGACTGGCATCAAATGTGCGCCCATCGGCCAGCGTCACCTTCACCCGCCGTGCATTGGCAACCACGTGGGCATTGGTCAGAATCTGTCCATCAGAGGCAAAGATGAAACCCGAGCCTACACCACCATATCCCCGAGGCATATTGTATTGGCCAGAGCGCCGCCCCTCATGCTCCAGGTCTATACGTACAACCGCAGGCCCAACGCGTTCCGCCGCCGTCATGACCGAACGTGAATAGGCATCGAGCGCCTGCGCATCCTTTTCATTCGTATCTATATTTAGCATAATGCTTCCACTTCTCTCCCAAAGGGAACCGGTGACACGCCTCTGAGGGTGCAGTTGATACAACCTCACGAGAGAACGGCCAGTTTGTTGTTCCCTTGTGCTATCTTCCTCATAACGATATATCGTTATCTATGCATATCAACAATACGAGTGAACGGTATTATTCCCACTTGTGTTGTCATTTATTCAAGTAAATGGCGCTGAGTTTGAATAAATATTTGGCGAAACCTTGCTTATCGTCACGAGTATTTGGCCAAACCATACTCGTTTCTTCCTCTCGGTGCGGTCCTGATATCCTCTTTTTGGGCACGATGTCATCTTTTGATTCTCTGATCAAATTGCTTTCTTACCTTTTTCCCTCTTGACAACCATCATCCCCCCTTGTATATTTCCCTATATACCTTTTTTAAAGCTATTTCGATAAAGTGATATAGCCTCTCTGCGAGACAAGTCAAGGGACACCCGTCATGTATGAATTGCTCATACTTTCTCTGCTGATGCACTGGTCTCTGCATGCGTACCGCATTGCTAAAATCGGCAACGATATCATTGGTCCGGAGGAGCAGATCAGCACCGGCACCCTCTCCTCCCTGCTCAGCAAACTCGTACAAGCCGGTCTAATTATCCCCGCCGATACGGCAACGACTCCCTTTCCCACCGATCGCCCTTCGCGCGTCTTTGCCATTACACCCGCTGGACGCGAGCGCTTCCTTGAGCTGATGCTCGACACCTCGTCTCATCCGGGCACCTACCGCAGACTCTTTCACCTCAAGTCCCTGCACCTGGAGTTGTTGCCGCTCGAGAGCCAGCTCTTCCTGGTCGAACACTACCTGGTCCACTGCCGCCAGATTCTCCGCTCCAGACAGGCAGAGGAGCAGGATATGGCCAACGACTCCCGCAAACAAGAACACATGCTCCCCGCTTTACGAGAAGCAGCCCGGGAGCTCATACAGCTCAAAACCAGGGAGTGGCAGCTTGAGCTGGCCTGGGGGCAATCCCTGCGGAAGCAGATCATCGCCCGTCTCAAGCGGCAGGAGGAGGAAACACCGCTGAATTCTCCTTCAGTCGAAGCCTAGCTCCATTCCAGCACAAGGAGGAACATCACGATGGCTCTATCTCCCACCTCTCCCACCCGTCAACCGGCTGCATCTGAGCCCGCCTATCGCAGGCTTCACCGCGCTTTCTTCGCCTTTTGCATCATTTTGGCCCCCCTGTTGGTATCGGGATGGTTTGCTCTCTGCCCCCAATATGGTGACCCAACATGCCCGAGTAGCGTCAATCATCTTTCCGTCCTGGTCGCTTACCGAGCGGCGAACCCGCTTCTGCTGAACATATTCTTGTTCCTCAATCTTGTCATTCCCTACGTGTATCCTCTCAGCTACATTGGCTTGGGCCTCGTGTCTATGAAACGTGCTCCCTGGCTTTCAACCATCGGGATAGCATGTGGGTTCATAGGCAGTATTCCCTGGGGCGCCGTCGCAGACCAGAGTTTCTTGCTCAATGCGATGGCGCATCTGGGACATGACACCCTCCTTGCAACGCTGGAGAATAGCTATTTCTCTATCAGCCCTGAGGCATATGTCATGGCTGCCGGTTGGGTCGTTGGTCATTTGTTAGGATATGTGCTCTTGGGGATCGCATTAGCACGAGCACGACTCGTTCCCCAATGGGCCGCATGGCTCCTCGTCGCGAGTGCTCCCTTGATGGGGCCGATCGCCTATGGTACCGGTCTGGGTATACTTCAGGTCCTCGGCTATGTGCTGGTCTTCATCGGCAGCATCCCAGCCGCCTTCGCGATGCTGAAAGGATCAGAGATCCCTTGCATCAGGTCAAATTCTCTGACTATAATCAGAGAATGAGAAGTCACTGCTTGATCACCGAGCCCTCCTGGGCCGCTCACGATTTGAATCACACGATTCAAGCCGAGCGAGCGCTGATGCAACCCTTCATGCTCGGCTGTGGTCCCTGGCGTTCCTTCTTTCGGGATCACGAGGTCGGTGTTCCGGAATAAGCGCCGTTGCTCTCCTCGGGCGACAGACACCGAAGCAATACTGAACCAGAGCCGTTTGTCCCCTTGTTCCTGAAGGAAATGCTCCGGTCGGGGGCAGCAACATGGCAAGATGAGCGTCTCCTAGCAACGACGCCATATCCAAGCAACAGCCCCTTATCGCTTCCCTTGACTGTTGTACAGTTCGATCAGCTCCTGGACCGTTGTCGCATCCTCCGGCTTCTTGTCTCGTTCCCGGAAGGAGACCAGCCGAGGAAAGCGCAGCGCATAACCCGGCTCTCCCCCGACTTTGCCTGCGGTATGAGTCGGCGAGCGCGTGATCTCGTCGGCCAGTACCTCAAGGACGAGTTGCGGCTCGACCCAGACGCTCGGTTCAATGAGCGAGGAGACGC
>WNGR01000870.1_pt1 | contig 33987 bp, 31 predicted proteins | sample 5407581 | NCBI WGS metagenome assembly WNGR01 (sample SAMN13153383, study PRJNA577476) | soil metagenome | isolation source: 80 cm soil or saprolite under Garry oak tree replicate 2 | place: USA:California | collected 2016-06-15
TAGTTGCGGTTGGTCTGCAGCGGATTGCGGTTGATCAGCGGTCGCAGAACTATAATCCCCATTCCGGAATGCGACGCGCGAGCGAGGCAGCACTTGATAAGCTGCCGTTGCCCAGATCCGATGCCCGGTCGCGACGGGCCAGAAGCGGGCTCCACGCGGCTGCCGCGAAGCTTGAGGGTGACGATGGATCAAATGACGAGAAGCGGCTCTATCGGACGTGGACAGTCGTCGGGGCGCCCTTGCGCTTCAATCGCACAACCACGAACTTCGCAGGGTCCGTCTCGCTGGCGTTGCGGCCCTGGTGTACTACATCTGCCTCAATGCAAAGCACCTCACCAGTGCGGGTGATCCTGACCCCCCCGTCGTCAAAGGTGGTCGCTATCGCACCCTGCAGCAAGTAGATGATCTCAAGGCCATCGGCATGCGAGTGCCGCTTGTTCGTTCCGCCGGGCGCGTATTCGCCGAGCGACACGCTGACCTCAAGGTTGGGAAATCGTTGCAGGTCGGCCCGCAGTAGCGAACTGAGCTTGAGGTTCGGCGCTTGCCCACGAAGCGCGTCGAAGCCGAGGAGACCTGCGGCAACCCCCGCGGTAAAGCCGGCGCCGAGCGATTGCATGCTCGACAAGGCGCCAAGCATCCTCACTAGCTCCGATTGACGTGCCTTCCCGGCCTTTACGAAGGTCCGCGAGAGCAATGTGCGGGCGGTGTTGTAGCTCACGCCTCTTCGTTCAGCGAACTCGCGGACCGAATAACCCTCGAGCAGCGCAACGCAGAGAGCGGATTCGGCCTCGGTGAGGCCAAGTACGCGGTGCAACAACATCCTTGACAACGGCACCGGCGCCTCGGTGTCGTACACCAGCAAAATTCCGCCTGCATCCAACGCAGCTGACGTCATGAGTGGTGCGGCCGCAATCACGATTGGCAATCGCCCGGTGCGCGGTAGCATGAACACGTTTCCGGTGCGTACGCCACTAGCTTCAACTGATCCGATCGCGCCGGTGATGGCGGCACGCAACGTGGACTGCGCCGATGGCGAGGCGGCCCGCAGTTCGCCTTCGCGTTCCTGCAGCGTCTCTCCAGACCGCAACAACCCTGTCGCCGGCTCGTTGGCAAATACCAGCTGACCGCGACGATTGAGCACAATGACGCCCAGATTTGTGGCATCCAGCGCCTCGAAGGCCGACTTACCGTCAGGCAATCTCGATCTCCGATCGTCCGCGCCAGCGTCGGTTGCAGGTTTCTTCGCCTCAACCTTGGTCATAGCGCGCGTGATTCTGGCGTTCGCTTTCATCGGAGTGCTCCGATCGTCGTGATGTTCGCTCCCAGTGCCCGACACACCTCTTCAAATTCTTGCCTTCAGTCACTCATTTGCATGACAACGCACACAGCAGCCCAATGATAGGAGTTCGTGCGCGCAAAGGCCAGCGCGCATCAGGAGGCGCAAAATGTCGACCGCCATATTCCGGACAGCGATCGGGGTGTTGGCAATCCTGATGCTGCAATCGTTTAGCGCCGCGGCGGAAAACTGGCCGTCAGGGCCAGTTCGCATTATCGAATCCCTTCCCGCCGGCGTTGCTCGTGACAATGCCACCCGCGTGCTTGCACAGAAGCTGTCGGAGCTGCTCGGACAGCAGGTGTTCGTCGAAAATAGGCCAGGCGCCGCCGGGCGGACCGCGGCAGTCGTCGCCGCGAAGGCCGCCCCCGACGGCTACACGTTCATCATGATGGGGACGTCGGAGCTTGCGATAATCCCGCACCTTTACCACCTCGCCTACGATGTCGACCGCGATTTCGAGCTGGTCAGCATGGTCGCGACCGTACCGGTCGCGCTAGTCGTGCGCTCGTCGTTGCCGGTCAATTCTCTCGGCGAATTTGTCGCCTATGCAAAGGCGCATCCCGGCGAGCTCACCTACGGCTCGACCGGCCCGGGCCTGTTCCTCCACCTCAACGGCGCGCTGCTGTCGGATCGCGCGGCCGTCCGTCTGCGGCACATCCCTTATTTGCAGGGCAACCCGTTCACCGATCTTCTCGGCGGTCACGTGGACATGGTGATCGATGCGTTGCAGCCGACCTACGAAAACATCAGGGCGGGAAAACTGCGCGGACTCGCGCTGACCGGCGAGCGGCGCGCGCCGGTCCTGCCCGATCTGCCGACGTTCGTCGAGGCAGGACTTCCGGGCTTCGATGTTCACGGCTTCTATGGATTGCTCGCGCCCAAGGGCACGCCGCAGCCAATCATCACTCGGATGCAGCAGGTGATTGCGGAAGCCCTGAAGGATCCGGCCGTGCAGTTCCAGCTCGGCGCACCAATGGGCGCGACGACGGCGGCGAGCACGCCTGCGGAATTTGCCGCCGAGATACGCAGGGAAAGGGAGCGCTGGGGCGCCGTCATCCACGCAAACGGCGTTAAAATCCAATGAACACGTCCGCGCCGGCCCCAGTGGAGTTCACGACCAGCGGTTCGCTCGACGCCGCCAGGCTGGCGGAGCTTGCCAACGGTCTCCGGGTGTCGCAGGCACTGTACGTTGCCGCCCAGCTCGGCATCGCCGATCACCTGGCCCAGCAATCCCTCGATGCCCGCGCGCTCGCGGTGGTCACGGGAACCGATCCGTCTGCGCTCCGCCGCATTATGCGCGCCCTGTGTGCCGTCGGTGTCTTTGCTGAAACCGCCTCGGGGCAATTCGCGTTGACATCGGTTGGGCAGTTGCTGCGCAGTGATGTGCTCTCCTCACATCGTGCAGGCGTGCTGTTCATGGCGGGACCAGTCCGGTGGCGCTGCTGGTCGCAGCTACTCGATGCGGTGAAGACAGGCGAGAACCGTAGCCAGTCGTTGCTCGGGATGCAGCTGTTCGATTATTACGCGGCGAATCTAGCAGAATCGAAACTTCGTGACGACGCCATGCGCTCGTTCTCGGCGGCCCATGGCGCTGCGCTCGTTGCAACGATCGACATCGGCAAGGCCCGTCTCGTCGTCGACGTCGGCGGGGGAACAGGCGCGTTGCTCGCCGCAATCTTGACCGCACATCCTGACGTTCGTGGCGTGCTGTTCGATCTTCCCTACGTCGTCGCTCACGCTGCGCCTGTGTTTGAGGCGGCAAACGTCGCCAAACGTTGCGCGATCGAGGGCGGCAGCTTCCTCGAGAGAGTACCGGAGGGCGGAGACCTCTATCTGCTGAAGCAGATCCTCCATGACTGGGACGATGCGGAGGCCGCCGCCATCCTGGGCCGCTGTGCTCGCGCCATGCCGCGGGGCGCGAGGGTGCTGGTGATCGAGCGGCGGTTGCCGGACCAGGCGAAGCCCAATAGTTCGATCGAGACATTCCTGGTGGATCTCGAGATGCTGGTCATGGCGCCCGGCGGCCGGGAGCGGACCGATGCCGAATACCGCAAGCTGTTTGCCGACGCGGGTCTCGAGCACGTGATAACCGTGCCGACGGCCTCATCGCTGTTTGTCTTCGAGGCACGGAGGTAAACTTTCGACTTTTAGCTCGATGACTGCTTCGGGTCAATCGCGTCAGTTTGTGCCACGCACGGCACGACAGGTCCTCATTCAAGAGCGGCCACTCCGCTGAGATGAAGTCGATTTCGATGATTGCAGGCGTCAGCGGGGCGCCGCCGGCCGGCCCGGCTGATCGTCGAAGTGGTCCGGGTCCATCGCCCACTGCCACTGATCGTGACCCTGGGCATAGTTGCGGTTGGTTTGCAGCGGATTTCGGTTGATCAGCGGCCGCAGGAAGAGAGGATGGGTGGCGCTGCGCACCTCGTGCTCGACCGTGTAGAGGTGGCGGCCGCTGTCGGGGTCGATGAGGTCGCGGAAACGGTACTGATATTGATTGTCCTCGCGGCTGATCAGATTGCGTTCGCCGAGCTGGCGGTGCGGGCCGGAAAAGTCTACGACATAGATTTGCACATGGTGCTCGTCGAATTCCGGCAGCGCCCGGTCGGTCTCGCGGAACAGGAAATATTGATCCTTGCCGACCTTCACGCGCGCAACTGTTCCGTCGCCATTGGTCACCTCGGCGCGAGCGCCGATCATCATCCGGTAGAAGGCGCTGATGCCCTTCGCGGTGCCAGCCGGCACGTCGAACTCCACATGGGGAATTCCAAGCGTGATCCGCCCAAAGCGCGCGGCGTCAGGCTCATAGCAGCGCACGCGGTTGCCCCACGGGCAGGTCGCCTCGACGAAATCGTTGTGCTCGCGGAAGTCGAAGCGCGTGCCTTCGAGCCGCTTGCGCACGGATGCAAGCCGCTCGAGCAGCGCCTCGCGGCCGGACATCACGATGCCGGTATGGCCGCGCAAAACCTGCGCCGGGCCGCTCGGCAAGTGGAACTGGCTGCGCCCGACGTTGACCCACATATTGTCGTCCGAAGCCATGAGATAGGGATCGCGCGTCAGCCCGAGCCCCGAGACATAGAACAGCGTGGCCAGACGCTGGTCGGGGATGAGAACGTTGACATGCTCGAAGTGAATGGCGTTCCCGAGGTCCTCGGCCGCCCGATCGTAAGTCTGCTGCATGATATGCCGTTCCAAAAGCATTGTGCTGCGTGAACATGATAGCACATGCCCGGCAGCCCTGACGCTGCCGGCGGGGCTTCTGGCTAGACCACTCCCATCCCCGCCCTGATCTCCGCCCTCAGGGCGTCGATCGAGACCAGGCCTTGCGGGGTGTCGACGTGCCAGAAGGCCCAGCCGTTGCAGGCCTCGAGCCCCTGCGCCAGCGCGCCGATGCGGTGGATCGAGCCCACGGTCTCGCCGAGCGCGATCGCGCCGTCGGCGCGCACGAGGGCGGCATGGCGGCGCTTGACGTCGACGAGGCGCGCACCGGGGAAGACGAGGCCGCGCTCGATCAGCGCCGAGAACGGCACCCGCGGCGCCTCGCGCGCGGTCATGAACGGGGCGAGGCTCGGCGCGGGCAGCGGCGCCACCTTGGCGATGCGCGAGCGCGCGGCCTTGGCATAGGCGCCCTCGCGCTCGACGCCGATGAAGCGGCGGCCGAGACGCTTTGCCACCGCGCCGGTCGTGCCGGTGCCGCAGAACGGGTCGAGCACGAGGTCGTCGGGGCGCGAGGAGGAGAGGATGACACGCGCCAGCAGCGCCTCGGGCTTTTGCGTCGGATGCAGCTTCTTGCCGTTCCCGGCCTTGAGGCGTTCCTCCCCGGTGCAGAGCGCCAGCGTCCAGTCGGAGCGTACCTGCAGGTCGTCGTTGCCGGCCTTGAGCGCTTCGTAATTGAAGGTGTAGGCCCTGGCCCCGGCGTCGCGCGCGGTCCAGATCAGGGTCTCGTGCGCATTGGTGAAGCGCCGGCCACGGAAATTCGGCATCGGATTGGTCTTGCGCCACACCACGTCATTGAGGATCCAGAAGCCGAGGTCTTGCAGGATCGCGCCGACGCGGAAAATGTTGTGGTAGGAACCGATCACCCAGAGCGTGGCCGCGGGCTTCATCACCCGCCGGCAGGCGAGGAGCCAGGCGCGGGTGAAATCATCGTAGGCGGAAAAGCTCGAGAATTTGTCCCACTCGTCGTCGACCGCATCGACGCGCGAATCGTCGGGGCGCTTGAGGTCGCCTTGGAGCTGCAGATTGTAGGGCGGGTCGGCGAAGATGAGATCGACCGACTCGGCCGGGAGCTTCGCCATCTCGGCGACGCAGTCGCCATGGAGAATTCGGCCGGTTGCAAGCGATTGAAAACTGACGCGGGGCGTCCGCGTGGACGCCCCGCGACGCGATACAACCATGACTCAGAACTCTGACTCAGGCGACGCGGTCGGTGACGCGGGACCTACAACCGACAGCGACGGATGATGAGGCCGCAAGGTAAAAATCGGCTTAATCGAAGCGCTCTTTGAACTAGGCAAGTTTTGCCGGGCACCTATATTGATGGGATCGAATTGTCCCGCGCGGTGGCAGTCCTGGGCAGTGGACGCGGCTTGGCGGTCACTGCGCGAGCGAGGCAAGGAGGCGAAACCATGCGCTTGGATGATCTGCCGGAGAGCGGCAATGTCGAGGACCGTCGTGACGAAGGCGGCTATGTCGGAGGTGGCGGCGGCGGCTTCGGCCTGCCGATGGGCCGCGGCGGACTGGGCATCGGCACCGTCGTGGTGCTCGGGCTGATCGGCTGGGCGCTCGGCATCGACCCGAGCCTGCTCATCGGGGGCGCGGAGATTTTGAGCCGCGGCGAAGGGCCGCGGGTCGAGGCGCCCTCGCAGCCGCGCCGCACCGGTACCCCCCAGGATGAGATGGGCCGCACCGTCTCACGCATTCTCGGCAGCACCGAGGTGGTGTGGAAGGACATTTTCGCGAAGGACGGCAAGACCTATCGCGCGCCAACGCTGGTCCTCTATCGGGAGACGACCGACGCGCGCTGCGGCGGCGCCGCGCAGAGCGCGATGGGGCCGTTCTACTGTCCGAACGACCAGAAGGTCTATCTCGACACCTCGTTCTTCCGCGAGATCGAGACCCGCTTCCGCGGCTGCGATGTCGGCAGCAAGTCCTGCCAGTTCGCGCAAGCCTATGTGATCGCGCACGAGGTCGGCCACCACGTGCAGAACCTCCTCGGCATCCTCACGCGCGCGCACCAGTCGGAGCAGGCGGCGGGCGGCCGGGTGGAGGCGAACCGCATCCAGGTGCGCGTCGAGCTGCAGGCCGATTGCTTCGCCGGCGTGTGGGCCAATCATTCCGACGAGCAGTGGCATCTGCTCCAGCCGGGCGATGTCGAGGCGGCGCTGCGCACGGCGGAGGCGATCGGCGACGACACGCTGCAGAAGCGCGCCCAGGGCCGTGTGGTGCCCGACAGCTTCACCCACGGCAGCGCGCAGCAGCGCCAGCGCTGGTTCAACACTGGTTTCAAGGGCGGAACGGTGGCAGGCTGCAACACCTTCGCGGCGACGCAGCTGTAGTTCCGCAGTCGTTTGGCATAAGTCATCCTGACCGCCATGGCCGAGATCGAGCAGTCGAGACAATTCGTGCCGCTGAAGTTCGCGGTGCTCACCGTGTCGGACACGCGCGAGCTTGCCGACGACAAGTCGGGCGCGACGCTCTGCGAGCGCATCAAGGAGGCGGGCCACATCGTGGTCGAGCGCTCGATCGTCCCCGACGAGGTCGAGAAAATCCGCACGCGCGTCAAGGAATGGATCGAGGCGCCCGCGGTCGACGTGATCATCACCACCGGCGGCACCGGATTCACCGGCCGCGACGTGACCCCCGAGGCGGTCGAGCCGCTGTTCGAAAAGAAGATGGAAGCCTTCGCGGCGCTGTTCCTGATGGTGAGCTTCCGCAAGATCGGCACCTCGGCGATCCAGACCCGCGCCACCGCCGGTGTTGCCAACGCGACCTACATCTTCTGCCTGCCCGGCTCCCCCGGCGCCTGCAAGGACGCCTGGGACGAGATTTTGGTGCACCAGCTCGACTACCGCTACCAGCCCTGCAACTTTGTCGAGATCATGCCCCGGCTCGACGAGCACCTGCGGCGGCCGAAGGCGAAGGGGGCGACGGTGTGAGCAAGACGCAGGCCCGGATCAAGGCTGCGCAAGCCCAGGCATGACCAGCGCGCATTGCGGGTTTATACCGATGGCAAATTATCTCTGACTCGTCATGCTCCGCGAAGGCGGAGCATCCAGTAACCGCAGATGCCAGTGGTTACTGGATCGTCCGCCTTCGCGGACGATGACAATCAAGAAGCATGTCTATTGCCGTCGGGCTTACTCGTAGATTGCCTTCGCCCTGGCCGCGATCACCGGCGACGCGTTCATCATCTTGCCGATGGTCGCCTCGGCTTCCTCGCCGGTCAGGGGATTGACCGGAAGCTGCTGCTTCTCCATGTCGGCGAGGAACGCCTTGTCCTGCATGGTTTCGTTGAAGGCCTTGCGCATCATCGCCACGCGCTCCGCCGGCACTTGCTTCGACATGATGAAGGGGCGCCCCACCAGATCCGCGGCGTTGAGCACATCGAGGAGTTGCTTCTGCTCCTCGGTCTTGGCGAAGGTATTGATGAAGATCGCGCTCTCGGGGATTTCCGGCGGCCGCTTCTCCGTGAAGCGGACGAAGGGATGAACCTTGCGCTCATTGACCCAGGCGGCCGGAATGCTGCTGAACGAACCACAGTCGCCGTCGAGCTCGCCACGCTCGATCGCGATCCGCTGCTCGGCGCTGCCGGGGAAGCCGAGGATCTGCTTGACCGGCGCGTGGAACACTTGCCGCAGCGTCGCGCCGTTGACGTAGTTGCCGGATCCCCTTGCGGTCGAGCCGAGGATGAATTCCTTGCGGCGCATCATATCGTCCCAGCTCTTGACGCCGTTGGGACCGAATCCGTAGCACACCCTGAAATCGGGCGTGATGACGCCGACCCAGGCGAACTTGCGGAAATCCAAGTTCACCTTCCCCGGCTCGACGATCGATTGGGTGACGAGGCCGGGATTGAATATCGTCATGACCGTGCCGTCCTTCGGCGCGTTCACATCGAGGTAGCGCACGGAGGTCAGGCTCCCGGCGCCCGGCAGGTTTTGGACGATGATGGTGGGATTGCCCGGGATATGCCTGGGGAGGTGGCGGGCCAAAGTCCGCGCATTGACGTCATAGCCGCCGGCCGGCGAGAAGCCGACGACGATGGTGACGGTCTTGCCCTTGAGGTCATCCGCGTGCGCGAGCGGGGCGAGAACGGCAAGGCCCGCCAGTATCAGCGGAAGGAGAAGGGCGGAGCGCGTTGGGACCATCGATAGTCTCCCATCCATGCGAAGACGCTTGCCGAGGCCTTATTGCTCTGGCGACATGGGCTTCGACTTTTGCCCATTGCGGCCGATGGCACGCTAAGCCGGATCGCTCCCGTGAACAATGGGGCGCAATGGCGCAGCGGGCCGCGCCGCGTCTCGCTGGGCGGTTCTGAGGCGCTGCCCCCTGCTCAGAGCGGGGGATCATCACAGCTTCAAGTCCCAGGTCTCGCCCATCAGGCGCTTGCCGAAGCTCGCGTGCGGCTTGCGGTGGACGAGCTTGAAGCCCGCTCGCTCGTAGATGCGGCGGGCGGCGGTGAGCACGCTGTGAGTCCAGAGCGTGATCTTGCGGTAGCCGGCCGCGCGTGCAAATCGCACGCATTCATCGACCAGCCGCGCGCCGATGCCGAGCCCGCGTGCTTTCGGTTCCACCAGCAGGAGGCGTAGCCGCGCGACCCGCTCGGATTCCTTCACCAGCAGGACCGAGCCGACGTTCTCGCCCTCGCTCTCGGCGATCCAGCAGCGCTCGCGCTTGGGATCGTGGTCGCGGATGAAAGCGGCGACGATCTCCGCAGTCAACGCCTCGAGCCGCTCGTCCCAGCCGTAGTCCTGGCCATAGAGCACGCCGTGGCGGCCGACGATCCAGCCCATGTCGCCTGGCCGAACCGGCCGCAGGATATAGGGCACCTTGGGCTCGGGCCCAGCGCCAAGCACGCGCTCGATCGTGCGCATGGCGTCGAACAGGCGCGACTGTGCGGCGAGCGACAGGCCGCTGAGCATCGCCTGCGCCTCGCTACTGGTATGGGCTTCGATCGGCGCGAACCTTCGTCGTCCGCGCTCGGTGATCGACAACAAACTTTGCCGGCCATCGGCGTCCGAAATTTCCTTGCGGACCAGGCCACGCGCTGCGAAACCGCGCAGGATGCGGCTGAGATAACCTGCATCGAGCCCCAAATCCTTGCCGAGCTCGGTCGCTGTCGGTTGCTTGCGGTGGATCAGCTCGTAGAGCACGCGCGCCTCGGTGAGCGAGAACGGGCTCTTCACCCAGCCTTCCTGCAGGACGCCGATGCGCTGGGTGTAGAAGCGATTGAAGCGCCGCACCGCGGCGATGCGTTCATCGAAGTGGCCGTCCGGCATCGGTGGCACGCCGATCTCGCTGGGTGGATAGGTGACATGGTCAAGTAATCAATTGACAAAGTCAAGCATCTCCAGCAGGCGGCGGACCGGATGCGCCGTCGCGGATTTTGCTGACGCTCCATCCGGGCTACGGCTACCGATGGGGCGATGCTTGCTCGACCCGTGTTGCTCTTGAAGGCAGAAAGACGCATGCTGATACTCGGGTCATAGGGGGCCCTGGTTATCTATCCAACCGCGTGATGTTCGAGGAGGCTTCCATGCGCCGAGCGAAACGGTTCACGTCTCATCTGCTCTTCGTGGCGTGTCTGGTCTTGGCGGCGGGCAGCTCCTCGCAGGTGCAAGGCCAGCCCTCCGGCGCGACCGGCGCGACGGTGTTCGAAGGAGCACGGCTCATCACCGGCGACGGCGGCGCGATCGAGAATTCCGCATTCGTGGTCGAGAACAATCGGTTCACTTCGGTCGGCCGCCGGGGCGAGGTGACCGCTCCCCCGGGCGCCGCGCGCATCGACCTCAGCGGCAAGACCGTGATGCCCGCGCTCGTCGACGCTCACGTCCACATGGGCTATCGCCGGGGCCTCAACTTCGGAGCGAACAATTACAACCGCGAGAACCTCCTCGATATACTCGATCGCTTTGCCTATTACGGCGTCGCCGCGATGCTCGAAGCGGGAACCGCCAGGGGAGATCTGGCCTATCAACTGCGCAATGAAGCGCGCTCGGGTGCGTTGTTTCGCACCGCCGGCCGCGGCTTCGGGATGCCGGACGCCGGGCCGGGCGGTCCGATGCGGGATTCGGCTTATGGGGTCACGACCGAGGCAGAAGCGCGCAAATATGTCCAGGAGCTGGCCGCCAAGAAAGCCGACATGGTCAAGATCTGGGTCGACGATCGAAACGGCACCGTGGAGAAGCTCAAGCCGAACCTCTATCGCGCGATCATCGATGAGGCCCACAAGCACAACATCCGTGTGTTCGCGCACGTCCTCGAATTGGCCGACGTCAAAGATCTCGTGCGGGCGGGCATCGACGGGTTTGCGCACATGATCCGGGACAAGGACATCGACGACGAGCTCCTGGCGCTGCTCAAGCAGCGGCCCGACGTGTTCTTCCAGCAGACGCTCTGGGGCGAGAGGCGATCGATCTATAGCTCGAAGCCGGCATGGGTCGACGAGCCCTTGCTGCGCGAGACCTTCTCGCCGGAAGAGATCCGGCAGCTCGCGAGTTCATTCTCGATCAATCCGAACCAGAGCGCGCAGGAGGCGCAGGCCGAGCAGCGGGCGCACGCCCGGGCGCAAACGAACCTGCGGAACATCGGCAAGCTCAAGGCCGCCGGCGTGACGCTCGTCCTCGGCACCGACACCGGCGGAGTGAGCGGAGGCCAGTATTTCGGCTTGGGCTCCCATGTCGAACTGGAGATGCTGGTGACCAAGGCGGGGCTGACGCCGATGCAGGCGCTCGCCGCGGGGACCCGCAACTCGGCCCAAATCCTCGGGCTCGACCAGCTTGGCACGGTCGCCGCGGGCAAGAGCGCCGATTTCATCGTCCTCGACGCCAATCCCCTCGACAACATCGCCAACACGCGCCGGATCAACAAGGTCTACCTGCGGGGACAGGACCTGCCCCGCGCCGCGATGACGGCCAAATGGCAGGCGGAGTTCGGCCGCACGACACCGACGCGGTAGATCAACATAGCGAGGCGAGCGCAGAGGTCGCCAACGATCCAAGGAGGGAGGGAGCAATGAAATATTACGCAATCGGTTCGCTGGCCGCAGCCGGTCTCGTCGCCGGCTTGTTTGGCTCGCAGGCGATCGGGCAATCCACGCCCGACACGGCCGAGGCCCATATTGCGGCGGCCAAGGCCGCGGCCGGCCACGATCACATGGCGCTGTTCAATTCGGTATGCGGACCCGCTCCCGGCCCGGCGGCGGCAACGACGGCGCCGGTGACGCCGCGAGCGGCACCGGAGCGTTCGACCTGGTACGTCGAGCCGGTCAAGGTGTTCGACAATCTCTACTTCGTCGGCGAGAAGGAATACTCGGCGTGGGCGGTCACGACGTCGGAAGGGATCATCATCGTCGACACGATCTGGGAATATTCGGTCGAGGACTCGATCGTCGGGGGGTTGAAGAAGCTCGGGCTCGATCCGGCGAAAATCAAATATGCGATCGTTACCCACGCCCACCGCGATCACATCGGCGGCGCCAAGTATCTGCAGGACACCTTCGGTGCGCGCATCATCCTGTCGGCGGCCGATTGGGACCTGGCCGAGAAAAGCTCGCGCCTCCCGGTCAAGCCGAAGCGCGACATGGTCATCACCGACGGCCAGAAGCTCACGCTCGGCGACACGACGCTGACCCTTTATGTCACGCCAGGCCACACGCCGGGCACGATCTCCACTCTCATCCCCGTGAAGGACGGCGGCAGGCCGCATCTCGCCGCCGAGTGGGGCGGCACGGCATTCAACTTCGATCTCGTTCCGGAGAATTTCCAGATCTACGTCAACTCCGCGCAGCGCTTCGGCGACATCGTCGCCAAGGCGGGCGCCGATGTGCTGATCGCCAACCACACGAACAACGACGGATCGAAAACGAAGCTGCCCGCGCTGGCGCAGCGCAAGTCCGGCGACCCGAACCCTTATGTGATCGGCAACGATGGCGTGAGGCGGTACGTGAAGGTCGCCGAGGAATGCGCACGAGCGAATTTGCTGCGCATGAAGTAGGGCGCCTCAGCGCTCGTCGAGCTCGTGCATGAACTTCGCAAGATGGGACTTCCAGAACGCCGCCCGCAAATGGGTGTAATGGCCGTGCGTCTCCTTGCTGCCGGGCACGATCACGTATTTTGCGTTGGGGATGCGCTTGATCCCGGCCTCGAGCGTGCCCAGCTCGGGTGCATTGGTTGCGTCGTCGGCGAAATTGATCGCGAGTAGCTTGGCCTTGATCTTTTCGAGATGCGGGCCGGGATCGTAGTCCATCACCGCCTCGGTGGCCCAGAGCGCGTCATTGGCGTCGCGCTTCTTCGCCTCCTCGACGAGCTTGCGGTAGAGCTCGTCGCCGGCCTCGCGGGTCGGGGCCATGTCCTGGATCTGCAGGATACTTTCGGTCTGCAGGAAGCCATAGGGCGCCGTATAGACGAAGTGCGTCGGGTTCTTGTCGTAATTTCCCCCGTTCCAGTCCGGATCGTTGCGGATCGCCTCGATCGCGATGCGGCGCTGCATCCAGTTGCGGCCGCTGATTTGGATCGGCTGGCTCGCGATCGGAACCAAGCCATCCATCAGGTCGGGATACATGTAGCCCCACATCCAGCTGTGCATGCCGCCCATCGATGAGCCGAGCACGAGGCGCAGGTGGCGCACATTGAGCCCCTCGGTGATCAGCCGGTGCTCCGATTCGACGATGTCGCGATAGCGGTAATGCGGAAATTTCGCGCGCAACCCATCGCTCGGCTTGCTCGATCCGCCGCGGCCGATGCCATCGGGCAGGATGATGAAATACTTGGATGCGTCGAGCGGCTGGCCTGAGCCGAACAGCTCGTTGCCGAGCGAGGGGCGAAGCCAGTCGGCGCCGACGCCGCTGGTGCCGTGCAGGAGCAGCACCCCATTGACGATCGCGCCATCGGGGTTGTGCCTGGGCGTTCCCAGGGTGCGGTAATGAAGCTTGAGCTCGGACAAAATCTCGCCGCTCGCGAAGCGGAAATCCTTAATCACGAAGTCGCCCTCGCGCTGGTTCGGCCACGTGGTCTGCGCGAATGCGGAGGGAATGGCGAGGAGAATGAGGGCGGCGGACAGGGCGCGGATGGTCATCGATGTTCTCCGTAGGGATCGGGCAAACGAGGCGGCCGGCATTTGCAAGAGTATACTCGATCCATGTTGCCATCGAAGCCGGAAAGACGCATCCTGATGCCCGGAACGCGGGTCATCTCGGGGAATACCGGTCCACATGAAAAATCCAATAATGACTGAAACCAGGAGGAAGCCATGAAGCGCAAGACTCTCAATCGTGCCGTTCTGCTCGCATCGGTCGTTGCCGCCGGCGTGGGAGGGGCGGGGCTGTTCACCAGCGGGGCGGCAGCGCAAACCCGGAGCCTGCCGACTTTCGAGGTCGACAAAGCGTGGCCGAAGGTGCCGCCCCAATGGAAGCTCGGGGACGCGTCGAGCTTTGCGGTCGACGCGCAGGACAATGTGTGGCTCCTGCACCGCCCGCGAACGCTCAAGCCCGAGCAAGCCGCGATGGCTGCGCCGCCAGTGCTGGTGTTCGATGGGGCTGGCAACTACCTCAAATCATGGGGCGGTGAAGGGAGCGGCTATGAGTGGCCGCAGCGCGAGCATGGGATCCATATCGACTACAAGGGCAACGTGTGGGTGGGTGGAAACAATTGTCCGACCGCCGGCCTCGCCGGGCTCAAGCCGGTCGCCGATGACGCCTATCTGAAGTTCACGCCGGACGGCAAGTTCCTGCTGCAAATCGGCAAGAGCAACCAAAGCAAGGGCGATGCCGACACCAGCAACGTGCACCGCGCGGCCGACGCATGGGTCCATCAGCCGACCAACGAGGTGTTCGTGGCCGACGGCTACGGCAATCACCGTGTCGTCGTCTTCGATGCGGATAGCGGCGCGTTCAAGCGGACGTGGGGCGCCTTCGGTAACAAGCCGGGAGGTGTAGACAACTGCGCGATCGTGGCTCCGAAGACCTTCCCGGATCCGCAAGGTCCAAAGGATTTCAACGTCGTGCATGCCATTCGCGTGGCCAAGGATGGGACCGTGTACGTGGCCGATCGGGAAAACCGGCGCGTCCAGGTGTTCGCGAATGACGGCAAGTACGTGAAGCAACTGATCAAAACCGATGCGCCGTTTGCACGGGATCTGGCCTTTTCCCCGGACGCCGATCAGCAGTTTCTGTACGTTGGCGCCGACAAAGGCATTGCGGTCGTCGATCGCAAGACGCTCGATGTCGTAGGGCAGATCCAGACCCCGGGCCAGATCGGACCCGGCCATCACATCCAGACCGATTCGAAAGGCAATATCTATATCGCGCAGACCAGCGCCGGCATGCAGAAGCTGGTGTTCAAAGGGATGTCGACGGCAAGCCGATAGCAACAGGCGTAGCCCGGATGAAGCGTTAGCGACATCCGGGCCCGCCCACGAACGGTCGATGACTGGCGAAACTTGGTTTTCGGCGGGACATTCGTGCGGGCGTCGTCGACACGGCGATCCCGGATTTCGCTAACGCTTCATCCGGGCTACAGCTTGGTACAAGGGAGGACGACATGCAAGCAATGCGGCATCCCAGAGTCGATCTGCGAACTAAGGGGGCCATTGGCATCGCGGCTGTTGTGCTTTTCGCCCTGCCGGTCCTCGCGCAGTCACCGGCCGGCATCCCTGGCGTCGTGGCGCCGGGCGTCGAGCCCGAGCTGGTCCAGGAGGGATTCACCTTCACCGAGGGGCCGGTCGGCACGGCCGACGGCGGACTTTACTTCTCCGACATCCGCGTCAGTCGAACCTTCCATCTCGATCCAGGCGGGAAGATCACCGTGGTCCGCGAGCAGACCAATGGCGCCAATGGCCTCGCGCTGACCCGGGACGGAGAGTTGCTGTTCGCGGAAGGCGATGGCAAACGGATCAGCAAGCGAAGCCGCGACGGCGCGGTCACGACGGTCACCGACGGCTTCGATGGCAAGCCGTTCCTCGCCCCGAACGATCTGATCTTGGATGCCAAGGGCGGCATCTACTTCACCGACCCCGGCCCGCGCCCGGTGGTGCCCGGCCGCCCGACCTACGTGTTCTATCTGGCGGCCGGCGCCAAGCAGCCGATCATCGTCGACGACAAAGTCCCCCGGCCGAACGGGCTCACGCTCACGCGCGATGGCCGCACCCTCATCGTCGACGACACCATCGGCCCCACGGTTTACGCCTATGACGTTCAGGGCGACGGCACGGTCAAGAACAAGCGGCCCTTCGCCCAGCTACAGGACATCGCCGCTGGCCAGGAGAGCGGCGCGGATGGCATGGCGCTCGATCGCGAGGATCGGGTCTACATCACGACCGTCGCGGGTGTTCAGGTCTTCGATGCCGCCGGCAAGTATCTTGGCAAGATCAGATCGGCGCGCCAGGGCGCGAACGTGGCGTTCGCCGGACCGGACAAGCGAACGCTTTATATCACCGCCCGCGAAGGCCTCTATCGCCTGAGGATGCTGGCGCAAGGACCCGACCGGCTCGGCAAGTGAGCACCTCGCCCGGATGAAATGTGAGCCGAATCCGCAGGCAAGCGCATTTGAACGCTGGGCCATCGGCGCCGTCGGCCGCAATATTGGTTCGGCCGCGGCGCAGCCCGCATCGTCCGGGAACAGCTACGAAATCTTGTGCAGCCAGAGGGAGATCTGCGATGCGTTATCTGCTCGGAATGTCGATGACTTGCGCGATCTTGAGCTTTGCGGCCTGGCAGGCGAGTGGGCAGCAACCGCAGAACCGATTTCCTCTCGCCGCTCCGGCCGGGACCGACAGCAATGCCCGGCAGGTCGCGCCGCCCGGAGCGGTGAATCAGGGTCCCTACGATATCTCGACCTGGAAGTACGGAAACGCCTTCCAGTCACCCCCGGGGACCAAGATTTGGAATCCGGCCAAGATCAAGCTGATGCAAGGCGGCAAGCTCACCGGCGGCACTGTCTACGGCGTGGCCGATCCGACCACCTATTGCGCCATGGCGAATGCGGGTTACGACTTCACCTGGACCGAGATGCAGCACTCGACCTCATCCTGGAACGACGTTGCACGTGCCTGGCGGCAATGCCCGAATGCCAAGGCGGTCCCGGGTGCCCGGGTCGCCTACACCGACGAGCAGGAGATCCAACATGCGCTCGATGCCGGCGCGCTGGTGCTGATCGTGCCGACCGTCGACACGGTCGAGGAAGCGCGGGAAGCCGTGAACTGGGCCTACTTCCCACCACTCGGCAGGCGCAGCCTGGGCGGCGGCCAGGCCTACGATCCGAACATGTGGGGCAGCGTTCCAGGCGGCTACCGCAACACGATCAATGACAATCTCGTCCTGATCCTGATGATCGAGACGCTCGAAGGTCTCAAGAACGCGGACGAGATCGCCAAGGTTCCGGGCGTCACCGCTATTTTTGCGGCGAGCAGCGACCTCGGCAATTTCTCCGGTTACAGGCAGGGTGATCCGGACTACGAGCGTGCGATCAACATCGTCCATGACGCTGCGATCAAGGCCGGCAAGAAGCTCTGCGGCCCGCTCGCTTGGAGGGAACGGCCGGACTTCACCTGCTTCCAGGCGGGCAACGAGATGGCTCAGATCGCGCGCGGCGTGCGAGTTGAACTCGGCGATCTGGCCAATACGCAGGGGAAACCCGAAATCGGACCGTTTGCCGCAAAGTGACGGTGCTCGGACGGCTTGCGCCGAAGCTTGCCGACGCGAAGGCGTCCGCTACACCTGTCGATTTTCCGGCAGGTGGATTGGCTGGGGGCGCACATCGTCCGTGTTGCCATCAAGGCCGCAAAGACGCATCCTCGCCCTTGGAATGCCGCTCATCTGGGGCCTGCCCGCCGTTGCGTGGGCGCCGGCCTCGCTCCGTTGCCCGCCGATCGGTCAGGTCATTGAGGGCCCTGAATACTTGCCCAACCGAATGAATCGCAGGGAGGCATCGATGCGCCGAGTGAAGAGGATCGCGTCTTATCTGTTCGCCGTGGCGTCACTTTTCCTGGCGGCGGCCAGCTCCTCGGAGGTCAAGAGCCAGAGCGCCGCAACGGTGTTCGAAGGGGCCCGCCTCATCACCGGCGACGGCAACACCATCGAGAACTCCGCTTTCATCGTCGAGAACAACCGGTTCACTGCCGTCGGCCGACGGGTTGATGTGCAGGTTCCGCCTGGGGCGGCGCGCGTCGACCTCACCGGCAAGACCGTGATGCCGACGATGATCGATCTTCACGGCCACTTCGGGTTCCAGAATGTGGCGCAAGGCACCATGTCGAAGGAGACTTTCACGCGCGAAAATCTCATCGATCACATGCAACGGCTCGCCTACCACGGCGTCGGCGCGGCGGTCGGCGTCGGCGATCTGGTCGACCGTTCCGACATGAAAGGCGGCCGCACCGGTTGGGGCGATGTGCCGTTGCGGTTGCGCGACGAGGTCGTCCCGGGTGCGGCGCTGTTCAAGACCGCGGGCGCGGGCATGTCTTGGCCGGGAGCGGGCGCGCAGGGGCACCCGTCTCGGGCCGACGTGATGTATCCGGTCACGACGGTCGATGAGGTGCGCGCGGCGGTTGCGGATTATGTCCGTACGAAGCCCGAATTCATCAAAATCTGGGTCGACGACCGAGACGGGCGCGTGAAGACGCTGACGCCGCCGCTCTATCGAGCGATCGTCGAAGAGGCGCACAAGTTCAATGTCCCGGTCGGAGTGCACAACGTCAAATTGGCCGATGCCAAGGAGCTGTTGCGCGCCGGGGTCGAGGGCTGGCTGCACGTACCGGTTCGCCAGGGCGCCGCCGTCGACGACGAAGTCATCGCGATCGTCAAGGATCGAATTGCCAGGAACTTTTACCCGACCATGTGGGTCACGCCGGGCCTGCAGACCGCCTGGATGAATTCTCGGGGCGAGCATCCGGCTTGGCTCGACGACCCGCTGCTGAAGGAGACTTATTCGGCCCGCGACATCCAGGAGTACTGGGGCGATCCGCTGATGAAGTTGACGCCGGCAGCGGTCGAGCGCGCCCGCAAGGCCCTCGCTGATGACGGCGCCAACATGATGAAGCTCCGCGCGGCCGGAATGAAGGTCGTGATGGGGACCGACACCGGGCAGACCCGGTTCCTGATCGGCTATTTCAACCACATGGCGATCGAAAGCTATGTCGCGATGGGCATGACACCGACCGAGGCGATTGTCGCGTCGACGCGGGATTCGGCCGAGATCGCGAAGGTCAACAGCGGGATGGTGGCGCCGGGCAGGAGCGCCGACTTCACCGTGCTCGACGCCAATCCACTCGAGAACATCGCCAACACGCGGCGAATCAACAAGGTCTACCTGCGCGGACAGGAAGTCCCCCGCGCCGCGATGGCGGCCAAGTGGCAGGCGCAGTTCCGCCGCACGGCATCGACGCGCTAGCAAGCGTCCCGCTGTTATCTTGGGGGAACGTCGTGGCGGCGCTAGCCATGGCCGGCACTGCGGCTCTATGAACGGCTCGTCCCTCGATTACGATGCGCCTATGAGCTTCTCCCAGAAATTATCGGGAACGCTCGCGACAACCCACGTAAACCCGCGCGAGAAGAGTCCCGCCATCACCACGAAGGTGAGGATTCCAAACATGGTGACAACCATCGTCCAGAACGCGGCCGCAATTCTTCCGAAGGCTTCCAAGCCGCGTTTGAACATGACAACGAGAATTGCAGCGAGAATGGCGATCGCGATCACCCCGAAAGCGATCTTCCACGTCGGCAAATTTCCCCACGACATGCTGAACGCGGAAGCGATCTGCGACCAAGACCAGACCCACAGCGCCTCAACGGTCTTCACGACCCATGTGAGGCCCTGCAGAATGAGCCGCAACAGCTGATGGATTGCCTCATTCATGGCCATCTCCTATGGGAAATATTCCTATATCGACGCCTGTTGGCTCCCAAATAGAAACGGTCCTGTGGCCGTTTCAGTTCCCTCGACCACACTTGGGCCCAGGGCTCGAACAGCGAGAATTGTGTGCCTTTTCCAGAGACACTTATGAACGGCGTTAATGTGCGCGTCAGACCCAATCAGTAGCGCGTTGGGTGGCACCCTCCCGGCTCAAGGAGAAAACGAATGGCACTCGACAAGGAGGCCGCAAAAAAGGTCTTGGCTCAGATCGACCGCGACGAGCTGGCGCAGCTCGGCTGCGACCTGACGAGCATTCCGAGCCCGACCGGCCAGGAGAAAGCGATCGCGGAATTCATTCTGGCTTGGTTCGAAACCCACGGGCTCAAAGCCGTACGCCAGGATGTCGAGGTCGACCGCCCCAATGCCGTGGGCATCCTCAAGGGCGACGGCACCGGGCTCAGTCTCGGTTTCAATGGCCACACCGACACGAGCTTCACCGGAACCAGCGAAGATCTGCGCATGGTGGCCAACATCGAGCCGGAAGCGGAGCTCAAAGGCCGCATCGTCGGCAACAAGGTCCAGGGCCTCGGGATTTCGAACATGAAGGGCGGCGTGGCCGCTTTCATGATGGCTGGCAAAGCTTTGAAGAAGAGCGGCATCAAACTCAAGGGCGATGTGATCCTTGCAGCGGTCGTAGGCGAAATTTCCCGCACCCCCATCGGTCCCTGGCAAGGACAAGAATATCGCGGCGAAGGTGCCGGCACGCGCCATCTTTTGACCCATGGCCTGCACTCCGACTACGCGGTCGTGTGCGACGGCTCGGACCTGAATATCGTCTGGACCCAGACCGGCGTCGTGCAGGCCAAGATCACGACCTTCGGCAAGGCCGAAGCCGCCTGGGGAACCAAGCGTTCGGCCTACCCGATGGAAAAAATGAACGCGATCGTGAAAATGACCAAGATCATCGACGCGCTGGAGCGCTGGGGGGCAGAGTTCGAAGAGAAATATATCTACAGTTCCCCGACCGGGGCGCTGTTTCCCAAGGTCAACATCGGCGCCATCGAAGGCGGCGCGCCTTATCGACCGAATTATTTCCCCGGCGTCTGCTCGATCTATGTCGACGTTCGCATGCCCCCGCAGGTGCGACCGCTCGCGATCAAGCACGAATTGGAGCAGGCCCTCAACCAGCTCGGCCTCGATTACGAGCTGGACCTCTACAAATCGCTCCTCGGCTACGAGGGCAAGAACGTCGAGCCATTGGTCCAATCGGCGGAAGAAATTTATCTGCATCTCTTCGGTGAAAAGATCAAACCGGAAGCGCCCGACCGCGCCAGCATCTGGACCGATACCAACGTCTACAACGAGCTTGGAATACCTGCCATCAAGATCGGCCCGCGTGGCCGGCGCATCAGCGCCAGAAACGAAGAAATCGACATCGATGTGATGGTGAAGGCCGCCCAGCTCTACGCGCTCATGGCGTTGGATATTTGCAGCCGGAACAGGGCGCCTGGGCGGTAAATGACGAATGCCCTTGAGCGAGAATACTTCAGTCCCGCGACCAAAGCATCACCTCTCCAATCTCGCGCCGGCCCGACAAGTGCATGGCCGCCAAGGCTTTTCGGTATCTCGCCGGTCCCACCCGGGATCAATGTGTCAGTACGCCTGGCTGATTTACCGCGCGCATTCACGGCAACAATATGGGGGTGCACAACAAGAAGGTGTGACAGGAGACACGGCCATGTTCACCAAGACCATGATCGCCATTTCCGCGGCGCTCGCCCTTGCTCCCGTATTCGGAGCTTCGGCGCAGGCGCAGACGGCGTCTACGGCGTGGACACAGGACATCGAGGTCGGCACCGCCCTGATCTGCGACACCCAGCGGCAGGTGGAGCGGCTGGTATCGCTCATGCACGGCGACGCGCAGAAGGCTCTCAGCGCTGTCAATACCGAGGAGAAAGACCCGACCGCTTGTGGCATGGCCAGCCTGGCCTTTCTGCGCGGATCGAGCCTCGCCACGATCAGGACCAAGGACGAGACTTTTCAGATCGTCGAAATCCTGGTCATCGGTCTCGTTACCCAAACGGGCGTGCGGGCCGTTGCCCCCAACATCTACATCTCGCTGTTCAAGGTCGAAGAGCGGAGCACGTGAACCACGGCGTCGACGATCTGGTCGACATCGGCGCCTCGTGCCTCTGCCTCAGGCGGGTGGGTCCAAGCCCTTGATCTTGAAGACCGCGGCGGCGGCGGGTGCGGTGAGGAACCTGATCAGCGCCTTGGCGGTGTCCGGTTGCTTGGCGCCGGCGCCGACGGCGGCCGAAAACACGGTATAGAGCTGGATATCAGGCGGCAGCGGGCCGACCAGGTCGGCGCCCGCATAGGGAAGGATTTCGCTGATCTGCGTCATGCCGATTTCGGCCTCGCCGTTGGCAATGGCGTGGGCGGCGGGGTTTTCGGGCGGGAGGAGCTTCGTCTTGGCCTTCAGCTCATCGGCGATCCCGAGGCGCGCAAGGAGGGTCTTCAGATAAATGCCGGTCCCGCCCTGCTCGACATAGGCGATCGATTTTGCAGCGAGGAGCGCGCGCTTGAACGCCTCGGTCGTGCTGATGTCGGGCCTTGGCGCGCCTTTCTTGACCGCAACACCCGCGCCCGAGCGCGCGAGGTCGGCACGAGTCGCGGCGGCGAGCTTGCCTTGCTTGATCAGGTCGTCGATCGCGGCCGTGGTGAGGATCGCGAGGTCGAAAGCTTCACCCTTCTCGATCCGGCCCTTCAACGGGACCGCCGCGCCAAAGGTGATGACGAGCTTGTGCTCGGTCGACTTTTCGAACTGCGGCCCGAGCTCTTCCAACACGGTCTTCACCGCGTTCGAGCTGATGACCTTGATCTCGGCGGCGCTCGCGCGGCCTCCCGAAGCCAACATGATTGCGAGTCCGATCGCCGCGGCGGTCACCGAATAGCTCCTCATTGCATGTCCTCCCGTTCCAGCTGTTGTGTCGGCGGCCTGGTCTCTTGTGCTCTGCGTGCCGCTCGAGGTCTTGTGCGACCGATCAATGCGGTCGGCGCCAGGATAGCACTTGGGGAATCCGAAATCCGCTGAAAATCGACGACTGTCGCAACGTGACGAATCTGCCCCCATGCTGCGGCCGAGCGGTTCACTCCACTGCCATCACCGCTCCGCTGCGCAGCATCACGATCCGCCGGCCGAGGCGGCGCAGCAAATCGGATTCCGGATCGGCGCCGTCTGGACGGTGGCCGCCGAGATGCGCGTAGAACTTGGCGGAAATCAGCAAGCCCTGATCCGCGCGCGGTCTGGCGCCAAGCGCAGCCGCCATCAGCGTGAGCGCTTCCGCCATGATGGCGCGCCGGCTGCCAGCAGCCGAGATGGGCCGGAAGACAGCGGCCTTCGCATCCGCGTTCCTGCCGAGCTCGGTCTCGCGCATGAAGCGGCTGGTGTCGTCGATCCAAGTCGCGTCCGGTACCACGCCGGGCTTGAGGAATAGGAGCCATGGCGCGCGCGCCAAAGCGGCCGCCGCCTTGAGCCGCGCGCCGAGGGGCGCCGGGGTCACCAGGAAGCGGCAGCCGGCGGCTTCCGCGATCTTGGCGGTCGAGTCGTGCGAGCCCGCGTCCGCCACGAGCACCTCCTGGACCACACTGGCCATGGCGCCCTGGACGAGCGCCGCCAGCGTCGGCACCAACAGACGCTCCGATTCGTCGGTCGCGATGATGACGCTCAGCATGAAAGCCCCGGGCGGGTCCCGCCAACCTGAACCTATGCGCAATCAAGGCATTGTCTTCATAGGAAAATTCGGGCCCGGGAGGGTATGCCGAGCGTTTGTTCTTGATTTGTTCCTAGCGCTAGACTACATCTATTGCGCCATGGCCCGTTCTTCGACAGCCCTCAGACGCCCGTCGGCGCCCAAGTCCTCCGCGCCGACGGGCGGCTTTGCGCGCGGCAGTGAGCCGAAACCGCCGCAAGCAAAGCGCCCGGCCGCCGTCGACCTGGAAACTCCGCCCGCGGCCGAGGCCATGGTCGAGGTCGAGCGTCGGCGCGGCCGCGGGGCGCAGTCGAATGCATCGGGCCGCTACGAGCCGGTCGCGCGGGTCAAGTTCGATGACGGGTGGCAGAACCTCGAGGAGCTGCCCCCGTTCAAGACCACGGTGTCGGTCGATGCAACGCGCAGAATCATCGCCCGCAACGAGTCGCCCGACCTTTCCTTCGACCGCTCGATCAACCCCTACCGCGGCTGCGAGCACGGCTGCATCTACTGCTACGCGCGGCCGACCCATGCCTATCTCGGGCTCTCGCCCGGGCTTGATTTCGAATCGAAGCTGTTCGCAAAACCGCAGGCGGCAGAGCTGCTCGAGCGCGAGCTCGCCGCGCCCAACTACTCGCCGCGGACGATCGCGATCGGGACCAATACCGATCCCTACCAGCCGATCGAGAAGCAATATCAGATCATGCGGCGCATTCTCGAAGTGCTCGACCGCTTCGGCCATCCGGTCGGGATCGTCACCAAATCGGCGCTGGTGCTGCGCGACCTCGACATCCTCGCGCGCATGGCCAGGCGCAACCTGGCCAAGGTCGCGCTCTCGGTGACCACGCTCGATCCGAAGCTCGCCCGGGTGATGGAGCCGCGCGCGGCGACGCCGCCGCGCAGGCTCGAGGCGCTGCGCCAGCTCACGGAAGCGGGCGTGCCCACCTCGGTGCTGGTTGCGCCCATTATCCCCGCCATCAACGACGCCGAGATCGAGCGCATCCTCGAAGCCGCCGCCGCGCTCGGAGTGAAGGAGGCGGGTTATGTGCTGCTGCGGCTGCCGCTCGAAGTACGCGACCTGTTTCGCGAATGGCTGATGGCGAATTTTCCCGACCGCTACCGCCACGTGTTCAAGCTCGTCCGCGATATGCGCGGCGGCAAGGATTACGACTCGAAGTGGGGAGAGCGCATGACCGGCGCAGGCCCGATCGCCTGGATGATCGGCCGGCGCTTCGAGGCCGCCTGCGAGAAGCTCGATATCAACAAGTCGCGCACCAAACTTACGACCGAGCATTTCTCGCCGCCGCGCCCGCAATCCAGGCAGCTGAGCCTGTTTTGAGCGCAGGCATGGCAAGGCGCGGCCCTTGTCGCGGCCCGCGCGAGGGTTCGCTGGGCGCTTCTGCCCAGCCTGCGGTTGCGATGAGCCGGCAGATTTCCCCGCCTTCCCCAGGGCGGCGGCGATTGACTATCGCCGCGACCTGCGCACCATCGCGGAATGAGTCGCAGCGAAGCCCGCCCCGTGCGCCTGCCCCTGGGCGAAGAGGACATCCGCCCCACCTTCCGCCGTGAGCGCGCGGCGATGAAACGGGGCGTCTGGCCAGTCGCGGGCTGCGACGAGGCCGGGCGCGGGCCGCTCGCCGGGCCGGTGGTGGCGGCGGCGGTGGTCCTCGACCCCAAGCACGTCCCGCGCGGGCTCGACGATTCCAAGAAGCTCGATCCTCCGACGCGCGAGAAGCTCTACGCCAAAATTTGCGCCAGCGCCGAGGTTGCGGTCGCCTTCGCGCCGCCAGCGCGCATCGATCGCGACAATATCTTGCGCGCCTCGCTCTGGGCGCTCGCGCGCGCGGTCGCGGCGCTGCCGGTCAAGCCTCGGCTGGTCTTCGTCGACGGGCGGGACCGGATCGATGTCGCTTGCGACTGCGAGGCGGTGGTGAGCGGCGACGCCATCATCGCCTCGGTCGCCGCCGCCTCGATCGTCGCCAAGGTCACGCGCGACCGGCTGATGGCGCGGCTCGCGCTTGCGCATCCCGGCTACGGTTTCGAGCGCCACATGGGCTATAGCGTGCCTGAGCATTTCAACGCGTTGGCGCGGCTCGGGCCGACGATCCACCACCGCCGTTCCTTTGCGCCCGTGGCTGCGAGCTACGGCGTTTTGCTCGCGGAGACGGACGAAATCCCGCCGGGCGTGTTGCCTCTCTAGGGGCGGAGCCTTATCTCTGCCCCTCGCGTCCGCTAACGAGCGCGCGGGTTGATGCTGTACGTCTCCATCTTCGTCGAGTTGCTGCGCGCGCGCCCGGCGCTGGCGATGTGGATCGCCGCGGTGGCGCAGGCGGCGCTGTGGACGCTGGTGCCGGCGCTGTTCTATGCCGGGCCGCCCGGGGACGTGCCGGCCGTGCTCGCAATCGGGCATGAATTCCAGCTCGGCACTTTTCTCGGGCCCCCGCTCGCCTTTTGGCTCGCCGAGATCGTGTTCGATCTCGGCGGCCACAGTCTCTTTGGCATTTACGTTCTCTCGCAAGTCTGCGTGGTGGTGACCTATTGGGCGGTGTTCGCGCTGGGTCGCGCGATCGTGGGCGCGCAACATGCAGCGCTCGCGGTGCTGCTGATGGTCGGCATTTCGACCTTCACGGTGCCGACGCCGGACTTCGGCCCTGTCACCCTCACGATGCCGCTGTGGGCGATCATCCTGCTGCATTACTGGCGCGCGGTCGGCGAGGGCCGGCGCGGCTACTGGGTCGCGATCGCGGTCGAGATCGGGCTCCTCCTGCTCACGACCTATGCCGGCCTCCTCCTGGTCGGCCTGCTCCTGGTGTTCACGCTCGCGAACAAGCAGGCGCGCGCAACGCTCGCCTCGACCGATCCGTGGTTTGCCGGCGTCGTCGCCGTCATCGTGATGTTCCCGCATCTCATTTGGCTCGCAGGCTCGGGCGAGGGCATCCTCCCGGTCCTCGGCCGCCTGCGCAGCCCGGAATCGGTTGTCGACAATTTCGGCGCCTGGCTCAAGCAGATGGCGCTCATCCTCGGTGCCCATGCCGGGCTCGTCGTGCTGGTGGCGCTGGTGGCCGGCTGGCCGTGGGCCCGGCAGGACCGGTCGCCCGTGATCGTGCGTCCCGCGGTCGGCGCGCTAGGCCGCCACTTCGTCTATTTCTTCGCAGTCGTGCCGGTGTTTGCCGCAACTTTCTTCGCCGTACTGATCGGGTTGTCCGGGCCGGTCGGCGGCATCGCACCGTTGGTCATCCTCTCCGGGCTTGCCGTGATTGTTGCCGCCGGCGACAGCATCGAGCTCGCCCACCAGCACGTCGTCATTTCCGCCTGGTTCGGCCTGTTGTGCGTTCCCCCGGTCATGGCCATCGTCGCGCTCATTGCGCTGCCATGGCTCGCGGTCGACCTCAGCGTCAACCTGCCGGTCAACACGATGGCGCCGTTCTTCGCCGACAGCTTCCAGCGCCGGGTCGGCTCGGCCTTGCCGATCGTGGCGGGCGAGCCGCGCACCGCAGCGCTCCTCGCGCTCGCCGCGCCGAGCCGTCCAAGCCTCTTCCTCGACGCCGCGCCCGAACGCTCGCCATGGGTGACCATGACCGACATCAAGACGAGGGGCGCGATCCTGGTCTGGCCGACGACCGACACCGCCGGAACGCCGCCCGCGGACATCAAGGAGCACTTCCCGGATCTTGTTCCCGAAGTCCCGCGCGCCTTCGAACGGCCGGTGCAGGGGCAGCTTCCGCTGCTGCGCATCGGCTGGGCGGTGATCCGGCCGCAGCCGGACGACAGATGACGGACGACGGAGCAGACACTCTGTCCTCTGTCCTCCGTCCTCCGTCTTCCGTCAGTGGTAGCTCTCGCCCTCGCGGACCTTGCCGCGGAAGAGCCAATAGATGAACACGACATAGCCGAAGATGATCGGCAGGAGCGCGAGCGTGCCGATCAGCATGAAGCTCTGGCTCGCGGGCGCGGCCGCGGTCTGCCAGATGGTGAGCGAGGGCGGGACGAGATAGGGAAAGACCGAGATCACGAGGCCGAGATAGCCGAACAGGAAGAGCGCGATCGCGGCCAGGAAGGGCAGCGCCTCGCGTCCCTGATCGAGCCAGCGCCAGGCGGCGAAAGCGGTCAGCGCGCACAGGAGCGGCACCGGCCACAGATAGAAGATGTTGGGCGTCGAGAACCAGCGTTCGGCGATGCGCTCGAAGGCGAGCGGGGTCCACAGGCTCACGAGCGCCATGAAACCGAGCACCGCGAGCAAGAGCATTTTCGCCTGGGCGCGGGCGCGCTGCGCGAGCGGACCTTCGGTCTTCATCACCAGCCAGGTGGCGCCGAGCAGTGCATAGCCCGCGAGCACGCCGAAGCCGCAGAGGGCGGAAAACGGCGTCGCCCAGTCGAAGGCGCTGCCGGCATAACTACCGTTCTCGACCCGGATGCCCTGGATCAGGGCGCCGAGGATGATGCCCTGGCAGAATGCGGCGAGCGTCGAGCCGGCGGCAAAGGCGAGATTCCAATAGCGCTTGCTGGTCGCCGCGACGCCGCGAAACTCGAAGGCGACGCCGCGGAAAACGAGCGCGAGCAGCATCACGATTACCGGCAGGTAGAGTGCCGACATGATCACCGCATAAGCCTGCGGAAAAGCGACCCAGAGGCCGCCGCCGCCGAGCACGAGCCAGGTCTCGTTGCCGTCCCAGAACGGGGCGATCGAGCGGATCATCTGGTCGCGCTCGCTCTCCTTCGTCGTGAGGCGGAACAGGATGCCGATGCCGAGATCGAAGCCGTCGAGGATGACGTACATGGCGACCGCGATGCCGATGACGCCGGCCCAGATCAGCGGCAGGTCCCAGTGCATGATCTTGTTCCCTGCTTAGGGGCCCTGAGCCTTCGAGACGCTCGCTCCCTGGAGGGGCCGGAGCGGATCTCACGGTGGGAAGGTCCGAAGGACCGTCTCGCTGCTCATCCGCCGCCCGCGACCGCCTCACGCCTGCCATCGTGGGCCGAAGACAATGGTCGCGCCGGAGCGCCCGATATTGCTGCCTCGACCGCGCGCCCCTGCGGGCCCTGCGCAATCAGCCGGTTGATGTAATAGATTCCCATCGCGAACACGATCCCGTAGACCGCGACGAACAGGGCGAGCGACGTCGCCATGGCCGGGGCCGAGACCGGCGAAACCGCGTCGGCGGTGCGCTTGAGGCCGTAAACGATCCACGGCTGGCGGCCGCTTTCGGTCACGATCCAGCCGGCGCCCACCGCGACGAAGCCGATCCACCAGCTCTGCGCCACCACCCGCAGATACCAGCCGGTCTCGAACAGCATGCCGCGCCAGAGGAGCCAGGCTCCGACCAGCGCCGCCGCGATCATGAACAAACCCACCCCGAGCATGATGCGAAAAGCGAAGAACACGGTCTTGACCGGCGGGCGGTCCTGCGCGGGAGCGTCCTTCAGTCCGGGAAAAAGGCCGTGCAGGCGGTGAGTCAGAATCAGCGAGGCGCCGCCGGGGATCGAAATCGCCATGCGGTTTCGCTCATTCTTCTCGTCGGGCCATGCGAAGACATGGAAGTCGCCGGGCTTGGCGCTGTCCCAGTGCGCCTCCATGGCGGCGACCTTGATCGGCTGATGCCTGAGCGTGTCGAGCCCGTGCAGGTCGCCGAGGAGAAGCTGCAGCGGCGCGAGCACGGCGAGGAGGCCCAGCGCCATGCGCATCATGGTGCGGGCCTGGTCGGGATGACGGTCGGCTAGGATATAACGCGCGCCGACCGAGAGCACCACGAAACCGGCGGTGAGATAGGACGCGTTGAGCATGTGGGCGAGGCGGTAGGGGAAGCTCGGATTGAAGATGATCGCCCACCAGTCCAGGGGATAGGCGATACCGTCCTTGATCTCGTGGCCCGTGGGCGTCTGCATCCAGGAATTCGCCGCCAGAATCCAGAACGTCGACATCGCCGTGCCGGCTGCGACCGCAATGGCGGAAAACACCTGCAGCCAGGGTGGCACGCGTCCCCAGCCGAAGAGCATCACGCCGAGGAAGGTCGCCTCGAGGAAGAAGGCGGTGAGCACCTCGTAGCCGATCAACGGGCCGACGACGTTGCCCGCGAAGACGGCAAAGCGGCTCCAATTGGTGCCGAACTGATAGGAGAGCACGATCCCCGACACGACACCCATCGCGAAGGAGACCGCGAAGATGCGGGTCCAGAATCGCGCGAGCCGCGCCAATCGCTCACGGCCGGTCGCGATCCACATCACCAGCAGGGTCGCGATATAGGCGGAGAGGCCGATGGTGAAGGTCGGAAAGATGATATGGAACGTGACCGTGAAGGCGAATTGCAGTCGGCCGATGAAGACCGGATCGAATTCCATCACAATGCTCCGCCGCTTGCAGCTAGACTAGCGCCTTCGGATGAATTGCCAAGGCCGCGCCGTGTTCCGGGGGTGCGGCAAAGCGGCCGAGAGATCGGGGCTGCGATCTTGTGTCCCGGGAGCAACGCAACAATCTTGGATCAGCGGCCCGCACCGGGCTACCGGTGGTGATGGCGCTCTACGCCAATTACCCGATCGCGCTCGCACCGGGCATGGGGCTCAACGCCTTCTTCGCTTTTACCGTGGTGCTGACCTACAAATATACGTGGCAGCAGGCACTGGCCGCGGTCTTCTGCTCGGGCGTGCTATTCTTTCTATGTTGCCTGCGTAATGACGCAGGGACTCGCCGAAATCGCCTGGGACGACATCACCGAATATGCGCCGGCGGTGGTCGCCGCCGTCACCATGCCGCTCACCTATTCGATCGCGACCGGCATCGGGCTCGGCTTCGTCACCTATGCGCTCGCAAAAATCATCGCCGGCAAGTTCGTCGAGGCGAAGCCGGCCGTGCTCGTGCTCGCCGCGCCGTTCGCGGTGAAGTTCGTGGTGGCTGGATAGGCAGGCGTTCCGGATTGCCGGAGCGAGCCCGACTGGCTACTCTGACGTTCGGAACACGGGTTCATTCAGGGAGTGCGGGTTTTGCGTGCGATGAGTCACAAGCTCCTGCTGACGCTCATTCTCAGTGTGATTGCGGCCAATGCTGCGGCTCGGGATGACCCGGCAAGCGAGGGCACTTTCTCCATCATTGCCCGCGATCCGGCGGCCGGCGAGCTCGGGATGGCAGTGCATTCCAAGGCCTTCGCCGTCGGCAGCCGGACCATCACCGCCAAAGGCGGTGTCGCCGTCATCGCGCATCAGGCGACCTCGAATCCGATGTACGGACAACTCGGCCTCGAACTCCTGCAGCGCGGGATGACCCCGCAGCAGGCGCTCGATTTCATGGTGCGCGGCGACGAGGGCCGCGAGAACCGGCAGGTCTCCATCCTCGACATGCAGGGACGCTCGGCATCCTGGACCGGCAAGGGCCCGCAAGACTGGAAAGGCCACCGGTGCGTGCCTGATTACTGCGTGCAGGGCAACATTCTGGCTGGGCCGCAGGTGTTGGATGGCATGACGCAGAGCTTCGAAGCGGCAGCCGGCCAGCCGCTTGCGGAACGCCTGCTCGCCGCGCTCGATGGCGGACAGGCGGCGGGAGGCGATCGGCGCGGCATGCAGGCGGCTGCGCTGATGATCGTCAAGCCGCTGGCGGGAGCGGCCGGCTTCAGCGACCGCGTCATCGACATCCGGGTCGACGATCACAGTGCGCCGATCATCGAGCTGCGTCGGGTTTTCAATGTTTTTCGCGCCGGCGAAAAAATGACCGATGCCTTTGCTCGCCTTCGATTCAACCAGCCTGGCGAGGCATTGCGCACGGCGCTCGCCGCCCGTGATCTGGCGCCCGAGAGCGATAATGTGTGGGTGGGCCTAGCCTATCTTTACCTGGCGATGGACCGCAAAACCGAGTGCTTCGAGGCCTTGCGCAAGGCGGTCGTGTTGAATCCGGCAAACAAGACACAATTGCCGAAAAATGCCAATTTCGACTCCATCCGGCTGGATCCGGAGTTCGTGAAAATTTTTGATTAAACCCGCGCCATGGGCGATTTCACCACAGGCCCGGCAGCAGGCGGTAGCGCACGCGCGCCGCGTAGTCGCGATAGCCGGGAAGCTCGTCCCGCAGCAGTCGGTCTTCGATGACCGTGCGCCAAAGAATGAGGGGGATCCACAACACCGCAATGAGGGTCGCGAGCCACGAGCCGAGCGCAATTCCGCTCGCGATCGAAAGCAGGATGGCTGCCGTGTAGCCGGGATGCCTCACCCAGCGGTAAGGGCCGATGTCGATCACGTGATGGCCTCGTTCCGACTGAATGCGTGGGATCGACGAAAAGAAGCGGTTCACGTGCATCGCCCAGATCAGCACTGCATAGCCACCGGCGACGACCACGAGGCCCGCGGCCCGCAGCATCGGCGGGACCGAATCGCTCAAGTGCCATCGTCCGCGATCGAGCCCGGCGACGATCCAATGGATCAGCGGCAGGATCGGAAGGGCGTAATACGCCCAACCGAGGGGTTTGCCGCCCGGACGCCTTCGCTCCTCGGCAAGCTCGGGATCGATGAGCAGGAGCCCGGCCGCGGTGGCCGCGGCACAGATGAAAAGATAGATCCAGAATTCGATGATGCCGACATCGCCCGCCGAAACAAACAGCACGACGGCGATCACCAAGATGGTCGCAGCCGAGGAGACGATCGCCCAGGGCGCCATGCTCATGACACTTCCGCTGCCAACGCCTTCTTGATCGCCAAGAAATCTCGCCAGGCGAGGCGCTTCTGCAGCGGCTGGCGCAGGAGATAGGCGGGATGCAGCGTCGCGATCGCGCGGATCTCGCGCGTGCCGGTGTGATATTTGAACCAGCGCCCGCGCGTCCTGGTGATGCCCTCCTTGGTCCCTAGCAGTGTCTGGGTCGACGGCTGTCCGAGGCAGACCAGCACGTCGGGGTTCGCAAGCTCGATCTGGCGCAGCGTGAAGGGGAGGCAGATGGCGGATTCCTGCGGCGTCGGCGTGCGGTTGCCGGGCGGACGCCAGGGGACGATGTTGGCGATATAGACCGAGGTCCGGTCGAGGCCGATCGCAGCCATCATGCGGTCGAGCAGCTTGCCCGAGCGGCCGACGAATGGAAGGCCTTCGATGTCCTCGTCGCGGCCGGGTGCCTCGCCGACGAACATCACTCGCGCCTGCGGATTGCCGTCGGCGAAGACGAGCTGGGTCGCGGTTGCCCGCAACGCGCAGCCCTCGAAGCGGTCGAGGATCGCGCGCAGCTCCGCGAGGCTAGCCGCGCTCCGTGCCGCCTCTCGGGCCGCCATGACTGCGGCCTCGGGCGAAACCGGAGCGGGCGGTATGCCGACCCCTCCCCCGTTGCGGGAGGGGGGCGGCTGCGAGCGCGGAGCCTGCCAAAAGGTCGTTGGCGCCCCGCGCGCACTGCGTGTCGCGGCCTCCGCCGCAAGTGGGGAGGCCGGAGGCCCCTGTGGAGCGACAGCCTTTTCGTCCGCAAACCGGTCGACCGAACTCTCGCCGACCAGCGCATCGACGCCCGCCTCCAGGTAAAAGGCGAGCAGCTTGCGGGCGGCTTGGTTGCGATCGGAGGTCATGGAATCCACCGGGGTATTATCCAAGAGTCTATGCCATCGGCCAAAGCCATGAAACCATGCGCTCCGGTTATCCGTATTTGAAATGCCATGTTGAGCGGCAGGAGGGGCAGGTGAGCACCACCGCAGAGAAGCCACGGAGCGGCCGCAGGCGGGTGCGTTGGCTGGCGGGCGTCATCGCGCTCGTCGCGGTCGCTGCAGCTTACGCCTGCTATCCTCGCCAGGCCGACCTCACCAGCTTTGACCCGGAGGCGATGGCGCGGCTCGAAACGCTGATGTGGCGCCATTATTACGAGCAACGATACGTTGCCTTGTTCCGTGATCTTTATGACGTCTCGCGACGCGAATACCGATTTTCGCCGCTCGACAGCGTTCGGATCGCGGTCGCGGCAGCGGACGCGGCCAAAACCTTTCAGCCTTCCACCTCGCGTGATGAAGCCGAGGCTGCGCTGCCCTCCCTGGTCACCTATTTCCGTATCCTCTCGCAGGGGGCAAAAGTGTCGATCGACATCGAGGATGCCGCACGCACCGAGCTTGCCTGGTGGCAGGCGCGGCGCGAGGCGGCCACCCCGGAAGACTGCGGGCTGATCATCGCGCGCGTTTCGACGCTCGTATATGGGATCGACGGCGAAGACGTGCGCCGGGCAGGCGTCATCCGCGCGCAGGCGATGGCCTACCGCGACGCGCGCGGCAAGGACATCACCGAGGCCGATTGGGCGGCGATCAGCGACCGGCTCGGCTCGGCCTATGGCTTGCTTAAAAAGGCGCTATGGTCGCAGGCGCGATAGAAGCAGGGATCCGGGGGAGCCGATGAGCGCTCAGGAACTGCCCGCCCGCGAGGCGATGGAGTTCGACGTGGTGATCGTCGGCGCGGGTCCGGCAGGGCTCGCCGCGGCCATCCGCCTGAAGCAACAGGCGCCGGATGTCTCCGTCGTCGTGGTTGAGAAGGGATCCGAGGTTGGCGCGCACATCCTCTCCGGCGCGGTGATCGATCCGATCGGTCTCGACCGGCTCATTCCCGGGTGGCGCAACGAGGACGCGCCGATCAGGACCGAGGTGAGCGCCGACCGCTTCTACATGCTCGGCCCCTCGGGCGCGACCCGGCTGCCGAATTTTCTCATGCCGCCGCTGATGAGCAATCACGGCAACTTCGTCGTCTCGCTCGGCAATGTCTGCCGCTGGCTCGCGGTCAAGGCCGAGGCTCTCGGCGTCGAAATCTATCCGGGCTTTGCCGCCGCCGAAGTGTTGTTGGATGGCAACGGCGCGGTCGCGGGTATCGCGACCGGCGACATGGGCATCGCCAAGGACGGTCGCC
>WNGR01000874.1_pt1 | contig 33919 bp, 34 predicted proteins | sample 5407581 | NCBI WGS metagenome assembly WNGR01 (sample SAMN13153383, study PRJNA577476) | soil metagenome | isolation source: 80 cm soil or saprolite under Garry oak tree replicate 2 | place: USA:California | collected 2016-06-15
AGTAATCGATGCCCAGATAGGTGTAGTGGGAGAAGCCTATCACCACGACGAGGTGCTGGATAACATCAATCTGTTGCTGGATCGTGCTCGCACCAGCGGTACGCCAGTTATTTATGTGCAGCACAATGAACCCAAAGGAGGCGAGCTGGAGCCAGGTACGCCGAAGTGGCCTATTCACCCGGCAATTGCGCCGCACGATGGTGAGCCTGTCGTCCAGAAAGAATCACCCGATTCCTTTCATGAGACGCGTTTGCAGGCGGAGTTGGAGGCACGCGGCATCAAACGCCTGGTCATCACCGGGGGCCAGACGCAGTATTGTGTAGATACAACCGTCCGCAGGGCTGTTGCTCAGGGCTACGACGTGCTGCTGGCCAGCGATGCTCACACAACCGAGGATAGTGCTACCTTGCCGGCGGAAAAAATTATCGCGTTCTATAACGAGACGCTCAATGGCTTCTGGGCAGGTGAGCGCGAAGTGCGGGTGCAGCCAGCCAGCGAGATTCATTTTGCTGAGCAGCAGATCTGAAGCATATGACACGGATGCACACTGGATAAGAGCCATTGTGGGTGTAAGCTTGGGATGCGACTCTCCCCATCAAGGTTCCTACAGAAAAGCTTCTTCTCTCAAGCACAGTATGGAGGTAACCATGACTCAATATGGAACTTGGAGTCCCTATGTAGGGAGTAACTCCATACTATTGGCGGTAGTACTGTTTATCGTCATGGGCGTTTTGATGTACTTAGCAATGCGATTACATCATCCAATAGAAGTCAAAAGACCTGGAACGTTTCTTGGCGTTTCTCTCGTAGTGATATGGTTGTTGGCTGTGACAACTTTCCTGGTTGCCGTTATCATCTATGTGCGTACGCTGTATCAGCAGGTGGGTCATTTCACTGGACCTGTGAACCCCATAACTCCCGTTACAGAGACCTCAGGAGTGGTTGCCTTTATCGCTATAGCGTACTTGGCAAGACGGAGCGGGTTCTGGGTCGCTTTTGGGAGTGCCATTGTTGGTACCATAGCTGCACCGATGATATTCGAACTCCCATTCGATCTCATCGTGATGTGGCGAACCTATCCTCCCGCTCCTGAAATACTGTTTACATTGCTCTTCTTTTTCCCTCTTTTTCTCGTCGAGGTCTCAAGTTTTGCGATGCTCACGTTATCACCTTTCATGAAGCTGTCGAGATATACACTGTTCCTTTTGTCAGGAATGTTTTTGATCTTCGCGGTTTGGGCGTTGTTTGGCTTTGCGTATCCGGCAGCTCCCATACCAGTTGCTCTTAACACGATATCAAAAATTCTGGCGTTTGCTACTGCCGTCTCGCTCTTCCTTCCGCAGGAAAAAATCGCCAAATAAATCTATCTTAAAGTCATCCTCTGTACAGAGCCATCCTAAAGCCATGAGGAGAGAAGAGGTGATGAGAAGAGTGTAACAGGTTTTCTTCATTTGGTGACTCCGCTCTGGTTGATGGACTACTGTTCCACGACGGTGAGCGGCAACACATACTAACTACTCAATGGTCATGGTTGTCGCTGACGCTGCGAGGCTTTTCTCCGCCGATTGGCGCATCATCCAGCCAACCATCGCTGCGATGAGGCACGCAATACCCCCCATCAAGAATGCGATTGGTGCGCCGAAGAGCGTTGTCAGGCCTCCCGCGAGGAGGTTGCCCAGTGGCATGCCGCCTGCGTACACCAGCAGATACACACTGATCACCCTGCCACGCAGAGCATTGGGTGTAACCGTTTGGATGGTGGTGTTGGCAGTGGCCGTCATCACGACCTGCGCGAAGCCCACACTAGCGAGGAAGGGGAACGAGAGGAGATAGAAGGGGGAGAGCGCAAATGCGATCTCCAGCACGCTGAACGCAAACGCCGCGATCAGCAGAAAGCGCATGCTCGGTTGGCGATTCCCCCAGGCGACCCACAGTGCTGAGAACAGCGCTCCAAGCCCATAGGCCGCGGAGATGAGGCCGAAACCCACCGGCCCGGCATGGAAGACATCAGTGGCGAACAGAGGCAGCATCACATTGAAATTGATGCCGAACAACGCGATCACACCAACCACGCCTATGACCAGCAGGACGGTTGGCATGTGCCAGACATAAAACAGACCCTCACGCAGGCTCTGGAACGTGCTGCGTTTGTGATCGTCTGTTTGTCTGCCAGGCAAGGCGTGCAACGTTCGTTGCTCGATCATGAGCAGTCCGATGATGACGGCGAGAAAACTGATGGCGTTCAGCAGAAAAAGCGGCGCAACGCCGAGCCAGGCAATGAGCAGACCACCGAGACCTGGCCCCAGCACACGAGCCATATTGACGAGCGACGAGTTGAGCGCGATGGCATTGGGCAGCTCTTCGCGGCCGACCATCTCACCCACGAAGGCCTGCCGTGTGGGCGTATCCAGTGCAGTGGTGATGCCCAGCAGTGCCGAAAGGCACAGGATATGCCAGATGTGGACCGTTCCTGTCACTACCAGGAGCCACATGATGGCCGCCTGAACCAGTGCAACGGACTGCGCCACGAGCAAGAGGGTGCGTTTGGGCCACCTATCAGCCAGCACACCGCCAAAGAGTGAGAAGACCATCACGGGCAAAAATTGCAGCACGCCTACCAGTCCGAGCAGCAACGCGCTGTGGGTCAGCTCCAAGACCAGCCATGCCTGTGCGGTGGTCTGCATCCAGGTCCCGATCTGTGAAATCAGTTGACCGAAAAAGAACAGCCGATAGTTCCGGTGTCGCAAGGCAACAAACGTGCGCAGCAAACCTTTGACTTGGATACTGGCGTGCTGCTCCTCTCCGATGAGAGCTTGAGGCATCGCCTGTTCCAGGCTGCGAGAATCAATGGGTTGCATAAGCGTTCACTCCAAAGAAGACCCATACGAGCATGATGATTGCGCTGCGGTGGGGAAATCTTCCCCCTGCAAGGGATGCGCTCGTTGCTCAAAGAGGATCATGGTTCTCCTTCACTCAGATGGCGAAGGATAGGAAGGGTCACACGTAACTGCGTCAGTTCTTCCCGACTGAGACGGACGAGAAGACGTTGTAAGTTCGTGCGCCAGAACTCCTCATAGAGCCAGACCGCGCGTTGCCCGCGTTCAGTGGGCAGCACCTGCACAACCCGCCAGTCCTGTTCGTCACGAACCCGTTCAACAAATCCCTGGGTGAGCAGTCGTTTGACCATAGCTGTCACGGTTGGTGGCGCCACATCTAGTTGTTCGGCTAATTCTTGCATGGTGCAACGGTGACGTGTCATGAGAACGCGCAACAACTTGATCTGCCCCTTGGTGGCACGGAGCTCGAAGATATCACGCCATTCCGGTGCAAGATCGTCGGTGTCGCGGGGAATGTCCGCACGAATGCGGCCCAGCAAGCGGGGAATGAGATCAAGCAACTCGTTGGCAATCTCCAACGCATCGTGAGAAGAAGGCTCAAGCATACATTTACTTTCGGTCTTTTCGTGAGCGTAGCTATTACTTAGCCTAGCTATTATTTAGATTATCTAAGCATAGTATAGACTATCGCTACTCTTCTTGTCAAGCCTGTCAAAGGACTTCGTCGCGTGATGGAAAAGTCAGGAGAGGGGCCAGCAAGAGGTGAAGTGGGAGTTATTAGGCCCTCTTGGTCTCCCATGTGGGTCTGAGTACGGTGCGCCGTTTGTGGCATGATCCACGTCGGCACGTTGACCTCTTTGTGTTGGAACGTATCGCGAAAGCTCTTGAGGTTCCGGTTACGGCTCTGATTGAGGATGTATACGCTCGTTCCTGCTTTTCCGCAGAGAGCTTTGCTATTCCAACTGTTTCTCATACAAAATCACTTCGAGATCGTGATATTTATCCCTGCCGACTTCGCGAAAGCCGTTTTTCTCGTAGAGCTTCCGGGCGGGCAGTTGCACGACCGAGGTGTCCAGGTGCAGGGTTTTATAGCCCATGGTGCGGGCGCGGGCTTCGAGTTCGCTGAGGATGATCTGGCCGAGACCGCGGCCCTGATAGTCAGGATGGACGCGCATGCGTTTGATTTCGGCGCGTTCCGGACTTGTGCGGCGAAAGGCTCCCATGGCTACGAAGATGCCATCCCATTCGCCGATCAAAAATTCTCCCTGGTTGTTGAGATACGTTTCTTCGATGGCATAGACATCATCGTCCCAGGGGCCACGCCCAAGGTAGGCTCCGGCCTGCTGAATGGCATGCACATGCAAATATTCGACAGCTTCTCGATCGGCAGGCGTGTAACGGCGCAGGGTGAACATGAAACGTATCCTCACATTTTCTCGCGAATCGCGCCGCGAACAAGCAGCGCGGCTGTTAGGTCGTATCTGTTCATTGCAGTATCCTCAAGCGGATCGAGATTCCGTCTCAGCCAGGCTGCTCACGCCTTGAGGGATTGTACATGGGAAAGCTGAAAAGGTCAAGTGTTTTTGCACCAGGGAAGTGGCAATTTCCGCTTGCTGCTGGGTGATGTATTGGGGCTTGCCCCTGCCATGCTCGCTTGCAGTATGATATGATGGGAAGAAGCATTGTATAACGCTTGCCAAAGTCGTCAGGAGGCTGCAATGAACGAGTTCCACTATACCAGCTACGCCCAGGAGGTTATCTTTGGCCCAGGCTCAATTGCCCGGCTGGGCGAGGCCATCAACCGTTTTGGCTGGCGGCACGTGATGCTATGCTCAAGTGGCTCTCTCCGGCGAGATGGTTCCATCGCTGCGGTAGAAAATGCACTGGGAGAGCGGCTGGTAGGCATCTATGAACGCACGAAGTCATACGTACCCGATTTCCAGGTCGCTGAGGTGCTGGAGCTTGCCGAGCAGGACGAAGTGGATGCGCTTATCGGCATGGGTGGAGGCAGTCCGCTAGGACTGGCGAAGGCGGTTAGCCTCGCGTTAGAAGAGAAACATGGAGAGGTAGAGGTACACGCAACCACTCCTCTCGCTCAGCCGCTGGTGCCCGTCGTAGCCATACCTACCACCTATGCAGGTTCAGAGATGACGCCTGTGTACGGGGGTCACACGGGAGGTTGATGGTGTGGCACGCAAGCTAACCGTCACCGATGCGAAGATTACACCGAAACTTGTCATCTACGATCCTGTACTCACGTTGGGCCTTTCACCGTCGCTGACAGCATCAACTGGTATCAATGCGCTGGCCCACTGCATTGAAGCACTGTACTCGATAACGCGCAATCCCCTCTCCACGGCTGCTGCCCTGAAGGGGATACGTTCAATCATGTACGCGCTCCCGCGCTGCTACTCAGCTGGTGATGATTTGGAGGCACGTAGCGAGATGCTCGCGGGGGCGTTTCTGGCAGGAACCGCGCTCGCTCATGTCACGATGGCGCTGCATCACGGCCTGTGCCACGTCCTGGGAGGCACGGCTGGCGTACCCCATGGCATCGCCAATAGCATTATGCTCCCTCACGCCATGCGCTTCAACCTGGACGCTACGGCCCCTCAACTGCTCGGAGCTGCCGAGGCGATGGGGATTCCACTTGCTGGCCGGAGTGCTGAGGCTGCTGTCGAAGAAGCCGTGCAGTACATCTATGACATGATCGGGCAAATGAAGCTGCCTCAGCACCTGCAGGAGGTCGGGGTGCAAGAAACTGAGTTGCCGCATCTGGCACAGCTGGCATTTCAGAGCCGTACCGTGCAGAGCAATCCAAAGCCCATTACTAATGCAGCACAAATCGAGGAGGTGTTGCGTGCTGCATGGTGACAGAACGGTAGGATCAATCTCTTCTATTGTCAACCAATTAGTCAATCAGATACGTTAAAGAGATACAGAAGACTCATTTGATGGAGGTATCATTGAGGTCAAGGACCCATCCCCTTGAAGGGGATGGGCTTGTGTGAACAAGCCTTGCTTGACTAGCCTTCGTGCGTAAGCACTCCGTTTGGTGAGTCAGGATACCTACAGATGCTTACTCTAGTCTGTAGCTCTATCGTCTCCGGTTAAGAGTTCTGATGGGTAGGAACGGTGCTGGAGACGCAACAAGCTCATCAAACATTGGCGAAGAGTACCACACTTCCGAAAGGATGGTAAACGCTTTGTTCGTTTACGTTTTGAATTGTCATGGTGAACCGTTAATGCCTTGTCAGCCACGTAAAGTGAGACTCTTACTCAAAGAAGGGAAGGCAAAGGTCATGAGGATGGTCCCATTTACGATCCAACTGCTTTATGGCAGTAGTGGATACAAGCAAGAGGTTTCTTTAGGAGTGGACGCAGGAACTCAACATATTGGTGTCTCTGCAACCACTGAGCAGAAAGTTTTATTTGAGGCTGAGGTGTTGCCAAGAGGAGACATACAGGAACTTCTCGCAACCCGTAACCAGTTTCGTCGTGCCAGGAGAAGCCACAAGACACGGTATCGCAAAGCAAAGTTTCTCAACAGGAGGAAGCCTGACGGGTGGTTAGCGCCTTCGGTGCAGCACAAAGTTGAGGCTCATCTCAAAACGATCCAGATGGTGCATAAGCTCTTGCCCATCAGCAGAACCACTCTTGAAGGTGCACAATTTGACATTCAGAAGATACGCCATCCTGAAATAGAGGGGAAAGAGTATCAGCAGGGACCGCAACTCGGTTTCTGGAATGTTCGTGAGTACGTCTTGGCTAGGGATAATCATACCTGCCAGTGGTGTCATGGCAAGTCCAAAGATCTCATCTTGAATGTCCATCATATCGAGTCGAGAAAGATGGGTGGTGATAGCCCTGATAATCTCATCACGCTCTGTGAGACGTGCCATGCTCTCATTCATCGAACACACCAGGAACACAAGATAGAGCGCAAGAGCAGCAGTTTTCGTGATGCAACTCAGATGGGTCTCATCCGGTGGCGCATCTATGAACAAGCGAAAGCGTTCTTCCCGAATGTCCATCTGACCTATGGCTACATCACGAAACATACACGCATCTCGCATAATCTGGAGAAGTCACACCTGATCGATGCGCGGTGTATCAGCACGCACCCTTATGCGCTCTCGGATGGGACCTGGTATCTGATCAAGTGGGTGAGGCGAAATAACCGTCAGTTACACAAAGCGACTATCAGAAAGGGCGGCAAGAGGCTGCGTAACACGGCTCCCCAGTATGTACACGGCTTCCACTTGTTTGATTGCGTGAAGTATCAAGGGCAGATGTGCTTCGTGTTTGGAAGGAGGAGTTCTGGCTACTTTGATCTGCGCACCCTTCACGGAACAAAGATCAGTGCCAGTGCCAGTTACAAAAAGTTGACGATTGTCCAAAGGGCTTCGGCCTCGTTAGTAGAAAGGAGAGCGGCATTTCCTCCCACCGCCTAAAGGCTGGTGGGTCTCCATGCCGCGTTTTTGATGACAACTCCCTCGGAGACCGGTGCGCTGGGAATTCTCTGGATGTTGAGACTCGACAAGCCATTGCCAGGCGGCCCTGAGCCTCGCAGACAAGCCACCTTCTCGCGTGCCGGTTCAGAGATTGTCGGAGAACTTGCCCAGGCTATGGGGCTTGACAATCCCAGCCTCGTATGGCAACGTTTTCACATGGGGAAACACTGCTACATTGCCAGGATTGAGGGTTATCTTGCAGCATATGGTTGGATCACTTTCGATGAAGAGGGCATCGGCGAGCTAGGTCTGCGCATACGCCTGAATAAGGGTGAAGCCTACATCTGGGATTGTGCCACCTTACCGGCGTATCGCGGGCTGCGACTCTATCCCGCTTTGCTTGCCTACATGCTCGTTGAACTCCGGCATGCTGGCTTTCAACGGATATGGATTGGCACGGACGCGGACAACTTGCCTTCTCAAAGCGGCGTGGTACGGGTCGGCTGCCAGCCCATTTCAGAGGTTATCCAGGCTCAGGATGGTAGCCTCTTATCACGTGGTCGCCCAGGTGTGCCGCTACAAGACGTACTGGATGCGCATTTTGCCTTGTTTGGGAATCGCGATTTGACTCGTATTGTGCTACCAGAAACCTCTGAGTGAGCAAGACAACTCAGAGGTTTCTGGGGATTTTTTTCGTGCTTGCGACTTTATAAAGCAGAGTGCCATAATGTGAGGACGAGAAGCAATCCCTCACTAGTAGCACTACCAGAAAGATGGATAAGCGATGCGTACTAATCAGGTGAAAGAAAAACTCAAGCGGGGCGAACCTGCGCTGGGAGCATGGTTGAGTCTGCCCAGCGTTCCCTCAGCAAGAATCATGGCACGGCTGGGCTTCGATTGGCTCCTTGTGGATATGGAACACAGCGCACAAAATCCCGTGCTTATGGCCGATATGGTGGCTACCATCGCTGATGCCGGGACGAGTGCGCCTATCGTGCGTGTTCCTGGCAATAGCGTCGAATGGTTCAAATGGGCACTGGACGCCGGGGCGTGGGGTGTAGTTGTTCCTATGGTCAACACACGTGAAGAGGCACAACAGGCAGTAGCATACACGAGATACCCACCACTTGGTGCACGTAGTATCGGTGGGGCTTTCGGTCCGTATGGGTTTGGTATCACCGATTGGCCCAGTTATGCCCGCGCGGCGAACGATGAAATTCTCGTGATCGTTCAGATTGAAAGCGCACAAGCCCTCCAGAATCTGGATGATATTCTCTCGGTGCCGGGGATAGATGTGGCCTTCGTTGGGCCAAACGATCTCCATGCCCAACTCGGCCTTACTCCAAGTATCGGCGGGGCTGAACCCGAATTTGTGGCGGCTTTAGAACAGATTCAGGCGGCAGCGCAGAAGTATCACATTGCCACTGGCATCTTTAGCGGCGATGGGGAGGCAGCGACTGAACGTGTACGCCAGGGCTTCCAGATGATCAACGTGACTGCGGATATTAGTAGCATGATTGCAGCAGCGACGCGTAATTTACGCCTGGCACGCGGGTAGCTGCCCCACGGATGACCGCACTCCCCCGCAGGATGACCGCCACTCCCCCGCAGGATGACCGCACTCCCCCGCAGGATGACCGCAAGGGTCATCCCTACTATACGCGGGTTGGACGTCGCTTCGCTCGTCCTGGGAGAGGAGCTGTTTGAGGGCAGGATGACCGCAAGGGTCATCCCTACTATACGCGGGTTGGACGTCGCTTCGCTCGTCCTGGGAGGGATGCCTCTGCGAGCGAGCAGGGCCGTCTATAGTAGGGATGACCCTTGCGGTCATCCAATAGGCATCTAAGAGGCGGGTGAAAGAGGAGATCGGCCAGGGAAGCGCGTAGGGGTGGTGTGGGCCAGGATGGTGAGCAGATCTTTGGTCAGAGCGGGCGGCCACGAGGGCCCTCCAATATGCATCAAGCTAAGAAAGGAAGAGGTAAAAAGGAGCAAAGGAGAGCCCGCTTTCGGTGATAGAATCTTGCAGAGAAAAGATCTTAGATCTCTCACCGAAAGGAGCCAGTTATGGACAGTTTAGCACGTTTAAGTGAATTGGCGCAGCGATTTTTAGTCGAGCGACCCAAAGAACTGGAGAGAACAAGCGGCTTTGTCCAGCGCACGACGGCGCAGTTAGACGGCCCAAAGTTTGTGCAAATGTGTGTGTTGGGCTGGATGAACAACGCCTCGGCCAGTTATTCCCAACTCAATCATGTGGTCGCCACATTGGACCTTCATGTGCGCAATCAGGCGATCGAAGAGCGCTTTGGGCCAGCTTCCAGCAAGTTGCTGCGGCACTTGTTGGAAGAAGCGGCAGGCCAGCTCTTGCAAGGGCAAGCCGTGGAAACGCCACTGTTTGAGCACTTTCCTGGTGGCGTCTTCTTGCAGGACGGCTCGGTGATCAGCCTGCCCACAGAACTGAGTACAAGTTGGCGCGGCTCTGGTGGCGGACCGGGAGCCAGTGAAAGTGGGGTGCGCATCCAAGCACGTTGGGAGATGCGATGCGGCGGACTGCATGGCCTGTGGATGCAAGATGCGCGCAGCTCGGAACGGCAAGGACCAGCCTTCGACGAGCCATATCCTCAAGACTCCCTGAGGATCGTGGATACCGCCTATTTGGCCTATGCGGACATGCGAGCGGCAAGCCTGAGCCGACGCTTCTGGATCACAGGGGTCAAAGCGAACATGCTCTTTAGCGATCAGCAAGGACGCCTGTGGAACCTGACAGAGTGGTTGCGCAGCCTGCCTGCCGACGAGCAGGTGGTCGACGTGTGGGTGCGAGCGGGCAAGCGGGAGCAGGTGCCGGTGCGCTTGATTGCCCTGCGCTTGCCCAAAGAGGTCATTCAACGACGCAAGAAACGAGCCAAGCGCGAGGTGGAACGGCGTCCAAGGAGCAAGGGAGTCCAGCGATGTGGACGACGAGCCAAGCGAGGGCCGGGCCACCACCTGCGCAAGCGAGCCCGCAAGCGCCACAAGGTGAGTGCGAGCAAAGAGAGGCAATTCGAGTGGCTGCTGGTGCTGACCAATGTCGAGAGCCACGTGCTCTCCGCTCGACAAGTCGTGGCCCTCATGCGCTTGCGCTGGCAAATCGAGCTGTTCTGGAAGCTCTGGAAGCAGGAAGGCAAGATTGACACGTGGAGGAGCAGCAAGCCCCAGCGGATCTTGACCGAGTTGTATGCCAAACTCTTGGGCTTGCTTATGGAACATTGGGTGACCTTGGAGGGCTGTTGGGCTGACCCTCGCCGTAGCCTGTTCAAAGCTCGGCAAGTGATCCAGTGGACGGTGTCTTGGCTGGTTCTGGCCATTCGAGGAGAGGTCGCCTGGGAGGTGGTGCTCTCGGTGATGTGTTCCTCGATGGGATCCAATTGCTGGACGGACAGGCGGCAGCACCCCCCGAGTACCTTCCAGCAACTGGGCGATCCAAAGCTCTGCGGTTCTTAGCTTGATGCATATTGGGCGGCCACAAGGGCCCTCCCCCCACATCCACACCGCCCCCGCCCCTACGCGGACCAGCCTTGCAAGCCATTTTCCAAAAAAACCTACCTGTGAGAGTGATGAGTGCCTCCCCCCCATGACGGCCACAAGGGCCCACTCCCCGCATCCGCTCCACTCCCGCCCCTACGCGAGGTGGTGTCTCCACTGTCCAAAAACCCTACCCCTGAGAGCTTGGGGGGTCAGGCCCGCAAAAATTTGAAACGCACCCGAATCCCAGAAAGGAGCTCCAACAATGTTCAAGCGCACGATCACTCCAACACGCACCCTGGATCGACTCGCCTACCTCTGGCTGGCCCTGGCGGCTGCCCTGTTTGTGTTCACTGGTGTTCGGTGGGCGATCCCGTTGGCGGCTTGGCTCGCGCCTCTGTTTCTGCTGCGTTTCGTCCGCACCCAGCGCCCGCTCCCTGGATTCCTGCTGGCCTGGCTCGTCAGGTCTGCTGTCTTTGCTATTATCCTCCAAGGGGCTATCTTGTATTCCGGCATTGGCTACTACGCGCTTGTTTTGCTCTTTAGCCTGGTGTCGATACTGCCTTACCTGGCCGACCGCCTCATCACGCCCCGGCTGGGCGGCTTTGTCGCGACCCTGGTCTTTCCAATGGCCTTTACGACGGTTGAGTACCTCAGCGCTTTTGGCCCCACCGGGACCTTTACTTCCATTGCGAACACCCAGTATGGTGACTTGCCACTCCTGCAAGTGGTGTCGGTGACCGGGATCTGGGGCATCACCTTTTTGATCACCTGGTTCGCGGCGGTCGGCAACTGGGCGTGGGAGCGAGGGTTTGCCTGGCCCAACGTGCGAGGAGGTGGGTTGCTGTATGCTGCCGTCCTCGCCTTGGTGCTCCTGGGTGGGGGCGCACGGCTGGCGCTCTTCCCGCCGCAAGCGACCCCGGTCCGCGTCGCGGGTCTGAGTCCTTCGCAGGCGGCGGTCGCCGCGTTCAATAAGCAACTGCCGCCAGAGATCGGGGCCTTGCTGGCCTCAGGCCAGGCCACCCAGGCCGATCGCGCCCTCGCCCGCTCAGCCTTCACCACCGTTGACGATGATCTCCTGGCCCGCAGCCAACAGGAAGCGCGCGCCGGGGCCAAAATCGTCGTCTGGCCAGAATCCTCATCAACGGGTGGTGCCTCCATCTTGCAAGAAGACGAGCCAGCCCTGATCCAGCGGGCAGGCATCTACCTGGACATGGGGCTGTCGGTGATCCTGCCCGATGTGGGCCGCGGGCCCTTTGTTGAGGACGAAGCCGTGCTGCTGGCTCCGACGGGACACGTGGTCTGGACCTACGAAAAGACACACCCCGCTCCTGGGGACCAAGGTCTTATCGTCCTGGGAGATGGCAAGGTGCCCCTGGTCGAGAGCCCATATGGGCGTCTGGCCAATGTGATTTGTTACGATGCCGACTATCCTGGCATGATGCGCCAGGGCGGGCAAGCCGGAGCCGACTTGGTGCTCGTGCCTTCCGACGACATTCAAGCAGCTGACCCGGCACATGCCCAAGACGCCACGTTCCGGGCGATTGAGAACGGCTTCTCACTCGTGCGTGAGGCGAGCAAAGGGCTCTCGATTACGGTCGATTACGAAGGACGTGTCCTCTCCGCCTCCGACTACTTCACCACCGATCACCAGGTCATGGTGGCCTACGTGCCGATGCACGGAGTCCGCACCATCTATGCCACCATCGGTGACCTGTTCGCCTGGCTGTGCATAATCGGCCTGCTGGCCCTCACCGGGCTGGCCATCCTGCAGAGTCGCAAGCGTCGGTCTGCGGCAGTGGCAGCCGCACCCCTGCCAGAACCACAACCGACTCGCTAAACAACACGATCGGGAAGGTGACCTGGCATCAACGGCGTCACCTTCCTCCTCACCACGCACGTCAGTTCGTTTGAGCTACCACTCACAAGTGAGGAGTGTGCCGAATGACTGACCAAGAGGTTCCCTTGACGGGGAGTGAGCAAGGAGAACAGGAATGGTAAGCGAACACGTTCGACACGAGGTCTACCAGATTGTCGTCGAGGGGCATCTTGACAGTGAATGGTCGGAGTGGTTTGATGGATTGACCATCACTCTGGAGGGCAGTGGGGAAACCATCCTCTCTGGCCCAATAGTTGATCAAACGGCCCTGCATGGAGTACTGATCAAAATACGTGATTTAGGTTTGCCTTTGCTCTCGCTGGTGCGCATAGAGCCTAAAAGGGAGAATGAATCCAACCTCCTCCTGCACACGGAGGCAGAGGGATGCGAAGGATGAATGTGTCAAAATCAAAATCTCATTTTGAGATGAGTAAGTGACACAAATAGCAGAGATTCTATGAAGATTGGCTATATCCGAGTTTCCAAGCAGGAACAAAACGAGGCGGAAGTTTGCCACGCTTTCCCCACCTTTTATCCATGATGAAATCCTTAACGCCCAAAATTTCTCCATTACTACCGGAAGGTCATGATACGACAACTTGTTGGCACCTGGATAGTTATCTTTACTTACCTCTTTATATATGATAAATTGAACATCCAAAGTTGTAACTTTAGTTTTGAAAACATGGTGTTAAAAGGAGCAGATAATGAGCAACTGTCCAAATTGTGGGAGTTCCAATTTCGGAAATGCGGGTAATTTTGTAAGAAACGGAATATGGGAAGCAACTATCCAACAACAAGGGCAAACTGCTGATGGAAATTATGTTCAATACCCGCGTACGATACCATATCGATTGTTGTGTAACGATGGACAACGAGAAGGCGTTAGACCTAGACCAGACCTGGCTTCCGGGCTTTTCTGCCCTGCGCCATTACACAAAATTCGGTATGGCATCCCCGCGTACAGTTACCCGTAAGAGTAAGGAGGCTGAAATATTAACCAGGGACGAACCCAGAATGGGAATGGGAATGAATTGTTTTGCGATTGTTTGTTGGCTTTCATTTATACTGCCTCTTCTCTTTATGGCAGTTCTCTTTTTTATTAGCGCATTTCAAATATGGAATGTAAGTAGTGCTCGTTTACAATCATTGATTCTAGGCGCAGCCTGTGTTGTAGGTGTGATAGTGATTTTCATGATAATGAAAGCCGTAAGAAACTCTAGTAAAAGGAGTTTTAACCAGAGACATGCTGAATGGTGGCAGAGTCTTACCCAAAGAAACTATTGCCCTGACTGCAATACCATATTCTAAATTCAAAAACACCTGAGAAACATACAGCGCGGTTGTTATAACAGTTGTTGAACAGATAGAGAATGGGAAAAGAGTGTTCCGAGCAGATTTTCCCTTGTTGGAACCTGGGAATTATATTGTCATGACACATGTACGTTACTATACACGTATCACTATACTAAAAGAACAAATTATCAAAGTAGATTGAAGATAGTTAGCCACCAGTTCTGCAAACTTGTCAGTAAAACTGAATAGATGTATACTAATACGCACGATATACCGTCTTCAAGAAGGCTCTCCATCAAATAAAATCTGAGGTACACCAATGTCGCTAAAAGTATTTTATTGTTATGCACATGAGGATAAGATGCTGAGGAGCATCTTAGAAAAGGATGCCATACCGAAAGTTGGCTCTTCCGCACTTCCCGTGCTCTGAGCACTCTCTCGCAAAACTTCCTCTCGGGGGATTGGCTATCAGAGCGGGTTAAGGAAAGTCAGTCAACTCATATTGCACAGCTTAGCACGCAAAGTGCGGAAGAGCCCGAAAGTTGTGTAACAGTGTGCAATGAGAAGGCGTTCAAGCCAGTCCAAACCTAGTTTTCGAGCTTTTCCGCTCTACGCCATTCCACAACTTTCGGTATGGCATCCGTTGCAAAGGGATGCGGTGAAACACGATTTCACCATAGGAGGTTTCCATGCACAACAAAGAGATACGTATCCGCCTGGCCACAGCCGACGATATCGCGTTTATCCAATCCCTTGCGGAGCGCTTCGCTGGCGTGGGCACACCGCCCTGGCGTGATCGGGCGCAGATGTGGCAGTTCCATCAACGCAGCACGCAGGAGGTCTGTGACGCCATCACCAACCCCGCTGACCTCGTGCTGCTGGCCGAAAACCTCCAAGGGATGCGCCTGGGCTTTCTCTACGCCACCTCCACCACAGACTTCTTTACCGGCGAACCACAAGGCTATATTGCCGATGTGGCGGTCAGCGAGCAAGCCGAGGGCACGGGGGTGGCCCGTGCCCTCATGGAGCGGGCCGAAGGCTGGGCACGCGAATGTGGTTTTCGCATCCTCGCCCTCGATGTCTTCGCCTTGAATACCCACGCTCGCTCGTTTTATCAGCACCTTGGGTATGTTGAAGAAACGCTCAAGCTGATTAAAGAACTCTGAAGAGGCTGTTCTTACTCTGGAAGAGGAGATAGAGAACGAGAACAACCAGGGTAGGAAATGTCGCTGTTGCAAGTGACAAATCTCCACCATACGGTCCCGCAAGATGCCTCAGCAGTGGGGCGGCATAGGCCGCAAGGAGAAAACTCACCACGTAGAAACTTGTATACACCCCTCTGATCTGCCAACGCTTCGCTTTCGCAACGGGAGGAGGAGCCTGCAAGGCTTCTTTTTTTGATCTGTAGAGAAGGTAACTCCACAAGACTGCCCCACCGATGATCGCGAGTGCCAGCCGTGAAAGCAGGAGGTCGTAGCGAATAAAGAAGAACCAATCCAGCATGAGCGACCCGGCAATGGCAACGAATCCAGGAAGGAGGCTGCGCCTGAGAACACGTATTGCCAAAATGAGACAGACGGGGAGAAGGAGGTATGGAGCAATGAAGTTGGCGAAGTTTTCATACTGATGCGCCAATGTCCGCAAGCCGAGGGCAGGCAGCCACGTATTGGTCAAATTCTCACAGACAAAAAAACCAATGACGACGAACACATACACCTTCCCTTCAGGAAAGTTCCGTGTCTTCACCTCTTCTCTGGGAAGAGATTGGTGAGGCTGGTCTGAAAACGGAGCAAGGCTATTTAATTGAGATGAATTGGGAGTATCCGGCATAATTTTTTTATTCTTTCCCAAAGGGGAAGTAGACGTTCTACAATAGCATATGTATTCACGTAGAGACCTCTTCTTTTTTACAAGAAGAGAGAGCAAAACTACCATCAAGAGCATTCTACTCTTAAAGAAGACCACTCGTCAGCGCAATGGTTTTGCGGTATGATACAAGAGGTATTGTCCTGGGACCGTCTTGCTATCCATGTCCCTCGAAGCGGGAGAGAAGAACAAATGCAAAACAATCTTACTCCACGAGGCACGCTGCCATCAGGGAACACGAAAGGTCGCACGAGCGAGCAATTGCTCCTGATCACAAAATTCGCCCTACCACCGGTCCGTTCTGATCTGGTTTCTCGCCCCCGTCTGACAAACCAACTTCAACTCGGTATCCAACGTCCGTTCACACTCATCGCAGCCCCTGCTGGCTTTGGCAAGACGACCCTCCTTGCTACCTGGCTTGAGCACGCTCCTCTTCGAGCTGCCTGGATCTCTTTGGAGCATGACGATGACGACCTCACACGCTTCTGGTCCTCTGTGTTCACTGCTCTCTCGCACGTCCATCCCGGCAGTGGGACATCCGCCGTGGCGCTTCTTCAGGCGTCCCCTCTCTCGCCTCTTCCGCCCATAGAAACCGTCTTGACCGCCTGGATTAATGATCTTGCTACCCTGCCCCACGAGGTTGCGCTCGTGCTGGATGACTACCATGTGATCACCGCGCAACCAATTCATCGATCTGTGACGTATCTCCTCGACCATCTGCCGCACCAGCTCCACCTGATCATGGCAACACGGGCCGATCCCCCTCTTCCCCTGGCACGCCTGCGCACGCGTGGTCACTTGACCGAGATCCGCTCGGCTGATCTTCGCTTCACCGCTGAGGAAACGGCGGCATTTCTGACTCGTGCGCTGGGACTCTCGCTTTCAGCTCAGGACATCGCTGCTTTGGAGGCACGCACAGAAGGCTGGATTGCGGGACTGCAATTGGCCGCCCTATCGATGCAGGGGCGCAAGGACATCGCAGGCTTTCTCAAAACGTTCACCGGTAGTCACCGCTACATCATCGACTACCTGGTTCAAGAGGTGCTTGCCCGGCAGCCCGAGCCTGTCCAGACCTTTCTGCTCCAGACAGCCACCCTGGAACGACTCCAAGGATCACTCTGTGAGGCCGTCATAGGCGAGCCTGTCGGGGAGGCCAGCGGCCAGGCGATGCTCGAGCAGTTGGAGCAGGCCAATCTCTTCCTTATGCCGTTGGATGATGAGCGGCTCTGGTATCGCTACCACCAGCTCTTTGCTGAAGCGTTGCGCCATCGGTTGCAGCGCAAACATCCTACGCTTGTACCAGAACTCCACCAGCGAGCGAGCGCATGGTATGAGCAGCATGGCCTGCTGCGCGAAGCCGTTCACCACGCTCTGGCAGCCAGCGATTTCGCGCAGGCAGCACGCCTGATCGAGCAAGCATTTAACGCTCTTGTCAGGCGGGGTGAGATCGCCACACTCCAACGATGGGCAGCCGCACTCCCGGGTGAACTGGTACGCTCCAACATCGAACTCTCTGTTTTGCAGGGGTGGCTTCTGTTCGTCAGTGGGAAGCATGATGCTGCTGAACAGCATCTTCAGGACATCGAGCGCACATTTGGCATCAATCCTGTATCGGATGGCTCTTCAGAGCAACAGACGATGCCGAGTGGAATGTCCAGCCAGGCCACAATCAGGGGCCGGATAGCCGCTATCCGTGCGTCTATCGCGGTCACCCAGGGTGATCTTCCGCGCACCATCGCGCTCTCACGCCTGGCTCTTGAGTATCTCCCAAAGGAGAACATATCACGGGCGTATGTCGCCTGGTATCTGGGCAAGGCCCACTGGTTGAGCGGGGATGTGGGGGCAGCGAGCACGGCTCTGGCAGAAGCCTCTCACGTCAGTTGGGAAGTCAATCACCTCTATGCTGTCTTTATGGTGACCCATGACCTGGCTCATGTGCAAATCCTACAAGGACATCTGCATCAAGCCGATCAGACCTATCGCCAGGCACTTCAGCAGGCCCGAGAGCGGGGTGGAGACCTACCGGCGATAGGTCTGGCCTATGTGGGCAGGGGCAATCTTGAGCGCGAATGGAACCATCTGGATGCCGCGACATCCCTGCTCCAAGAAGGGATCACGCTCTGCGAACAGACCGGGAATACGCAGGTGATCCTGCAAGCCTACATCGGGTTGGCCTTCATTAAACAGGCCCAGGGAGATGCAGGTGGTGCCAGCGCGATGATGCAGCAGGCGGTACAGATAGCGGAGCGGCAGCCCCTCTCCCAGTATCGAGATGCACAGGTGGAAGCCTCTCAGGCATGGTTGTCCCTCATGCAAGGTGACGAGGCGGCTGCCTTGCATTGGGTCCAGCGCTGCGGCCTCAGCGTTGACCAGGAACTTCACCATGGACGTGAGCGTGAGTATCTGACGTTGGTACGCGTCCTCATCACACAGCGCAGGCTCGATGAGGCGTTGAAGTGGCTAGCAAACCTGTTGCAACTGGCAGAGGCACAGGGACGTACGGGAAGTGTGATTGAGATTCTCATGCTGCAAGCCGAAGCCTTGCACGCTTCTGGTGAGGTGAAGCAGGCAATAGAGCGGCTCTCGCGAGCCCTCTCACTCGCAGAACCGGAGGGCTACATCCGCCTCTTTGTGGATGAAGGGGCACCAATAGCGCGTTTGCTGGGGCAGATGCGCACACACAGGCCTGGTGATCAGTCTGGCTCCAAGCACTATCGAGAACACCTCCTGACACTGCTAGGCAGTGTCCATGACGAGGACGCGTCGGACCCCTCGGCAGCTCTTCTTGGGCCCAGAACGCACTCGCTCAGCGAACCGTTGAGTGAGCGCGAACTGGAGGTGCTGCGCTTGATTGCCGCAGGTTGCTCCAATCGAGAGATTGCGGCCCGGCTCTTCATCGAGGTGAGTACGGTGAAATGGCATATCAACGCGCTCTACGGCAAGCTCCAGGTGGAGAGCCGGACCAAGGCCATTGCCCGCGCAAGGGAACTCAACATCGTGTAGTAATCCTGTTGATTTATTTCTTGACAGTCCTGACAAACGACAGACAAACCAGCAACAGGGAAAGGAAGAGACCCATGAGAACATTGCTGCCCATGCAAGAAGAACAAAAAAATCTTACCGCGCAACCAACACTCCGCATTGATAAACCAGCCGCAGCCTATGCAAGACGATCAGATCACAAGGCAAGAGATAAAGAAAGGGATAAAAGCCAAAGCCGCGAGATGCAGACAGAGGATATGATTGCATGGGCTATGAAGCAAGGATGGAAGAAACAGGATTTGTTTGAATTTTTTGCTGATTTAGGGCTTAGTGGGACGCTACGGCCAGATCAACGGCCTGATATGTTGCGGCTGTTTGATGAGATAGATAGCGGCAAATTCGATCATGGAACGGTCATCTGCTGGCAGGAAAACCGTCTCTTTCGGGATGAGACCCAAATCTACTACAACCAATTCATCCAGAAGTGTCTAGAGCATGATATCCTCGTTGTGGTTATTTCACCACATCTAATGATTTATGACTTCAGAGACGATTTTTATCAGGAGATGTTTCGTTGGAAGCAGAAAGAGTCTGCTGATTTTATTAAGCGGCATGTCAAGGGGTGGATGATACCCGCCAAATTTCGGGCAGCATGGTACAAAGGTGAGTGGGCAGGATGGGGTGATCTTCCTCCCGGGTTTATTGTTGACTACAATGAAGATAATCCAACGTACAAAAAACCCATTCCATACTGGCCGCATATAGAAAAGATTAATGAGTATTTTACCTTGTTCGTTGAGTTAGGCTGTGATATTGGCCTCATGTACGAGAGACTTCGTAAAACACCCATCATTTTTCCAGAGTTTGAGGCATGGGTTGACCCGCGAAACGTGCGGAAGTGCAAGATGAGCAATTATCCAGGAGGGGGATATTATATCAAAGGCAAGTCAAGCATTGTTTCAATGCTCACCAATCCCTTTTACGCAGGCTACCGAGTTATCAATAACGTGATACGCAGAAACGCCAAGGGAGAGAAAATTCGTGACCATGACGGCGTTATTGACCGAGAAATCTTTGACCTGTGTTACTTCAGCCTTGCGAAAACTGATCTTGACGGCAATCCCATCAATGGGCGAAGCCAAAAACGTTACTATCAACAGGGCAATGACGCTGCATATGGGTTACTCAAGTTCAGGGTTATCTCAAATCAGGGAAGGGTACGTGTCCACCCATTCGGCAAGTACAAAGGTAAAGCCAACGAAGGCGCGTACTTTATAGAGTACTTAGAACAAGAGGTTGGCTTAGAACACTATATTTGCATCGCAGCCATCCCCTGTCTTGAGATAGATACCCTCGTTGTTGATAGGCTCATGACCCATGTCCAGACGCTTAGCAAAAACCAGGAAGACATTCAAGCATACGAAGAGAACGCGGAAAGGCTACGGCTAGAGCGGCAACGGAAAATCAAGCAAATACAAGACTCCATCAAAGACATACACAAAGAACAAGCAGGACTTGCCAGAAGTTTAGGTAAGGTTGAGGTAGAAATAGAAGAGGCGCAGGAGAAGGGAGATTTAGAGACAGCAGATATCAAGCAAAGAAGAAAGGAACTCATAGAAGAGCAAATAGACACGCTTGAGAGAGAACGGCGCACCCTCATAGACGCGAAGGCGCAGCTTGAGGAAGAGGCGACAAATGACCTTGGTTCTCTTGACGATCAACTGCGAAACTTAGAAACGCAATGGCAGGAGCGCGACTTTGAGAAACGGCGGTCACTTTTGAACTTCCTTATTAAAGAGGTAGTTATTGACATGGTATCAACCCATTGGGTACGAGTACAGGTGTTATGGTTGCATGAAGAATGGGGACGAGAAGAAATCTACTACCATCGTGACATAGGAAGCAGGCGCGAATGGACAGAGGAAGAAGAAGCTATTCTCAAGCAGCATTATGCAACCATGCACCGTGAACCGTTACAAGAATTGCTGCCTGATAGAACCTGGGAGAGCATCCGTTACTACGCCAGTACGACATTGGGTATTGTTCGGGACAGAAAGGACGCTGGCAGACCTGGCAGGAGACCTGAGCATGTCTATCCTGATAGAAATACCTCGTACTCAGACCTGCAATTTATGCGAGAGAAGGGCATCCCATTATCAGCGAGATATACCAGATGGGAAGGGCTGTTAGTAGTGTAACATATCGTGGCTCTTCCCTGATCAGAAGATGCAGGGATCATGACTGACTCTCTCCTGATACAGTTTCGAAAAAGAGACGAGGGAGGAGTCATTCAGGTATAAGCACCCTTCACAGGCCCACTCGCACGATGAGGACCTCTCTCTCTCGACTCGAATCCCCTCTGTGAAGGATATCGTGCGGCTTCCTGTCTGAAGTATATCGCGCTGGATTTCGCAACAATATGCTACAAATTTCAATCACCTCTTTCGCCTGTTTTCCCCTCACCCTACGTGCTCGATAAATCTGCACTCTACTTTCGTCGGCACTTCCTTCTCTGTCTTGCTCATGATGCTGCATGTCAAGCGCTGCATACTCTGGCAAGACGAAAGGAGCGTCCAGAAAAACCCACCCCCCTTTCCCACCCTTTGATGGGTGCAAACCCACCGTCCTGTCTGTTACACTTTACCTATCGTAGAGAACACAGACAAGTCCACTTCACGGACAGAAAGGAACACAACCATGTCACAGACACCAGCATCTCTTGCACAACCTCCTTCTTTTCGCACGACGATCCGCAGCCTGTTGCCCAGCATCCTCGTCAATGGCGTTTTAGTCTATCTCATCTATACGCTCCTGAAGAGCTACACGTCTGCTTCTGACCTCGTCGCGCTCCTCCTCTCATCTGTACCCGCGCTGATCAGCGAGATCGTGACCATCATCCGCCATCGTCAACTCGATGTACTTGGCATCATCGTCTTGGCATTTATTGCCATCAGCGCTGTAGTTAGTATCATTGGAGGGGATCCAAAGCTCTTACTCATTCGAGAGTCATTTCTCACCGTCGTCTTGGGAGTGGCCTCCATTGTCTCACTGCTCTTTCCAAGGCCACTCTGGTTCTACATCATTCGCTACTTTGCTACCGGCAACGATCCGGCAAAAGCGCTGGGCTTCAATTCACGATGGCAGTACCCGGCATTCCGCAGGTACATCCGCATCATCACCGTGGTCTGGGGCATTGTCTATCTCGTCGAGTTCCCGGTGCGGGTCTTCATGGTGTATCACCTCTCGATCCAGCAATACCTTGCCATCGGGCCCATCGTCTTTTATGCAGTGACGTTTGCGGTCATCGCCTTCACCATTGCCTATGCCCGCCGCATGATAAGCCGTGTTACGGCAATGAGGCGTCAAGGCGAGGAGATAGAAGAGGCTTCCGGAGAAACGACAGGCACGCAGGCGTAAACGAACAAGCACTGTCCCTCTGCATGGAGTGGTATGACCATACATCATGTTCCAGTGAACGTTCCTTGCAACTTGCAGGAGGAAGCAGATCATGAGCCTACACTTTCAGGAAACACTCGTCGATGGCGGTGGTCCGCAGGACTTTCCCACGGTGCGGCACCTCGTCTTACAGGGAAGCAACTATGAGATCGGCAAGCACCTCGCCGAAATCGTGATGGAGCGCTATGGTAAGCGCAAAAGGCCTTCTGGCGATCCCAGGCTCATTCAAGCCCGGCGTCTGTACTTTCAGCAGCACTACCCGATCCTGCTGGAGCGTGCAAGGGGCGTGGCCGATGCCTTTGGCATCAGCCTTGATGACAACACGTCGGACCAGGCGAGTCTCACGTATCCGGCTTTCCTGCCACCGCAAATAGTTGGGTGTTCGGTGGTGTTCTACCCCCCCCAGACCACGACCAATGCACATGGACTCCTGAGCCGCAATTGCGATGCCCAGACGGGGAGCATGCTTGAAATGCTTGGGGTTCCAGTCCCTCCCGGCGTGCAGCTCAAGCCGACGTACAGCGAACCCTACGTTATGGAGGTCTACCCGGACATCGGCTATCCTTCGTTGTACCTCGCTTGCATGGATCTCCTCGGTGCGTGTTTTGATGGGGTCAATTCCGAAGGGCTCACCGTCTCCTTACTGGGCGATGGCGATCCCAGCAATACCTCTCCGGCAGATCCGATGCAATTGTTCCGCGTCGGAATCAACGAATTGCAGGTGTTGCGCCTACTTCTGGATACCTGCGCCAATGTAGAGGAGGCACAACTCGCGTTACTGCTCAACAAGCAGTATCATGTGATGCTTTCGTGCCATTATCTGGTCGCAGACCGACACGGCCATTCGTTCGTCTGGGAGCATGCGTCTGGCCATAACCTGGAATATATTGTGGAAGGCCCAGGTTCGCCGCAAGTGGTGACCAACCATCCACTGCACCTCACGCCTTCGCACTCGGTAGCTCCTGAAAGGAGTGAGGACCGACCAGCAGCCTGGAGAGGCGATAGCTATCAGCGCTACCGGACACTCAGCCAAGCGATTGAGGCGCATCCCGACAAGTATAGCGTGGACTTTCTGAAGGAGACGAATGCCTGTGTCTTTTTCGATGATGCCGTGGAGCGAGAGTATACCAACCTGACCAGGCTCGAACTTCTTACAACGGGACGGACACTCTGGCATAGTGTGTACGATACCCAGCACAGAAGCCTCGAGGTCAGCTTCTATCTCAGAGATGAACCAGGTGCTGAGGAGACAGACCCACGTATTGCGATTCGTTCCGAGTACCATCGGTTCCAGCTCAATGCAGTGTGAGGGGTATGTCATATGGCTTACGATGTCTACCGCATTACCATCAAGGGGCATCTTGACAGTGAATGGTCGGATTGGTTTGATGGATTGACCATCACTATGGTGGATAATGGAGAAACCATCCTGACCGGCCCAATAGTTGATCAAACCGCCCTGCATGGAGTGCTGATCAAAATACGTGATTTAGGTCTGCCCTTGCTCTCGCTGACTCGCGTAAAGCCTGAAAGGGGCAATGAATCCAACCTCCTCATGTAAGAGCTGCAATGATGCTAATCAATGCGCCTATCTGTTTCCATGTTGAGTGAGGAACAGGCGTCAACCTTGCACCACACTTGGTACAAAACGATGCGTGTGGTCCGTTCGCAGCGCCGCAGGAGGGACACCAGCGAGGGACTGAGGCAGGTTGTCAGGCCCTCCTTCATGATATCTCAGATCCATGGCCACAAAATCCTGAAACATGGACAGTGATTTATCACATTTCCACCTCAGAAGAGGGGATGCGTTCGGCTCCAGCAGATCGAGGAGACCTGTCTTGCAAGCAGGGCAGACGGATGAAGAAGGTCGACCCTACCCCTTCGGTGGACTCGAACCAGAGACGGCCTGCATGCCCTTCGACGAATTCGCGACTGAGATAGAGCCCCAGCCCTGTCCCCGTGATTTCAGAGGCACGGGCGTTCTCAGCTCGCACGAACCGCCCGAAAATACGCGCCTGTTGACGGGCGGGAATGCCGATGCCCAGGTCGCGGATCGAGAGGAGGGCTTCGCGTGGCTCACCCTCTTCGCGTATGGTCAGCTCGATCGGTCCTCCCTGTGGGCTGTACTTGATGGCATTGCCGAGCAGGTTGGAGAGCACCTGCTCGATGCGCACGCGGTCGACCTCCACCACCAGGGATGAGAGCGACGTGTCGAGGAAGATGACGTGCCGCTCCGTGGTCATTTGCCATTGCGCCACGATATGCCGGGTGAGATCCACCAGGTCGGTGGGTTTGCGGGACAGGGCTAGGCGTCCTGCTTGCAGGCGGGTCACATCGAGCAGATCCTCGGTGAGTTTATCCAGGCGCGCGGTGGCCTCATTGATCTCGCCCAGGGCTTCTCGCTGCCACTCGGAAAGGTCCGCTCCTTTGCCCTGCGCTGTCTGGTACACCAGCATGCTGGCAAAGCCCTTGAGGACCGCTAGGGGATTGCGCAACTCATGGGTCGCCACCGCGATAAACTCGTCTTTGAGATATTCGGCTTCCTTGAGGGCGCTCACGTCCTGGTGCACGACCAGTGCCATCGACTCGGTGGGCGCGTGCTGTGCTGATCCCTGTGCATCCGTTTCTTGTGTGAGGACATGCCACCCCTCGGGCGAGTCGAGTGCCACGGTGTTGACCAGCACCGGCAGACTCGACCCATTGGGACGGCGGATGGTCTCCTGGTGGTGCCTGACCATTTCGCCCTGTCGCACCGTGCGCAGCGTGGCTAATTCCTGCAGGGCCAGAGGACGCCCCTGCGCACTCGTGATGTGGATGCCGTTGATCGCGAGAAACTCCTCCATCGGTTGATCGATGCGCCACTCCGCTCCCCAGAGGCTGGCAGCGGCACGGTTGGAAAGCAGCAGGCGCGCGTCCTCGCCATACACTAGGTAGATGCTGCTGGGAAGCGCATCGATGATCTGTTGAAGGAACGACAGGCGAGCGGTGGTCTGCGTATGGACGGCTTGCGCTGCCTGCTCCAGTCGGCGGCGCTCGGTGATATCCCGATTGATCTCCAGAATAGCCATGGAGCGTCCTTGTGCATCGCGCACGGGAGACCAGCGGCTTTCAACGAGCACAACACGGCCATCACGGCAGTTCTGCACCAGTTCCCCCTCCCAGCCCTCATCGTGCTCGACCTGCTCCTCAATGGTGGAGAGGTTGGTGGGGAAGCACGTCTTGAGCAAACTATGGCTGATGCGCCCCAGTGCCTCCTGAGCCAACCACCCGTAGAGTTCCTCGGCCCCCCTATTCCAGAAACTCACCCGGCCCACGAGGTCGCGGATGAAGATCGCATCGTGTGAGAGATCAATCATCCTGGCCTGCTGACGGATGTACTCAACTTGTTGGGTGCGTTCGCGTTCGGCGTGCTGCTGTTCGCTCACGTCGCGAATGGCCCCAATGACCAGCAGGTCGTCCCCCAGCAGCACGGGGCGCAGGCTGATATCCACCGGAAACTCGCTGCCATCCTTGTACCTCCCAACCAGTTGGAATCCGGCGCCCATCGAGCGCATGCGCGGCGCAGTGAAATAGTGCTCCCGGTGCTTGAGGTGGATAGCGCGCAGGTGTTCGGGCAGGAGCGCTTCGAGCCGCAGCTCGCACAACTCCTCGCGGCGATACCCGAAGAGTGCTGAGACTTGCTCGTTGGCCATCACGATGGTCCCTGCATGATTGACAATGAGGAGCGCATCAGGTGAAATGTCCAACAACTCGCTCAGGCCTGTCGATGTGACGTGTAGAGGCAAAGACGAGGGAGAGGGAATGATCGTCTCTCGTTGTCCTGGCTCGACCATCAGCGCATCCTCCTTTCAAGCGGAGCCATAGAACGCTCATACAATGAGTAGATTCACAGATGAAGAAACAGTGTTCGAATGTGTTTGCCTGACCAGTGTCTATGGGACAGGTCATGTCTCATGGAGATACTGCCGAAGCGTGAATAGTGTACCCCTCTCGCAGAAAGACGCTGAAATGACATTGCTCGTGAAGAGCTTTCACTGAAACATATCATTACCTTCCTCAAAATGCAAGGAATACACAGCTTAGCTGCCTGGCTCGCCACCAAGCGAGGCGCCTCGATCTCCTTCGCTCACCTCAGAGGCTTTCGATGGGGAGGAACCCTACGTTCATGTCAAAGAGTGGAGCAAAGAGAAAGGGAAAAGCATCATAGATGCTGATTTTGTGATGGTTTTGTGAGAAAGAGACTCCCATTTGTGAGCATGGTGTGACGTTTCTCCGCTATGCTTCCTATGTGAACTATCGAGCTATGCGTCCGTTGCGACGTGGCTCTGCTGAAGAGCGGACATCCCTTTGCTGAAAAGGGATGTCTACGGAGAACGAAAGGTGTTTCGGCCATCATGTACGCAGAACAACCGGGGAGGCAAAGGGAAGGGGCAAACTTCCTGGCGGTCAAGACCGGCACCCTGAAGCAAAGAACGTCCTTCTTAGGGAAGTTGGAAAGCAAGCACGAGATCTGGAACATCCTAAGATGCCATCCGAGCCGATAGCGGAGTAAAGATAAGGAGAATAACTATGACAATAAGTTGTCTGTATTGCGGTCCTCAGCTCCCTGATACCGCAGATTTCTGCCCCGATTGTGGCAGGCCAATAGAAAGAGGCTTCGCAATTCGTCCAATTCAGGAGTCCGAATTGGACGGTCTCCGCAAGGAGATGAAGAGAAAAGATGATCTTCTACGACAACAAGGGTTCGACTCTGATGGGAGTGGCTGGGGTTTGTCGAATAACGCTTCGTTTTCCCGACTCATAACTTTTCACCAGCAAGCTCTATGGTAGTTAGTCTGAATGCGAGTTCAACCAAACTCAGGTTGAACTCGCACTGAAATATTGAATCCCTTTGAGCTGAAACTTTGATCATGAGGTAAGACTAGGAGTGCGCCTGTTGGCTTATCGAGGAGTTGCCTGGGAAAGACACTTGACAAGAGGAACAAGGGATGCGCGTGAGGAAAGCAGATGACGGTCTGAGTAGTGACATCTTGTTCTCCAGCAGAGTGGGCGTTGTCACGCGACGGGTTGTGCCGTGCTCGAGCTGGTGCGCCTCACTGGGGAAACCCAAATCCACCACCTCAAACGCAAGGACCAGTTAGGTCACGATGTCGCTCTATGTCGGCGGCCACGCTCTTTGTGACCGCATTGTGATACATGGCACTTCCCATGCCAGTGGTGATCCTATAGAATGGTACTCCATAGCATCCAGGTCCTTTGATGATGGAGGTGAGTCATGGTCGGCAATGAACACATGCCTTTTCGAACAGATCAGAGAGCTCTTCCGGCGATTCTCGTGGCCGCAAGCGATCTGAAGCTTCTCAAGCTTTTGGAAATGGCGCTGAAAACCGAGCTTGAGTGTGAAGTCTTCTCTATTACCAGAGGGAGGAGCGCAGTAGAGACAGCCAAAAGTGTCATGCCTGATCTAGTGATCATTGACGCTCACCTTATTGACCTCAATGCACTGGAACTCTCCAACCAACTGCATGGCACCAAAGACCTAGAAAGCGTTCCCACGATTCTCATCAACATACTTGCTGCATCGTGGAGCAGGCCTCAGAGGGACCACACCATCTTCCTCGGAGGACCATTCGTGTTGGTCGATTTTTATGCTGCGGTGAACAGGTGCCTTGGCCGCACCCGATGCGTGTTGTAATCGGGACACCTCTGTGGAGGCTGAAATCGCAACTTTGTTTATGTAGAGGAGCAAGCTTGAGTGCGCTCCCGATGAGACCCGTTTCCTACCAGAAACAGGGGAATGCCCACCAGAAAGTTGGGATGGCTCTTCACATGATGGTAGAGGGCCTCCTCATCGATAATAGCGCCACGGGCGACATTCACCAGAATGGCATCGGGCTTCATCCAGGCCAGCTTCTCTTCCCCGATGAGCCCTCTGGTTGCTTTGGTGAGTGGCAACGAGATCACCACCACGTCGCTCTCCCGCAGCACGTGCTCTAAATCCTGCAGCGTTCCCATGAAATCCGTCGGCTCGGGACTGGTTCCGCTGGAATTGATCGCATAGATGTGCATGCCAAAAGCACGCATGAGCTTAGCAGTGGCGCGCCCGATCCCCCCAAAGCCGAGAATACCCGCGGTCATGCCAGCGAGTATGCGATTAGGAGTAAACTGATCAAATTCGCCGTTCCTCAGTTTCTGGTGTGCAGGAAGCAGTCGTTTGGCCAGTGCCAGCATCATGGCCATCACATGTTCAGCCATGGGAGCGGCATATGCTCCAGAGTTGCTTGCGACGATGATGTGTGGGGGCAGGTCGGCAACTGGTAGTCTACCACAATATTATGGATAAAAGAGCAGAAGCACCCTCAACTTTTCCCTCGTCTATTTCGTATACATATATAGAACACACGTTCCTTGAGCACTGTCAACGAAATACTCCTGACCTGGTACCCGCTCATGATTGAAATCATTACTCACGACAGCAAGCGCATATACATCATTTTTCAGTTCGAACTTCGCGATCCGCTCACCGTAGGAGACTACGTGCGGGCCTACTGCCATATTCATGGCAGCGACCATCAGCGTTCCCTCTCGATCAACAGAAGGAGCGGCTGGGGCCACTGTTTCAACGCCGCCTGCGAAGCCACCGTGCTGGTGGCAGAATGGAACCTGGGAGCAACCCAACGTCTGGTGAACAGCTATTACCGTGGTGTTCCCTCTCTGCCCCTGTTCAGCACTCCCCTTCCCGCAAAGAAGATACCCCTGGCTACGCAACTGGTCCTGCTCTTTCCGCCAAAGGCTGTGCCTGCGTGGCAGCAAGAGGAGCGACTCGCGCTGCTCTCGCTGGATGAACAGATGCGTGAAGCGCTGGGGCAGTCCGAGCGAGCACAAGCGTACCTGCGAGAACGGGGCATCCGGCTCCGCGTGGCCCAGGCTGCTGGCGTCGGCTATCTGCCTGCCACGCTGCTGCGGGCACCGAAGGTGCGAGAGAAACGCGCTCTTCTGCAAAGATGGGCAGAGCGATTGCTCTTTCCCCTACACTCGCCCGATGGCCAGGGCTATATCGGGCGTTCTCTCTGGCGGTGGGTGCCGGGCATGGATGAGAACCTCCACAAGGCCGTCCTCGAGCGACCACGCATGCCACGCCGCTGGATCAAGACCAATCCTGCGGGTTGGTTCGGCTATGACCCCGACCACCTTGCCAGAAGCCTCATCCTGGTGGAGGGAGCATTCGACCGCCTCGCCTTGCTCACCGCCGGTCTGCCACCCACCGCCGTACTCGCTCTGGCTGGCACCGCCATCCGCCTCGACTGGTTCCCTGTCCAGGTAAACACCGTTACCCTGGCCCTTGATGCCGATGCAGGGGGCGAGCAGGCCACGGCACGGCTCATCGAACGCCTGGAGCAGGCGGGCATCCACGCTGTAGTCTGTCCTCCCCCACAGGATCGCTGGGGCAAGGATTGGAGCGAACGCTGGCGCACCATGGGTCCCGAGAGTGTCTTGCCTCTTTCAATCGAGCAACCGTGAAGTTGGTCGAGGGAATACAACAGGACGAATGGAATATACGACCTACAACTGGATTTCACCACCCTGTACCTTGGCCAGGAGCCTCATCCAGGCGAGGACTTGCGGTATGGAGGTGGGCAAAGTGAACCGGTAAGGAATGTCATAATCCCCCCCTGCCCCACGTTCTAGCTCTTCTCTTCTCTTCTCCAGTGAATTTCTGTCTCTCTCTTCCATGGCGTGCGCTCCCTTGCTTCTCTCGTTGAGCGAGGGTTCGCTGGCGATAGCGATGGAGGCCGTCCGCTCGAGCACTCGTGTCCTACGCCCTGCTCCTGCCCCCTCTGGAGAACTGATCATCCTCTCCTGCAAGAATTGTGCTGCTGTGACCGAGGTAGACCCCAGTCCCTGGTTCTCTTGCACGAGCTGCTCATGCATCTCTTCACGGGAACCGGAAGAGAACACCCGCAAGCGATCTTGCGGAAGCGCCCGATAGAGCCGAAGGAACTGAAACAAGGCCTCCAGCGAACTTAGCACGGTTGATTTCCACTGCCAAAGAGCCGATGCATCTCCCTGGATAGCTACACGATGATACATGCTCTGCCTCCTCCTGTCCTGTACTTTCAATGCGAGTCCCCAAAGCGAGGATTGTATCGCTGTTCGAACTTCGTCTTAATAGATGCTTGAACCCGTGCGGTCTGCTCGCCGCTGCCACTCTGAGCTGTCTATCTGTTCGCGGCTGTCGAAGCCCCAACGCCCTGCTACCAGACTCAGTGCGATCAAGAGTGCGAAGATGATGATGAGTATTGCCATGAGAGTTCTCCTTCTTAATGTGTACCCTGTCTTCAGGGGTGCTTTCTGCTTGTGTACTCTTCTCTTGTTTCGTTCGTTCATCCGCGTGAACGTCTTTCTGCTCCTAGTCTACTCGGAGAGGCAGAAGAACACATCGTATGAACTGATGAAGTCTCGAGTTGGAGGAGATATCATTAGAATGTATGATATGGAGGATGAGGGAGGAGACGATCATGCATAGAAGAGAGGGCTTTCACACAAGGTGGTGCTCCAGTGCATAGCGCGTAGCAGCACTGCGTGAACTCACCCCAAGCTTATTGAAGATGGCACCTACATGCGTATTGCCCGTCGGAAGGCTCACGGCCAGTCGTTCAGCAATCTGGGGATTGGTCAACCCTTCGGTCAACAAGCGCAACACCTCGCGTTCTCGTTTGGTCAGTCCCACCGCAGCGGAAGGCTTCTCAGCAGAGGACGGTGGGGTTGGGGGAACCTGTTCAAGCCCTGACTCCTGGGTGACCAGGACGTGCTCCAGGGGCAGAGTGCGTCCTTGGGCCCACGCTGCTGCCAAAGCCGCTTCCATTGACGGTGGCCATGGTGGCAGTGGCGTGAGTAGTCAGGCGCATTACGCCAGATAGAGTGAGACTGAATGTAAGAACGATCAGGAGAGAGAGTCCGATGATGCTCCTGTCTTTAGTATACATGTGGAGGTACACAACAGGGTTTCCATTCGCTTAGGGGGTCCCAACTTTTTGGAGTGTATAGTGCCAGAGGGCGACCACGAGGGCCAATACCCTTCAAAGAAAGGGGAAGAGGGTCGAGGCAAGCTCGACCCCTACACAAGCTCTCGCTTCAAGCGAGAGCTTGTGTAGGGGTAAATACAAATTTTTTTAAACTGGTGAAATCTGTACAATGATGCTGGTGATCAGGTATACTGAGGGAACATGGTGTTGTTGGCTCCTTCCGTGGTTCGCACGTTCAGCCAGACCCCTGCTTTCCTCGCACCGCACTGCATGCCTCCAGCCACATGCACTGGTATGGTTCCAGCTGCAACGGCCGCTCCGCTGTGAGCGTTTGGCCGGTGATCAGGTCGGTGAAGCGGTAGCCTGCCCCGTACACCCGCAGCTGGTTGGCATCCATCTCCTGCGGATGAGTGTAGAAATTCGCTACGACGAAGAGTCGCTGACCGCCGCCGTGACGGATGTAGCCGAAGAGATGCCCGTTGCCGGTCTCGACGAACTCCGTGTCGCTATCGTAGATCGCCGGTTGCTGCTTACGCAGCGCGATCAGCCGCACCACCTCCGCGAAGAGCTGGCCGTGCGGCGAGCTGAGGTCATTCTGTACCCTCTCCTGCCAGGCCCGATCAGCCTTCGGGCGGTGAACCCAACGACTGTCGCCGGCCTTGTACGGGTCAGAGGCAAACGCGTAATCGTTCAGCGTGCCAACCTCGTCGCCCAGGTAGAGCAGCGGGATACCGCCGATGCTCAAAATGATGCTGTACAGCATCACGATGCGCCGCACGGCCAACTCCATCTGCTGCTCGTCGCTGGACTGGATCGCCTGCTCCAACCCGACCAGCGAGGCCAGCGTGCCCGAGACGCGGGCGTCACCTGTGGCCGGGTTCTCCTGGAATGGCATGCCGCGTGCAAAAGAGCCAGGGAAGCGCCCCATATAGAACTGGTTCAGGAACGTCCGGTGGCCGACCGGATCGATCCACTTCCAGCGGGCGTCGTTGTCGTCAAAAGTCCAGCCGATATCGTCGTGCGAACGCAGATAGTTCACCCAGGCTGTCCCCTGCGGCAGCCGGAAACGGCTGCGCATCGAGTGATCGAGCAGCTTGACCTCGCTGGTCGCCAGTGACTCCCAGAGCAGCGCCATGAGCAGCGGGTTGTAGCTTATCTGGCACTCCCGCGTGTTCATGTAGCTCACCACGTCGTCAGGGTGGACGATCGCCTCGGACTTGAAGAGCATCGCGGGGGCTGCTATTCTCACTATAGAGTTAAATGCTTGGATGAGTTGGTGAGCTTCTGGTTGGTTCTCGCAACTGGTGCCCATACGCTTCCAGATGAACGCGACAGCATCGAGCCTGAGGAACTCCACGCCGGTGTTGGCGATGAAGAGCATCTCCTCGGCCATCGCACGGAAGACCGCCGGGTTGGCATAGTTCAGATCCCATTGGAAGCTGTTGAAGGTCGTCCAGACCCACTTGTGTATGTCCTCACGCCAGGTAAAGCTCCCGCGGCGCACGGTGGGGAAGATCTCACGCAGAGTGCGCTCGTAGGCGTCGGGTAGCGTCCGGTCGGGGAAGAGGAAGTAGAAGCGCTCGTACTCCGGGTCATCAGCCTGAGCACGCCGTGCCCACTTGTGCTCGTCTGAGGTGTGGTTGAAGACGAAGTCGAGTACCAGGCTGATGCCATGCTCCTGGAACTCGCGGGCCAGCTCAGCGAGCTCTTCGATTGTGCCAAGTCTGGGGTTGACACGACGGTAGCTGCTGACGGCGTAGCCGCCGTCGCTATTCCCCTCCGGCGATTCGAACAGCGGCATCAGGTGCAGATAGGTGAGTCCGAGCTTTTTTAAGTAGGGCAAGCGGTCGCGCAAGCCATTGAGTGTCCCGGCGAACAGATCGACGTAACACATGCCGCCGACCATCTGCTGCGACTGAAACCACGCGGAAGCGGCTTCGCGCCGCGCATCCAACTCCTTGAGCCAGGTCGGGCGTGCGAACCAGCTACGTGCTGCCGCGCCCAGAAGTTCCTCAAGGTGGTAGAAAAAGTCGTATTGTCCGCCATAAAGGCCCAACAGCAGCCCGAAGAGCCGTTCCCACTCGTGCCGGAGCCGCATCTCGAACGCACGCCAGTCCGCGGGTGCGGCGTTGGCTTCGTCCCGAAAGGTGCTCTCCAGGCGTGGCCACAGTCGCTCGAGTGACAAGGCCGCTTGCTGCTGAACTTGCTTTGCATCATTCATATTCTATCCCCCTGTTGCAACCTGCGCTCGTCTCCCCAACGAGTCAAGGTTTCGGTTAAAGCGCAACGTGCGCTTAGGTGATCTGCCCTTTCCAAAGCGGGAGGCATGATCCTCAAGCGTTCTAGGGCCTGTACTCTTTGAGCCTGTGAAAGGGAGTGAGCGGGAACGATGCTTCGCCCATTCCGAGTCCTCTCTCACACAGAAGGAGCCAACAACACCATCTTCCCGTAGTATACCTGATCACCAGCATCATTGTACAGATTCCACCAGTTTAGGGGTGCGGTTCATGTTTGTGCAGAAAATGCCGCTGCTCCACCTCCATGACGCCCGCAAGGGGCGTCACTACTATACACGCTTTGCTCGCTACGCTCGCCCTGTGCTCTTCCTGCGAGCGAGAGCGAGCA
>WNGR01000877.1_pt1 | contig 33880 bp, 24 predicted proteins | sample 5407581 | NCBI WGS metagenome assembly WNGR01 (sample SAMN13153383, study PRJNA577476) | soil metagenome | isolation source: 80 cm soil or saprolite under Garry oak tree replicate 2 | place: USA:California | collected 2016-06-15
CCGTTTCACCGGAAACTGCACCGAAACCCAGCTATAAGCTACCAACGGGATTACTGCCTGAGCGCCCCAGTTCGAAAACAGCCCTGCAAACCGCCAGACAGGCCTTGGCAAAAACGCTATGCCCGACAGACTCCTAGGGAAGAAAATCATTCATGACCGCTGAACTCAGCGGTAGCCATCGCTGAATGAGTGGACTATCCCTCGACCGTGATACCAACCGGCCTGCATAAACTGCAACGAGCCCCATGCCGATGAGGACTGCCGCCAGCCCAATGCTGAAGGCAACGATCAAAAAAAGGCCAAACGCGACACGGTGCAATTACGGTTCTTGGCTGCATGATTGTCGTACGCGGACTGATGGCTGCCGGCATTGTGCAGATTCGTATCTGAAGGCGAGTCGCTGGGTCAATGACGATCGTTACCAGGAAGAACGGATTCGCCCGGGCGGGACTCATCGGGGCGCTGTGGGGATTGGGCCATACGTTTACAATTTTCGTTGTCGGCTCGGCGATCATTATGTTCAAAGTTGCGATTCCGCCGAGAGCAGGCGTGTCGATGGAGTTCGCCGTCGGTTTGATGCTGATCCTGCTGGGCGTTCTGAATCTGACGGGAGTTATTTGCTGGCTTCAGGAAAGACTGTCGCTGGGCACCGCTATGTTGGAACTTCCCTTCCGGGATGGTTCTGCCTCCTCATTGAGGCGAGCAGGCCGCCGGAGTCGGGAGCAGGAATGGGATCCTACCGAGCCGTGGACGAGGATTGGCAAAGCCTTTCCCAGTATCAGATTTTACAATGCTCTACGCCCGATTGTTATTGGAATCATCCATGGCCTTGCGGGTTCGGCGGCGGTCGCATTGCTGGTGATGACGACGATTGCCGATCCGTGGTGGGCTATCGCTAATCTATTGCTGTTTGATGTCGGCACGGTCGCAGGGATGATACTGATCACATCGCTGATCGCCATGCCCTTTGCTTACAATCAAGAGAGATTTTCGAATTGGAATCGGTCAGTGTCGGCGGCTTCTGGTTTGCTCAGCATGGGCTTCGGAATATTTCTCTCTTACAAAATGGGCATCGTCTACGTCTCTTCACTGAACACCTGCGGTGGAGCGGCTGGCACGCGTTGGTGAAGTCTGATCAGAGCACCGGGCTTCGAATCTACTCTTGATCTTGCTCTCTGCGATCTTCAGTTCCGTTAATGTAGATCTCCGCCTTCTTCCATGCCTTTATGGCTACAAGGCGTCCAGTGGCGCGTCCGACCAAATCCCCCGTTTCGAAATGAATTCCTCCATAGCGGCGAGAAGTGCCGGCTTCATTGGCGGCATCAGTGAAGGTTTCCCAGAAGAGAGTAACGTCTTCTGCGGGCGTAGCTCCAGGTTCAATGGTTGAGCTACCTGCGGTAAAGGTCACAGAAGCCCCGAAATAATCACTATGCGTGAAACGCCTCAACACCTCTGCTCCTGCGGCGCTGAAGGCGCTGTGCCCGGAGATGTATTCCGGAAACGGTGGCGTGGGAAAGGTACTCGGCTGATACGGAATCCATTGTGTACCATCCTCGGTGACCGTCCCCTTGTACGGCCCACCCCAAGCCTTGATCTGCTGCCCTTGAAACAGAAAGGGAACGGCCGTGACAGGACGTACCGAGTCAAAAGATCGCTTAGCGTCCCAAGCCGCGATGCCCGCGTCAAAAATCGCATTGGTCATTGCGAAGAACATCTTTACGTCCTGATCGACGCTGTGTTCATCCCGGTTTGAGACAAATTGTGCGAATAAGTCCCAATGACCGGGGGGCAGCTCCGTATGCGGGCCATTTGCCCAGTATTCGGCAATCATCTTCTGCCGGTCGGTCAAGTTCGCGCTTAGCGTAATCAGATCCTCCGCCTCCAGCAGAAATCTTGCGGAACCGAAGCGCGCCGGACCAAACGCGGCGACGAAAGAGCGGAATTCGTCAGCCGACGTCAAGGAAAAAGGAATCACCTTTGTCCATTGAGCCCCAACAAACCTCTGAGTAACGAACTTACCTGAGCTGTCAATGTATTGCAAAGGTTCCCATCGATTTACGTCGTTCAACGTGGCGGGGTTAATAGGAACCGTACTCGGTGGATTTACAGGTACGTAGTGGGTATAGTCGGCGTACGGCACTCCGCCGGCAGTTAGGTTGCCCAACTGATTTGAGCCATCACTGTGGCGGAAGGTCAAAATCGCATTGCATGCAACGTTGCCGATTCCGCTTGGAGTCTTTACATCCGTAGATAGGTCGGTCGAGTCATATCCCAAAGCAGCCATCATAGGATCGAAGACCGTCGTCTTATCTGTTGGAAATAGATCAGCCGCCGCGCGATATGCGGCAAAGCTTATCGCCTTACTCTTGTTGGCTGCGGTGTGCTCCGATTTCGGCCGTCGGAGGCTACCTCCGAGCTGGGTTCCGACCGCTTTATTGTCGTAGGCCGCCCAAGCGTCAAAGATGCAGGTATGCACTATTGCAAGGGCGCGCGCCACCATGGGCGGTCCTAATTTGGAATCGCGCACACCTCGCAATGCCGCATTGTTCCACTGAACCACGATAGTGGGCGCGCTTTGGGCGATGACCTGAACGCTAGCAGTGGCCAACAAAGCCAGCGCCGTAAGACGGGTGCACCGCATGTACCAATCACACCGCGAACCTTTGAATGTGGGCACCTTCTTTGCTTCGCTCGTAACGCCGTAGCTTGCGATTTGTTGGAACATTGCTCGACCACCTTTCTGGTACGTATGCTTAAGCGCCATCAATGGAGATCGGTTGAGACGGACCCCTGCAGAATGTTCGTGTGTTACCTGTGATGATTAACTGCAACACGTCTGCATTGGGGTGAATCGTTGTTTAGAGTCTGCTGCGCGACGGGATGCGGGAAATCGATTATCCGCATCGAGTTGCCCATTTCCATTTGCAAACTAGCGTGGTTTGATGTTTGGCAGCGATCAAAGGCTCTGCAGAGATTAATCATGCCTTTAACATGTGTCAAGACGAATTGTCTTGACACGCACAGTTCTCTGAGACAAACTGTTCGCGCCGTTTTTTCTCTCCCTTCGCACGTTCACGAGGTTCAGGACTAGCGACTCGGAGAGAACCCTCGCGCTGGCACCATCAACGGCTAGCTCCGTTTCCACTTAGCCCCCAGAGGAAACGAATGAATGGCAAGTCTTACACCCCTCGGCACAACGGAAATCCAGCCAGTTCCTTGCCCCCATCAGACACCGAACCAGCCTGGAGTAGCATGCAACCCATCCAAGGAGGGAAAGTCATGAAAACTAATCGGCGTTGGTTTCGTATAAGCCTAATTCTGTTGGTATTGCCACTGAGCTTCGCGCTCTATGCGATGGCTAACGGCGACGGCGATCGCAAAGAGACGAAGTACCGCTGGGACATCATTCACATCAGCACCTTTAACCCGGTCACCGTGTTCGAGGGCGGTTTCGCTTCGGCGCTCGCGAATGATGGATCAAGAATCACTGTTACAGGACACGGCACCTTCGAACCGCGGGAACCTGACGAGGTTACAGGCGGAGGGACCTGGACTACATATGCCCCAGACGGTACAACTGTAACCGGTAATGGTACCTATCACGTACAGCGGTTGGTTCGCTTCGACGTGGCGCCTGGGTTTGGGACCCTTGGACTGATCGACAACATTCCCGGGGCCAGAGGCGACCTGACTGACAACCGGGCCGGCCTCCTGTTTGTGAAAATCGCTTACTCCGATGGCACCAAAGGGGTGCTGGTTGTGAGCTGCCGATTGCCCGGCGGTCCGGATCTTGTGGCCCGCCCGCCAGCGCCTGCGTCGATCTTCGAGGGAATTACCGCGTCCAAGAGCTATGTGGACTATTGGAACCGCGTGCCGCCCATCGGCGCTCCAGTTCCTGTGGACGGCAACCGCACATTGTTCCACATTCTTGATCAAGATGAGAATCGGGACAGAGAATAGCCAATCGTCGCGTTTCTAATCGATTGAACTCCACTGGTGGGAGGCGGACTTACCCGCCCCCACCAGATAGAAGAATGAGGACTCCCATGCCAGGACAACTTAGATCTTCCCCGCCCGTAACGGTTAGAGTGTTGGCAGTAGTTAGCCTTGTGTTAGCGATGTTGCTCACAACTCGAACGGCCTTGGGGCGGGATTCAGACAATGACAATGGACAAATCGCGCGGGGAGCTGGCACGACCATCATTCACGGCGGGACAGGATCTCCAAATTTCGTACCTGTGATCACCACCATAGCCTTTCACGCCGAACGGTCTGGCGGCGGAATCACAGGCGAGTTCGAGTGTTTGGCGCTTGCGCCTGAGCCAGCTAGCGGGCCGGGGAGCGGTCAATTCACGGTGAACGCAATGTACGTGGTTGGCAAAGTGACTGGTGCCAGCGTGCACGAGGACACCGCGACGCTGACCGGGATAGCTGATATCACGGGCTTGGGCGCAGGCACAAACGTATCTTTCACATTCGTGGTGCACAAGGGCGGACCGGGTTCTGCCGCGGTACTGACGGTCAACAGCTTGCCGACCCTTCCCTTCCACGAGATTCTTGTTCAGGGCGCATTCCAGGTCAATGACCAGCAGTAGCGCACTCGCATCTTACGGCGTTGCGGCTTTCAGAGACTCACCACTCTGGTGGAGACCGTGATGAAGCAGGCGCCGTACTCTGAGCATGACTTCGTGTGGCTCAGCGGAGGCGGAAGACGAGATCAGGGCGGAGCGCTACAGCCGGCATGTTAGACTCCGCATTCCGCCCTTATTCCTGCTTGCGGGATTCATGAGAATTCCCATCAATCCCGCCGCCACTGCTCACTGCAAATTGACCTTATAGACAAAGGTTCCAAAGTCCGTGAAGTACGAATAGCTATCGATTCCGCCCGGAATGTATTCCGTGGCAAGCCACAGGGATTCTCCGTCTGCTACTCCCCAGGAGTAATCGCCCCAACGCGCAGTCCCCGCCCCACCGAATTCCGGATAACCCGAGAAGTCATCTTGGGGTGCGGCTCCCGCTGCGACAATGTTGACGCTCGTCGCACGGGATGGAGTCAGACGGGCATAAGCCGCACTGGGAAAGTACGAGGGTCCCGCGACAGTAAAGGCTGCCGCCGCAGTGCCATCTGCTGTGACTGCGATGCCGGGATAGATGACAGAGTTACCAGCAACAGATACGTAACTCTGACCCCGGACCGTGGCCGCCAACCCGTTGCGAGTCAAATTCGGCCGCACATCAAAGTAGGCGATGCCGGCGTTGGTGCTGGTTCCGTCTGACACAATTGTGTTGAGCCCGCCCCAAAGGTGGCCGCCCGCAAACACAACGTTTTGCATCCGGTCATCACCGGAATCGATCTTCTCTTCCGGTTCGCCGAGAGACTGACCCAGCGGGTACGGCCCTGCCTTTTGCGTCACAGCCGCAGGCTGGCCGTACACTTCGCTGTTGATCACGGCATTCATGAGGGTGACACTCGGTGTGGGACGATTAAGCGAGCGCGTGTTCGCCAAGGCCCACACTGCAATTCTGTTGTCGAGCGTACCGAAAAAGTCGAGTGAGCTGAGAAAGTACTCAACCCCGGAACCCTCTTCTTCGCTGAGGTCGGGAGAACTGGCAGGCTGCACAGAATAGGCAATGCCTTCAGCAAGGCGCAGGTTGCCAATATGCACGAGTGACGACGCAGTGCCTGCTTCAAGGGCAGCCTTGGATATCGCGTAAATCTCGGCGCCGTTGAAGACGTTGGCAAAGACGCCGAATTCGTTCGTGGTCAGATACACACCATATGCGTCGGCGCCCAATGTCGGCTGATCGCCAAAGCAAGGCGATGCGGTGCTGCATCCTGAGTTGCTGGGCGTGCCGTTCAGGCCGTCTTCGGTAGTGTCGATGGAGTATATGAAGAAAGCCCCCCGGGGATCGCTCGTCTGGCTCACGGCAAGAAAGAGATTGCTGCGGCCGGTGTTGAAGTCGAGCACATTGGTTATCGAAACAAACCAGCGCTGCGTGGGACGGTCGTAATAGCATCTCGGATCGCTGAGGTAGGTTGTGTTCGGGTCCGCTGCGAAGAAGGCATTGAGAGACTCCGGAACCGAAAGGCGCGTTCCGGTATCGCTGAAAACGACCAAGGATAAATTGATCGCTTCCAGAACAAAGCCGTGGCCTGCGCAGAGTGCCTGGTCAGGTGGAGTGGTGACGAACCCATTGGTGTTCGCCGTATCAATCGTAGTGAGGCCCTCAAATCCTACATTCGCTCTGCGGTTTGTGACGGAGTTAGGTGGGGGAGCGGGGATGGAGAGCGCGGCTGAAATGACGCTTGATTTTGAAGCCCGCTGATTTGACACCGAATTCCGCCGCGCCTCAACTAAGTCAAAATCCGGCTTTAGATAAGGAGTGAAAATGGAGTTGTAAACCGGATACGATCCGCCGCCGATCACGGATGTGCCCGTAATTCTTGTCGTGCCCAATATTACTTTGCCCACAGCAGCCTGAGTTGTGGCGCTCGGGACCATTCCCGCAGCCAGCAGCAACAGCATTACAAATCGAACCGCCGAAATTCGCATGGGGCCTTCTCCTTGTCGTTCAATCGAAATTGGTCAATTGCGAGACTCCGCATGGCACTTTCTTAGTGTCGTCTGGCACATGAGAGGGGTAGTTTCCTGATTGGGCATGGGAGTAGTCGTTGATCTGTATTTCAGACGACTGGCGTGGATGCTATAAGTCGCGTGAGGTTCATGTCAAGACAATTGCACGACCAGTTGTCATCGATCATCTGAAAACATAGTTTTCTGAACAAGCGCCGGGTTAGAGAATATTGTTGGTACCATCCGCGCCGCAGGCACGCGTCATCGCTCAAGCATCGTTCTTAGTCAGAATGGAGTGACCAACCCTGCACGAACACGGGCCGAATAGTTAAAGCCTTTCCCGCGGTAGACACCTATCACCGGAGAATCCGCTCCCAAATCGCTCGGGGGATCAAACGGAACGGGCCCTCATCTAGTCATTCGTGTCCGATTGACCCGCCAGGCTCATCTTAAGCCTGGTGGAGTTAATTCCCTGCTGAGCCCTCTCGCGGGCAGCAGGGCAATCGACGACCTGTCGATACGCCTGCAAGGCTTCTGAGAATTTTCCAGCGTGCAAGTTGTTGTCTGCCCGCTTCAGGCTTCTTTCGATTTCAGCATCACTCAAATCGCATGAGCCCTTGGCGGCATTGACACTGCTTTCCTCGGACTTTGGCGGCTTAGGACTCTTTGGCTCGTGCTTCGGAACCTTGGTCGATGGCCGCGGGACCTCGCTGGATTTGACAGTAGCTGGGGGCGTAGGAACCGGAGTGGGCGGCTCTGAAACGGCGGGACTGGGCTGGCTAGCCACCTGAGCCGAAGAAGCCGTTTGACCCGAGGAATCCACTTGGCCAGAAGAGGCCGATTGCCCCGATTTGTGAGCATGAGCGACGAACAGGATGATTAACAGAATCGCTAACATGCCTGAACCTGCGGCGATAAGCCAACCCCGTCCCGTGAAAGCTTTCCACCGGCCGGGCTCTTCTTCTGCACCGAACGGACCATCGTATGTAGATAAGGAGGGAGGCATTTCATGGGAAGCGATCGGCTCTAAGGGAAGCACAAGGTTGTCGGCCGGCGATACGCTTCCACTATTACCCTCGTTCTGTTCTGGTATCCGCAGGGCGGATTTGAAGAATTCAGGTTCCAGATCAGTGAGATGATCTCCCCAAAGCACTTCTAAAAATGGCTCGCAGGTGCGGCTTGCGAGGACTGCTGAGAGCCCCTCAAGATAACCCGAAACTCCCTTTTCGATGAGTATCTTGCCCCTCATCTCATTCCCCGGAATAACTGTCTGGGTTGGGAGTTGCCCGGATTGCGCCTTCCCAGAGTGAATCAGGATCGTGGCCTGCGTGCCCGCCCAATTCTGGTGCTGAGCAAGGCCATGCAATGCCCATTGAATCCGTCGGGCGCAAAGAATTACGGATAGCAGGTTTGGGAAACTGGCTTGGAATGTGCCCTTTTTGAGGGCACCGGGGGCACCGCCTGATTCCTTCAATAGGTCTCGAAGCAGCCAGATTTCAGGTGACGGCGTATCCCACGAAGAGTCGCTCTCGAGCGGGTTATTTTCTCCATGCAAGAGAGTCAGGCTCATAGCATAAGAGCCCGCGTAGAAATCTGGAACCTTCACTGGGGAACCTGGTGTGAACCCCTGATCAGATACCCGATCTTGCTTTTCGTTTCCCATAAGTAATCGAAGCTGCCCTTTTCGGCCCGCCTTATCCATGAGCAAAACGATTGCACCTCATGTGAGGAGGTGGTATTGTACCAGCCAAGCATAAGGCATTCGTTGCCTTCGCGCTTAGCGGACTTTTTCCCCTCATGGTAATTTCGATGTTCCTCGGAAACGGGGAAGAAGCCGGTTTGGGCTTGTGTCGGCAAAGCGGAACGATGCAATCGTTCTGCGCCAAATCAAAGGACATCTGGTCATGAAACCCCTTTTAACCTGCAACCTAAGACGGCCTCTGCGAAGTGTTCGGAGGCTGACCCTAAGAGCGGGCCTTGGAGTTCTGTTCTGTCTTGGTTCTTCCGCTTTGGCAAAGGAAGCTCCGCTGAATGCGATCGAGCTCTTTGATGGACCTTCCGGCCCTTCCTACGTACAAATCACGGATGTTCTGATCAACGGCAAGACGATTCTGCGAGGCTGTGGGGCCTCGGCCACGGAGCCGATCGACAAGTCGGCGTACGGAAAGTTGTCTAAGGTAGCGCTGACGGCGGGAAGCATTCTTGACCGAGGCCAGGACGGAGTTCTCAGGCTGACGTCAGGTGCTGGAGAAGCCGGTTGCGTCGTGCCCGATAATCTGAAATTTGAGCACGGCACATCCCTCTCGCCGGCAGCCTTAGGCGACATGGCCGATCTCAGTGGGCGATCGCTTGGGTCTGTTTCTCCGGTCCCTCAAATCAAGAAAGGGGTGAAGATCGTCTTCACTCCTGGTCCGGATTTGGAGTTGGCGGAGTTTCTGCTTGCGCAGCTCGTGGGAGATATTCATGGATGGCAAAACTACCTTTCAAAGTACCCCTCGTTTCCCCATTCCGACAGGGCGAAGCAAGCACTCGCCTTGCTCATCGTGGAGAGTGGCCGGAAGGCACTGGCTTTATTCAAGCAAAGCGTTCAAAGCGGTTCGCCATCGTATTCCGACCTGAAAAACGCCAAGAATCAGAGTGAATCCGCAAAGGCGCTTCTCCCTTCCATGGAAGCGGCGCAAAAGCTGCAGGCGGATGTCCAGGCAAGCCTGGTCTCCCTGGTCAGTAATGGCCAGTCTGAACTGGATGCATACAAGAGCGCATTGGCCAACTCGCAGCCGGGCTATGTTCATCTGGAGAATGCTGTAAAGTTTTCGGAAGCAGTTTCCGGCATTGACCTGAACCTTCCTTCTGGACGCAAGTTGCAGAGCGACGCGCTGCAAGCCAGAAACATCTACGAATCAACTGTGCGCCAGGCAAGCGAAGCTGCTGACGGAAAGCAATGGCTGCAGTCTCTCAAATTGCTGGGAGCTTTCAGAGCGTTCTCCGAAGAAGATGCACGGGTGGCCAAGCTCATTGCTGTTGCCTATTCCGGCTTCTATGAGAGTGCAAAGCAGTTGGATCAGGCAAAGGACTGGAAGAGTTCCATCGAGGCATACCAGAACGCGCTCACGGCGCAGGGCACCGCGGAGGCGCGTGAGGGCCTGAAAAACGCAAAAGAGCAACTACTGGCTGTTCAAAACAAGAGCGCGGCCGATGCGGCGCTCGAGAAAAGCAAAGGCTTTGAAGCGCAGCACGATCTGATTTCTGCTTACGAGATTCTGGCGAGTCTTCCGAAGAGCCAAAAGCCGCTGGTTACAGAGGATCTTCAACGGCTGGAGGCGAATTACATCACTGCTGCCTCAGATAAAGCGAAAGAGATAGCGAAGCTCTATTCAGTCGTTGGGGGGATTGGCGATGAACGGGTAGTCGAAAATGCTTACGGGTACCTGGGGAGCGCGCAAGAACTGACTGAAGATGAGGCTGCAAAGCAGTCGTTTCAAAGCAGGATGGAGAATCTGGGCGATGAACTCAGCGCATGGTTTCTACAGCGCGCCAAGCACTGCCTGCAGAAGCCGCTTGGATCTGGGACCGAATTGGGCTGGACATATTTGAAGGAGGCGGAATCGTACAAGGCAGCCAATCTGGAAGATGTACGCGACCAGATGAAGATGGCCGCGGTTTCGCACGATATGCATTCCAAATTGTCGATTCGGGCGCAATTTCGCGATCAGACCTCGCAGCGGCAAAGCGAAGGTTTTGCGAGCCAGATGGAAAACGCAATCGCAGCGGGCCTCGATGGTTCAGGAATTCCGGTGAAGATCGTGCGTTCGAGCGATACAACGTCCACCGAAGCACAACCCGACTTCGTAATTGCGGGTGATGTGTTGGAACATAACATCTCGGCGCCTCCTACCGAAGAGTCGATCGAATCGAAATACATTGCCGGAGTCCACGATGTTCCGAACGAACAATGGAACAAGATAAACAGGCTCTATAATATGGCAACCATCGAGTTGCATACGGCGCAGGGATCTCTCTCGGGGACCGCCAAGGGCAACAAGAAGCAGATTGCTGAAGCCAACAAGCAAGTAAGTGATGCCCAGAAGAAGGTTGACGATTTGCGTCTGCAGTTGGACTCGACCCCTAAGACCTTATCTCAGGATGAGATTCGGCCTTATCGATATCGCAAAACGACCTATAACGTGACTGATCGCATTGTGCTGCAATTCCGGATTGACGACGCGATCAGCGGGCAGCGAGGCGAGACGGCGCAGATCTCCAAAGAAGACCGGCAGCAATTTGTGGTTCAGACCGATGTAATGCCGAGCGATGTGAACAATATCCGTGCGGAAGGGACAACCCCGGACAAGACTGAGTTGCAGACCGAGTTGGAAAACCTAGCCCGCGAAGAACTTATCAAGAAGGTTCAAGACCGGGTGACTGACCTACCGCGGAAGATCTATGAAGACGCACAAAAGAGAGAAAACGAGGGCTATGATGACGATGCTGGAGAAGCTTATCTTCGTTATCTAAACGTAGCCCCTCCTGAGCAAGTGTCGGAACGCGAACAGGCAGAAAAGTTCCTCAAGAAGCAGTTCAATTTCCTGACCTTTCCATCTCCGATTCCGCTTACGAAAAGGCCGGCGCCCGCCTTGGAACAAAGCATGGCGACGCCCAAACAGTAGTCCGTTTCGAGAGCTGACGAAAACAGAAGGCGGGCGGGAAGTGGATTCCTCGAAAGACCCTGGCACGAATGAGATTATCCGGATCGGCAAGTACGAAATAATCGACGTGCTTGGTCGTGGTGGAATGGGTGTGGTTTATCGCGCCATGGACACACTCCTGGGGCGCGAGGTCGCAATCAAAACACTGACGCAAGGAGTAGCGGATGACCCTGAAATGCTGGCGAGATTCTACGAAGAAGGACGCAAGACTGCGCGCCTGAAGCACCCTCACATTGTTACCATCTACAATCTCGGAGAAGAGAAGAACATCCCCTACATCGTGATGGAGAGGGTTGAGGGCGAGCCTCTCGACCGGATCATCCGCACCGGCACTCTCCTTTCACTACTGGATCGCCTCAGGATCGTCGAAGAGGTTTGCGCCGCGCTGGGTTACGCACACAGTAACAAGGTGATTCATCGCGATGTAAAGCCGGCCAATATCTTCGTGCAGCCTGATGGAAAGGCCAAGCTTCTCGATTTCGGGATAGCCCGCCTTGAACGGCGCAGTCAGGAACTGGGCCTTACCCGGACGGGACACATTATCGGAACAATTCCGTACATGGCTCCCGAACGTCTGCGCGACCGGTATATCGATGGAAGATCGGACATCTTCTCGGCGGGGGTGGTTCTCTTTCAACTTATTGCGGGACAACTTCCATTTTCTGGCGACGATTACGCTCTGATGCAGAAGATCATCAATGATCCGCATCCGAAGCTAAGTACTCTGGGAGTGACGTGTCCGGCAGGACTCGAAGCAATTATTGATAACGCATTAGCCAAATCGGCGGATGACCGATATCAGACCGCGGAGGAGATGGCAGCAGATCTGAATAACGTGATCGTAGAGCTGCGCCAGGAACAGGTGAATGAGGCGATTCCCGAAGCACGTCGCCTGATGGAAGCTGAGGATTGGGTACGTGCTAGATCTGTTCTGCAACAAGTATTGAAGGTGCAGGGCAAGCACGCCGAAGTTCGAGAGATGCTGTCAAAGATCAATCAAGGGCTGCTGAAACGTCAACGGGAAGACAGGATTCAGCAATACCGCGTTCAAGTTGAGGAGGCACTCGGGCGGCGCGATTACGATCAGAGCCTTTCATTGATAAAGGAAGCCTTTGAGGTCGACCCCTCCAGTCCCGAATTAATAACGCTTAAGGAGCGAGTGCTGCAGGAGAAGACAAAACAGCACCAGCTTGATGAGTATCTTAAGCAGGTGGACACTGCCCGGAAGAAGGGAGACTACAGGGCTGCGATTGAGTCTGCGAAAAAGGCTGCCGGGGTCGACAAGACCAATTCTCAAATTGTGCTTCTTTGCAAGATGCTCACCGCCGAAAGCGAGGCGGCAGAAAAGAGAGCGCAAGCCAAGGCTTTTCTTGAGTCGGGGCGGATGCTTCTGCAATCTCGCAGTTACAGCCAAGCCTTTGAGATGTTGCACAAAGCTGAAGAACTGGATCCGGCGGCGCCGGAGGTGCAGCTGCTTATTAAGGATGCCGAAGAAGGCCTTGAACACACTCGACGACAAGAGATCGTCACTCGCCTTGAGGAACAGCTCTCACTGGCAAAGAGCCTGGAAGAACTTCGGAAGGCTGCGCAGGCCATTCGCGAATCGATCGAATCAACACCGGCAGACTCAGGACTTTTTCGACTTTCTGCTGTCGCTGAGCGGCGCATCAAGGAGCAAGAGAATCGCCAACAGGTGGAAGATACGATCCAGGCTTGCCGCAACCTGCGTCTTTCAGACGCGATTGAAAAGGTGCGCGCTGCGCGGCAGCAGTTCCCTACCGAGGAACGATTGCTTTCTCTGGACCGTCTACTCAATCAGCGATTGCAGGAGCAAACTGTCGACGGACGCCGCGCAGAATTCTTATCAAGAGCTCGTGACGAGCTTAAGCAGCAGAAATACACAAGTGCGGCTCAAATACTCGAAGACTGTAAAGCAGAGGGGATCGCAAATGAGGAGGTTCTCTCACTGCTGGAGTTTGCTCGAAGCGAACAATCGGAGAGCCTGCAGAAACAGTCTCTGAAGAATGCCGTGGATCGAGCCCAGTCGCTGATTGGACAGTCTCTCTACCACGAAGCTATCGAGTATCTTCAAAGTGCGGTGCAGGAGTCGGATGCTCCCGCTTTGAGATTCCTGCTCGAAGAAGCGATTTTTACTCGAGACACTCTGCGTCGTCAAGTTCAAGCAGGGCTCGCATCGGCTGGGAGATTGGTATCTGGCGGGAAGCTGGGGGAAGCAGCCTACTTGTTAAGCGGTCTGCCGGAGCAAGTGCGCGACTCCGCTGAAGTGCAAGCGGCTATCAGTGCGATCCAGGACGAAATGAACGCGGATTTTTTCCAGAGGCTAGGATTAGCGTACGCGGTTCTGCCAATCGATCCTTTATCTGCGCGGTCTGTCTTGCAGGACATTGACGAGACCGCAAGCGCACGCCCCGATATGTCGGGGCTTGCCTCGGCTTGGCGCACGAGAATGCGAAGCACAGCAGATCGAAAGCTGAGAGAGGCAATCCAAGAGCAAGGTAAAGTGTTTCACACCGGCGACAAATCGAATAGGAACGACCTGGTGCACACCATCTCGCAAATCTCAGACCTGGCAAGTCCCGGGATCCGGTCGGAATGGCTGAGCGTTGAAAATAGTCCGACCAGGAAGGGGCTGTTTCGTCGGGTCCGAGGTTGAGAAGATTCCTAGTATTCAGAGATATAAAGGCAGCGATAAAGTCATTGTACGGAGACTACCGCGTGCGTTTGGTCGAGGTCCACGGGTTACGGGATAGTCCTAGCCGGATCCTTACTACTTCGCTGAGATAGATTCCCTAATCGAATGTTACTGCACGGTGAGGTAGTAGGTTCTCTTGGTGACAGTGACCCCGTCGAAGGGGACGGCGAAGAGGTCGATTTTGCGGACGCCCGGGGTGAGGTTAAGGGACACGTCAGAGAAGCCTTGCTGGCCGAAGACATGGTATGTCTCACTTCGCTTCACGTTATCGACCCAGATCTCCATTTTACGGAGTGGGTAGAGAGCAGTGGAACTGAAGCTGAACGAGACAGGATTGGTGGCTGTACTGGTAGAGGAGCAGACGTGAATGCCGAAGGCTGGTGGGCAGTGTCCCACGGGAGTGCCGGCCTGGTTGAGCATAAGGGCAGCGCTGTTGGGGTGGCTGTTGGCATCGGTCGTGGTGAACGCGGCAACATCCGCTTTGCCGTCGCGGTTGTAGTCGCCAAGCGAGAGCCCGTAGAACGGATTCCAACCACTATAGGTTGTGAAGGTATCGATGTCGGAGTACTGACCGATGACGAACGCGCCGAGCGAGGTCTGATGTAGTACGGTGACGCCGTAGTTCGGGGCGTCGGTGTGCGGCTCTTGCGCTACGAAGGCCACGTCCTTAAGGCCGTTGCCGTCGAAATCGGCGATCTGCGGTGGAAACCAAAGAATGTTCCGACGGGTTACGGCAGAAGAGAGGATTTTCTCCTTGAAGGTCCGGGACGGGGCCCCGTAAAAGATGTGTGCGGAATTGTCAAGGCCGTCGACGCAGATGAGGTCGGTACGACCGTCGTCATTCATGTCGGCTGCGGAGAAGATGTCGTCACTCACGCGGCCAGTGAAAATGGCCTTCTGCGCGAAGTGACCCTTGCCATCGCCATAGAGGACGAACAGATTGGCGTCCTGCTGCACCGGGTTGCTGGGAGTGGAGTGAAGGATGCGCAGGGCAAGGTCGGCATGGCCCTCGGCGTTGAAGTCGCCAATCAGGAAATCCAGGGCGGGAGTCTGGTCGTTTAGAACGCTGGTTGCGCCGCTCGGATTGGGATAGGTAAAGATAGTTCCAGCATTGCTGAAGCCGTTGCCGTTGTTCAGGTACAGCACCACATAAACGGTGTAGCTGTTCCCCGTGGGCGCGATGTATGCGAACGCGAGATCGGCACGGTGGTCGCTGTTGAAATCCGCAGCCTGGGCCAAGACGTAGTACTGAGTACCTGTGACGATATTCGGAAGGTTGGGAATAGGGACGATGGAGCTGAAGTTACCCTTGCCGTCCCCGTACGCGAGATAGAATAGCTGGCTCCCGCCAGTGTAGTTGTAGAAGATCACATCGGCATTGGAATCCCCATTGAAGTCTCCGGCAGCTACGGGCGCGTAGGTGGGAGAACTGTCTCTGAAGCTGTACGGGTGGGTGGTGAACTTGCCGGTGCTCGCGTCCGAGACCAGGGCTTCAGTGCCGTAGGAGATGTTATTTGTGAGGATGTCAGGGATACCATCGCGATTGAGATCGACCTGGAGACGAGTCGGGCCTCCGCCGCTCAGGTTGTAGTAGCCGGGTGAGAAGTTTTGGGCTGTGACCACGCATGTGAGAGCCGTCGCGGCAATCATCCCGAGAAGCAGTTTTGATGTGGACATGGTTGCCTCCCCGCAAATTGGGGCTGGACCCCCGATGGGATTGGAGTGCGGCACCTTGGGGCTAGTTGCCCGATCAAGCAGGAATTAACAGGCGGAAAGGGCCGGAGATAAAGCCGGTGCACACGCGTTCAAATCGATTGGGCACAGTACCGACAGGCCATGGCGATGCGGAAGTGAGCGGCATGAAATCGGCCCGCCGATGTCTCAACGTAAGAGTGTTCACCCCGCCACAGTCTCGGATCCGATTCTGCCAGAGGCACTTGCCGCAAACGCAACTCCGGAGCCTGCAACAATCCTGTTGACGACACTGGGATGCTCGAACTTCTGATCCCGCCCAAGCGGCAGTCAATGGCTTGATACCCGACGGCCCACATCGTGCACACATGTGAATCAGTCACCAGCGCCAGTGCTGATGACCCTTTGTGTCGTTGGAGATGGACTCTGAAATGGACTTAGCCCAGTCCCTCAAGCGCAACTTTTGCATCCTTCGCAGAGGTCGAATCGGGCGCCAGAGATACCGCCTTCCTCAGGTGAGTTGTGGCGTTGTTCTTGTCCGCGAGTTTGCTGTACACCATACCGAGGTGGAATTGCATCGTCGCATTGTTCGCATCTGTCTTGATCGCTTCCTCCAGCAGATCTCGTGCAAACGAAAATGCGCCTTTGTGATAGTAGGCCCAAGCCAGCGTGTCCGCGGCGTTGGGTGAATTCGGTAGGGCGCGACGGGCTGTTTGCGCCAGGGTCAAGGCAACATCCGCATTCTGGCCATTCTCCAGCATCATGTAGGCAAGGTTATTTGCAGCGAGAGGCTGCTGCGGTTTGATTTGCAGTGACTTCTTGTAGTAGGCCTCTGCTTTCGACTGATTGCCCCGTGATTCCTCAAGAGTTCCAAGAACAGCTGCGGCTCCGGCATCGTTGGGATGTGCGTTCGACCACTGCTCCCAGGCCGCAATCGCATTGGCCGTCTGCCCCCGTTGCATCTGAATCTGCGCGAAGAGTACCACTGCCTCAACATCACCGGAGTTGATCTGGATTGCTTTCTGCGCGGTGCCAGCTGCCTGTTCAAAATTCTTGTTCTGTATCTGCAGTTGGGTCAATAGGTCATACAAAGTGCTGTTGTTAGGGCTTTTCGCAATCTGCGCATTCAAGCGGGCCAAGGCCTTCTCCGGTTGTTTCTGGAAAAGGTCATAGCTGACCAGAAAGCGCATCGCCTCAACTGAATTCGGATCGTTCTTCAAAGCCTGTTCCAGTAACGCGATGCCTTCGGATGTTTTCTTCTGTGCCAATCGTATCTTTCCCAGCTGCAAATAAGCCAACGAACTCTGCGGAGCACTCGCCATCGCGGTGCGCAGGTCGGCCTCGGCCTTGTCCATCTCGTCGCGTGACATCTCCACAGTGGCCCGCCAGACATACCCGCCCGGAAATCGAGGCGCAGCCGCAACGGTCTTTGTTGCCACGTCCATCAGCAGGGTCATATCTCCGCGTTGAGCTGCAATCCGCGCCATCTCTTCTTGTGCATCTACCCTCGCCGGGTTTAACTCCGCCGCTTTGCGGAAGCTCGTTTCCGCGAGAGTGGCGTCGCCTTTGGCCAATGCGGCGCGGCCCAACCAAAACTGCATAAAGGAGTCTTTCGGGAAATCCTTCGCAGCATTTTGAAGAGCGCTGACCGCTTCATCAGCCTTGCCGTCGTTGAGCAATACAATTCCGTTCAGCGCAAGTACCTGGGGATCTTTGCTGTTCTTTTTCATCAAATTCGCAATCGCCATTCTCGCTTTTGCAAAATCCTTTGCTTGAAGCAGACACCGCACGTATCCCTCCTGCACCTGCGGATTCTTGGGATACTTCTCCGCCAGGGCAGCAAATTCGGCCCTCGCCTGATCGGCCTTACCTGAACGCTCATAATAGTCGGCCAGAACAGTCAAACCCTTCGGGTTATCAGCAAGATCCTTGGCCGCTTGCCGCAGCACCTCTTCGGCTTTTTCCGGTTGGCTCTGGCGTAGAAAGATAATGGCAAGATCCTCACGCGCCTCGAGGCTCTTAGGATCAGCGGCGATTGCATCCCGATTCACTTGCTCGGCTTCGGTCCAGCGACCCTTGCCGGCATAGAAAGCGGCAAGCAGCAACTTGGGATTCGTGGTCTTCGGGTCGAGATCAATCGACTTCCTCAGCTCATCCTCAACTCTCGACGTCTTGGTTGGATCGCCCGACTGAAGCAGTGCGAGATCCTGATGGAACAGTGATCGGCTTGGATCCAATTCCAATGCGCGCTCCATCTCCGTAAGAGCCAGTTCCCGATTTCCTTTCTTCGCCGCGATGCCTGAAATCAGCGCGTGGAGATCGGCATTGTTCGGTTGCAATGCCATAACGGCATCGGCCTGCTCTTGCGCCGCATCGATTTTGCCGGCGGCAATCAGCAGTATCCCTAGCTCAAGACGGGCCGCGACGCTCGATGGCTGCAAAGACACCGTTCGTGTGAACTCCCCGTACGCTGCTCCAAATCGCCCCAGGTGCATGTAGGCGCGAGCTAACTCAAGGTGAGCGTCGAAATAATTCTTATCGCTTTTCAATGCGTTTGAGAATTGAATGACGGCTTCGTTGTACTTACCCAGCGCGACATACCGTTTTCCACTCTCGAAATACTTCTGCTTCCTTACGTTGGGATCGCCTTTACAACCCGCCAGGAGAATGATCGCGACAAAGAGCGCGATGACCCATTGAAAATTACGCCGACGCATCAAGCTCTGGCTGCCATCGAAATTGGAGTGAACTGCTTTCACCGAGCATTTCATTGTCTTCCGCCCTTCAGTGGCTGCCAATCCACATCTGGCAGCCAGAATTGCTTTTCTGCGTACCCATAACATTTCAGCGCCTGCGCGACAGTTAGTCGGGAATGAAGCGGGGGAGCGCTGGCAATAGGTGAATTGCAAATGCCTCCGCTCGAACCCTCGCGGTCGGGATTCCCCCGCTTGATTCGATCGGCGTAATCACCCGGACCAGCGCACCGTCCGAACGATTCATCCGAATTGCATCCGCTACCAGGTAGACCTTTGCCATGTACTCACTCGCCACGCTGCGACCGTGCGCCTGGTACCAGTAAATGACGAACTGACGCTGGTCGCCGTCGGCAATAATGTATTCGCCCACGCGATGCAACTTGCCGCTCGCGTCTCGCAAAGTGACAGTGTCTGAGGACTCAAATGCCCAGCCTGCGCCAGGCAGGCAGTTCTTAGGAGAATGCATGGTAGCTCCTGTCCTCTGAGAAGCGAAGAAGCCAATGAAGAGCCCGACCGGAGGGATTTGCCTGTCCCGCGTGTAAATGCGTGACAAAAAATCTCCGTGACCAAGGACCTCAAGAGATTCTGGATCGATTTTCTGATCCACTCCCGTCCATTCGGCGATGGTTTCCGGGACGTTTGACAAAGGCTCGCTCACAACCAGGCGCTCGGAACTTCCGCGACGGTGCAAGAGAATCCCTGTTCCAACCAGCATCAGTGCAATCGCCCAGAAACGAAGGCTCTTCATGCCTGACCTCCCTTGGGCCAGATCAGCATCATTGCGCGGTGAAGGATATAGAGGCACCCGAACGACACCAGAAACATCACCCAACCCGAAAACTCGTGAAAGAAACCCACTGCCTTTTCCGGATCCCAATACTGCACACACAAGCCGGTGCCTACGATGCGCGCCGAGTTGGCGGCTATCGCAATTGGAATGCTGGCCAGCGAGAGCACAACTCGCCGTGAATTGGATCTCTCAAGAAAATAGCCATAGAAGATTGCCAGCGTGAAGAGGCTCACCAGAGATCGGATTCCACTGCATGCCTCCGCCACTTCAAGCTTCATCAAAGGCAACTCGATGACGTTCCCTTCTCGCAAAACCGGAACGCTAAACAGAGGCAGCACGGCACTGGCGGTCTTTGAGGCCAGGATCTGCAGCGGAAATGTGATCTGGTTGAAAATGATGGCCGGAATCGGGATCGCCAGCAGCAGAACCAGGAAAACAAAGCGCAGTCTCTTAAGGAGTGCTTTGCCGCCAAAGCAAAGTGCCAGCCCCGCCAGCACGATCACGAGGGATACTCGTGAGAGAAATAGCTCTGCCCCATACACCCCGATGAGCAGTATTCCCAGCCCCGCAGCAACGACCGCTACTCCGCCCCAAACCGGCCTGATTCTCGTCTGACGCAGCGCTTTCCTATCCACCCAGACGAGATATGTAGCGAAAAGAGGCACTAAGAATCCGTGAGAGAAGTCGGGAATCTCCCACCAATCGGTTACCAGCTTGCCCAACACAGTGGAATAGACCATCACGACCAGAACACCGACGAGCACCCAACTATATATATGAGGAGCGTTTCTTAATGGCGATTGAGTTGGTGCAATCGTCGCGTCAGGGGCAATCTTTTCCGGAATCGCACTTATCGACATATTGACTCGTGTACTTCTACTAGCAATCAGAGTGCCGAATGCAGATTCCCTCCTATCCACATTTTCCCGATCAAACATCGCAGAGTTGCTCTGATCGGTTCATGAAGGTGGAAACTTGTTTCCACTCGGGTGGGAAATCAATGTCTTCTTTTTGAGAACTGAATAGGACTTGGTTCGTCCGCCCTGCGGCTCATTGCTCGTCGACAGATGTATCCCTTCCGTGGACATTCCGCTGGAAATGCCTTTCCACAGCGCTTCCCAGCCGTTTGGAACGTGCATTGCTAAAGGTTGGGATAAGACCGGTTCCACCATGACCAGCAGTGAAATGACACAAGACGTGAAACGGCGGACCACAGCCTCACCCACTGTTGAACGCCAGGTTGACGTACCGTTGGCACGCCTTGCCGAATGCGAGTGCCCTATCTTGATCGAAGGCGAACATGGCGTCGGGAAACGATACGCCGCGGCCCATATTCACGCGCTGTCTCATCGGTCTCGCGGCATGTTCAACGAAGTCCGTTGCGACGATCTCGATGCCCCGGCCCTTCTTTCTGCTCTGTCAACAAATGGGACTGTTCATTTCCTCGAAGTATCTGAACTTACCGTGGATTTTCAGGAACTTATCCTCGATTCCTGCCTCCGGTCAGACCAGCCGAAGAGTTCCCGCCTCCTCTTCAGTTCCAGTCGTGAACTTTTGGAAGAAGTCAAGGCATTGCGCATGAGAGAAGATTTCTATTACTTCATCTCCGCAGTTACCCTCCGAATTCCACCCTTGCGTTGCCGAAAAGCCGATATTCTGCCCATCGCCGAATCGCTCCTGGCACAGTACTCTAAGCAGTTCGACCGCCCTGAACCGGAGTTATCCGATGAAGTCAGGGAATTCCTGATGCGGCATACGTGGCCCGACAACTTATCGGAACTTCAAACTGCAATTAAGACCTTCGTCGCCATAGGAGATCAGGCAATATCCTTTGCCGCACTCAAAGCAGCGGCGCCATCGCGAAGGTTCAATGGCAATCGCACCCATCTCACACTGAAACAAGCCTCGCGTGCCGCATCGACCCGTGTCGAACGTCAATTGATCTCCGAGGTATTGGTGTCTGCCGGCGGCAATCGCAAACGCGCTGCGGATCAGCTGGGGATAAGTTACAAAGCTCTCCTCTACAAACTCAAACAGATCGAGTCCGCAGTCCAGCCAAGAACCCATTCGGGCGGAGTAGTTCTATGAAACCAGGAAACTTGCTTAGTGCGACGCTTCTCGTAACGGCTCTGATATGTCCCGCACAAGACACTCGCATCGATAATAACCCGGCAGAGCTTCACGCAGCCGAGCCAGCTTTACCAAAAGCAGTGCCCGCCGGTCATCTCGCTGACTCCTACGTGATCGGGGCCTCAGACGTATTGGCAATAACGGTATGGAAGGAGCAAGCCCTTTCGGGCAGCCTTCTCGTCAGACCCGACGGCATGATCTCATTGCCGCTTCTTGGGGATGTGCAAGCTTCGGGACTAACACCGCAGCAACTCGGGGAGCAAATTGCGGCCAGACTCAAGAAGTATGTTCAGGACCCGAATGTCACAGTCGTGATCAGCCAGATCCACAGCAAGGTTGTCTACATGCTGGGCGAGGTAGGTAAGAAAGGCCCAATCGAAATGACGCCGGGTATGACCCTCCTTGAGGCCATATCCAGTGCTGGTGGACTTACCGATTACGCCAATTCAAAAAAGATGTACATCCTGCGCGTAGAAGCAGGGAAACACGTGAAGCTTCCCGTGCATTACAAACAAGCATTAAAGGGCGACAGCACCTTCAACCTGGTTTTAAGCCCTGACGACACGATCATTGTTCCATAAGGTATCAGAAATGAAGAACGCTTTAAAATTCGCGCTGTTTCTGTCTGCCACATGTGCCGGAGCACATGCGCAAGTTACACCTGCAGCGATGGCTGGCGCTGCAAATCTCGGCTACAGTCTGCGCTACTCTCATGTGGCTGAATTCGGCGGGGGTATACGCGATCGGCAGGCGGGCACTGCTTCTGGCTCGGTCCGCTATTCGAATGACAGTACGAGGCTTCCATTCGACCTGAAATACAGCGGCGGCTATACGAGGAACCTCGCTGGCCCATCCTATTCGAATGGCTTTTTTCAGCGCATGTTGCTTTCGCAAGGCATCGTGTGGCGCAAATGGGACCTTTTCTTGAGCGATGACGTAAGCTATCGCCCGCAGGCGCCGACCATCGGGTTTTCGGGGATCGCAGGAACGGGGGAACCAATCGGCGGGTCGGGCCCAAACCCTCCCTCCAGCGAGTCGATTCTCACTCTGAACACTCGTGTCGTCAACAACGTCGCGCACGGCGATGTTAACCACCTTCTCAATTATGCGATGACGCTTTCGTTTGGTGGCAGTTCTGACTTGCTTCGCTTTCCCGATGGAAATGGCTTGGACACAAACTCGCAGTCAGCCAATGCCGGACTTACCTGGCGTCTCAACGCTCGCAAGTCCTTCTCTAGCCAGTATGTCTTTTCTCGTTTCACTTATCCGGACAGTGGATTTTCAATCGACACTCACTCTGGCCTCGTCGGCTTTAAACGTGTATGGAACCGGGCAATCACTACAAGCGCCTCTGCAGGGCCAGAGTGGATTGCAAGTTCCGATTCATCCACCGTTCCCTCTTCAATCATGTTCGCGGCCAATGCCTCAGTCAACTATGCATTCAGGGGCGGTATGGCCGACGTGACCTATCGTCGCGGCACGACTGGCGGATCCGGATACCTGTTGGGCTCCGAATCAGATGCCATATTCGCTGGCTTCTCGCGGGAATTCGAAAGGAAACTCACGATCGAGTTATCAGGCGGCTATCGGCGTACAGCCGGGCTGCACAAGAACGAGGTAATCGAAGGAGAGTTTGCTGGCGCACAGGCAAACAGGCGGCTCGGCAAATACCTGGGCGTGTTCGCAAACTACACGGTCACAACACAATCGTCGAGTGCTGCACTCCCAACCAATACCCTCCACCACATGTTGCAGGTGGTCAGCTTCGGCATCGGCTACACATCACGGGAAGCACACCTCAGCCATTGAATCATCAAGGAGCGCTATGCTCGGACATCGTGAACTGACAATGAGTGAATACGCAGGGATCTTGAAGCGGCGATTTTGGTTGATACTCATCTCCGCGATCCTCTTTCTCGGGGTCGGCATAGCACTTAGCCGCTTCCTGCCACCCCAATACGTTTCACAGACGCTGGTAATTGTCCAGCAACAAAAGGTTCCTGAAGACTACGTAAAGTCCGTCGTCACCGAGGATCTAAATGCACGGTTGGCTTCGATGAAGGAACAGATTCTGAGTCGCTCACGCCTCGAGCCAATCATTGGGCGTTTTAACCTGTTTGCCGGCAACAACACCACAATGGACGACAGGGTCGAGATGACACGGAAGGGCATCGTCATCACGCCAATCCTCTCCGGCGCCAGCAAAATTCCGGGCTTCTACATCTCCTTTCGGGCACAGAGTGCGCGCACCGCGCAACAGGTGTGCGGCGAGATCACTTCGCTCTTCGTTAGTGAGAGTCTCAACGCACGCGAACAGTCCGCTGAAGGCACGACCGCATTCCTGGCGCAGCAGCTCGCGGACGCAAAGCGGGCTCTCGATGACCAGGATGCCAGGTTGGCTACGTTCCAACGCAAGTACATCGGCAAGCTCCCTGGCCAGGAGCAGTCCAACATGAATACTCTTCAGGCGCTCACGACCCAGCTTGACGCAGCAACGCAGTCGCTGAACCGTATGCACCAGGACGAGACGTTCATCGAGACAATGATCTCCCAGCAGGCAAACGAATTTCAGCGCGCCGAACCAGCAACCGCCGTTTCAGCAGACTTGCTGCATTTGGAATTGAAAAGGCTGGTTGCGCAGAAGAATGACTTGGAGACGCTCTACACGCCCGATCATCCCGACGTAGTCGCCCTCTCGCGCAAGATCGCCGATCTACAATCTCAGATTGCTGCGACTCCGAACCCTCAATCTGCGGCTTTGTCAAAAGTCAATGCAGGCCGCCCTGAGCCACCGCAACTTCAACAAGCCCGGGCTCAGCTTCGATCGCTTCAGCAGTCCATTGTCACCCAGAAGGAAGAGCAGGCTCGCATAGCCCAGCGAATCCGCACCTATGAATCGAGAATCGAATCAAGCCCCATGATCGAGCAGGAGTTCAAGCAGATCACGCGCGATCACGAGACCGCTCTGCAGTTTTACAACACTCTATTAACCAAGATGAATGAGTCATCCATGGCCACCAACCTTGAACGCCGTCAGCAGGGCGAGCAGTTCCAGGTGCTAGATGCTGCCAATCTGGCTGAACAACCAACTTTTCCTAATCCTTACATTTTTGCGGGCGGAGGATTCGCGCTCGGGCTCCTACTTGGCCTTCTCATGGCCGGTTTGCTCGAATATCGTGACACTTCGCTGCGCAGTGATAAGGACGTGTGGGCCTTCACCAAATTGCCGACCCTGGCCACAATCTCATACATCGATGGATTGCCGAAGCCCGTATTAGAACGCAGATCCTGGAAACTGTTCGCAAGAACGAACAAGCTTGCTCAAGGGGTAAAGAGTTAGCCATGTATAAACCCTTCTTTGGGCTCCGCTCCCTGCCCTTCGGATCCAGTCCCGATCCGCGGTTTCTCTATGTGATGCCGCAGATCAGGGAGACACTTGCCTGTCTTCAATATGGGATCGCCGCACGGAAAGGCTTTGTCGTAATGACCGGCGAAGTGGGAACGGGAAAGACCACACTGCTCAGAACTGTATTAAGTTCGTTCGCTAAAGATCGCGCCTCGACTGCCTTCGTCTTTAACCCTTGCCTCAACGCCCTTGATTTCCTTGAATTCGTTCTCGCGGACTTCGGCATTCAGCCCACGTCGCGGACTAAATCCGCAATGCTGATTCAGCTGAATCGTTGGCTCGTCGAACGCTTCCGCGCGAACGGGATGTGTGTCATCGTAATCGATGAAGCCCAAGATCTCTCCTGGGAACTCCTCGAGGAGATTCGCCTTCTGACGAATCTCGAGACCTCCTCTGAGAAACTGGTGCAGATCGTCCTTTCGGGTCAACCGGAGCTGGAGGAGAAACTCCGGCATCCCTCCGTCCGCCAACTTCGTCAGCGCGTCTGGCTCTGGTGCAAAACGCGCCCTCTAACAGGCGAGGAAACCAAGGCTTACATTGCAGGGAGACTTCTTATCGCCGGCGCAAGTCAGCCTGTTTTCTCGCCTGAGGCCCTTCACATCATCCATTGTTATACCAAAGGAATTCCTCGCATCATCAACCTGCTATGTGAGCACGCCATGATCAGCGCTTATGTTGAGCAGAGAATACCCATTCCAGCCCGCATAGTGCATGCCGTCGCTACGGAACTAACCCTGGAACAGCGTCCATTCCTCATCTCGCCGGCAGCTGATTCTGAAGTTCCCGACAATGCGTTTTCAGACCATGGCTTCCACACCATTCAACCGAACTTGGAACTCGTCGAATCAAAGAAGGATAGTGACATATGAGCCGGATATACGATGCGCTTCAACGAGCAGAAGTCGAGCGGAAGGGCTCGGCGACTTTGGAAGATGAGCGAGTTGCCGAAGAAGCAATGATCCCGGCCTCTGATGTCTTCTCGCCGATCGAGGCCGCGTCCACCCCTTTAAGCATAGCCTGCAATCCGTGGAAGGCATCGCTTGATTCCCTCCCCACGCTCGCGAACCGCGGCAGAGGGGTCGAAGAGTTTCGTAGCCTTCGCTCCTCCATCTACCAGCTCCGCCAACAGCAGACCTTAAAGACCGTCCTCGTCAGCAGCGGAATGCCGGCCGAAGGAAAGACCTTCATCGCTGCCAACCTGGCGATAAGTCTGGGTCGGAACAACTGCCGCGTCCTGCTCATCGACGGCGACTTGCGTCGCCCCAGTGTCCACAAGCTTCTCGGAACCCACAACACTCGAGGACTAGCAGAGTATCTTGACGGGAACGCCACGCTGACAGACATCCTGCAACGAAATAGCGAGCCGCTACTCGTTGATGCTGACGGCCCATCTCCGATCTCAAGTTTAAGCTTTATACCAGGCGGTCAAGGCGGGGATCGCGCCCCGGAACTCATAAGTAATCATCGCTTTGACGAATTGATCGCGACCCTCTCGCCCCATTTCGACTGGATCGTGATCGACTCGCCACCCGTGCTCGTTGTTAGCGATGCAGCCGACCTCGCTCATGCGGCCGACGCGGTGTTGCTTGTAGCGCGCGCAGCAATCACGCCGTTCAACGTGGTTCAACGCGCTCAAGCGGCATTCAGCAACTCGCGCATTCTCGGCCTGGTGCTCAATGCAATGAAGGACGCGCCACGAGGCGGTTCCTACTATTACTACGACGAAATAGAGACCAGCCACAAAGCCCCTCGCTAAAACTTTCCTGGAGTTGAGCATGATCAGGCTTTTCAATGTCTATTATCCGACCAGGGCCTTAGTGTTCCTTGTTTGCGAAGCTGCCCTCGTGAGCGGCTCATTCTTGCTTGCCACACTCTATTTCCTGCGCCAGGACTCCTACATCGAACTGATCTATGAAAACGGCTTGATCAAGATTCTCGGTATTACCCTTCTCACCATGCTCTTTTCTTACTACTTCGATCTCTACGAGCCACAACGCATATCAGAACGCTGGGAGACCTACTTTCGTCTGCTGCTCGTACTTAGCTCACTCTCATTTGTCCTGGCAGGTATAGTCTTCGTGTTCCCAACCGTAGATGTAGGTCATAACATTCTCGCCGTCGGCGTTGCTCTCTTGACAATATTGTTGGTCGTCTGGCGGCGGACCGATGAATGGATCATTCGTCTCCCCATATTTCGTGAGCGGGTCTATGTATTGGGTTGCGGCGCACGGGCACATAGCGTGGTCGAAACATTACGAAGACGCCCAGACGCAGGCATGGACGTAGTCGGCTGGAATGAGAACTCTTCTTCCAATGAGAAACTTGACATTCTCAGTAAGGAGCTTCGCTCCTTCTCCAAAGCGAAGACGGAGATCGATCGCGTCATCGTTGCGATGGAGGACCGCCGCAATTCCATGCCCATCCGAGAACTTTTAGACCTGCGACTCTGCGGTGTCATGATCGAAGATGCTGGATCGTTGTTGGAACGCCTATCGGGCAGACTGCCGCTTGAGGGCCTCAATCCTAGCGCCCTGATCTTCACTCATGGTTTCAAAGTAAAGGCGTCTCAACAGATTCTTCGACGCGCGGTTTCTTTTACCGTCGCCCTTATCGGGCTGTTGATTTGTCTCCCAATCATTCCGTTCATCGCGCTGGCGGTCCGCCTTTCTTCGCCCGGCCCCGTCTTCTTCACGCAAACGCGGGTGGGTCTACGCGGACGCCTGTTTAGCGTCTACAAGTTCCGAACCATGCGGCAGAACGCAGAATCCAATGGAGCAGTCTGGGCTACAAAAGACGACCCGCGCATCACTCCGCTGGGCAGGTTCATGCGCAAAACACGTCTAGACGAGATTCCTCAGCTCTGGAACGTCATCCGCGGAGATATGGCGTTCGTAGGTCCGCGCCCGGAGCGCCCTGAATTCGTAAAGTGGCTTGGCAGCGAGATTCCTTACTATCACTTGCGGCACATGATCCGTCCCGGACTTACCGGCTGGGCTCAAGTTCGCTATCAGTACGGTGCATCTCTTGAGGAAACCAAGCGAAAGCTCGAATACGATCTCTACTATCTCAAGCACCTTTCCCTGGGCCTTGACCTGTTGATCATGTTTGAGACTGTCAAGACAATTGTGCTCCGGAGAGGAGCGCAGTAAAGAATACTCCTGCTCATCGCAGTGAGACTTCATATATCTACGGTTCCCAGCTCTCGCTCCAACCGACAAGCAATTTATTGCCGCGCCGAAACACTCGCTGAGCAGGTTGGCATGACTGAGCTATTGGCACGCCCGATGACTTCGGCGCCTTCTAACTTATACAGCAATGATCGGTAACTAATGTTGAGCCACCTGGCAGTCTTCTGACGGCTCCATCCGTTCGCCTTCAAGACCTTCATAATTATCTGCCGTTCGAGGTCACGAGTGGCAGCTTTGGTGATCTCTTTGAGCGAGACAGGATTTGCCAAATCTAAATCCGAAGATAGGTCTTCGGCCACAGCAGGAATCAACTCCGCCGCAAGGGCCTCTTCATTCCCAATCAGGATATAACTGCGGATCATGTTCTCCAGTTGACGGATGTTCCCAGACCAGTTGAACTTTTGCATCATTCGCATGATCTCTCGTGACAAGGGCTTCGGATTGAGGCGAAAAGCCTTCGAGTGTACCTCGAGAAAGTAGTCGGCGAGAACTGGCAGGTCGACGATCCGCTGTCTCAGTGGAGGCAGATCGACCGTCACTGCATTTATTCGGTAGAGAAAGTCCAGACGAAAAAAACCATCCTCCGTTCGCTGCTTCAAGTTCTCGTTGGCAGCTGACACGATACGTGCGTTGACGCTGCGTGGCTCATGTGCACCTACTCGTACAAAGCTGCCGTCCTGCAGCAGTTGTAAAAGCTTAGCTTGTACCGCCAGGTCTAGGCTGCCGATTTCATCCAGAAACAGAGTCCCGCCGTGAGCAAGCTCAACGCGCCCTCGCTTGCTCGAATAGGCGCCTGTAAAGGCCCCCCGCTCATAGCCGAAGAGTTCTGACTCGATCAAAGAATTAGGAATCGCAGGACAGGTCACCTTGACCCATGCTGAACGTGAGCGCCTGGAGCGTACGTGCAGAAGTCTCGCAAATATCTCCTTACCTGTTCCACTTTCTCCCTGTACCAGCACTGGTATGTCTGTCTCTGCGACTCGTTCAAGCTGCGCCCGGGCAACAGCCATCTGTGGAGACTGACCGAAGATAATATCCATGGGAGGTAGATCACCTACTTCAACGATATCGCTTTGACGCACAGGGCACTCTCTTCCAGTACGGGGTCGTGCTACCTATGTCTAAGCAACTTTGAGACCAGACCGACTGGTTAGTGCCTGCTTCCAGGATGTTACATTAGAATATCTCCAAAATAGCCTCTTCCCGCAACTCGCACATAGCCCAGCCAGTTCAGAAGATTAGTCATGACCGTCGTTACCAAAAGCAGTCTACGGTGCCGTTCGCGACCTATACGATCATCCCACTCGCCTAACAAGGTTGACACCATGAGACTGGGGCTCTTTATAGACAAGGCAAGGGGCCGGCTTCCTTGCGCATTCGAATCGATGCCCTGATACGGCACATTTTGTGGCCATTGACATCCCTCATAAAGACCGCAATTCTGCGGCCGAGTCACATAGCGGGTAATGTACACCGACGGAATAGCGCTCCCTATCTATAACTCCTTCTCACTTGTATCTAGCCTGTGACCTAAATCACATCCCCGCAGCTCTTACGAGTACCAACAAAGCATTACGTAAGTGGGAGCGTGGCCTGTTAGTGTACACCAAGGTTCTTAGCACATTGCATTTTTGTGTGGAATTCTTTTCCACTCTAGAGATATTATCTCCGTAGTTTCCAATCCTCCAGGAGATGATCTTTTCTCAAATCTGAGGGAAATCAGTCGGCTTTCCTCAACTGTAGAGCCGTGTTCTTGCACTACCTCTAGGCACCAGGACCGTTGGGCCCTTTTTTAGGAGGGCAATAAATGGCAGCTTCGTTGTTGGAATATCCAGTCCGCACCCGGACCAAGAGCGGACCACACATCGTGGTCCTCGATTCAGACCCTGCGATACTTGATTATGTTCGCTTCCTCTTGCCAGATCATTACAGCGTGGGACTTTTCACCGATCCATCCGCATTCATCGAGTACCTGAAAGACTCTGCTGAGCCGGACCTGGTCCTGATGGAATGGATCAATCACGGAAGCAATGCCGGTGAGACTCCCATCTACCTCCTTACCAGGCTTCTCGCTTCGAAGCCGTCGCTCCCGGTCGTGATGTTGTCCTGTTCAACTGATCTCAAGGAGGTCGTTCAGGCCACGCGCGTTGGAGCAATGGACATCCTCCTGAAGCCCTTTCAAAAGCCGGACGTCGACCAACTTTTGCAACAGTACGTCACCGAGGCGAGCTGCGAGCAGATCAGCATTAAGGAGACCCCTCTGGATGAGAACACCTCATTCGTTCGCTCTAGCAAGCGGATGCGCGAGGTCGAGAGACAATGCACGCTCGTCGCGCGCACAGACATCCCCGTCCTTGTCTTGGGTGAGAGCGGAACCGGCAAGGAGATCGCCGCCAAGTTCATTCACAAGATGTCAGCCCGCAGCCACCGTACATTTCTTAAGGTAAATTGCGCTGCCATGCCTTTGGATCTGCTCGAGAGCGAGCTCTTCGGCTACGAGCAGGGCGCATTTACGGGCGCCGTTAAGTCCAAGCCTGGGAAGTTCGAAATCTGCAACAATGGCACCATCTTTTTGGACGAAATCGGCGAGATGCCGACCACGCTGCAGGCGAAACTCCTGCAGGTTCTTCAAGACGGTAGCTTTTCTCGCCTGGGCGGCCGAGCCAGCGTCACCGTTGATGTGCGCGTGATTGCGGCCACCAACATCAACATCAAGGCAGCCATTGCGCAAAAGACATTCCGTGAGGATCTCTATTACCGCCTCAACGGATTCTGCATGAATATTCCCCCGTTACGGGAACGCCGGGAGGAGATTCCGATCCTGGCACAGTACTTCATGCGCAGAATCGCCGAGAAATACGAGAGCGATTCATTGCCCTTCTCTCCCGCCCTCATGCGGGCCCTGTGCAGCCACTCATGGCCCGGCAACCTTCGTGAATTGGAAAATATCATCAAGCGCTACATCGTATTAGCTGATGAGCACGCAATCATAAGCGAGCTTACCCCGGTTCTGAATTCGGACGTACCTCTCTCCAAATCGGACGAGACCGGTGTCAGATGCGGGCTGAAACGCCTTGTTCGGGGTCTTAAAGACGACACAGAAGCCGTGGTGATAGCACAGGCATTGGAAGGAACGCGATGGAATCGAAAGGCTGCTGCACTGGAACTGCAAATCAGTTACAAGGCGCTGCTGTACAAGATCAAGCAATACAACCTCTGCCAACCGAGGAGCGCGTGACCGCCACCGCCGAGGTCGCCCACGATGAACCGGTGTGGCATAAAATTGTAATTCGCTTTGCCACCCAAGTAATCAGAGCTTATCTCTCGTCGCACACTTACGGCACAATTCAAGAGCTGTCACATAGCATCTCTCAAGGTCCGCCCAAAACTCTTCAGATCCGCCGGCACGGATCAGACCAAATAGAAGAAATCAATGTAGAGGACGCAAAAGCAGTTTTCCACGTCAATAGTTTTGATGGGGATCGACGCCGTCGGGATCTCAGGTTTCATACTCACGCGCCCATCATCCACGGCATATGGATGCGGCTGGAGTTCTATGATGGTGAAGTGATGGAGGGCATCACACAAAACACAATCCATTACATCGTCAATCCGGGCATTCTCTTATATCCCACTGACCCGGGAAGCAACAATCAGCTGGCATATGTGATGAAAAGGCACCTGAAAGATGTCCAAATCCTTGGCTTGCGCACACCCCCCTCTGCGGAGGACGGGCGGGCGGTGCCTTTTGTGCATCTCTGCAAACCGCGCACTGCCTAACTTTGAAGTGCTCCATGGCGGTGGTCGTTCCCGACTGGATCTGGACAAAGTGTGGACCTTCTTTCCATGTACAAGACACTCAACGCGAGACCGGCCAGGAGAGTAGCCGCCGAGACAACTTCCACATGGTTAAGCTGCCGTTCTTCCCCTTCGGTCAGGAACACAATCACTCCCGTAATATTGCGCGGCGTCATTCGGAATTCGGCCGGGACAGGGAATGTTGGAAGGATCTTCCGTTAATGTATGGAAATCGCTGCTGAGATCAGCAAACCCGCCAGTGCCGAACAAGTCAGGCAGAGAGCTACCGCCCTCAGCATTGCCAACGGTGTACTTTTCATACAGACCAGCTCCATCGAGTTCAGGGAATGAGGTCCTTCGGTCAGAGCGTTCAGAATCGAGCACAACAGATAAAGAGCACGTCTCAATGCCCTTTATCTGTTGACCCTGAAGAACACAAGAAGCTACATGCTCAAGGACATATTAGAAACCGGCTTTGCTTTCCGAAACAGAATCACCGCGAGACCTAGAAGTCCGGTCCCAAGCAGCAGCAAAGAAGATGGTTCGGGTGTGATGTGGCTGACGTTCAGTATTCCCTGCTCGGCATATCCATTGCTCTCAAAGAATGTGTAATCGAACGGGTGAACGTACGGGGCGATTGCGCCGCCGACTGTCGTCTGAACGCCAGAAAAGATATTGACGTCCACTCCAGATACGAGGCTGAACAGCAGCCCGTTCGTGTTAACAAATGGATTTCCAGCCCCTGGAGGCGAGGAAAGGATGTCGTCATACTGAAGAAAACCAATCTGGTTTGTGCCCGGAGAGTTTGGATTCGGAACCAGGGTTCCCGTTCCGATCTTCGGATGAACTCCGTTTGAAACCAGGTCCGTGGCCCCAAGCACATTGATTGTGCCGGAAGTGATATTCCACAGATGCCCGCCCAGTGAAGTTCCTTGGAGCGTGCCGTTGATTACGAATGGGCCACTGTTACCGCTGCCGTCGAAAGCGGTAGTAGTGAACGAGTACTTGAACGTGTCAGCCATTGCCGCCGGGGCGATCGCAAGGGCCGCTGCTAATGCGAGTAATGCTAAAGCAAACTTCTTCATGTTTCCTCCTGGAGTCGCCCTCGCGGGCAATTGTTTCACTTACGCGCGATGCGCCTGCCGACCGAGCAAACAGCCTCTGTGTGCCTGAACAAGGCGCGCTACCTTTTGTGCCTAAAACCAACCTATGCCGAGATTCCTTGCCTGCAGCGAACAGTGCATTGATCCGACACTATCCTTTAGAGAAGTTTCGAATCTTGTCGTGACCGAAGCCCCTCTTGCTGGCTCAGTCCAGATGCCCAATTGCGCTCTGCCGTCATATGTGCAGATCAATCACCAAATGAATTAGCCGCGGATTCAAGCAATTGCGAGGCTCGCCACGATGCTTGCGCAAACTCTTGCAGGTGCAGTTCCTATATCGTTCTTCTTCAGAAAGACACAATGGGAATTGGGATTCGTCTTCAGCCGATGGCGAAGAAGGCGTACTAATATTCTTTGCCGACTAACTCACTGCCACTGCTCTGCCCGGTGGTCGCGATATTCCATTTCCTCACCTTGAGTCGAATGGCCCTTTGTCGGTGTTTCGATAGTGCAATCCTTCTGAGCCCCCGACTAAGTGGCATGGCGGCGGCGTAACCCGCGACCGTGCTCTGGGCGACACTTCGCTGCATTGAGGATTTCAGCAGGACTTTTCCTGATAACGACTCCGCAAGATACTCATTGGAGTCTGCCTAAAACTCACCATGCACAATATGACAAACACTTTCGCCGACAAGCCACATGCCTGGGCATAGATGGATTGTGCCTTGAATCCACGCACATCCATACAAGCTGCTCAGCAGTTGGGCAATCTAAACGAATGTCGCAGGGAACGTCCAGACCGGCTCTTATGCGATCAAATGAATGTGTGTAAATCTGGAGCACGCTCCTTCTACGCTCACAACCAGAACGTCTCAATCACCTTAGGAACCTCTGAACAACGCCGAGTTATAAGGGCCCCTGACCACGATTTCGCCGTATCGGCTCAGAATTGACGTGTTTCTGGTTGTTTATCAGTTCGATTTTCCCTGCGGAGGCCTCTTGCAGCCTCCGGCGGACACACTA
>WNGR01001686.1_pt1 | contig 33832 bp, 33 predicted proteins | sample 5407581 | NCBI WGS metagenome assembly WNGR01 (sample SAMN13153383, study PRJNA577476) | soil metagenome | isolation source: 80 cm soil or saprolite under Garry oak tree replicate 2 | place: USA:California | collected 2016-06-15
GCCGTAAGTTGGGTCAAAGGCGAATCCGCTCGCTCGCCTGGTCGCTGCGCCGCTGGCGAGGCCTGCGCTACGCCTCCGGATGTCTACCGGGCCTCGGCGCGCTCATCTGCCTCGGCCGCTGGTTCCACCGCGTCCCCACCTCTCCCAGGGTGGCGCCGACCACCGGGATGAGATCAGCGAAGCCGACGAACAGAGCGACGACGCCCTTGTATGGCACTCCCATGATCCAGGGCACGCAGTAGGTGAGGAGTCCGGCGATGACGCTGATGAGCAGGTTGCCGGTCATGTAGCCGATCAGGGCGTGCGAGGAGGTAGCACGGCGCGCTTGGCGGCGCGTGCCTCCTGGCGGGTGGTGATGATCCGGACAACTCGCAGCGCCAGCAGACCGGCGACGACGGTCAGGAGATCGGCCAGGCTCTGGACGCCGGAGGTGGGCTGGACCTGATCGAGCGGCCGGCTCGCCAGCCCGAAGGTCATCAGCACCGCCAGGGTGTGCACCGACTCGGTGGTGATGGCCCGGACGATCAAGGAGGCAAGGAACGCCAGCCACCACCAGGTGAGCACGCTGGGCACCGGCGCCCGCCGCCAGGATCCGTCGTCGTCCGCCGCCAGGTCCGGATCGCTCGCCCTCCAGATGTCGTTCAGGACCTGCTTGGGACGGACCAGGCCGAGGATCGGCACGAACCAGGCCCCGATCGCCCAGCCGGCCGCGAACCGCAGCCCGCGCGCGGCGAGCCGCATCTCGCGGAGGAAGCGGCGGCGGAACTCCTCGTGGGCGGCCAGACTGGGCGCGAGGACCTTGAGCCCGACCAGCCGGCCGAGCGCGGGCTCCTCTGCGCGGTAGACCACACCCATCCCGCCGCGGCCGATCGGCTCCAGGATCCGGTAGCCGGCCAGGACCATGTCGCTTGTCAGGTCAGGACCCGCCATACGCTCGTTCCTCGGGAGACTTCGAGCATTGGCTGTCTACCCGGGCCTCGGGCCCAGGAACCGCTCCGCTCCCGGCAAGGACTCCGGCACCGAACCGACGAGTGGCGCCATCTGGAACCCCACTTGGATCTGTGATAAGCCCCTCCCACTGGTGGGGGATAAGGAGGGGGTGTCATGAAACGTCTTCTTGTTGCGGCATTCGGAGCGTTGCTGGTACTGAGCCTGGTGCCCGTGGCTGCGGCAGCGGGCAACTGGACGTCGAGCGTGGCGTTCAGCAACCAGGTCGCCAGCTCGCCCACCACCGGTGGCGGTTATCCGATCCCTGCGGGACAGACGGCTCCCGTGCCCGGCACGTGTCGGCTCGGGGACTACGACGCCAACCGCTCCGAATCTTGGGTCGCGGTGCAGCCGGGCACCGAGAACCTGGTCGGCGCCTCGAAGTTCTTTTTCGAGAAGTACAGCACCTTCTACGACTTCCACCTCGGCACCTACACCATCCCGAACGGAAGCCCGGGCGGCAACGTCCAGCTCCCCGGCTACGACTGCATCTCCACCGGGACGCAGGCGATGCCGCCCAGCTGGACCAACAACACCGACCCCAACGTGGACTTCGATACAAAGGGCCGGGCCTACCAGGTGACCCTGCCGTTCAACGCCTACTGGGTCAACCTCCACCCCAACGGCGCGATCGGCGTCACCTACAGCGACGACCTCGGCCGCTCTTGGACGGTTGGCAACGGCGGCGCCTACCTCGACTTCCTGCCCAACTCCACCAGCCTCAGCCTGGGCGATGTGGTCGACAAACAGTGGGTCGCGGTCAACCACATTGTCGGCAGCAAGTATCAGGACCACGTCTATGCGATGTGGTCGACGTTCAACGGCTTCACGACCAAGCTCCGGGTCGCGGTATCGCGTGACCGCGGGCTCAGCTTCTCCAAGGCGGCAACGCTGAGCGCCCCGCAGGTCGCCGGGCCGTCCACCACCTACGTCTACCCGATGGTGGACGCGGCCGGCACCGTGTACGTGGCGTTCGCCGCCTTCCCTGCCTGCTGCTCGACGCCGGCGTCGATCTATGTCACCCGCTCGACCGACGACGGTGTGACGTGGGGGCCGTTCGTCAAGGTAGTCGGCGGCATCCGGACGGTGGGGTCGCTGCCCAACACCCGCTTCCGTGATGGCATCCTGGAGAGCTTCGCCGCCAGCCCGACCTATCCGGGCCACCTCTACGTGACCTGGGAGGACTGGGATGGGACGCAGATGGACGTGCGGTTCTCGCAGTCGATCGACGGCGGGAGCACCTGGTCTGCTCCGGTCAAGGTCAACGACAACGTCGACGCGGCGGGCGCACCGACCGACCAGTTCCAGCCGTCGGTCGCCGCGGGCTCGGGCGGGGCAGTCGCGGTCGCCTTCTACGACCGCCGGCGGGCCTGCCCCAGTGACGCCAGCATTCTCGCCGCCGACCGGGGACGGGCCAACTTCTGCATCGACACCTCGCTGCAGGCCTTCAAGGACACCGGTGCCGGCGCGGTCCCGGTCGGCTCGAACGCGCGGATCTCGCAGTTCGCCTGGGATCCGGAGCAGCCGGGCCAGCGGGTGGACGGCATCTCGCAGTACCCGTGCGCCGGCCACCGAGATCCCTGCTCCAACGGCCGAGGGTTCATCGGCGACTACTTCGGCCTGGCGATCTCGAACGGCAACATCTACGCCCTGATGGTCTCGACGCACTACCCGTCCACGGTCAAGGCCGACGGCGGTGGTCCGGTGTACTACCAGCAGCAGGTCCTGGCGACCGTACCCCGGGCGAGCTTCGGCAGCGGCTACTGACCTCTATCGACCTGTCCACAACTCGACCACGACGCGAACGCGTGACAGCGGCCCGCGGATGTAGCTCGATGGAACAGAGGAGGTCGCCGTGGACAGCTACGACTATGTGATTGTCGGCGGCGGCTCGGGGGGCTGCGTGCTCGCCGCGCGGCTGAGCGAGGACTCCGACGTCAGCGTCCTGCTGGTGGAGGCAGGTCCGCCCGACACCGCCCAGGAGATCCATATCCCGGTCACCTTCGGCCAGCTCTTCCAGTCCAGGTGGGATTGGGACTACCTCACCGACCCGGAGCCTGGCCTGGACGGCCGCCGCAGGTATCTTCCGCGCGGCAAGATGCTGGGCGGCTCCTCGTCGATGAACGCCATGATCTACATGCGCGGCAATCGTGCCGACTACGACGAGTGGGAAGCGCTTGGCGCCAAGGGGTGGGGATGGGACGCGGTGCTGCCCTACTTCCTGGCTGCCGAGGACAACGAGCGCGGCGCCACCGAGCTGCACGCCGTCGGGGGTCCGCTCCGGGTCAGCGACGGGCGCTCTCGGCATGTGCTGATGGACGCCTTCCTCGAGGCTGCCGAGCAGGCCGGGCACCCGCGCAACGACGACTTCAACGGACCGGAGCAGGACGGCGTCGGCTACTACCAGCTCACCCAGCGCAACGGAATGCGTTGCAGCGCCGCCGTGGCGTTTCTGCGCTCGCTGCTCCCGAGCGCCAAGCCGCACATCCTGCACGGCTACTTCACCACCCAGGAGGATCGCGAGGCCACCATCCAGGCGATACGCAGGCTGCTGGAGATCGCCGAGCAGCCGGCGCTCACGGCGCATCGGCGCGCCGTGCTCCGCGCGCCGGCCTCGGACAGCGACGCCGACATCCTGGACCACATCCACCGCGACGCCCAGACCCTCTACCACCCGGTGGGCACGTGCGCGATCGGCTCCGTGGTCGACAGCCAGCTGCGCGTGCTGGGCGTGGACGGCCTGCGGGTGGTCGACGCGTCGGTGATGCCGGTTATCGTCCGTGGCAATACCAACGCGCCCACAATCATGATCGCCGAGAAAGGGGCCGATATGATCCGCGGCCGGGCCGCCCCCGCCGCTGCGGCGCAGGCCGCGCCGACGGTTGTCGGCTCAGGATCCTCCAAGGACGCTCACAGGCTCCTTTAAGGTTGGTGGGGTGTGATACTCCGTCTGAGGTGCCCGCGAGGATCCGGGAGGGCTCCTTGAGCGTGGTGTCACGGGCGGAGCCGCAGGTCCGGGTGCTGGTGGTCGATGACGAGGCGTACATCACCGACCTGGTCGGGATGGCGTTGCGCTACGAGGGGTTCGACGTGGCGGTGGCCGCCAGCGGCTGGGAGGCGCTGACCAGGGCCGGGGAGTTCCGGCCCGACCTGCTGGTGCTCGACGTGGTGCTGCCGGACGTGGACGGGATCGAGGTGTGCGCCCGGCTGCGTCGCGACGGCATCCAGGCGCCGGTGGTGTTCCTCACCGCACGCGACGCCACCGAGGACAAGATCGCCGGGCTCACCGTCGGCGGTGACGACTACGTCACCAAGCCGTTCAGCCTCGAGGAGCTGATCGCGCGGGTGCGGGCGGTGCTGCGGCGCACCCGGCCGGGCGATCGCCCCGCCCGTCTGGTCTTCGCCGACCTGGAGATCGACGAGGACGCCCACCAGGCAAGCCGCGGCGGCGAGCCGCTCGACCTTCGCCCGACCGAGTACAAGCTGCTGCGCTATCTGGTCCTGAACGGGGGTCGGGTGCTGTCCAAGGCGCAGATCCTGGACCACGTCTGGAACTACGACTTCGGCGGCAACGACAACGTGGTCGAGACCTACGTCAGCTACCTGCGCCGCAAGGTCGACCGCCACGGCCCGCCGCTGATCCAGACCGTCAGGGGCGTCGGCTACGTGCTGCGCCTGCCCAGGAGCTGAAGGAAGGGAAGGACCCGTGTCGCTGCGCGCGCGGCTGGTCGCCACCCTGCTGGTGCTGGTGGTGCTCGGCCTGGCCGCCGCCGACGTCGGCACCTACGTGGCGCTGCGCTCGTTCCTGCTCAACCGCGTCGACCGCCAGGTCAAGACCGTCACCGACCTGGCCGAGGTGTACGCCGCCTCCCCCGAGGCCACGCGCACGGGCTTCTTCGACCCGAGCGTCCCGACGATGTTCGGTCAGGACACTGGCAACGCGACCGTCTTCAGGTTCCTGGCGGCCGGCGGCGTGGCCCCCTCGTTCCTGCAGCTCCGCTACCCGGACAACCGGGTCATGAAGACGCTCTCATGGGAGGCGCCCACGCCACGCCTGCCCGCCGTCCTGCCGGTCTCGACCTCTCCGAGCGCCAGCCAGGACGGGGCGGTCGCATTCACCGCGCCCAGCGAGCAGCGCGGCGACGACCGGCACGGCGGCGGTGGCGAGTGGCGCGTCCGCGCGGTGCGCCTGCCAGGCAGCGGCGGCTACCTGCTGGCGATGGCCACCCCAACCAAGGACGTGCAGGAGACGCTGGAGCGCCTGCGCCACGTCGAGACGACGATCGGCCTGCTGGTGCTGCTCGGGGTGGCACTGCTGGCCAGACGATCGGTGCGCCGCGGCCTGCGGTCACTCGAGGAGATCGGCGAGACGGCCAGGGCGATCGGCGCCGGCGAGCTGGACCGCCGGGTCGAGCCGACCGATGCGCGCACCGAGGTGGGGCGGCTCGGCGTGGCGCTGAACGCGATGCTGCACCAGCTCGAGACGGCCTTCCAGCGGCGGCGGGCGTCCGAGGAGCGGCTGCGGCGCTTTGTCGCCGACGCCTCCCACGAGCTGCGCACGCCGCTCACCTCGATCCGCGGCTACGCCGAGCTGTTCCGCCGCGGCGCCAGCGCCAACCCCGACGACCTCGCCAAGGCGATGCGGCGGATCGAGGCGGAATCCGCGCGGATGGGCGCGCTCGTCGACGAGCTGCTGCTGGGCCGGTGGTGGTGCAGGGCGACGCCGACCGGCTGCGGCAGGTGCTGGCCAACCTGGTCGCCAACGTGCGGCAGCACACGCCGCCGGCCACTCAGATGCGGGTGCGGGCCTGCCTGGACGACCAGGGGCGCACCGCGGTCCTGGAGGTCGCCGACGCTGGTCCCGGCCTCACCGGGGAGCAGCGCGAGCGGGTCTTCGAGCGCTTCTGGCGCGCCGACCACTCCCAGCCGCGGCGGGGTGAGGGCGGCCAGCTCCACGGCGGCGCCGGCCTCGGCCTCTCGATCGTCGCCGCCGTCGCCGCCGCCCACGGCGGCCGGGCGACCGTCGAGTCCGTTCATGGGCACGGCGCGACCTTCCGCGTCGAGCTGCCCCTCGACGGGCCGCTCGACAGCCTCACAGAAACCTCCAAGGTTCCGCACAGGCTCCTGGAAGGTGCGGTTGGTGAAGTGGACCCCGCTTCGCCAACCGACCACCAGGAGGAACGTGGCTCCATGACCACCCTGTCCGGATTCGTCCTGCGGCACAAGCGGCTGGTGGGACTGTTCTGGCTGGCCGTGCTGGTCGCCGGCCTTGCCGCCTCCAGTCACGTGTCCAACCGCCTGTCCACCTCGGAGTTCGCCCTGCCCGGCAAGAAGAGCTACCAGGCCGCCGTGACCATCACGCGGCTCTACGGCAACGGCGGCAACGCCAAACCGCTGGTCCCCGTCGTCACCCTGCCGGCCGGCACGACCGTCGACTCCCCCGGCGTCAAGCAGGCGCTCGCCCGCTCGTTCGCCACGGTCGCGCGGACTGCGAGGGTGCGGGCCGTCTCCTACGGCGACACCGGTGACCGCCGCTTCGTCTCACCAGACGGGCGGGTCACCTTCGGGCTGGCGTTCCTGCCTGGCAGCTTCGGCGAGAACGCGCCGGACCTTGGCCCCACCGTCGCGCAGGCGCTGCAGCGCAGCCTGCCCGCCGGCGCGACCGTCCAGGTCACCGGCCTCGACCAGCTCGCCAACAGCGGCAGCGGCGGCGGCCAGGACAAGAGCGTCCTCGCCGAGACGCTGCTCGGCGGGGTCGGCGCGCTGGCGGTGCTGGCGTTCGTGTTCGGTTCCCTGCTGGCCTTCATGCCGCTGCTGATCGCGGCGGTGTCGATCCTCACCGCCCTGCTGGTGATCCTCGGCCTGACCACCTTCACGGACGTGTCGTTCATCGTGCAATATCTCGTGGCCCTGATCGGCCTTGGCGTGGCCATCGACTACTCGCTGCTGATCGTGACCCGCTGGCGCGAGGAGCGCGCCAATGGCTACGAGGGCGACGAGGCCGTGACCCGCGCCATGGCCACCGCCGGCCGGGCGGTGCTGTTCAGCGGCGTGACCGTGGCGATTGGCCTGCTCGCGCTGGTGCTGCTGCCGATCCCGTTCCTGCGCAGCGTCGGCTACGGCGGCATGCTGATCCCGCTGGTGAGCGTGCTCGTCGCCAGCACCCTGCTGCCCGTGCTGCTGGCCACCGTCGGCCGCCGCATCGACTGGCCGAGGCTACGCAAGGAGGCCCACGCCGGCCACGGCTGGACCGCCTGGGCACGCGGCGTGGTCCGCTTGCGCTGGGTCGCGGCGCTCGCCGCCGCCGCGCTGCTGGGCGCCCTTGGCGTGGCCGCCATGGGGATCCACCTCGGCGACCCCAAGGCCGACTCGCTCGCCAAGTCCGGCAGCGCCTACCAGGGGCTCGCCAGCCTCGAGCACGCCGGCGTCCCGACCGGGGTGCTCACCCCGATGGACGTGCTGGTGCCCGCCGGCACCGACCCCGCCCAGGTCGCCACGCGCCTGGCCGCCGTGCCCGGCGTGCGGGCCGCCTACGCCCCCACCGCCCCAGGATGGCGCCGCGACGGCACCGCCATGGTGACCGTCGAGCCGGTCGCCGAGGCGAGCACCGCCGCCGGCAAGCAGACCGTGCGGCGCGTGCGCGACGCCGCGGCCGCCATGCCCGGCGTGCAGGTCGCCGGCTCCGGCCCGAGGGTGATCGACGAGACCAGCGCCATCTACGGCCGCTTCCCGCTGATGCTCAGCCTGATCGCGCTGGTCACCTTCGTGCTGCTGGCCCGCGCCTTCCGCTCGATCCTGCTGCCGCTCAAGGCGGTCCTGCTCAACCTGGTGTCGCTCGGCGCGGCCTACGGCGTGCTGGTGCTGGTCTGGCAGCAGGGCCACGGCTCCAGCGCGATCTGGAGGATCCCGGCCACCGGCTCGATCACCATCTGGATCCCGCTGATGGTGTTCGCCTTCCTGTACGGGCTGAGCATGGACTACGAGGTATTCATCCTGGCCCGCATGCGCGAGGAGTACGACCGCACCGGCTCGACCACCGACGCGATCACCGTGGGGATCGGGCGCACCGGCCGGCTGGTCACCAGCGCCGCGCTGATCCTGTTCCTGACGTTCGCCTCACTGGCCAGCGCGCCAGGCACCGAGCTCAAGATCCTCGCCACCGGGCTCGGCGCCGGCATCCTGCTCGACGCCACCGTGGTCCGCGCGCTACTTGTGCCCGCGCTCGTGAGCCTGTTCGGCCGCTGGAACTGGTGGCTGCCGCCCTGGGCCGCCCGCCTGCTACAGGTGGAGCCGTCCCCCGCGCGGCGCGAAGACGAGGGCCTGCCGGCCCTGGAGGACCAGGAGGTGGGGTCCGCGACGCGCTGAGAGCGGAGTCGTCGTTGCGAGCCGGTGCCTCTCCTCATTCGGGTCTCACTGGGGCCTGCACCATACTTGCCTGACGTGCTGTGGCCGGGGGACGCCCGCGCCAGCGTGCAAGGAAGGAAGCTCGTCGATGGCGTGGATGCCCAAGGTCGCCTCGACCCAGGAGCGCCGCCAGCATTACCGCGAGAACCTGCTGCTGGGGTTCGACGCTCTGGGGGAGCTGTACTACACGTACTGGGGCGAGTTCTTTCATCTTGCCCTGTTCGAACCTGGCGAGGATCCGGCAGAGCTGACCGCCGCCTACCAACGCACCCACGAGCGCTACCTGGAGGCGATCGGGGGTGCCACGGCGCGGCGGATCCTCGATGTGGCCTGCGGCGGCGGCGCGCTGTCGGCTTGGCTGGCCGACCACACCAGTGCGGAGGTGGTCGGCGTCGACCTGTCGAGCGGCCAGCTGCGCCACGCCCGCCGCTGGGTCGCGGACCGGCGCCGTCCCAACCTGCGGTTCGTCCAGCACGACGTCATGCACCTGGACGAGCTTGCCGAGCAGCCCTTCGATGCCGCGCTGTGCCTGGACGCGGCCTGCTATCTGCCCGACCGCGCGGCCGCGCTGCGGGGGATCGCGACCCGTCTGCGGTTGGGAGGCCGGCTGCTGCTGGTTGACTGGTGCCGGGTGGAGCGTCCCACCGCGCTGCAACACGAGCTGATCCTTGAGCCGCTGTGCCGCTACTGGGCGATCGCCGACCTGGCGACCGTCACCGGCTACCGGCGCGCGTTCGCGGCCGCGGGTCTGCGCGTTCAGCGACTGGACGACCTGTCAGACCAGGTGGTGCCGAACTGGCAGCGCGGCTACCAGGCGGCGCTGCGGGCGCTGGCCGAGCCTGTCCGGCTCGCTGAGCTCTTGCGCCTGGCCGCCGCCACCGTCAAGCACGGGACTGTGGCGGTCCAGGCAGCCAAGGACCAGTTCCAGGTGGCGCTGCTTGCCAGAGCGGCGGCGGACTCCGGGCTCCTGCGCTACGTGAGCGTCCTCGCCGAACGAGCGGAGGACTAACCGACCAAGCAGCCGGGAGATCGGGCTGAGGCCAAGCTCAGCCGGCTCTCATTGCCGCCATGGTTGGATTGCTCCGGGACTCCGCCCAGCAAGGAGGAGGCCGCGGCCATGGGTGACCGATCCGTGCGCTCCGCGACTGGGGCAGGCGGTGACGGCGTGCTGAGCCGGCGGGGCCTCCTGGCCGGCGCGGCGGCGGGCGTTGCATGCCTCACCACCGGCGGCGTCGCGCTCGGCCTCCAACGGCTGAGCGACGCGCGGTCTCGCGAGCTGGACGGTTCGGCCGGTCCGGGAGGCTGGCCGCATGGGCTCGGCCAGCGCCGCCTGGTCTGGTCCGTGCCGACGACTCTCCCGCTGGTCGCGCTCACCTTCGATGACGGGCCCGACCCGGAACTGACGCCTGGCGTCCTGAAGGCTCTGGCCGACCACCACGCCAGGGCCACCTTCAACATGATGGGCTGGAACGCCGGCCGGCATCCGGAGCTGGTTCAGGCGGTGGTCGATGCCGGCCACGAGCTTGGCAATCACACCTGGACGCACCTGGACCTGACCGGGCAGTCCGCCAGCCAGACCCGCCAGCAGCTCGACAAGGGCCGCCGCGCGATCGAGGCGGCCGGCGGGGTGCGGCCGCGCTGGTTCCGCCCGCCGCGGGGCAACCTGACCGGGGCCGCTGTCTGCGCCGCCGCCGACCTGGGCCAGGACCTGCTGTTGTGGTCGATCGGCCGAGGGCCGCCGGGCATCGGCACGCCGGCCGCGGTCGCCGACCACCTGGCCCGCGTGGTCGGCCCCGGGGACGTGGTCGGGCTCCACGACGGGATCGGGCGGGGCACCTTCGACCCAGACAGCACTCTCGCCCGGCGGCTGCGAGCCCGTCGCCTGGTCGAGCTCGCCGCCCTGCCGTCCGCGCTGCAGCGGCTCCAGGCCAGAGGGATCCGCCTGGTGACGGCCACCGAGCTCGTCGAGGCGACGGCGCAGGCCACAGCCTGACGAAGATGTCGTGTGACGAGGCCGGGCCGACAGGCGGTGCGGGCGGTCACCCGGTTCGAGGGTGCGTCGGCGTGGTGCCGCCGGCGAGGAGCAGGTCGAACCCGTCGGGGGTATTGAGCATGCCCGGCGCGGTCCCGGCCCGGTCGGTGCGGCCGTACTGCCAGACGATCCGCCGGGTGGTCGGGTCGATGACAACGACGCGGTGACGGTAGTCGTCGTTGACGCAGATGAGCCCGTCCGGCAGCCGTTCGGCGAGGCTTGGGTGGTCCAGCATGGCCCCACCTCCGCGCGGCCGGTAGACCCACACGATGCGACCTTCCCGGGTGAACTCCACGATCCCGCCGGGTCGGGAGTAGTCGGCGACGAGGTAGAGGTCCGGGCCGAGCTGCTGCGGGTCGGAGGGGTAGGCGATCGGGAGGTGCACGCTCCAGACCAGCCGCCCGGCCGGGGTGATCTCGTCGATCCACGAACCGTGGATCTCTGACACGAGGATATTGCCGTCCGCCAGGGGCGTGTCCCCGTTGGGATAGCCGAGACTGCGCGGCGGGTCGTGGGCGCAGCGCCGCGTGGTGCCGATCTGTGTGGTGCCGCCTGGGCCGATCAGCAGGACGCGGCAGTTCTTGGCGTCCGCCACGACCACCCGGCCGTCGCGGAGCAGGTAGGCGTCGTCCGGTTGGTTGAGGTAGCCGGGTCTGCCCCCCGGAATCCGCGGGTGCCCGTACCGCCACTGCACCCGGCCGCTGGGGAAGGCGATCTCGACGATGGTGTCGTTGTCTTCCTCGTTGGAGATGATGGCGGTGCCGTGGCGGATGAAGAAGGCATCGTCGGGGTAGTAGAAGCCACCTGGCGGCGCGGGTGCACCCGCCGACGGGTACCTCCACAGCACGTGTCTGGCGGCGTCGACCAGCAGCAGCCGGTTGTTGCCCCGGTCGGCGATGAGCAGCCGACCCTGGAACGGCGCGGCGGCGGGCGCGGCGTGGCCCGCGCGGGTGGGCCGGGTGGCGAGCCGGAGCATGCTCACCGTGGCCAGCTGGCCGCCGTCCTCCCCGCCGAGCAGCCAGGCGCTGCCGCCGGCCACCACCGCCGCGGCATCGGATACAGGACCGGGGAGCCTGCCCGCCGGGATCACCCTGCCGCCGGCGGGGTCGAACCGCCAGACCCTGTCGGTCGCCCGCCCGCCCGATCGGCCGCCGGCAACGTAGATCCGCCCGCCGAGCCGGACCGCGGCGGCGTGCGCAAGCCCCTGAGCGAGCTGGCCAACCATCCTGACGGTGCCGGTGCGCAGGTCGATCGCTTGGATCGCGCGCGACTCGCCGCCCGCGGCAGGCTCGCCGCCGAACACATACACGACCTCCCCGGCGCCGGCGAGCGCGGGATAGCGGACCCCTCGTGGCAGTTGCGCGACGGTGCGGAAGTGCCTGCCGTCGGCGGTTTCGAGCACCGCACGGCTCGGCGCGCGGCCGTCGTACCCTCCGACCAGGTACGCTCTGCCATCGATGGTGGCGGCGGCAAGGTCGGACCGAGGCGCCGGCAGCCGTCCCGCCAGCAGAGCACGCCCTCCGGACACGACTGCTTGAACGTCGGCGACGGTCCGCTGCGCGCCACCGCCGAAGACATACGCCGTGCCGCCGAGCAGCGCCCCCGCCGCATCGTGCACCGGGGCCGCGAGCCGACCCGCCGGCGTTGCCGTGCCGCGTGCGAGGTCCAGGTGCAGGACCCTGTCGCTGGAGGCCTGCGACCGGTCCAGCCCGCCGAGCAGCAGGGCCCCGCCGCCCCCGTCGGGCAGGGCGACCGCGCGCGACAGCGGCGCCGGCAGCCGCCACGGCGCGGCCGACGACTCCAGGACCGTCTCGCCGCCAGCACTCGCCGAGCGCGTGGATGCCGGCGGGATCCCCGGGCGGGCAGGCTGCCTCCCGCCACCGGTGCAGGCGCTGGCGAGCAGGCATGGGGCCAGCGCCAGCGCCGCGAGACCAGACAACCGCCGCTCGCCCTTCATACCGCCCTCCGCCGCACGCCAGTGGAAGCAGCGTATCCGACCCGACCGGCGATGAAGGCTCAATGAGAACTGTCACTGCCATCTGCACGGCACTGCGTTCCCGACCGGTTGCTGCGGGCGGCGCAAGCACGAAGGACGCGCAGCCCTAGGTGACCTGAACGGGTGCGTCCAGTGAGCGCACTCGGCGTGTTGACTTGCGCTCGTTTGAACTCAAAACTGATCAACTATGAGCTATATCAGCGACGAGATCGGGGACCAACCGGCCGCGTGGCGCAAAGCCGCCGACCGCGGCCGCGACCTCGACCAGGACCGCTTCCGGCCAGGCTGGCGACTGGCAGTGGTCGGCTGCGGCACCTCCTTCCACATGGCCCAGGCCCGGCCCGCCTGCCGTCCGGATCAGTGGCGGCCGGTGGTCTCGTCCAAGAACAAGACCACCCTGGACGGCCCCGGGGGGTGGGTGATCTCGGGTGACGTTCGGTGAGCCCCACGACACCGGCGACCACACGCCTGTCTGAGCGATCGAGGACAGCGTCGCTGCTGCTCGGCCTGCTGCTCAGCGGGGCCACCCTGGCAGGCTGCCAAGCCGCGGGGCGAGGCGAGCCGCCCACACCGGCCACGCAGCAGGCGCCGCCGTCCACACGTGCCTCCTCTACCCCCCTTGCCGGATGCCGCGAGGCCTTGTCCGGGGTGGGCCACTCGGCCGAGGGGCCAGGCTCACAACGATTCGAGATCACCCGGCAGCAGTTGGCGGTGATCGGCAGCCACCTGATCGAAGTCTTCTGCGACCAGAGCCTGTGGCAGCAGGACGTGGGGTTCGGCGTGCACTACCAGAAGGACCCGACCCATGTGCTGGTGCTCGTCAGCCCTGGTCGCTCCGGTCTCACGGCCAAGCAGGTGCTCGACCGCCTGCTGGGTCGGGCGTAGCGAGCATAGGGTCGATACTGCTCAGAGCCTCAGGCGCGCCAGCGGATCGGACGCAGCCGCGGCGTCCCACCGAAGGGATCCACCTCGAACAGCTCGACCCGATTGCCGTCCTGCCGGAAGAGGAAGTCGGGCACCATCGCGGCGAACCTGCGGCCGGCGCCGCCATCGCGGAAGACCTCGGAGACGCCGCCGATGGTTCCGTTTACCGCCACCGCTATGGCCGGGTCGGGGACGCTCGTTGCGCCGTTGATTTCCCCGACCACCCCGACCTTGTAGAGCCCGATCGGGCCGTCCTGCGGCCGCAGCAGCCGGTCGGTCACGCCGCCCAGCGCGACCGCGAGATTGGACGGGCCGTCGAGCAGCACGCGGCCGGCCGCTCCGGGGCGGACGTAGAAGGTCTTCTTGGTCGTCGTGCGGGTCTGCGAGCCGAGCGCCGAAACGCCGTCGATCCGCCACGGCACCTGGATGCCGAGGGCGTCGGCGACGGTGGGGACCAGGTCGACATGTTCCCAGTTGCGGTCGTCCACGCGGCCCTTGGTCTGCTGGGGAGCCTTGATGAGCAGCGGCACCCAGGCCATCTCATGGGCGGTGCCCTTGGCGGGGATGCGGACGTGCTGGGCGGGCGTGAACGAGCCTCCGTGATCGGCGGTCACCACGACAAGCGCCTTGTCGTACAGGCCTACCTGTCGGAGCCGCTCGATCATCTGGCCGACGAGGCGGTCGGTGAACGCAAGCTGCAGCAGGTGGCGCTGATGGCTCACGGTGACCGGCCACGGTTGAGATCCCCAGATCGACGCCTTCGTCCGCCCGAAGCTCCTGGACGGATAGCCGTACTGCATCCCGGACGGCAGGTACCGCCACATGGTATGTGGCAGCAACAGGTGGACGAAGTGGAAGCTGGGTTGCTCGTCGGCCTTGAACGAGTCGAGGAACTCCCGGAACCGGGAAGGCTGGTTCACGTTGATCTGACCGAACCGGAACGACGGCTCCGGCTCGCCGGTCTTCCCGCTCGGCGCGGCCTGCTGGGGCTCGGCGTCGGTCTCCTCGGCGAACTCGGCGGAGAGGTCCGACTGCGGGTCGTGGGGTAGGTCGATCTGCTTCCAGGCTCTGGCCGTCTCCTTGGCCAGGGCCCGAAACCCGGTGTTCCGCCTTCCCGCGGCCGCCGTCGCGGCGCACAGCCGCGGCGGACACAGCTGGGTGACCGACTCGAACACCTTGAGGTCGTACGAGCGGGCCAGCAAGGTGAACAGGTTGTCCGGGTACTCGTGTGGATCGGCGCCACCACCTGGCCGGGTAGCGGCCGGTCAGCATGGCCGGCACCGCGTAGGGGTATACCAGTTGACCCCGGTGGCGTTGCGGTACCAGATGGCGTGGCCGGCGAGGCGGGCGAAGTTCGGGTACATGCGGGCGTCGATCCGCCCGCGGTGGTCCAGCAGCGATTCCATCGGGAACTCGTCGAAGAACACCATCACGACCGGCGGGGTGGGCTGACCGCGCGTCTCGCCGGAGGCTCCGGGGACCGCCTGGCCGTGCGCCCGCACCAAGCTGGCGACTGGGGAGACGAAGACGAACAGCAGCACAAAAACCAGCGGCGCCGGCGCCAGGTAGCGCAGCCACAGCTGCAGCTCGGGGCGCTTGGCGAGTAGCCAGGTTGCCGTCAGCGCGGCGACCAGCGCCAGCGCGACCAGCGGGCCCCCGCGCAGCGGGAAGAGCTTCTTGCCCACCTCGACCGCGAGAACGGTGAGCAGCCCCGCCACCAGGCCCAGGTGCGCGGCCCGGCGAGCCTGGCGGCCGAGCAGTCCGACCGCCAGTTCGGCAGCGAGGGCCGCCGCTGCCGGCAGGAGCGTGACGCTGGCCAGCAGCAGGATGTCGCTTCGGCTGGCCCGATGGAACACGAAGAACTCGGAGCTGCGGCCGGTGACGTCGAGCACCGGCTGGGTGATCGCGAAGCCGCGCAGGACGAAGAACTCGAGGAAGACGCGAAGCTCGGCCCACAGTCGTGCCGCCAGTCGCGGCAGGCCGGGCGCACCCACATTGTGTCGCTGGTCCGGAACCCGCGCGGACGCGCCAGCCACAAGGCACCGGCGAAGTATTGGTCCTTCGACCCGGAGCGGATGGTTCTGCGGCGGGCCGAGCGCCGTCACATGACCGAGGCGGTGCGGTGGAGCAGGTCGGCGGCGGTGGCCAGGTCAGCGACGACCTCGGAGGCTGGGCGCGACCGCTGTACGAGCCCAACGCTCTGCCCGGCGTAGATACAAGCGGTGTCGAAGTCGTGCCGCTCCAGCGCTGCCAGCAGCTCGGCATGGGCGTGGTCGTCGCCGGCGAGCTCGGGCTCCCGGCCTTCCCAGCTCTCGAAGAAGCGGTTGCGGAGCGCGCGGCCTCCGTACTCAGGCGGCCAGGCCTGCCGCAGGCCGACGTCGAAGACGCGGCCGTAGCTGGTGTCGGTCTCGCCGGCGGAGACGATCCGTTCGCGAGCTGCAGGCACGACCGTCGCCTCGGGGCACGCCAGGAACGCGGTGCCGACCCAGGCGCCGGCGGCACCGGCGGCCAGGACCGCGGCCAGTCCCCGTGCGGTGGCGATCCCACCCGCGGCAAGCACTGGCACGCTGACCTGGTCGAGGACGGCCTGTAGCAGTGGCAGCGTGGCGACGTCGTTGCGGCCGTGGCCGCCGCCCTCGCCGCCGCGGGCGACGATCAGGTCGACGCCGGCCTGCTCGGCGGCGCGGGCCTCGGCAAGCGTGCCGACCTGGGTGGCGACGGCGCTGCCGGCCTGCTTGAGGATGGCGAGGTGTCGCTGGTACGGCCCATAGCTCACGGAGACCAGCGGCGGGGCCAGCTCAGCGACCGCGTCGACCTGGGCGGGATTTGCCTCCAGCACCCAGGCCAGCAGGCCGACGCCCCATGCACGGCCGCTGGCCCCGGCGATGCGGCCCTGCTCGGTGATCCAGGCGGTTGTGGCCCAACCGCCGGCGCCAACCATGCCGAGCCCGCCACTGGTCGAAATCGCGGCGGCGAGCCGGCCACTGGCGGCGCCGGCCATGGGGGCGCCGACGACGGGGACGGCCAGCCCGAAGCGGTCGGTCAGCGGGGTGCGCATGATCTTCTCCTTGTGCTCCTCGTACGCGTGCGCGGTCGGATGCTGGGCAGCGGACTCGCGCCGCCTGTCGGCTGGCTGTCGTGCCTTGGTGCGATGATCAGCCAGCGCCCCGGTCCGCTCACACGACACGCCAGACCGGGGCACGGGGCACGCCGGAACTGGACGAAGCGGCCGTCGCCGCCGAGCCTGTGAGGAGGCCGGTGATGTATTTCGCAGTGACGCGGGAACGTGGTCCGGCCTGGAACGGTTCGCGGTCACTGCCCGAGCAGGAGCAGTGGGCGGCCCACGCGGCCTTCATGAACGCATTGGTCGACGACGGCTTCGTTGTGCTCGGCGGTCCGCTGGGTGACGGTTCGAAGACCCTGCTGATCCTCAACGCCACCAGTGAGCAGGCCATCCACGCGCAGCTTGCCGCCGACCCTTGGACCAGGATGGGGCTGCTCGCAATCACCACGATCGAGCCTTGGAGGCTCCTGCTCGGGGAGGTTCCGGGCCTGCGCGACGCGCCAGGGCCGCGACGCCGCCGTGCCGGGACCGCGACGGCCGGGACGGTGGCGGACAACGCGCACCCCAAGGCCAGGGAGATCTACGCCGCCCTGCCCGCTGGTCTGGTGCCCATGGACGTCGCCACTGGGGAGTAGCCGCCGATCCGCGGCGCGCCGACGTCCCGCTTTGGGTTTGTGCACTTGGCCGATGCGCTGATCTGCCTCAAAATCGCTAACCAGCCGAAGGAACGTCGGAAGCATACTCGTACGCGGGTTGGCTCGACGGGTCGCCAGGAGAGCAGCGGCGCCGGACGGCCTCGGTCGCGCTGGAAGGGATGGATTTCGGTGGGCTGGACGGCGCTGGACGCCTGCGGCGCATCGTCGGGTTTTTCGGCCCGCTGCCACGGCCGAGGCGATGGGCTGACCAGTCGGTGAGGTCCAACGACTGCGACGGAGGGCTGTGGTGGCAAAGATCGTGATCCTCGGTGCCGGGGTGTGCGGGCTGGCTGCGGGGATACTCCTGGCCCGCGACGGCCATGATGTCACTGTCTTGGAGGGTGACCCCGAGCCCGTCCCGGACGCTGCCGACCAGGCGTGGGCGACGTGGAGCCGGGGTGGCGTCGTGCAGTTCCGCCAGCCGCATTACCTGCAAACGCGCTGCCGCCACCTGCTGGACGTCGAGCTGCCGGACGTGCGTGATGCCCTGCTGGCGGCCGGCGCGGTCTTGTTCGACACGCTCAGCTTGACGCCGCCATCGCTTGCCGCCCTGGAGGCTCGGGCGGGCGATGAGCGGTTCGTCACCATCACGGCCCGCCGCTCCACCTTGGAGCAGGTGGTCGCGCGGGCGACGGAGGCGCAGCCGCGCCTGGAGGTCCGCCGCGGGGTGGCCGGCACCGGCCTGGTCACCCGCATCCTCGACGGGATCCCGCACGTGACGGGCGTGCGGACTGAGCCGGACGCGGAGCTGCGCGCCGAGCTGGTGGTGGACGCGATGGGCCGACGCTCGCCCCTGGCAGGGTGGCTTCGCGACGCCGGCGCCGGCCCGATGTACGAGGAGGCCGAGGACAGCGGGTTCACCTACTACACGCGCTTTTTCCGCTCCTCGGACCACGGCCAGCCTCAACCGCGCGGCCGGCTGCTCACGCCCATCGGGTCGTTCTCGATCCTCACCCTGCCCGGCGACAACGACACCTGGTCGGTCACGCTGTTCAGCTCCTCACGCGACCAGCCGCTGAAGCAGCTGCGTGACCCGGACCGGTGGACGTCAGTCGTCAAGGCCTGCCCGCTGCAGGCGCACTGGCTCGACGGGCAGCCGATCACCGGCGTGCTGCCGATGGCTGGCGTAATCGACCGCTGCCGCCGCCTGGTCGTCGACGGCCGGCCCGTGGCCACGGGCGTGGCTGCCGTCGCCGACGCGTGGGCGTGCACCAACCCATCGCTGGGGCGGGGCATAGCGCTCGGGTTCGCCCACGCAGTGTGCCTGCGGGATGTCGCCCGCACCGAGCTGGGGGACCCGCAGGGGTTCGCCGCGGCATGGGACGCCACCACCGAGGCCGAGCTGACGCCCTGGTACCGGGGTACCGTGGACCTCGATCGAGCGCGGCTGGCGGAGATCGACGCGCTACGGGCGGGGCTGGAGCCCCCGCGCCCGCAGGACCCGAGGGCGGTGCTGGGCGCGGCGCTGCCCCTGGCCATGGTCCACGACGCGGAGGTCTTCCGCGCGTTTTTGGAGATCATGGGTTGCCTGACGCTCCCGCAGGAGGTGTTCGCCCGGCCCGGTATGGTCGACCGGGTCCTCAAGGCCGCCGGCCAGGGCGACGTGCCGCCTCCGCCTGGTCCGACGCGGCAGGAGCTGCTCGGGCTGCTGGCCTGAGCAGCAACCGCGGATCACGCCGGTGGGCAAGGCGAGCAGCCAGAGCCGGTCGAAGGTCCGAGCGTGGTCTTAGCCGAGCGAGGCCCAGAACCGCTCGAGCATGTCGGCACCCCGGGCTGGGTCCTGCAGCATCCACCAGTGACCGAGCCCGGCCAGCTCGGTCACGCTTGCTCCGGCTTGGCGGGCAGCGTCGCGAGCGCTGCTGGCCGCCAGGAACGGGTCCTCGGAGGGCACCACCACCAACCCGGGCGCTGGCACGTCGCGGAAGTCCGGCGCCCACTCGCGGCCGACATCGACCGCCGACCGGTACAGCGCCAGGATGCAGCCAGCCATCGTTCGGTCCGCGCCGGCCATGGCGACGGCCTGGTCGTGGGGAACGCCGAACTGCTCGAACATGCCGGCGCGAGCCTCGACCGGCTGGGCGAGCTGCTGCTCAAAATAGTTCTCACCCGCCCCGGGCGTTTGCCAGATCTTCGCGAACTCGTGCCACTGGAAGTTGGCGTCACCAACGCCGGCTGCGTCGGTCACCCAGCAACGGACGAGCTCGGGACGAAGACTGACCAGTCGCACCACAAGGCCTCCGCCCCAGTCATGGCCCACCAGATCCACAGCGCCAGCCGCAGCCTTACGTCGTTCCAGCTCCCCGATCAGCCAGGCCACGTACTCCTCCTTGGTGGCAGCGAACCCCTCAGGCCGGGGACAGCCAAAGCCGGGAAGCTGGAGCGCGACGATGTCGGTGCGGCGCAGGTGAGATCGCAATGGCCCCCACACCGCGGGTGTCTCCGGGACACCGTGCACGAGGACGACGGGCATGAGCCGGGCACCTCCAGGCTTCCGTCGGGCAATTCGGCAGCCTGACATGGTGACCGGCGGTGGGCAAGCGTGCAGGCGGCCCAGGCCCGCAGGTCAGGTGCGAGGCACGACGACCAGGCCGTTGATGTAGTCGGCGGTCACCACGTCGGGTCGGCCGTCGCCGGTCACATCGCCGACCGCGAGGCCGCTGAAGTCGAGGTGCGTCGGGTACCCGGGCAGGTCGTAGCCGTGGTGGGCGCCGAGTCGCCCGTCGGGACGCTGCAACAGCACGGTGAAGGTGCCCCAGCCGCCGTGCACGAGGGTGACGTCGAGGAGCCCGTCGCCGTTGAGATCGGCGAGCGCCAGGGGCTCGGGGATGTTGTAGGCGGCATAGGTCACGGGATCCGCGAGGCCGCCCGTCGCCGTCTGCTCGTAGACCTGCAGCCGCGAGCCGGGGATGTTGCCGTCGACGGCGGCGACGATGTCGTCCCGTCCGTCGCCGGTCACGTCGCCAACGGCGATCGAATTGACCCCCCGCATGTACCCCGTGGGCACCTCCAGCTGCGACTGCTGGACAAAGGCGCCATCGGCTGTCTGCGCGTCCACGTAGAGCGTCCAGTTGCGGTCGCGGGTCACGATGTCCGGGCGACCGTCGCCGGTCACGTCGCCGACCTCGACCTGCTGGCGGGTGGCGGTCTCGACCACCACCGGGTCGCCGAAGGTGCCGCCCGGCCCGCTGTGGTAGACCGCCACGACCTCGAGGCCGGCGACCACCAGGTCGTCGCGGCCGTCCCTGTCGACGTCGGCGAGCGCGACGTCGCCGGTCCGCAGGTCGCCGCCGCCTTGGACAGGGACCAGGACCGGGTCGGCCAGCCCGCCGCCCGCCTGCAGGAACAGGTCGACGCCGTCGCGGACGGTGACGGCCACGTCCGCGTCGCCGTCGCCGTCGACGTCACCGGTGGCGATGCGCATGGTCGCGGCGGGCGCGCCGTGGGTCGCCAGGATCTTCGGCGGAGCCAGCGAGCCGTCGGCCTGCTGGGCGAACACCCAGAGGCGGAAATCGTCGCCGGATCCTGAGCCGAATACCTGAGTCGTCATGAGCGCGTCAGCTCTTCCGTCGCCGGTGACATCGGCGACCGCCGCGGCGACCGGCCAGGAGTCCAGCCCGTAGTGGTAGGCCCGGTACGGCCCGAAGGAGACCGGCGGGTTCGCGGCCGGCACGACGGTGTGGGGCACCGGGTCGGAGGTGCTCGACCCGAGCGGGACGGAGGTGTCGCCGCGGTACTCGGCGCGCAGGTCGCCGCTGGGGACGAGCGTCATGCGGTCGGCGACGCCGCGGTAGTCGACCGACGCCACGCCGAGCCAGGTGCCCCCCGAGTAGAAGACGACCTCGCCGCCATAGCTGCTCACCGTGGCGTCGGCCGGCCGGACGGTCGCCGAGAGCATCACCCACTGCTGGTCCTCGCTCGGCGTGGGGGAGGCCGACAGGGTCGTGGTGGTGCGCCGACCGGTGAACACCGTGAGCGGCGAGGAGTCGCTGGTGGAGCCGGTCCAGACGCCCCGGATCCAGTAGGCGTACCCCGTGGCGGGCGCGACCGTCGTGTCGGTGTAGGAGGTCTGGGTGGTGGAGCCGACGACGGCGAGGTTGGTCCCGTCGCTGGCCGAGCGCACGATGTCGTAGCGGAGCACGCCCGCGACGGCGTCCCAGGTCAGGTCCACGCGGTCCAGGTCGGCGCTCGCCCTGGCGTTGGCGGGTGGCGCGAACAGGGTGGTGACCGCCACCTGCGCGGAGGGCTGCGACGTCCTGCTGCCTGAGGTGCTGCGCACGACGTAGTAGTAGGTGGTCGCCGGGACCAGGCCTCCGTCGCTGTACGACAGCGCCGTGGTGGTCTTGACCAGCGCGTAGGGCCCGCCGGAGCGGGCGCCGCGCAGCACCTGATAGCCGGTCGCGCCGCCGGCGGCGTTCCACGAGAGGCTCACCTGCGTGTCCGAGTCCGCGCGGCCGCTGAGCCCGGTCGGGGGGCGGAGCGGCCCGGCCAGCGCCGGCACCCACACGACGGCGCACAGGCTCGCCGCCACGGCAAGGACCACCAGAAGGCGACGAACCGTTCGCATCGCGACTCCGACGCAGGACCTGGGCACGGGCGCGAGATCATACAGCGACGGCCCGGCGGTTGGTGAGCTGTTGATCTATTTCGTTTCGCCGTAGGCGGGCACCTCGCCGGGACGACCCGCTCGTAGGCATCCTCTTGGACGAAGTGGCCGGCGTCGGGGACCCGCGTCACCACGGCATGGGGGAACGTGCCCAGGGCCTTGCGGTGATGGTCCAGTTGAACCATTCGGCCGGGCCGCCGGCCGAATGGTCCGCCCAGCCGATGTGGGCGGGTCTCTCCGGATGCCACCGTCTCGAGACGGCTTCGGCGCAGGACACAGGCGAGAAAGGGCATGGGCATCGACTCACGGCAGAACGATCCAAAGGAGCACACCGATGACCAACGACACGACCAGCCACCTGGACCTGACGTTGATGGTCGCCTTTCACGACGCCTTCCGGCGCGACCTTGCCCACCTGGCCTCCGCCACCAGCCGCCACCGCGCGCAACTTGACGAGCCGGACCGGCGCACCGCCGTGCTGGCCGGATGGGAGCTGTTCAAAACCGAGCTGCATCTGCACCACACCGCCGAGGACGCCGACTTGTGGCCGCGCATGCGCACCCACCTGGCCGACCGTCCCGACGACCTGGCCCTGCTGCAGGCGATGCAGGAGGAACACGCCCGCATCGACCCGCTGCTTGCCGGTGTCGACGGCGCCTTCGCCGACCACGACGGCGGTCACCAGCGCCTCGGGGACACCGTCGATGCCTTGGCCGGCGAGCTGCACGGGCATCTGCGCCACGAGGAGCGCGACGCGCTTCCGCTGATCGACCAGTCCCTTACCCAGGCCGAGTGGCAGGCGTTCGGCAACGACCAGCGCCGCCGCATTGGCCTCCGCGGCGCCGCCCAGCTATTTCCCTGGCTGCTGGATGAGGCCTCCTCCGAGCAGGTCAAGGCGGTCCTGGCAGGCCTCCCGCCGCCGCTGCGCGTGGTCTACCGGCGGATCTGGCAGCCCCGCTACGGCCGCCACGACCATTGGGAACTGTCCACGCAGGCGTGAGCACCCGGCCAACGCAGAGCCAATGCGAGGTGATCCTCAAATGTGAGCAAGCGTTTCCCAGGCCCCTTCCGTAGTCTGGACCGCGCCCAGCGCGGCCTCAGTGGGCTGCGGGCAGACTCGGGCCGGGGGATGTGCGGTGTTCCAGCAGCAGCTTCCATTGGTTGGCCGGGAGCCGGATCTTCGGCTGCTGGAGCTCGTCCTGGACCGCGCAGCGGCGGGCACGGGTGGCGTCGTGCTGATCTCCGGCGAGGCAGGGATCGGCAAGACGCGGCTGTGCCAGGAGCTCAGCCGCTCCCACCGGGAGCGAGGCGGCCAGGTCCTGCTCGGACGTGCCTTCCCCGAGGAGGCGGCGATCTCCTTTGGCGCCATCGCGGACGCGCTCAGGGCGGCCAGGCGGGGCGAGCCGCCGCTGTGGGAGGCGGCGTTGGCCCGGGCCTCGGTGTTGTGGGCGATCGCCCCCGAGCTGGCCGCAACGCCGGAGGTTGAGCGGCGGTCGTTCGATCATCCGGTGCTGTTCGAGGCGCTGCTGGACGCCGTGGATGAGGCCGCGGGTGATCGCGTGACGCTGTGGGTCTTAGAGGACCTCCACTGGGCGGACGAGGCGACCTGGGAGTTCGTGCGGTATGCGGCGCGGCGCGTTGCGGAGATGGGTCTGGTCCTGGCCGTCACCTACCGTGAGGAGGACCTCGGTGCGACCCACCCCTGGTGGGGGAACCTGGTCCGCCTGCAGCAGGATCCCGGCGTCGTGCGTGTCTCGCTCGAGCGGCTGTCGGCCGCGAACGGGGAGCGGCTCGTCCGCGCCCTGGCGCCGTCACTGCCGCAGGCGATGGTGGCGACAATCATCGAGCGAAGCGCCGGCACGCCGCTGCTGGTGCAGGAGCTGGCGAGCCTGGCCTCACGTTCGGGCGCGCTTCCGGACCTGCCGGATATCGTGCGGGCCACCGTCCGGGAGCGAGCGCAGCGTCTGGGCCCTGCCGCACGGGAGCTGCTGGAGGTGGCTGCGGTGGCCGGCGGGGAGGTGGACCAGGACCTGCTCGAGTCCCTGCGGCCAGACCCGCCAGCAGATGAGCTCGTATCGGCTGGTCTGCTGGAACGGGACGGTGCGCGCCTGCGCTTCCGGCATCCCCTGCTGCAGGAGGCGGCCTACCAGGACGTCCCTTCCGAGCGGCGGCGCGCCATCCATCAGGAGCTGGCCGAGGCGCTGGCCTGGAGCGGAGCGCACCCGGCAGAGCGCATCGCCGGCCACCTGGAGCGCGCCGGGCGACCCCAGACCGCGCTCTCAGTCCTGGAGAGCGACGCGGAGGAGGCGTCGAGCGCCGGGAACGTAGGTCGCAGCGCCACGCTACATCTTGCGGCACTAGGGCTTGCTGGCAGGCACGCATCGCTGGCTTCTCGCCGGGCCAGGCTGCAGGGAGCGGCGATCCGCGAGCTGTTCCTGGCCGGACGCTGGACAGAGCTTGATCCGCTGATCCAGGACGCCTGGTCACGGCGCGATCGTCTGCAACCCCGCGAGCGGGCATGGCTGGCCAACGTGCTGGCCCTGCAGCTGTTCTGGACGGGCGCGGTCGGCGAGGCGCGGGCCCTGATCGAGCAGGAGCTGGCGCACCTGGAACACCACGACGCGATCGATCAGGGAGCCATCCTGCTTGCCCAGGCCGGATTCGTCGCCGGGTTCCTCGGAGAGGACAAGCAGGCCCTGCTGCACAGCGAGCGGGCGTTGGAGATCGCCCGGCGCACCGGCGACGTGGAGGCTGAGTGGCGCGCGCGATATACCCAGATCTACGTCCTCTATGGCCTGGATCGCGACCGGCAGGCCGCCATCGCCCGATCCCGCGACAACGCTGCCTTCGCCCGCGCGCATGGCCTGGCCGCCAGCCAGGCGGCCGCGCTGTTCTCCGTGGCGCAGTACACGGCGACGATCGAGGACGCCAAGGCGGCCCAGCAGGCCGCGGAGCGCGCCGGGGCCTGGGACTACGCGAACCTGGCGCAACTGCTGCGGGGTGCCATCCTGCTACTTCAGGGACGGGCCGACCAGGCCGAGGCCATCCTCGTGCGCGTGGGTCCGGAGATCCAGCTCTCAAGGCCGGCCTCGCCCGTCCCCTGGGTCGACACCACTGAGGCGTTCCTGCGCCTGCACCGGGGCGATCTGGAGGAAGCCCGGCGGATCCTGCACCGACCCGGCGCCAGTCAGGCGGCCCGCCACACCGTTCGGGTTGCCGATCGCGCCGCGGCGCTGGGATGGCTGGCGTGGGAGGAAGGTCGGTGGGAGGAGGCCGCCGAGCAGCTGGCCGACTCTCTAGGGTCCTGGGTCGGCGGCTGGCATCTCATGGTCGGGGGGCCCATCTGCCTGCCATTGCACGTCGACGCGCTCCTGCGGCTCGGCCGGCCCGCCGATGCCACGACCATCGTGGAGGCGGCGGCCATGCAGCGCGACCCGCCGCGCTTCTTCGCCGCGGCGCTGGCGGTGGCCCGGTTCCGGCTCGAGCCGACGCCCGAACGGGCCGCCCATGCCCAGTCGCTGGCGGCCGCGGCGCCCTGGCCCTGGCTCGGCGCGTTACTTGGCTGCTGGCGCGGTGAGCTGCTCGCAGACCAGCAGGCGGCGCAAGCTGCGCGTGCGCTGTTCGAGCGGATCGGTGCCGACCTTGGCGTCCAGCGGGCAGAGCGGGTGCTGCGACGCCTGGGCGCGTGGCCGCATGGCGACGCCGGCGCGGCCAGTCCGCTGTCGCCCCGCGAGGTGGAGGTGGCCGGACTGGTGGCCGAAGGTCTGTCCAACCCCGCGATCGCGCGGCGGCTCTACCTCAGCCGCCCGACCATCGCCCATCACGTGGCGCACATCCTGACCAAGCTCGGCTTTGCGTCACGCGCACAGATCGCCGCGTGGGTGGTCCAGCAGCGCGGCATGGTCCAGCTGAACCATTCGCCCAACCCTCGGGCCGAATGATCCACCCAGCCGATGCGAGCAGGCCCGCTCTGATGCCACCGTGTCCGCTAGCAGGCACTCGCTGGGCACATGGAGGGAAGCATGAAACTCACGATCATCGCAGCGACCGGGGGAGTCGGCCGCGAACTTCTCGAGCAGGCGCTCGACGCGGGTCACGACGTCACCACCGTGGTACGCAATCCAGGCAAGCTGTCCCGGGAGGTGCGCGCTGTCACCACCGACCTGACCGCGCCTGATCCAGCGGCGCTGGAGGCCGCGATCGCCGGAACAGATGCCGTGCTCTCCGGCCTTGGTCCGCACTCGAATTCCGACGCGGGCGTCGCCTCGCGCGGCACGCGCGCCATCGTCGCGGCGATGCGCGCCACAAATGTGCGGCGCGTCGTCGCGATCAGCGCCGGGCCGGTCTCCACCCTGCCGTCGCCCGGCCGCCCCAACCCGCCGAAACACGACCCTGGCGACGGCTTCTTCATGCGGTACCTGTTCGGTCCGTTCGCAAGAGCCAGGTTCCGCAAGGTGTATGACGATCTCGTGCAGATGGAGGACATCCTTGCCGGCAGCGGCCTGGACTGGACCGTCGTGCGGCCGCCACAGATGACCGACAAGCCGGCGACCGGCACCTACCGGACGGCCTACGGGCAGAACATCCGGGGCGGCTGGACTGTTCCCCGCGCTGACGTCGCCCACCTCATGCTCCGCGTTCTCGGTCAGCCGGAGACGATCCACCGAGTTATCGGAATCGCCAGCTAGCTGTCGTTCGCCGCATTCGCGAGGAAGTCAGTCAGGGCGACGGTATCGAAATAGAACATCTGGGCGCGGGCGAGCCGCCCACCTCGGATCTTGTAGAGGCCGAGCACGGGGCCGTCGAAGCGCTCGCCGGTGGGGCCGCATCCCCGCTGCCGCCACAGCACCACGACCTCCCCGGTCTCATGGTTGGCGGCGACGACGCGCGGGTCCATCCGCCGCTCGGCCGCGCTCGGTTGCAGCTGGTTCCAGGTTTCGGCCCAGGTGGGACGACCCTGCTGGGCCTCGATGTCGAGGTCCCGGTAGGTGCCGCCGTATGGCAGCGATGGCGGCCAGTGGATCTCGAAATCTGGCTGGACCAGCTCGGTGAACCGTTGCGCGTCCCGGCGCTCGACGGCGCTGAAGACCGCGAGCATGAGCTCGATGTGGTCCCGTCCGGTCGCTCCGGTGCTCATGATCGGCTCCTTGTGTCTTTCCGCTCGCCAGTGGCCCCGGCCTTGGCCTCGCATCGTGGACGATTTCGCGCCTGCAGGTGTGACAGCAGGTTTCGCGGTTCAGCTGCCTGTGCCAGGGCGGCGTTCTCGGCTTGTCACCGCCGCCTGGCGGCGGCTGCTCCGGTTCTAGAATATTGTGGGCAGTTCGTCAGCTTTGCTCATAGCCTCTTCCAATGACCAAGTTGCGTGAATCTGAGTTCTGTTCCACTGGGCGAGGCGACTCTGCATGACGAACTCTCGGACGGCCTCGATATTGTCGGCCTCGGCGACCGTATGGATCACGTGGTCGTAGGGCTGGCCGCCGCTGGCCGTGCCCTGCAGGACAAGGGCGGTGTTGCCTGTTGCCGGGTTCATTGGCGCATCGAGCTCGAGGACGTCGTTCGTATCGAGCGAAGCGGCGATGACGCTCACGCGGGATTCCAGGCCCGACATCGGCGCTCCGATGTCGGCGGCGCAGTCGCTCAACCCTCGTAACGACTCGCAAGGTAATTCTGACATTCGCAAGATCCCTCGCAGCCTAAGTTTGACCTTCGCAACCTCTTGCGATACAGGACAGAAGTGTCCTGTACGGATAAGGGTTGCGGTTCTCGGTGTGTTGAGCTGGGAGCTTGCAAGGTAGTTCTGGACGGCAGGGCCGATGTTTGTTCGGTTCTACTTTGCACATTCGGCGGATCATGGACGTTGGTCGTTCGACGCGGCCAAAGGATGGCCCGGGCCGGCCCGGCGCGGGACGGCGGTGGTGGGCTGGGAGTTCACCACCCGGCCTGGGGCCTCCAGTCACCGCGCCTGGTCGGCGCGCCGCCACCAGGAGCCGGTACCCAGCACCGCCGCCAGCCCGACGAGCACGACCAGCAGGTACCCGACCGGGCCCGGCCGGGTACGGACTCCCGCGATACCGGCGTACAGGGCCGGCACCGCCCATGGGAAGTACGCGCCGTATCCGAGCGTGGCGACGATCTGCCCGAGGAACGTGGCCAGCAGGATCCCGCCGACCGGCGCCAGGTACCCGCGAGCCACGCTGGCCAGCAACGCGAACGGCGCCACCAGGGCGATCGTCATGATCGCGGTGAGCAGCAGCCGGACCAGGCCCGACCCGACCGTGCCGGCATCAGCGCCGGGCAGCCGCAGAGCGGTGACGACGCCCACCCCGAGCGCGCCGGTCCAGGCGGCCAGCACCAGGCACCAGGCGGTGGCCACGGTGAACTTGGCCGCCACGATCGCGGCGCGCGGGACGGGCAGCGCGAGCAGGTCCTTGACGGTCCGGTCGGCGAACTCCCGGCCGAAGACCCAGATGAATACCAGCCCGAAGACGAACAGCCCGCCGATCCCGGTGGCCTCGGTGAGGAATCCGAGTGCGGTGGGCGTGTCCGCGACACCGACGGTGAGCTGCGCCTTCGCCCCCAGCAGGCCCCACGAGCGGGCCGCGGCCGGATCCTTGAGGATGACCATGAACAGGCCATCGACGAGGGCGACCAGGCCGAACGCGAGGGCGGTGATCAAGGGGGTACGCGAGCGGCGCAACTTGAGCAGCTCGACCCGTACCGCCGCGGTGAAGTCACCCATCGTCGCCTCCGGTACCGGCGCCGACCAGGCGCAGGAAGTGGCTCTCGAGATCGTCGCGGGTCACGGTCAGGCCGGTGGGCGGGTACCCGGCGGCGACCAGCACGGTGGCCACGTCGTCCGGCCGGCGGAGCGCCGCCTCGTCGGTGAGTACCAGCGCGCCGTCCGGGCCGCCCGGGTCGAAGCCGGCGGCGCGCAGCGCGGCCCGCGCCCCGGCCAGGTCACGCGCGGTGACCACGAGCCGGGGGCGTTCCCGCCGGGCCAGCTCGGCGGCGTCCAGCTCCTCGATCAGCCATCCATTGTGGATGATCCCGATCCGGGTCGCCAGCCGGGACACCTCCGCCAGGATGTGGCTGGACCAGAAGACCGCGACGTTCCGGTCCCGGGCCAGCCCGCGCAGCAGGTTCCTGATCTCGACCACCCCCGCCGGGTCGAGCCCGTTCGCGGGCTCGTCGAGGATCAGCAGGTCGGGAGCGTGGATGAGGGCCTTGGCCAGGCCCAGCCGCTGGGCGTTGCCGAGCGAGAGGGTACCGGCGCGGCGGTCCGCGTACGGGCCGAGAGCCAGCCGCTCGATCACCTCGGGGACCGCGGCCGGCCGGGCGAGCCGGCGCAACCGGTACACGATCTCCAGGTTCTCCCGCACGGTCAGCTCGGGGTACGCGGCCGGCGTCTCGACCAGGTACCCGACCCGGCCCCAGATCGGCAGCCTGCCCGGGCGGACCCGGGTACCGAACAGCTCGACGCCGCCGGCGGTCGGGCGAACCATGCCGAGCAGCATCCGGATCATGGTGGTCTTGCCGGCGCCGTTCAGCCCGAGCAGCCCGTAGATCTCGCCCGGGGGTACCCGCAGCGACACGTCCCGGACCGCGGTCACGTCGCCGTACCGCTTGGTCAGCCCGCCGGCGACGATCACCTGACCGGCGACCCCGGCCGGCGACTCGACGCGGACCTTGCTCGCTAATTGCATGCGATGTAGTTTTTCATCGGTTGAAGGTAAACGTCAAGCGAGTGGAGGAGCGGTGCCGCGGCAACCGGCCGGACTGCGCGAGCGCAAGAAGGAGAAGACCCGGCAGGCCCTGGCGTCGGCCGCGATGCGCCTGTTCGCCGAGCGGGGGTACGAGGCAACGACCGTGGCCGACATCGCCGCGGCGGCCGAGGTGTCCACCCGTACCTTCTTCGCGTACTTCCCGAGCAAGGAGGACGTGTTCTTCACCGGCACCCGGGAGCGCCTGGACCTGGTCCGGCAGGCGTTCGCCGCACACGCCGCCGCCCTGCCCCCGCTGACCGCGATGCGCGCCACCCTCGACCAGATCATCGAGACCGCCTCCGGTGACCTGTTCGCACCGGATCGAGATATCCGGCTGCGCCTGCTGCTCGAGCGCCCCGAGCTGCGCGCCCGCGGTACCCAGCTGCTGTTCTCCGCGCACCAGGTGCTGGCCGACGGCATCCGCGCGGGCGTACCCGGCCTGGACGGGTACGGTGCGGTCGCCGCCGCCGGGGCGACCATCGGAGCCCTGGTCGCGGTCGTGCTGCACGCCCTGGAGCACGGCGGGAGCGTCGACGAGCTGACCGCGACCCTCGACCGGCTGGAACGCACGATGATGGGGACCTCGACAGCGTGCGGACGCGATGAGCGGTAGCCACGCGCAAGGTAAGTCTGAACAGTGCAAGATTAGATGCAAGCTAAGTCCGAACGGTGCAAAGTTCGCGCGGATAGGTCGACGCTCTGGACCGAGCCGGTGGCAAGCTTCTCGTTCCCGATCACGTCGATGGTGCCGAAGCCCTGCTTGATGGCCGCGATGTCAGCCGCGCGCCGCGGATCGGTGCCGGGCAGGGTGACGAGATGGTTGGCGGTCCCGAACGTCGCGGCGTTCGGCGATGACGGCGTGTTGGTGGCGACCGCCGCGCCGAGGATCGTCGCCGAGACCGCGACGGCAAGCAGCGCCAGTACCAGCAACTGCTGGCGCCACTCCCGGCGGAACAGCCGCCACGCCCAGCGGACCACCGCTTGGCGAGCGGGAACGCCACCGTGCCCGGCTCCCACCTCGGCCGGCCGCTGGCCGGACGGACGCGCTCACTGGCTCTGCCCCGGCGCGAGGAGGGACTCGGGGCCCGGTGGCGGCGTGGTCTGGTCGGTCACTCGCCCGTCGCGCAGGAACACCACGCGATCGGCCCACGACGCCAGCTGCGCGTCGTGCGTGACCACGACGCCGGCCATACCCTGCCGGCAGGCGACGCGCACCAGGAGCATCACCGCCTCCGCGTTGACCGAGTCGAGGGCACCCGAAGGCTCGTCCGCCAACAGCAGACGACGATCCCCCACGACCCCGTCGAGCTCGAGCGGCAGAGCGACGTTCTCGGCCGTGGTGAGCCCGGCCAGCAGGTTGAAATCCTGGAACACGTAGCCGATCGAGCGGCGCCGCAGGCGCGCCCGCTCGTTCCGGGACATCCCCGACAGCGCGACGCCACCGACCAGCACCTCGCCGTTGGTCGGGTCCTCCAGGCTCCCGGCGATGGTCAGCAGGGTGCTCTTGCCCGAGCCGCTGGGCCCCATCACCGCCACCAGTTCCCCGGCATCCACCGACAGGTCGACGCCGCGCAGCGCCTGCACCTCGGCCGGACCCTCGCCGTAGACCTTCGACACCCGCCGCAGCTCGAGCACGCTCATCGCCGCACCCCGACGCTCCGGCGCAGCCTCGGCAACGAGGCGGGAGCAGGTCCAGGTGGGTCGGCGGCGGCACGCTTGAGGCGGCCGTCGGCGGCGTCCAGCCAGCGGATGACCGAGTCCAGCCGGAACAGCTCGGCGTCGACCACCAGCGCCAGACCCAGATCGAACTGGGCCTCGTCTTCTTTCAAATGCGTCCACTGCTGCATCAGCTCGACCAGGTACCGGCGGTGCACCTGGATCACGTCGTGCACGTCGATACCGGGCACCCGCAGCGCCACCAGCACCTTGATCACCAGCTCGTCGCGGGGTGGGGACCTCAGGTCGGGCGGGGTGCGCAACCACCCGACGAGCTCCTGCTCGCCTTCCGCCGTGATCCGGAAGCCCTTCTGTGGGCCGTCCTCCCCGTTATCGTCCGATTGGACGAACCCGTCGCGCTCGAGCCGCTGGAGTGTCGTGTACACCTGGCCCACGTTCAGCGGCCACACCTCGCCGGTTCTCGCCTCGAACTCTTCACGCAGCCGCAGGCCGTACTTGGGTCCCTCGCTCAACAGCGCGAGCAACGCATGCCGGATACTCACCAACTCCACCTCCCAGTATCATACTGAGTATACTACTAAGGACACCAGGCGGTGGCAACCCCAGATCTGTGCCCCGGCGCCTCGGGCTTGTCCTGGTCGGCTCGGCAGATGAGGCCGACGGGGGAAGACTGCCGACGGACCAGGGGCGGGCCTAGCTCGGGGTGGTGTCCAGTCCCCAGGAGTGGATCCGGTCGGGGAAGATGCGGATCAGCGCCTCCCGGCCACCGGAGGCGTCGATGGCTTCGGCGCGACCCTCGACCACGACGGCCCGCGGTCGCCATGGGTTCACCGACGCCAGGTCGTCGACCACGATTGACGCCTGCGGGTTGGCCCGCACGTTGCGGAACTTGCGGGAGGCGGCGAAGTTGCGACCGGAGACGTCGATGGTGCCGAGCTCGGGGTTGTAGCTCCAGCCCACCGGCACGACGTGGGGCCGTCCGCTGGCATCGGCGGTCGCGAGGCGGCCCAGGCGCCGCTCGGCTCGGAGATACGCCAGCTCGGCGGTCGAAAGCGCAGCCATTCATTTCCCTTCATTCGGTGACCACATGTCCCCGGTACGACCTCAGGATAGAAGCTGGTCGGGCAGGCCGAAGTGACCGAAGGTCCCGGGGATGAGGAAGGCGGTGATCTCCTCGATCGCTTCGGACGATCGGGAAGGCGTGGTTGCGCACGGCCTCGACCAGCCCGTCGTCGGGGGAGCCGTAGAAGTTGCCGTAGCGCAGCGCGGTTCCGCCCGCGCCCGTGACCGCCTCTTCGAGGTGGCGCATCGCGGCGTCGGTCGGCACCGGGGTCGGGTCGAGCGGATCCTGCTCCGTCTTGATCAGCCCGCCCTCGCGTGCGTACCGATGGCAGGCGAAGCTCTGGCCGACGAAAGCGCCCGACACCGGCCGCTTCCGCGGCGGCCAGCAGCGCGTCGGTGCCCTCGGTGCGGAGCCGGTTCGTCTGCGTGAAGCTCTGGTCGAAGTGCCTGAAGTCGATCAGGCCGGCCAGCGCCGTCGCCTGGTGCACGATCGCGTCCGGCTTGGTGTCGAGGACCGCCTTTCGCGTGGCGTGCGGGTCGGCGAGAGGGGGCGCTGGCGGCGGCTCCACCAGCGCCCCGTAGCTCCTCCGGCACGAGGTCGTTACGTAGGGGCCGTCCTGGCGCAGGATCGTGCCAGACGGACCCTAGAGAAGCGAACGACCTCTCAGCACGCTCCGCGCACTTCAGGGAGGAGGCATCCCGAGGAGAAGGTGCCTGGAACGGATTGCGTGACTCCGTTCGGCGGTCAGCGTGCCCGCCAGTAAGCGCGGGAGCCCTTGGGAGGAGGTACGCCGCCAGGTTCGCGTCGCCCGGGTGCGCGCCAGGCGGTGAGCGCGTTCGTCGACACCAATATTCTGGTCCGCCACCTGACCGGCGACCCGCCCGACCAGGCGGCGCGGGCGACCAAGTTCCTGGCTGCCGTGGATGAGCTGTTGTTGACGGACCTGGTGGTCGCTGAGGTCATCGACGTGCTGGAGTCGTTCTACGAGGTGCCACGCCCGCGAGTCGCCGAGCTGGTCCGTGCGATCATTGCGTTTCCAGCGATCGTGGTGTTGGACCCGGCGGCGTTGCTGCGCGCGCTCGAGATCTACGAGGCCGATCGTCTGGACTTTCCCGAGGCGTACCTGGTCGCGCAGGCGGAGCGGTCGGGGGTCGGGGTAGTTGCCTCGTTCGACAGGGCGATTGATCGCGTAACAACGGTCCGACGGCTCGAGCCCGCCTGATCCGCGCGAGGCTCTCCGGCCCGGCTAGCGCCTGATGGACAGCTCATCGAACAGCGGCCAGTCGGGCGTGGGGCAGGCGATCCTACCTGGTCGATCCGGACCTGTATGTCTGGTTTCGGATCAGGGGGGCCGTTGTGGCCCCCCTGATCGTTGGTTCAGCAGGTATGAAGCCGCGTCAGTCCTCTGGGGGCACGCAGTTTCCGAAGTCGAAGGACTTGAAGTCCCCGTTCGGGCTGATGTGGGTGGTCAGGTTGACCGAGCCGACCGATCCGGTTGCTTGCTGGATGATCTGGAACTTCTCGGTGTCGGTGAACGCGGTGCCCCCGGTGTTGGCGTTCATCGAGCCGCCGAACCATCCGGCCCCCACGATGTCGTAGAGGTTCCCCGCCTCGTCCTGGGCGA
>WNGR01003649.1_pt1 | contig 33809 bp, 29 predicted proteins | sample 5407581 | NCBI WGS metagenome assembly WNGR01 (sample SAMN13153383, study PRJNA577476) | soil metagenome | isolation source: 80 cm soil or saprolite under Garry oak tree replicate 2 | place: USA:California | collected 2016-06-15
GGACGCTGTACTGGTTGCACCACGAGGACGCGCTGCGTCACGACGTGGCGGCGGAGTTGGCCGCGACAACGGACGACGGCGCCGACGCCACGGCATTCCCGCTGTTGCAGGCAACGATTCACGAAGCACTCCGGATCACCCCGCCAGCACCGATGGCCGGCAACCGGGTACTGACCGTCGACACCGAACTACCGGGTCGTACCCTGGCCGCCGGCACGGTCCTGATGCCCAGCATCTACCTGGCGCACCACCAACCGGACCTGTTCGAAGATCCCGACCGGTTCGATCCGTACCGCTTTCTCGGTACCCACTTCCCCACACGACGCTACTTTCCGTTCGGCGGTGGCACTCGTTACTGCCTCGGCAGCGAGTTGGCGATGCTGGAGATCCGCATGATCATCGCGGCTCTCCTGCGCCGACGCCGGTTGCGATGCGTCAATCCCACCGCCACGCGACCCGAGCTACGCGGACCGGCCATGGCGCCGCCCCGGCACCTGAAGATGGTCGTGATCGCGTGACCGCGACGCCTACGCGATGCGAGCCGGAAGGCCGGTGGCGGGATCTGGCCCGTGTCCATCGTCTCGAATATCCGCTGCCGATCCACTATCTGTGCTATTCGCTGTGGGGAGCGTGCTACGGCGCCGGCGCCGGCGAACGACTGATCGACGTGCCGGTGCTGCTGGCGGTGATGGCGAATCTGCTGTCGCCGGTCGCGATGAACGTGTTGAACGGCGTCATCGACGTACGCACGGATGCGCGGACGCCGGACAAGCGTGCCGCGGCCGCGGCGATGCGGCGGTTGGGCGCCGGCCGGGCGCTGTGGTGGGCCGCGCTGGAGATGGCCCTGTCGCTGGTCCTGGGAGCTGTGATCTCGGTGTGGACCGGTCACTGGTTGGCCATCACGGCCGTCGGCCTGATGGTCGCACTGCATGTGCTCTACAACATCGAGCCGGTGCGCCTCAAGCGCCGTGGTTTCGTCAACCCGGTCACACTCGGTGCCGCCTTCGGTTTCCTGCCCTGTGTGGTTTCCTGTGCGGCGGTGCGGGCCGACATCCCGATCTCGTTGTGGTTGATCTTCGCCGGTCTGGGCGTTTCGGTAACCGGCCGCGCGCTGTGGTGGATGGTCCCCGACCGGGCCGGTGACGCCGCTACCGGAGTGACCACCCTGGCCGTTCGGCACGGCACGCACCGGACGATCCTGCTGTCCGGCCTGGTCGCGCTGTTCGGGCTCGGACTACTCGGGGCGGGGCTGTGGCTGCGGTACGGACCGGTCTGGGCGACCGTCGGGATGGCCGCGGGGGTGATCTTCGTGATCGGCCAACTGGCCGTGCTGCCCGGCGCGTCGGACCGGGCACTGCCCAGTTCCGCCCGGATGCGCAGGCGCAACATGACTCCCATGATGGCGGCCAACGTGGTGCTCGCCGCGCTACCGCTCGCCGCTCGATGAAGGCCGGGTGATGCGAGCGGTCCGCATGCTCATCGTTTGTGAGCCAGCGCCCCGTATCCGCAGAACTGTTCCGGATTCCGGTCGGCCACCGGATCCGCGCCATCGGGACGCCACAAGGGCAGTGACACGATCCCCGGATCGATCACATCGAGCCCGACACAGAACTTCGCGATCCGGTCCGGACCCCGGAACTCCATCGCCGGCAACGGCGCCCCGTACATCCGGCTGAACATCGCCATGGCGGCCAGAATGCCCTGGTCCTCGGTCATATGGGAGATCGCCAGGTAACTGCCCGGGCACAGCGCGTCCATGTACGCGCCGCCGAGCTCGGCCGGATCGTCCGCGTCCGGCACGAAATGCAACACGTCCACCAGCAGCACCGCAACGGGCTCGGTCAGGCATAACAGTGCCCGTACCTCCTCGCTGCCCAGCACCTCATCGGGCCGACGCAGGTCAGCACACGCATAGCCGACCGCGTCGTTACCGGCGAGTAGTGCACGACCCTCCGCCACCACGACCGGATCGACATCTATGTAGACCACCCGTGACTCCGGGGCGAGCTCCCGTGCGACTTCGTGCACGTTCCCTGCCGTCGGAGCCCCCGACCCCAGATCGAGGAACTGCCGCACTCCGGCGGCGACCAGGTGCCGCACGACCCGACGCAGGAAAGCCCGCTGGAGGCGTACCCCGTACGGCAGATGCGGAGCACACACCAGGATCTGATTCGCGAGAACACGGTCGGCCTCGGTATGGTGCGATCCGCCCAGCCAGTAGTCCCGAATCCTCGCGGTACTGGCTCGATCCGGGCCGTTCTCGCCCGGCGCCCATACTGCCGACACCACCCGAACGCTCCCTTTCCCCGACCGCCGCTACAAATCGGAACACTACTCAATACCGTTGACCACGTCACTCGCCCGGCACCGATGTCGATCATGAGATATTCGTCCGCTTCGACACGTGTTCGGCCGGTCGATTTCAGTGAGCAATCAGTGGTCACCGAACGTGACAGCAAACGTCGTGCATGAAACGGTCTCCACGTTGTGCCATCCAGGTGGCCGCGAGTACGTGGTCCCGATATTCCGGCGCGACACGGCTGCGCAGGATTGTCGAAACGTAGTGGGCGGGCCACGCCGCCAGGTTCGCACTGGCCGGCGAGCACGGCAGCAGGTCCATGGCCGCGGCCGCATCGCCGAGGTATCGGTCGATCAGATCGAGCGCGGCGGGCAGGCCGGCGGCGCGGGCGTGGCGGTAGGCCTCGGCCGTCCGCGCGGGCACCATGGGCTCGGTGAGCAGGGCACGCAGCGGCGTGTGCGGCTGTTGGAGCGCCGCCAGAATGCAGGCGGTGTAGACGCCGTTGGGGATATCCTGCTCGACAGGTTTACCCAGTAACTCCTCGTTCGAGATCGCATCGAGGACATCGTCGACCAGTTGGAAGACGATGCCGAAGGCGGCGCCGAACTTCGCGAGAGCGGCGACGTGTTCCCGCCGCATGCCGGCGCAGCGGCCGCCCAGTTCGCACGACGCCCGCATCAGTGCTCCGGTCTTTCCGCCGATCGCGGCCAGGTAGTCCCGCATGGTCGTGTCGTGGGCGTATCGACCGGCGAGTTCCTGGGCCTGGCCGACGCACATATCGGCAACGGCCCGGGCGCAGATCTCGGCTGTCGTGGCGGACACGTCGGCAGCCAGACGGTTGCCAACTGCCAGTAGGTAATCGCCAGCCAGAATGGCACCGTCGGTGCCGAGACCAATGTGGAGGGTCGGCAGTCCGCCGCGGGCGTCGGTGTCGTCCATCAGGTCGTCGTGCGCCAGCGAGCTCAGATGCAACAACTCGACAGCCGCCGCGCAGGTCACGGCCGCTGCCATATCCGGACGAGGGCCACATGCGGCAGCGGCGAACACCAACGCCGAGCGCAGGCGTTTCCCCGGTCGCCGCACGATCAGCCCCAAGCCGCGGTCCAGCCACGGTTGGGCACATCGCGCTGATTCACGGATGAGCCGTTCCAGGCGCGCGGGTGCCGACGGATCGATCAGGGCGAGACCAAGAGCTGTTGGATTCAACATGCGACTTGTTACCCTTGCGATTGGTTGCACGCGACCGACCCGATACTGCCGGTCCGTCCCACGCGGGTCGATTTCCGGTGGATTTCGGACCGACGACAACCGGTCAAGACAATACAGCTTACCACCGCGATGTGGCGGCGTTGATCGGCGTGACCGAAAGAACTCACCGGACCGGTCAAGCCGTATCCCATTGGTTAACCCCTTGCAGTCGGCCATGCCGGTTCCGCGACCTCGCAAGCGAAACGTAGATCGTTATGTGTGGACGATCTCCGGACTTTGTGGACCGCCGCTCGGAATCCGGGGCATGGGCTTCAGCTCTTTCGGCACCTACAGTGTCGGTCGGTGGAACGCCGGGCCGTTACGGCTCGGGCGTAGCGCACCCCCCGCGATGAGCAATACCAGTCCGGAGCCCAGGAAACCGCTACTCGGGTAACACCGTCCAGGGTGGCGAGGTCGAACGTGATCAGCTTGATCAGTGCGGCGCCGATCAGCGCCAGTCCCGCCATCCGGGCAGGCAGCGCGTCAATTCCCCGGACCAGCAGCTGCCGCTTGGGTGAGGTCTACGAAGGAACTTCCACTTCGATCTCCTTGCCCAGGGCCGCATCGGCCGCCAGGCTGCCAGGTCGGGATGCGGGGTGTCCCGTTTCCTATGTGGTACCCGGCCTTGTAGCCACCGGGAAGTCAGTCTGGTCATCGAGGGAAACGGGGTACCGTCCAGGCGGGCGATGGTGCGCAGGACGGCGTCGTCCATCTCGCGGGCGAGCGGATGGTCAAGCTTGTGGGTGCCGAGAACTCGGTCACCATCGCTGACGTGCGCGTTCCACCCAGGCATGCTCCGTACGTGAACATCGATTTGAACGCGTTCAAGAAGTGTGACTCAGCCGTTGAACGTGTTCAAAATCATGATGAGAGCTTGAGCCGGTTCCGTGGACAAGAGGGCAGGTCACGGCCAGTGGCCGAGTTGTGGCACCCCACACGAATTTCGGGCACCCACACCCGCAAGAACCAGTTCGTCGCCTGACCTGAGCAGTCGTCGCGCTGATCCCACGTCGAACAACTCGTAGGCTGTGCGACTGTGAGCGAACGGCCCCGAATGACCCGAGACTTTCCGCCATCCGACCTGTTCACCGATCGAGTACTGGCCAACCAGTTCCACGACGATCTGGTCCGACTGATCAGCCAGACCGCCGAGCACCGCACCAACTCCATGGCCGCTGGCCAGAGCGCGGCGGAGGATCAGGACCCCGACCGGTCCAGCACCTGGGTCCGCAGCGTGGCACGCATGCTCGGTCCGTCCCTGACCGACCTGACACTCCCCAGCATCCTGCGCCACGCCGCACCTGCCACCGCAGCGCCCACCACGCCCGCCGTCCCACCGTCCGAACACCAACAATGGCGCCTGCGCGCACGGCGACTGTGTCACGCCGCGAGCGACCAACCGCCACCGCCGATCGAACTACGCATGACCGTGGCGCGGCTGTACATCGATCTGCTCGCCGCCGGTGTCTGGCAGACCGACCAAAGCTGGCGCGGTGAACTCAGCGAACTCGTGCAAGTCCTGCCACCCACCGACGAGGAATACCAGGACCTACCGGGCCTGGCGGTGGACTTCGCCAACTCCCTGGCCGCGGTCTGTGTGGCCCTGCTGCTGCAGGACGCCAGCCTCAGCGGTACGGACGAGCACGACCGCATCGCCCGCACGGCCTGGCAGCGGACACGTAACTGGATCGCGTTCGCCGACCCCCGCTTGGTGGCCGACTATCTCTACCAACCCAACGCAGAACATGCCCGAGTAGCGGGCGAGGCCGAGATCACCAGCTTGATCGAGTTCACCATCGACGCCGAAGACGACCCCGACGCCCTGCTACGCATGGCCTTCCAGAACGCCGACATCCCCGCAACCCGACTGGACGGAGCCTGGGTCGTCGACGGCGAGTTCCGCAACCCTCGCCGCTTCGCCGCCCGCACCGCCACCATCGCGGGCTCTCCCTGCGTCGTCCTGGCCCGCAACAAAACCAGAAGCACCATCATCGTCTTCGACGACCACACGGTCGCGATCGCCGAATCCGCAGTGCGACGCTGGCGCGTCTACCCCCTCGGCCCAGCCAGCACACCCCTATCCTCAGCGCAGCGTTCGCGACCGACGAGGTGCAAGCACAAAAGGCGCTATACTCGGCGACGAAGTCAGCCCGGCTGCGCATTCTCCCAGGGAAGACGACCCCTTGACGTACTGGCAAGTCCGACCTGACCCCCAGCCAGATCCTTGCAATTGACTGACCTGCGCAAATAAAGAATTCCCTGCAAACTGCGGGTCCGTTGAAGTCAGTTTACCGCACTTCACGTCGACATGGGGACATTACCCGCTCCTGTTTCGCTCCTGCTCCTTACCAACGCTGGCTGACGGCGGCTACACCGGAGCCGGTATCGGGAGTGCACACACCGGTCAAACAGCCAGCCGGAGGTCAAATCCTCGACGTCAGAAACCGCACTCGCAACGGTCTCCTGGACGGCCTACGTTGCCTGGGCGAGCGTGGCTTCGCTGTCCTCACCGGACGCTGGCGCGCCCTGCACCACATCACCGCCAGCCCGCGCTAGATCAGAGCCGTCGTCAAAGCCGCATTTGCCCTCAACTCATTTCCAACACGGCAAGATCACCTAAAGGTTGCTGAGATCACCTCATTGGCGGTACCTCATCACTCGACAATCTTGATACATTAAGAGAATGTCGTTACGACCGGTTGGCATCACAACTACCCATATTTTATCATCGGCTATTCTTTAACTTATGGTGTCAGCAGGCTGCAAGCATGAGCGCGGACATATCGTCGATTCGCGCTTTTTCGGTGCCGGATATGCCACCGAAGCCAGTCGCCGGATTTTCTGCGACATCTGCCGATTCCAGCGCTGGCTGGACGTGGAGGCCGCCCTCGCGTCGAGTCAGGCCGAAGTAGGGCTGATCCCGCCGGAAGCGGCGGGCGCCATCGCGGCCGCGGCCAGTGTGGACTTTATAGACCTCGAGCTGGTCCGGACCGAGATCGCCAGGACCGGGCACTCCCTGGTCGGACTCCTCGCAGCCTTTCAAGGGGCATGTGCTGCGGATGCCGGCCAGTACGTCCATCGCGGCGCGACGACCCAGGACATCGAGGACACGGCTCAGTGCCTGGAGATGCGGGACGTCCTGGAGGAACTTGACCGCCTCCTGGCGCCGTTGGTGTCGGATCTGGCCGGGTTGGCCGAAACCCATCGCGGCGATCTGGCGCTGGGGCGGACCCACGCGCAGCCGGCACTGCCCATGGGGTTCGGGCTGAAAGCCGCCGGCTGGGTCGACGAGGTACTGCGCGACGGCGAACGGCTAGAGCAGGTACGAGCCCGGGTCCTGGTGGCCCAGCTGTTCGGCGGCGTGGGGACCATGGCCGGGTTCGACGGCCGGGGTGACCGGCTGATCCGGGCCTTTGCCGGCCGCCTCGGTCTGACGGTGCCGCGAGTGGGCTGGCATACGGCCCGCGACCGTGTGGCCGAATATGTGTGCGCATTGGCGGTGACGGCCGGGACTCTGGGCCGGATCGCCGATGAGCTGCGTACGTTGTCCCGGCCGGAGTTCGGCGAGGTGGGATTGCCGTGGCAGCTCGGCACAGTCGGAAGCAGCACCATGCCGCACAAGCGCAACCCGGAAGGCTGCGAACAGGTCGTCGCGTTGGCCCGCTTGGCGGCGTCCGAGGTCGGGCCGGCGCTCGGCGCGATGGCGGGGGACCACGAACGGGACGGCAGGGCCCTACGACTGGAGTGGGCCTGCGTGCCGGATGTCTCCCACTACACGCTGGCCGCTGCCGCCACGCTCGCGCAGGTCGTCACCGGGCTGATCGTCCACCGGGACCGGTTGTCGGCCAATGTGCGGGCCGTGCGCGACGACGTGTGCACCGAGCGGCTGATGTTGCTGATAGCCGGACAGATCGGCGCCCGGTCGGCGCACGCCTGGGTCTATGACCGGAGCCAGAACGCGCGCACCCGGGGCCTGTGCCTCAAGGAAGAGCTGCTAGCCGACGGCGAGGTACTGCGTTATCTCACCACGGAGCAAGTGGACGACGTCTTCGAACCCGCCCACTATCTCGGCGAATCCGAGCGACTCGTGCAAGGCGTCGTCGGCGAAGCCAGGCAGTGGCTCAACGAGAGGGTCGCATGGAAACCAGCCTGAAGAACCTGCTGTACGACAACCCGGAACTGTACGAACAGGTCTACGACGGGTCCGGCGACGAGATCCCGCGGATGGTCGTGAAGCTGTGCGGCGGAGCGCCTGCGACCCTGCTGGACATTGGCTGCGGAACAGGCCGCGATCTGGAGTACTACGACAAGTACGGCACCAGCTGCACCGGCGTGGACCTCCAGCCGGACATGATCTCCTACGCACAGCAACGGCGGATGGGAATCGATTTCCAGGTCGGCGACATGCGCCACTTCCGGCTCGGCCGCACCTTCCAGGCCATCAGCTGTGTCGGCTGGGCGCTGTGCAACCTGCATACCACCACGGATCTCGACGCCGCGATGGAGACCTTCGCCGCCCACTCCGAGCCGGGCACACTCCTGCTCCTGCACCTCCCGAACGCCATCTCAGACCTCGACGGCCGAGGGATGCGCAGCCGGTTCACCATCGACACACCGATGTTGAAGGCCACGGCCAGCGCCGTCTACCACCTGGACCGGCGTCGGCAGCTGCTAGCCCGTGAACGCGTGTGGACCACCGCCGGGCAGCCCGAACAGATCGACTTCGTACGGTTCCGGCTCCTGTTCCCCATGGAAGTGGAGCACTACCTGACTGGCCACGGCTTTGCTGTCATCGGCATGTGGGACAACACCGCGGCGGTGGACAACGACCTGAGCGGCCCGGTCCTGTACGTGGCCGCCCGCTACACCCAAGCGTCAAGGATCTGAGATGCGAACCGACGAGGACGAGTTCGGCACGGTCGAACTACCAGACGAGGTGTACTACGGCGTTAACACCGTACGCGCCCAGAGTAACTTCGATGTCTCAGGCGCTACACTCGGCGACTTCCCCACATATCTGACCTCGCTCGTCCACGTGAAAAAGGCCGCCGCGCTTGCGAACGTGGACCTCGGCATCATACGCACCGACGTCGCCGAGGCCATCTGCCAGGCCGCGGACGAGATCGCCGCCGGACGCTTCGACCGGCGCCAGTTCCCCGTCGACATGATGGCCGGCGGCGGCGGGACGTCACAAAACATGAACATCAACGAGGTGCTGGCCAATCGGGCCAACGAGATCCTGTGCGGCCAAAAGGGGTACGACCTGGTACACCCGAACAACCACGTCAACGCGTGCCAGTCCACTACTGATGTGATCGCCACCGCGATCATCCTGGCCCTGCGCGTCGACCTCGAAGCGCTGATCATTGCCATTTCCATCCTGGAGAACACCATCGCGGCGAAGATCGACGAGTACCGGGGAGCCGTCAAGCTCGCCCGAACCTGCCTGCAGGACGCGGTGCCGATCACGTTCGACCAGGAGTTCGGCGCGTACCTGGCGGTGGTCCGACGGAGCATCGCGCGCCTACGCGCCGCCGCCGCGGACAGTCTGGACGTGCCGATGGGCGCCACGATCGTCGGCACCGGGCTGGGGGTGGGCGCCGGCTACATCGACCGGATCTACCTGCGCCTGGCCGAGGTCACCGGCCTTCCGGTCCGCAAACACCCAAATTTCTTCGACTGCATCCAGAACGGCGATATCTTCCAGGAGATCTCCACCATCCTCAAAGGACTGGCGACCAACCTCGCGAAGATGGCCCGGGACATCTCACTGCTGTCCAGTGGCAACCGTGCCGGGCTGATGGAGCTCACCCTGCCGGCCGTCCAAGCCGGCTCCTCCTTCGTACCGGGCAAGGTCAATCCGGTCCTGCCCGAGATGATCACGCAGATCGCCTACCAGATCTCCGGCAACGACACCGTGATCACGATGGCCGTCCAAGGCGCCGAACTCGACTACAACGCCTGGACGGCGGTCATCGCCAAGAACCTCTTCGAATCCTGCCGGCTCCTGCAGCGCGGCGTGCCGCTGTTCGCGGAGAAGTGCATCAGCGGCCTGCGAATGGACACCGAGCGGTGCCGCGGCCAAGCGGAGCACAGTCTGGCGTTGTCCTCGATGGTGGGGGTGGTGTTCGGCCACGACACCGGCGCCCGGGTGGCGCACCACGCCAGGGAGCACGGCAGCTCCATCAGACAAGCCGCGGTGCTGCTCGGCGTCATGGACGAGGAGACCGCCAACGAACTCCTCGATCCGCTCACCCTCACCGATGCCGACCTGAGCGCCACAGTCCTGGACCGCATGGTTGACCGGCGCCGCGCCGAGATCCGTACCCTGATCTCCGGCCTGTCCTCTCAATTACGCAGTAGTTTGTTGATCGTGGCGGTAGCCATGGCCCAAGCCGACGGCAACATCGCCCCGCAGGAGGTCAGCGCTCTCAATGTCATCGCAGAAGCATTACAGATGCCTCTCGAACACGACCTGACCACCACGGTGATTCTGCCAGCGAACCTGGCAACAATGGACCTCTCGGCACGTGAACTCGTCTACTCCTGCGCCCAGTGGATTGCTCTTGCCGACCACAACGTTGACGCCGACGAGCACTCCCTCCTGAGCAACCTTCGTGTCGAGCTCAAGCTGGACGCCGAGACGGTGAGCAACCTGCGAGCCAAGATCACCGACATACACAAATCCCGTCACGAATACGTCCACCGCTTCGACGCCCTGCCATGGTGGGAGGAATTCGCCGACCTGATCGCCTCCTTCGCCGCTGCTACTGCCTAATGCGCTGTGACGACCGAGGCCACCTCGCCGCCGTCGAGACAGGATCCCAACAGACCCCGCCTGAACAACCCGGCACGAAACCCACGTCACACCGCTGGCGACGCCGACGATGAACAGGGTGGCGAAGGCCCAGGTGACGCCGATGCGGGTTGCTGATGGTGCAGCCCAACAGTTCATCGAGACCGTCACGCACGCACGACGCGATCGACAGCCTGAGCCAACCTGCCAGCCTCAGCCGCCTGCGGTCGCCTCGGCGAGGACTCTGCGCCTCAGATCGAAAGCGGGCAACACCCGGACGGCCTCGTCGTGCAGGGACCGCAGGTTGGGATCCTCGCCCGGGTCGAGCGTCGCGGCCTCCTCCCACATCGCACGCTCCGCGGCCCGCCACCGCGGGCGCTCCCGAACGACGATGTCCGTGAAGCCCGCGCCTGCGAGGCCGGCCCCGGTGTCGACCGCCCGGATCCGCGCCGGGACGCGCTCGTCCGCGTGATCGACGGCCTCCCAGGTCGTCAGTGCCACGCGCCCGCCCGCACACAGCACCCGGTGCATCTCCTCGAACGACTCGACTGTCGCCTGGAACTGGATCGCATCGACGCATACGACCGCGTCAACCGACCCGGCCGGCAAGGTCGTGTCGGCCAGGTCACCCAACTGGAACTCGGCGTCCACAGAACCGAACTGGTGAGCCAGCACCCGGGCCTGGTCGATCGCCGCCGGCGCGAAGTCGACACCGATCAACCGCGCTCCGGTTCGTGCAGCGATCTCCAGGCCATAGCCGCCGCGCCCGCACGCCAGATCCAGCAGCCGGTCCCCAGGCCCAAGGCGCAGCGCCTCGACGACATCCGCGATGCCATCCCAGGTGAGCAGGCTGGTCGACAGCAGCCGCGGCGGCAACCCCAGATGCCGCTGGTGGATGCCATCGCTGGCGGCACCGCCTCGCATGTTCGAGTACCACTGGTCGAAGTCCTCCGCCGACGGCCCCGCTTCGGAACTCACCGCAGCCCTCCCAACCCAGCCCACAACTCCCGTCGCCGGAAGCCTACGCAGCACAGCAGGCCGACAAGTTGGCCGAGTCTTCCGCCTGGCCCCAACCAGACCAGAAGCACCATCATCGTCTTTGACAACCACGCGATCGCGGTCGCCGAGTTCGCGGCGACCGCGATGGACTACCCACCACACGCGAGCAACACCCCTTGCTGCCCGTTCAAGTAGTCACAGGGACATTCCCGGCTCCTGTTCCTGGACGCCTGGACTCGCTCCAGAACGACCGAGAATCGCAAAGAGATTGATCAACCACGGTGCACGCGTGGCAGCGATAGGCGTTCACGTCCTGCTCCACACGTCCCAACTGCGGCCCAGACGGCGGTGCGGCCCACCAGCCCGTCCGCCGCAGCCCTGGTCGGCCGAGGTGAAGCCGAACTGATGGCAGACTACTTCCGACCGACCACCGCCGCCGCGCTCGGCCGGATCACCGGCCTGGACGCCGTAGAACCGGAAACGCTGGCCCGCTGGTCGCGGCAGATGATCGCCGGGTTCGACAACCCCACACTGGACCCCGATCGGACGCGCACGGCCCGGCAGGCCGCAGCCGAGGCCGCCGAAGCCGTCCGGCCGCTCGCCGAGCGGGTCACGACCACACCGGACGGATCACTGCTGTCGCATTTCACCCACAGCGGCTGCCCTGCGACAGGCAAACGCGCGCCACAGGAGATTCTGCCGACCTTCGTGGACATGATCAGCACCTTCACCGAGCCGGCGATCATGGCCGGGTCGACATTGCTGGCCCTGATGCAGCACCCCCAGCAACTGCACACGGTCAGGACCGCGCCGGAACGGATGCACGACGCGGTGCGCGAAGCGATGCGGTACTGGCCAGTGATCGGCACCCTGGGCCGCCCCGCCAGGCCATCCGACCGGCCACCCTCGCGGGACGCGAGATCAACAAGGGCGACCTGCTGGCGGTGGCGATCGCCTCGGCGAATCGCGACGAGAAGGTATACCCCGAGCCGGACACCTTTGACATCGACCGCCGACTCCAGCCCAATTCGTCGCTCGGCTACGGCAGGCATCGATGCCTGGTGGCGCCCATCGTGCCGACCCTGGTGGCCACCAGCCTGCACACACTGCTCGAGCACATCGGCGAACCCCGGCCAGATCCCGAATCGCCCGCGCCGAACCTGCACGGCTGGCGCTTCCGCAAACTGGACAGCCTGCACGCGCGATGGACCCTGAGCACCCCCACCGCCCGCGGCAACGCTCCCGTCAAGCCCCTCCGCACGACCACGGCCGGTGCAGCCCCTCTGACAACTTCCTACAGGAGCCTGCCTGCGCTGCACCTTCCCTGGATCTCCTCGTCGAGAACCGGGATCTTGTCAACTGAAGATACTGATAAACTACCTGATCAGAACTCCGAATCGCTATAAATCACGTGGGCACGATGCGGAGAATAGGGACGATTCATGTCGTTTCGGGTACGCCTCCTCGGCGAACCGGACCACTGTCCACCTAATAGATCCCGCCAATCTGGCCATACCGATATCCGGCGCGATCGGCGTTTGGTCATATTCGGGTGTCGTTTGGGCGCATCCTGTCTACGTGTCGCTATTATGGCCGCTCGTAACGTCTCTGAGCTGGCACTTCCGGGTAGTCGATGACCGGCGTAGGGTTTCGCCCTGCCCTTAGTGCTCTGGGAGGCTAGTCGTGTCGAGAAATCCTCGGAAAAGCAGACTACTGGCCTTGGTCGGCGGCCTCACGATGGTCGCTGCCGGCGCCGGCTCAGGATTATCCGCAACAGCGGTGGCCGCGCAACCGGTCACGTTCCACCCCACGATCGCGGACTACGTCCAGTTGACCACCTCCACCACGCCACCCACGCAGGCCCAGTGCAACTCGGTTGGACGCCGGTGTTTCTCGCCGCAGTCGGTCCGGGCCGCCTACGACATCCAGCCGCTGTACGACAAGGGACTGGACGGCCGGGGACAGACCATCGCGATCGTCGACTCCTACGGTAGCGACACGATCGAACACGATCTGCACGTTTACGACACCACGTGGGGCCTGCCCGTGATGTGCGGTGAGGAGGGTGTGACCTGTCAGCCGGGCATGCCCACGTTCAGCCGCCTCGCCGTGCAGGGGTCGCCGGCCACCAAGCCGCAACCGGGCAACGGCACCGGGCAGGAGGACAAGACGGCGTGGGCGCTGGAGGTCTCGCTGGACGTCGAGACCGCGCACTCGATCGCGCCGGGCGCCAACATCATCCTGGTGACCACGCCGACCGCCGAGACACTGGGCGTGCAGGGTTTCCCGAACATGATGAACGCCGAGCAGTACGTGGTCGACAATCACCTGGCCAACGTGATCTCGCAGTCGTTCGCCTCGGCCGAGGAGGCGTTCGGTAGTGCGCAGTCGTTGCAGAATCTGCGCCACGCGTTCGTCTCGGCCGCGCAGAACGGCGTGACCGTGCTGGGGTCGTCCGGGGACAGCGGAACGGCCAACATCGAGAAGACCCCCGTGCACGCCGGCGGATCACTGATCCCGTTCCCGACCGTGCAGTGGCCGGCGTCCGACCCGCTGGTGACCGGCGTGGGCGGCACGTACCTGTGCACCAGCGCGACCGCGAGCGCCGGCCGGACCGTCGACAGCGCCAGCCCGCCGGCCACGTGTACCTCCAACCCCGGCCAAGCCGAGGTCGCCTGGATCGATGCTGGCGGCGGGTTCAGCCATGTGTTCGGCAGGCCGGACTACCAGGCCACATTGCCGGCCGGCAGCACCGCCATCGGCAGCCTGCGCGGCGTGCCCGACGTGGGTTTCCAGGCCAGTTCGCGCACCGGCAGCCTGGTCTACGTCTCGCTGCCGCCGGCCGGCCAGGGCGGTCTGAGCTGCGGCTCGACGTCGTGCAGTACCGGTTGGTACGACATCGGTGGCACGTCGCTGTCCTGCCCGCAGTTCGCCGCGCTGGTGGCCATCGCCGACCAACTCAACAACGGTGGGCTCGGGCTGATCAACCCGGCGCTGTACCGGCTCGGCGCCAATCCGACCACCTACGCGCGGGACTTCTTCGACGTCACCGTGGGCAACAACCAGACCGACCCGTCCGTCCCGGGCTTCTCGGCCACGCCGGGGTGGGATCCGATCACCGGCCTAGGCACCCCCAACGCGGCCAACCTGGTCCCGGACCTGGTCGCCGCATCACACTGACCCCCGACGCCCGTGCCACCCGATCACCGCGTCGGGCAGCACGGGCGTCTGTTCAACAGCGCGCCCACACCGACGGGCTGTCGCCGCCATGGCCCCCGACCGGCGTTGAGGTAAGCCAGCACGGCAGGCAGAACTTGCCGAACGTTCCCCGCTCGTGCCGCACTGGTGGACCGACCAGGCCAGCAGCGATCCTCAGCGCCGCCGGTGTCGATCCGGCGCCCCACCGAGCCGGACCAACGTGGCGACAGTTCCTGGCCGCACAAGCCCAAGGGATCATCGCGTGTGATTTCTTCACGGTGGAAACCGTCCTGCTGCGCCGCGTTTACGTGCTGGTGTTCATCGAGCACGGGATCCGCCGGTTGCATGTGGCCGGCGGATCCCGTGCACCCGACCGGGGTCTGGGTCGCGCATGCCGCCCGGAACGTGGCCTTCGACCTCGGAACCAGGTGGCGGACCTGCGGTTTCTGATTCGAGATCGGGACACCAAATTCACCGCCGCGTTCGATGCCGTGTTCGCCGCGGAGGGTGTCCGGATCGTCCTCAGTCCGCCACAGGCCCCGCAGGCGAACGCGATCTGCAGAGGGTGGCACCTGCGCCGCGAACTGTTCGACCGGCCCTACTTACCTGGGACGCGCCCGACGTCAGGTCATGCATCAGTGGCGAAGGCCGCGAGCCCGATCTCGAGCAGGTCCGCGGCGCGGCGGACGTCGGCGGTGACCGCGTCGCGCACTCGCGCTGGGTCGTGGAGTCCGTCCAGGTACTTGCGCGAAGAGTTGACCTGGACGCTCCACAGGCCGAGCAGGGCGGCCGCGGCGATCTGCGGCTCGGGGTCGCGCGGGTCCAGTCCGGCGCGCTCGGCCAGGACCTCGCAGGCGGCCACGGTCATGTGTTGGAGCATGTTGCGGTGGTGCGCTTGCAGCGCGGCGGTGTCCTGGACCATGTCTTCGAAACGCTGCACGGCCTCGGCGGCCCAGACCTTGTCGTCCTGGGCATCGAGCCAGGAAATCAGGTTGTCCAGCTCACCGGCCAGGATCCGCACCATGCCGTCGAGCGGCGTCGTCGCCGGGTCGGCGAGCGCGGCTCGCAGGGCGACGAGCAGATCGCCCGGGAGGTCCAGGACCAGCGATTCCTTGGTCGGGAAGTAGTTGAACACCGTCGTGGGGGAGACATCGCACACCTCCGCGATCTCGGTCACCGTGACGGCGTCGAAACCGCGCGCCAAGAACATCTCGGTGGCGGTGTCGATCAGCATCTGGCGGGTGGCGCGCTTGCGTCGCTCCCTGCGTCCGGTGGCCTCGCCCGTACCGGCGGCCGGTGCGCGCAGCGCGCTCCAGTCGACGGTGTGTGAGCCCATGGCCGACCAGCATAGCCACCAACACCGTTGCGTTTAGCGTTGTGAGCGGGGCGCAAGCCCTTCCTCGAGAAACATGACCTGGGCGTGACCCCCTCGCTCACAACATGAGCGAGGGGGTCTTGCTGGTCAGGGGCCGTTTTCGGATTGTAATTTCCCTAAGAACCGTTGCCATAGACCGGCACCTTATGCAAGCAGTCGACACGCCTACCAGGTCGCATACTGCCGAGCACTCCGCGCGCCATCTGCCGCACTCTCACGTCGAGCACGGAACGCGCGGCGCTCAACCCGAGATCCCTACAGATCAAGGCTCTACGGTGTCACGGGATTGCCAACTCGGCGATCACGGTCTTGTTCATGTCATTCATGTCGGACATTGGCTAACCTCACTCACTGGTTGTCGTACTCGTCGTGGCGGCGCCACCACCAGTGGCCGGTCTCGTTGCGGCCGAGGGGCGCGCGGTCGAGCCACTGCCACATGCCCCACAAGGTGTCCAGCCCGCGCGCGTACGCCGAGTAGGTGTGGTAGACGGTGCCATCCGCCATCGCAAACGCGCTCACGCCGGGTCCTTCTCGCCGGTATGTCTGCCAGTCCGTGCCGACGATCGACTGGGTGAAGGCGTCGCGGGAACCCTCTTCGCCGGCCGCCGGCCGCAGGTCCTCCGCACCGAAGTTGTACGCAACGGCTCCCGCTTCCCACTCCTGTTTGGTGTGCGCCACCCCGAAGTCGAAGTTGAAGTCACCGCCGTAGGAGGACGCCCACGGGAACGTCCAGCCCATCCGCCGCTGGTATGTCTGGATCTTGGCGAGTGGGGCCCGCGACACGGCGCAGAGCGTGACGTCGTGGCTGGCGAGGTGGACGACGGAGCCGTCGAAGCCATCGGCGATCGCCGAGCAGGACGGGCATCCGGCGGTGTAGTCGGGCCCGAACATGAAGTGGTAGACGAGCAGCTGCGAACGTCCCCGGAACAGGTCGGTGAGTGACGCCGTGCCGTCGTCGGTCTCGAAGCGGTAGTCCTTGTCGACCCGGACCCAGGGCAGTTCCTGCCGTCGCCGGGACAGCTCGTCGCCGCGCCGGGTCAGCTCCTTCTCCGCCGCGAGCAACTCCAGCCGGGCGGCAAGCCACTCCTCGCGTGTCCCCGTCTTGTGAATGGTCATCGCCTGTCTCCTCTTCTTGTTTGGTCGTCACATCGTTGGTGGCGTGAATCCCAGAATCAGCGAGGGCGCGATGACGATCACGAGTCCGAGCCCGATGATCGCCAGTGCCAGCGCGACGTCGATGGCGGCCTTCACGGGCAGCAGCTTCTGGGCGTAGGCGAGGACGGCGACCACCGACATCCAGGTCAGGCTCATGACGTCCAGCGCTACCAGCATCGCCATCAGCCCGACGCACGAGCCGGCGCAGCACAGCCCGAACCGCAACCCGGAGCTGGCATCCTCGCGGCAGCGCCAGCGGAAGTGCCGCTTGATCGGCGTGAGCTCGTAGGCACCCGCCGCGATCACCACCGCGCCGGCGGCCAGCGACCCGTGCGGCCGGTCCAGCGCGTACGCCACGACGCCCGCGAGTGCCCAGATGGCCAGGTAGGACCCGGCGAACGCCGGCGCGGCACGCAACCTGCCGATCACGCGGGCGTGCCTCACCACCGCCGGGGCCGCGCCCGGGAGCATCATCGCCGCCATCATCGTCATCCACGTCGCAGTGAAGAACCCGAACGACCCGGGCCTGGTCGCGACCCCCATATCCATGCCGTCCATCAGCCAGGCCGCGACCGCCCAGCATGCGGCGGCGAGCCCGAGCGTCGCCGCCAGGACAAGCGCCGACGCAACAGGGCGCCGGGATTCCCCGTTCACCATCGGTTCTCCCTCCGTGATGCGTGCCGGCGGCGATCTCCGTCACCTGGATCCGCGAGCCTGCCGGTCGAGGTGATCTTTCAGTGCCTCCAGTGGGCTGTCCCAGTCGCGCGCCAGCGCGGCCAGGAACTGCTGCGCCATTTGCATCGGCGCGGAACGCAGCCGATACCGCACCCGGCGCCGCTCACCCGGTTCGGCCGTGACCAGTCCGGCCGAGGTCAGCAGGGCCAGGTGTTTGGCGATCGCCTGCCGCGTGATCGGCAGCCTGCCCGCCAGATCCGTGGCCGTGGCCGGCCCGCCTGACGCCAGCGCGGCCAGGATCGCGCGCCGGCTCGGGTCGGCCAGGGCAGTGAAGACCTGTTCGGCGATCGCCTCGATGTCAGGCGGCGGCATCGAGGTGGTCGACCAGTTCGCCCAGTTCGCGCTCCCAACCCTCGGTGTGGCCGTCGTACTCCTTGCGGTAGATCTCGTCCGGCAGCTGGGCGAAGCCGGTCTCGACCACCGTCAGCCGTGTGCCGGCGCCGACCTGTTCGAGCGTGAACTCGACATAGGTCCGGCGCGGGTCGTCCTCGGGCAGTCCGTCGATGTGCCAGGTGAAGCCGAACACCGTCGGCTCCTCCACCCGTTCCACCCGCATGTCGGCGGTGTGGCCGCCGTCCCACTTCATCCAGGCCGAGCCGCCCGGGCGCAGGTCGATCGTGGCCTTGTTGCCGAACCAGGCACTCAGTCCATCGGACGTGGTGAGTGCCGCCCATACCTTGACCGTCCGCTCGATGCGATCAGGGAATGCCATGACTGCCTCCAGATAGCAACTGAATGGTTGCGATACTATGGCAATGAGCAGGTTGCGTCAACTCGGCCGCGTCCTGCAACGCATCCTCGCGTTGGTCGCCGCGATCTGGCATAACGACAAGACCGGACAACCAGTCAAGCGATCGCTGACCGCCTACGACCACTGACCCCTTGGAATAGGTCATCTAGAGCCGGGTCATCGCGTACAGACCGCGGTCTTGTCTGCACGGCCGTTGCCGGTCGCCCATTACGCCCGACCGGCCGGGGGCACGCGTTGTCGAACAGCCGCGCCACGATTCGAGCACGGACGCGTCACCAGACTGTGGTCCCGGCTGCGTCATGTCGTGACTTTGGAACGAACCCCGCCCGCTGGGCCGACACGGGTCCCAGGTGAGCACCGGGTTCCTGGTCCCGGCCCGCTGTTCGACATCGTTCGAAAACCACAACAGCGATCCATAATGGGTGGACTATATATCCATGGCCGAATGAGTTCAGTAGCGAATAGTATATCGTCACAATGGAGGAGAACGGTCATGATCAACCATCGGCGACTGGTAGGATTCGGGGTGGCAATAGCCCTGACCTTCGCTTCGATCGTGCTCGGCAGCGGGGTGGCGAGCGCCGCGACCGGCGGAGGGTGCTCGTCAGTAGGATCGTTCCACTATGGGTCCGGCAATGTCTGTATCGGCGCCTCCTCACCCGGAGTTGCCCGGCCCGACGCCTATATCTCACTCAACAGCCACCCGGCCTGCACTATCCGGATCCGGGCGGAGCGGTTGGACGGTAAAGCTCCGCAGCCCCTCCTCACCAGCAATGTGCACCGTCGGGAGCCGAAATTCCAGTGACCTAATAGGCACGCGGGAGTTGCCACCGTGGCGGTGACAACTCCCGCATTCGTCCTTATCGGCTCGCGTTTGTGCGGTCTGTTGTGGGCAGGGGACCCGTGATCCGGTGATCATCCGTGCTGGGTCGTCAACCGGTGGCCACGCCGAGCGTGCTTGATCACGCTCACGGGTCGGGTGGGACGGTGCCGCGGTCTACTTACTGTGGGCAACCTGCTGTTTTCCAGCCGATCCAGTGACCAGGGCTGGTGGTGGTGTTGCAGAAGTAGTGGCCGGTGGTGCCGAGCACCTCGATCGTGTTGGAGTTCACGACGAACACGCCGAGTCGGACGATCTGGTTGGGGTTCGTCGTGTGAAGCGCGACACCCCCGGGCACCACGGACCAGCCCCGGCCGAAGTCTTGGTAAACACGGTAGTCGGTGCCGATCACGACCGTCACCCCGGAACCAGGCACGGGCACCGTTCCGCAAATGTACTGGCCGCGGCGACCGTCCGGGCCGAAGATGTCGACGCCCTGTCCGATTGTGCACTGCTGCGGCGTGATGTCTGGGGCCGTGGTGACAGCTGGGCCGGTGTCCGCTGACGCCGATTGCGAGACCCCGACGAGGCCCATCATCAGCATGCCAGCCACGCTCAATATCAATGCCATTCGTCGCAATATCATTATCGTTTTGCCTTCCGATTGTTGACCGAGAGCTTCGCTGGGAGTCGACGTACCCACCATTACTTACCTCCACCTCATGTCGTTTGTGTCAGTCGTCATCGGGCTCACCTCCTTATGCGGCGTCACGGAACCCAGGGCGACCGGTAGGCCATGGGTCACTCTCGTTTGGTGCGGCAAACCTGGCCCCGACGATCTCCCCTCGGACGACAACAGCCCGGCACAGGTCACCTGCCCCGCCGCGGACGGCACGCACCCAGATGAGATCGCCGCCGCCGCGGGCACTCCCACCGCCCCGGCCAGCCCGAGCCCCACGCAGGCCGCTACGGCCAAGCACCTGCGCCGCACGCCGACCGGCCGACGCCGGCCGACTCCCTGCTCCACCGCCATGCCCGACTCCCCCCAAGTGTCCGCGAGCGCCGGTCGCCCACGCTGTCCTTTCAGGACTTTCCGCATCGTGGCGGATGACGCCAGGCCACGGCGGGAAGCGACGAGCCGCGGCCACGAGCGCCCTACGCTTCGCCCCTGCTCGTCCTCCGGTCGCATATCCTGTCCGGGACCGGTAGCTGACGTGTAGCAATTGTGTAGCCATCCTGGTTACATGCTTTTCAGGTCTCTGGGGCGTGTTGTGAGGCGAGCTGTGACGAAGGAAATGGAATTCTGTCTGCTGGGCCCACTGCTCATCCGCTCCCGCGGCGGTGCGGTGCCCATTCAGCGGGGCAGGCAGCGGGCGGTGCTGGCGACGTTGCTCCTGAGCGCGAACAGACTGGTGCCCACAGACGAGCTTGCCGAGACTCTGTGGGGAGATTCCCCGCCGCCGGCGGCTGGCGCGACGATACGCAACCACATCAAACGACTACGGCAAGCTCTTGGGGACGACGACAAATCTCGGATCAGCACGCAGCCGCACGGGTACATGATCAGTATTGCAGTCGGCGAACTGGACATCGCCAAGTTCGAGACCCTGCTGACAGCGGCACGCCAAGCGGCGCAAGGCCATATCTGGGATGTCGCAGCCGACCAAGCGCGGACAGCGCTAACGCTATGGCGTGGGGAACCGCTGTCCGACGTCGAGCCGCGGACCCTGGCCGACGGAGCGGCGCCCCGGCTGACGGAGCTGCGGCTGCAAGCGCTGGAGGTGCGCATCGACGCCGACCTGCATCTGGGGCGCCAGGCCGAGGTCGTCCTTGAGTTGCAGCAGTTGGCCGGGGCCCATCCGCTGCGGGAGAATCTGCACCGCCTGTTGATGTCTGCCCTCGTCCGCTGCGGCAGGCAGGCTGAGGCGCTCGCCGCCTACCAGCGTGCCCGCCGCGTGCTGGTGGACGAACTCGGCATCGAGCCCGGCTTCGAACTTCGTGAGCTGCACGCACAGATCCTGGCCGGAGATCCCGGCCCGACAGGCGCGGCCGCCGGCCATGCACCCACAGCGGCGATCGCTGTGGCGCCACGACAGCTGCCCGCAGCGGCCCGATACTTCACCGGCCGCCAAGCCGAACTGGACACCCTGACAGCACTGACACAGGCTCCCGATCAGGCTGCCGGGTCCGGCGGCACGGTGGTGATCTCGGCGATCGACGGAATGGCCGGGATCGGCAAGACCGCGCTCGCGGTGCACTGGGCACACGGACATGCCGACTGGTTCCCGGACGGCCAGTTGTACGTGAACCTGCGCGGTTTTGACCCGTCTGGCACTCCCGTCGACACGGCCACCGCAGCACGCGGATTCCTCGACGCGCTCGTCGTGCCGCCCGCCCGTATCCCTGTCGAACTGGACGCGCAACTCGCGCTGTACCGCAGTCGCCTGGCCGACACCCGCACCCTGATCGTCGTGGACAACGCCCGTGACGAGAACCAGGTCCGGGCGTTGTTGCCCGGGTCGGCCGGCTGCATGGTCCTGGTCACCAGCCGCAACCGATTGCCTGGCCTGGTCGGGGTCGATCGCGGCAAGACTGGCGGTGGCGGTGAGACCGATGTTCGGGCCGGGATGCAGGCCCAGCAGGCGGAACACGCGGGCGGCGCGGGTGCTGAGCGTGGGGTAGGACCACGAGAACACCGCGCGCGCCACCAGTCCGGCGACCCCGCTCGGCGACCTGGCGCTGGAGCTCCGCGACACACGCCGCAGACTGGACCTGCTGTCTGTTGGCGAAAGCGCCGCAGACATGCGCGCGGTGTTCTCGTGGTCCTACCCCACGCTCAGCACCCGCGCCGCCCGCGTGTTCCGCCTGCTGGGCCTGCATCCCGGCCCGAACATCGGTCTCACCGCCACCGCCAGTCTTGCCGCGATCGACCCCGACCAGGCCCCTACGCCGCCGAACAGGCCCGCGCCTACGACACCGACGACGACCAGCACGACGCGCTACACCGGATGTTGGACTACCACCTGCACACCACCCGCACCGCCTACGCGCTGATGCACCCCAATCTGCTTCCGCTCGACCTCGACGACCCGCGCTCCGGTGTGACGCTCGAACCACTGGCGGACCGCGACCAGGCGCTGAACTGGTATCGGGCAGAACATCCCGGGCTGCGGGCCACAGTGGCCGCAGCCTTGGACGCGGGCTTCGATTCGCATGCCTGGCGGATCGCCTGGGGTTGGGCGATGTTCCTGGACCGGGGCGGACAGTGGCAGGATCTGGCCGCGATCAGCGAGATCGCGCTGGCCGCGACGGAACGCGCCAAAGACCAGGCAGGACAGGCATTCGCACACCGTGCGTGGGGGAACGCTGCCGGGGCACTGGGTTCCTACCTCGAGGCACACGCCCATCTGCGCCAGGCTAGTGCGCTCTACGCGGCGCTCGGCAACGGCGTCCACCAGGGCATGACCAACCATTCCATGGCGATGTTGTCGGAACGGGAGCGGCGGTTCACCGATGCGCTCGACCAGGAGCATCAGGCCCTCAACCTGTTCCGTGCCGCCGACTTCTCGATGGGGCAGGTCATGGCGCTCAACGGAATCTGCTGGTACAACACCTTACTCGGCTGGCATGACCGGGCACTGACCTACGGTGCGCAGGCTCTCGACCTCGCCCGCCAGATCGGGAGCGTGGATCGCGAGGCCGCGATATTGGACAGTCTCGGCTACGTCCATCACCACCTGGGCCAGCACGCCGAGGCCATCACCTACTACCGACGCGCGCACCATCTGTTCCAACGCGCCGGGGACCTCTACGACCAGGGCGAGACCCTCATCCACCTCGGCGACACCTACCACGCCACCGGCGACAGCACCGCAGCCCGCGAGGCCTGGCAACAGGCCCTGGCCATCCTCGACGACCTCCAACACCCCGACGCCGACCAAGTCCGCACCAAGATCTAGGGCGGTGGGCGCTCGTACTGAGGGCTTGGAAATGAACGACACGCTCAATCGGACATATTGCCCGCTGTCACGGTGTAGTTCCACTCTCCGTAGAAGTTGTGCGGGGTGACGTGCTGCTTGAGTAGGAGCTTCATCTCCTTGTCCGGGATTTTGATGCCGCGCGGGTAGGTACCGGTGTCACGTTCGGCACGCACCCTCAGGCCGGTGCGGGTGGTGGTGCCGGCGATGAGGTTGACCGCGACTTCATGGCTGGTCAATGGTTGCCCTGCCCAGTTCATTGAGATGTGGCTGAACAGCCGGTGCTCGATCTTGTTCCACTTGGACGTCCCTGGTGGCATGTGGCAGACCGTGACCAGCAGGCCGGTGTCGGTGGCGCCGCCAAGACCTGTTCGTCGATCTGCATGGTCAGAGCCATACCAGAACTCTCCCAGGACAATCTGGACATTTAAAGCTAATTTAGCGACAGGCCCTAACTGGCCGTCCTACGGCGTCAGATCGCCCGCCCACGCCCTTCGTGGTCACACGACGATCGACCTTCCGCGGCGACGACCGCCCACCCGACCTACCATCCGACCGGCGATCCGGCGCATGGCCCGCGAGAACCCAGGATGGGGATATCGGCGCATCGCCGGAGAACTCGCCCGGATGGGCCGCCACGTGGGCGCGTCTGCACCCGCACGCACCAGGACGGCATGCCCTGGGCGAGCGGAATCAAACGGGCGGCCGGCCGTTACCGCCAGGCCTCCTGAGTGTCGATCGGTTCGGCGGTGATCACGGTGACGTCGAACTCACGGAGCCGTTCGACCTCTTCGGCCGGCGTCGAGGAGTCGACGATGACGACGTCGAACTCGGTCAGCGGCAGCAAGGCGTGCAGGGCTCGCCTGGTGAACTTGGTGTGGTCGACGTAGAGAATGCGCTGGGCCGCCGACTCGAACATCGCACGCTTGAACGTGACGGTGTCCTGGTGCTGGTGGAAACACACACCGCCGGTGATCGCCGAAGTGGACATCACGAACATGTCGGCCCGGAGATTGCGGATGGCGGCGACCGTCATGTCACCCATGAACGCGTCACACCAGCCGAAGTACTGGCCACCGAGCCCGAATACCGTGATAGCGGGGACATCGGTGAGTTCGTCGATGACCCCGCGGAAGTTCGTGATGACCGTCAGCGGGGTTCGCTGCGGCAACAGCCGGGCCAGGTAGATGCCGGTGGTCGAGTCGTCCATGAAAATGGAGTGTCCCGGTTCCAGCAGATTGAGCGCGGCCTGCGCGAGCGCTTCCTTCTCCGCTTTCTGCTGACCGAGGCGGAAACGTGCGTTCGATTCGAACAAGCTCGAGGCCAGGGCGGTCGCCTGCCCGCGGGTCTTGCGCAGCAAGCCGTGGCTTTCCAGTTCGTCGAGATCACGATGAACCGTCATGACGCTGATGCCGAAGCGGTCCGCGAGCTCCTCGATGCGGATGCTGCCCTCGTCGATCACGACTTCGGCGATCTGGCGTTGCCTGCGCTGCTGCCGGCTCAGTCCGTCGCCGCTCTTCTTGGCGGACGGGCCTGCGTCAGGTTCTGCCACGGTCGGTCTCCCTGGGACATGGTCGCGGTCGGGTGGAGCCCGGCCCGGTGGGCAGGCTGCACCCGACCGGCCCACCGAGATGGTCAGCTCTCGTTGGACAGGTTCCCACTCGTCAGATTCTGCCCGACGAGCTGGGGCAGCCGCTGCAGGAACGCGTCCTTGCCGGTCACCACGTGCTGCAGATAGGTGGCAACGGTCTGTGGGGTAATGGGAGGCATGACGTAGGAATACTGCTTGCGGACCGGCTTCCCGTCGACGACGTCCTTCGCCACGGCGAGCCCCTCGGCCAGCTCGACCCTGCCATGTTGCAGCGAGGAGCCGATGAAGTCGCCGCTCTGCACGGCACGCAGCCCGTCCTCGATGCCGTCGATGCCCACGACCGGGACCTTCTTGCCCGACTCCTTCAGTGCCTGGACCGCGCCGATGCCCATGTCGTCGTTCTCGGAAACGATGCCGTCGATCTGGTCGCCGAAACTGGAAATCCAGTTCTTGATCTTACCAACGGCCTCGTCGCGCTTCCAGTCGGCGGTGTCCTTGGCCAGCACCTTCATGCCAGGATACTTCGCCAGCACGTTCTGGATGCCCTTGGTCCGCGCGAGCTCCGGTGAGGATCCGAGCGGCCCCTGCACGATCACGATGTTGCCCTTGCCACCGACCTTGTCGGCCATCATCTGCATTTCCTGCTCGCCCGCTTTGACGTCGTCCGGGAGCACGCTGGAAGTCAGCCCGGACGCGTCGGACAAGGTGGTGTTGACCGCGAGAACGGGGATGTTCTTGGCTTTGGCCTCGGCGATCTGCGGACCGAGCGAGTCCGCCTGAACGGGGACGATGATGATCGCCTTGACACCGGCGTTGATCACCATCTGGGATGCCTGCGTGTTGACGTCACCGCCGGCGGAGTTCCACAGCAGATCAATGTTGTTGGCCTTGGCGTAGGCATCCATGCCCTCCTTGCCCTGGGTGATGAAGGAGGACATGTCATAGACGGTGACCCCTATCTGGGTCTTGCCGCTCGCGGCCGAGGTGTCCCCCGCTCCACAAGCGACGGTGGCGAACAGTGCCACGGCAACGGCCCCGAACCCTAGCGACCGGACGATCTTACGCTTCATTGCGTTTCCTTTGCCTCTATTTGTATGACGGGTCAGGCGGCGCGCCGTTTGGTCGCCCAGACATCCACCGCGACGGCCGCGACGATGAGCACGCCTTTGATCACCATCTGCCAGTAGGCGGGCACGATGAGGATGTCCAGGCCGTTGTTGAGGGTCTGAATGAGGAAAAGACCGAGAATGGTGCCCCAGATCGAGCCGCGGCCACCCATCAGGCTGGCGCCGCCGATGACCACCGCGGCGATCGCGTCCAGTTCGTATCCGGAGCCGAGGTTCGGCGGGCCCGAGATGACGCGGGAGGCCAACAACACCCCGGACATACCGGCCAGCAGGCCGCTGATCGCGTACACGCTGAACAGCACCCGGCGGGACTTGACGCCGGCCAGTTCGGCCGCGGTGCGGTTGCCGCCGACGGCGTAGATCCGCATCCCGTAGGCGGTGCGCGACATGAGGACGGCGATCACGACGACACCGGCGATCATCACGAGCACCGGTGCCTGGATGCCGAAGACAGTGGTGTTGGCGATCTTGCCGAAGGTGGGCGGCAGGCCGTCGATCGGCGCGCCGTCACCGATCACGTACGCCAGACCGGAACCCGCGGTGAGCATGCCGAGCGTCGCGATGAAGGGCGGCACGTTCATGCGCGCCACCAGAAATCCGTTGACCGCACCGGCGAGCAGGCCGGCGACGAGCGCGACGAGGACCGCCAGCACCAGCTGATCCGGATGGGCTTTGATCGTCGCCGCGGAGGCCATGGCGCTGACGGCGATCACGCTGCCGACGGACAGATCGATCCCGCCGGTGAGGATGACCAGCGTCTGACCGAGGGCGATCAGCGCGAACGGAGCTGCCGCCAGCGCGATGGTCAGCCAGTTGTCGACGGTGCCGAACCGGGCGCTGCGATAGCTGAAGTACGCGATGACCAGCAGCATCACCAGTACCATCGAGTGCCGCAGCAGGAAGTCGCCCACCCGGTCGGAGTTGAGCCGGCGGCGCGGCAGGCTCTGGCTGGCGAGGTCCTCGTCCGGCTGGGTCGGCTGCTTCGTCTGTGACCGGGTCATCGCTGGCGTCCTTGCCGATTGAGAATGCGAGCTTGTGCGGAATTCCGAGGGACGTGGGTGGCCGGACCGTCAGGTCGGTCCTCGATCCCCGCGGCGTAGCCGAAGATGCGCTGCTGTGCGTCGGGGCTGCGGATTTCGGTGCTGTCCAGACCGCCGACGACGGCGCCCGCCCGCATCACCAGGACCCGGTGCGCGAGGCCGAGCACCTCGGTCATGTCGGAGGACGCGAGCAGCACGGCCATGCCGGCGGCCGCGAGCCCGGCGATGATGGTGTAGATCTCGCTGCGGGCGCCGACATCCACCCCACGGGTCGGCTCGTCGAGCAGCAGGACATCGACGCTCGCGGTGAGCCATCGAGCCAGCACGATCTTCTGCTGGTTGCCGCCGGAGAGGGTGGCGACCTGCTGACCGAGGCCCCGGCTGCGCAGGTTCATCGAGGACATCACCGTCGAGACCGCCTTGGTGCGCGATCGCTGCCGGATCCAGCCGGCGGAGGTGAAGGAGCTCAACCGCGGGAGTGAACCGTTGTCGAGCACATCCATCTGCAGCACCAGGCCCGCGCCTTTGCGGTCCTCGGGAACGAGGGCCATGCCGGCGCCGATCGCCGCCGTCAGCGAGTTGCGGCGGACCGGCTTCTCGGCAACCGTGATCTGGCCCGAGAGGGTGCGGCGGGCACCGTAGACGGCTTCGAGCAGTTCGGTGCGCCCGGCGCCGACCAGGCCGGCGAGACCGACGATCTCCCCTCGCCTGACCTGGAAGCTCACCGGTTCCCGGTACCCGGCCACGTGCAACCCGGATACCTCCAGCGCTACGTCTTCGCCTGGTTCCGACGGTCCGGGGAAGAGATCCGCCAGTTCCCGGCCGACCATGGCGTGCACGATCCGATCGTGGGTGGTCTCGGCCAGGGGCTCGTCCAGCACCAGGGATCCGTCGCGCAGCACCACGACCCGGTCCGCGATCGCCTGGATCTCCTGCAGCTTGTGAGTCGTGTAGATCATCGCCACGCCACGGTCACGCAGCTTGTTCACGATCACGTACAGCCGCTCGACCTCGTGCTCGGAGATCGCCGAGGTCGGCTCGTCCAGGAGCACGACCCGGGCACCCTCTGTCGTGTTCTTGACGATCTCCACGATCTGGCACAGCGCCACGGTGAGTGTGCGCATCGGCGCGTGCGGGTCGATGTCGACCTCGAAGACCTCCAGCAACTCGCGCGCTTCCGTGGCCATCCGCCGCCGGTCCAGCAGCCCCGAACGGCGGCGCAGCTCCCGTCCGACGAACAGGTTCTCGTACACGGTCATGTCGAGGATCGACGCGAGTTCCTGCGGGACGATGCCCACACCCAGCCGGCGGGCTTCCCGCGGCTCCGCGTGCCGCAGCTGCCGGCCGTTCACCAGCACCTCGCCGGCGTCCTGCCGCACCTGACCGGACGCGATCTTCATCAAGGTCGACTTGCCGGCACCGTTCTCCCCGGCCAAGGCGGTGATCATGCCTGGCTGCAGGGAAAGCGACACCCCGCGCAGGACCGGAATCCCGCCGAAAGCCTTCGCCACTCCTCTCAGTTCGAGCGCAGCGGCGTCGGTCGTCTCGACTGCGCTGTCGGCCGCGGTGCTCGTCACGATGCCTCCGTTGGTACCTGCACTACACAGAACTTCACATCTTGGATGAGGTATACAGCAGAATAAAGGTGAGATCTCACATGTCAACCCCTTGAGGATGTTAGATCTCACGCGTACCGTGATGCCTGTTAGATATCTCAGAGACTGCGAGACCTTCTACCTCACCTGTCACGCCCACCGGGAGTCTCATGTCCCCCAAGCCCATCGCGATCGGCAACGACGAAGCTGCTGCCGGGCTCCGTGCCGTTCTCGCCGAACACCTGGAATCACTCGGCTTCTCTGTCGACCTGTTCGGCCCGGCGCACAGCGAGAGCGAGGTCGACTACCCCGATGTCGCGGTCGAGGTGGCGAACAAGGTGGCGGACGGCAACTACGACCGTGCGCTGCTCCTGTGCGGCACCGGGATCGGCATGGCCATCGCCGCCAACAAGATTCCCGGTGTGCGTGCCGCCCAGGCCGCCGACACCTACAGCGCCCAGCGCGCACGCAAGTCGAACGACGCGCAGATACTCGCCATCGGCGCGCGGACCGTCGGCCCCGAACTCGCCAAGGCAATCGTCGACGCGTGGCTGGCCGCCGAGTACGAAGGCCGCTCCGACGCCAAGGTCGCCAAGCTCAAGGAGCTCGACGAACCGGCCGGGACCGTCCGATGACGACGCGGAAGGTGACCATTCTCGGCGCCGGCGCCATGGGCTCCGCCCTCGCCACCCCCCTGGTCGACGCCGGCTGGGCGGTCAACCTCTGGGGAACCTGGCTGGACGACCACCTGCTCGAAACGTGCCGGCGCGGTGAACCGCACCCGCGCACGGGCGTACCCCTTGCCGAGTCGACCAGTTTGTTCGACGCAGCGGACTTGGAGGGCGCCCTCGATGGCGCCGAACTGGCCGTCCTGGCGGTCGCCTCGGTGGGCGTCGAGGAGGTCACCCGGCGCGCGGTGCGCGGCCTCGCCAAGGTCAGGGCGGTGTTGCTGACCAGCAAGGGCTTCGCACCCGACGCCGCGGGCCGGATCCGGCTGCTGCCCGACGCCATCCGGGAAATCGCCGCCGAGCAGGGCGTCGCCCTGCCCGCGGTGATCGCCGTCGGCGGCCCGTGCAAGGCCAACGAGGTCGCCGCACGCAGGCCCACCGCTGCTGTCTTCGCCGCACAGGACAAGGCCCTGGCCGAGGAGATCGCCAAGAACGTGGCCACTCACGCCTACCGGGCCGAATCGCTGAGCGACGAGTCCGGAGTCGAGATCTGCGCCCCGATGAAGAACGTCTACGCCATCGCCCTGGGGGTGTGCGACGGGCTGTCCGAACGCGGCGGCGAGCCCTTCCACGATCTGAAGGCCGCGACCTTCACCGCTGCGGTGCGTGAGCTCGTGTTGTTCACGGAACTGGTGGGCGGCGACATCCACACCGCGATCGGACTGGCCGGTTCCGGCGATCTCGAGGTGACCGGCAACTCCGGACGAAATAAGGTCTACGGCGTCCGGATCGGAGCCGGCGAGTCCGCCACGGCGGCACTCGCCGCGATGCAGGCCGAAGAAAAGACCGTCGAGGGAGTGCAGGCCGCCCCGCTCGCGGCCAGGCTGGTCGACCAACGAGCCCCGCAACTGTGGCCCGCACTCCCCCTGTTCCAGGCCATTCAGGACATCCTGGCCGGACATGAGGACTCGGAGGCCCGCATCACCGACGCCGTACTGCCGCGCGTCTAGCGGCGATCGTCCGATCACGGAGGTGCGGCGTTGCGCGTCATCATAGGAATCGACTGCTCGACGACCGGCAGCAAAGCGGTCGCCTTCGCCGCGGACGGGACCGGCGTCGCCGAGGCACGGCGTCGCTACGACCGGTCCAGCCCCGCACCCGGCTGGCAGGAACAGGACCCGGACGACTGGTGGACCGCCACCCGGGACGCCCTGGCCGACCTCGCCGCCCAGCTCGCCGCCCGCGGGGCGCGGCCGGTGGCCATGGGCATCACGCACCAGCGAGAGTCGTTCGCCTGCCTGGACAACAGCGGAGCCCCGCTGCGACCCGCGATCCTCTGGCTCGACACCAGGGCAGGCGAGCAGATCGCACGCCTGGGAACCCCCGTCGTGCACGAGATCTCCGGCAAGCCCCCGTCGACCACACCCAGTCTGTACAAGCTCGCATGGCTGGCCGAGCACGAGCCGGAGACGCTTCGGCGCGCGGCGACGGTCATCGACGTGCACGGGTACCTCGTCATGCGGCTCACAGGTGCGCGTGCCACCAGCTGGGCCTGCGCGGACCCGTTGACACTGGTCGACATGACCACCTTCGAGTGGTCCCCCCAGCTTCTGGCCATGGCAGGGCTCAGTCCGGAGCAGCTGCCCCGGCTCGTCGCGCCGGGAACGCAGATCGGCGAACTGTCGGCCACGGCCGCCGCCGACACCGGCCTGCCGGTGGGACTGCCCATCGTGGCCGGCGCCGGCGACGGTCAGTGCGCCGGGCTGGGCGCCAACGTCGTATCCGCCGACCATGCCTATCTCAACCTGGGCACCGGGCTGACCCTGGGCACGCACAGCGAAAGCTATACGTGGTCACGCGCGTTCCGCACCCTGTCCAGCCCGATCCCCGGGGCCTACACGGTCGAAGCGCTGCTGTCCTCCGGGGCGCTGTCCATCGCCTGGTTCCGCGACGCACTGTCCGGATTGGACCCTAGACAGGGACCCCGCGAACCACGGATGGAAGCGATGGCCGCGCGGGTTCCCGCGGGCGCCGGCGGCGTGTTGTACCTGCCCTACCTCACCAGTGCCGAGTCACCGCACTGGGATTCCAGTGCCAGGGCCTGTTTCCTCGGGCTGTCCGATCACCACGGTCGCGGCGAGATGTACCGTGCCGTACTGGAAGGACTCGCCTACGAGGAGAAGCTCACCATCGAGCTCATGGAACAGGCGACGGGCCGCCGCATCGACCGGATCGTGGCCATGGGTGGCAGCTCTCGGTCGGCAATGTTCACCCAACTGCTCGCCGACGTGCTGGAGCGGCCGATCGACATCAGTGCCGAGCCCGAGACCAGCGCGCTGGGAGCGGCGATCCTCGTCGCCGCCGCAGTCGAGTTCGACGGCGAGACCGACATTCGCAGAGTAGCCAAGCAGATGAGCCGGACAGCTGCCACCCGCCAACCACGAGAGGCCAATCAGGATCGCTATCGCGAGACCTATTCGGTCTATCGCGACGTGTATCCGGCTTTGCGTCCGCTCTTCCCCCGGCTGGCAGCGCTCCGCGGCGACTCCCCTTTCGTGACCGCACAAGAGAACACGGACGCTACGGACGCTCTGGAATGAGGTCTCCTCCCGGCTGGGACCTGCCGAGCACACCGACGCGTGGCTTCGTGCCGCCGAACGGTGCGGCTGGGTCGGAGACGACGCCTCGGTTGAGCCCGACCATGCCGGAGTCGAGCGCTTCGGCGACCCGCAGCCCGGTGGCGAGTGCATCGGCTCGGCGTCGTCGAACTCACGGATGTGCGCCCCGACGCCCACGGTCGGGTCGGTGGGGTCAGGCGCGGATAGCCGAATCGAGCCAGACGGGTATGCCGCGATCCTTGAGCATCCGCGCCAGCGGCCGCGCAACGGTCTCCTTGTCCTCGCTCGCGTGGCACATGAACGTCATTCGATTCCGATATGACTGAGCGCTCACTTCGCGCATTTCATCTCCCCGTCAACCTGGCCCGCGTGGTGAGGCAACGGGCAGAACGTTCGTTGTTCCGATTGGTCGAACGGGGCACGTCACTGTGGCCCGCCGACGCAATGACACTACGCGTGACGCAGCGTGTTCGCAGCGGAAACCACGAGCTGATTAAGAGATCCAGCCAGGCAGAGGCGAGAAGGTCACGGAGAACGACGAGAGTATGCCAAAAATGGATACCGGAGTCACCCAAGGGGGCGATTATCCGACCGAATGGTGGTCTAGCCTAAAGGGCCTGGCGTGTCCTATTCGGTGGTTTCGGGCAGATACCCGTTCACCTGCTGGGGTCGGTTGTCGGTGTGGGCAACTGACCCAGGAAGATCGATACGACTTCGGACCGTAGGCATGGGTCCACTGCTCGGGGCATTTCCGCTCATGACAGGTGAGACTCGGATGTCTTCTGACTCACCCGGACGTCACGGCGAGTGACACAGGTACGCATGGGTATGACGCCAGTTCACCAAAGGATCTTGACCCCAAAATGTCTGACTCCACGCGGTAGATTCACCCGGAGGCGATTCGGAGAACTGCATGCACAGTAATCGCATTTTGTCGGTACTGGCCACGACGGCCGTGATCCTGACCACGATCGCGGTTCCGGCACATGCCCAGGACACCGCCGTGGCATTCACGACAGAACTCGGCGTCCTGTCGGTCGCGACGAGCGGATCAGCGAGGCTGAACGGCGGCTCGAACACACCGGGCGGCACGATCAGCGGCACGCTGGGAACCGTGACCGTGACCGACACGCGCGGCACCGCCCAAGGATGGACCGCCGGCATGTACTCGACCACCGGGTTCGTCGCCGCGGGCAATCCTCCCATCACCAACGCCAACATCACCTACGCGCCGGGGCACGCTACGGCGGTCATCGCACCGGGCGTACCCACCATCAGGGCGGGAGCCGCCGGATCTCCGGGATCCAGCAGCAGCACCGCACGCACGGTCTACAGCTATGCCAATACGACGGCAGGAAGCAACAGCGTGTCCTGGAATCCGACGCTGCGCGTCAACATACCCATCGGGGCGCACCCCGGTAGCCAGTACTCCGGCACGATCAGCTACGGGGTCGCGTGATGGCCGAGGAGACAACGTCCGTGCGTCGTCGGAGCTGGCCACGGACAGAAAAGCCGGCGGTCCGTGGACCGACAGTGATCTGTATCGCCGCGGTTGCGGTGGCCGTCGCGGCTGCCGCGACCGCCGCGCACGCGGACACCATCGTGACGTTCCCGGTGACGTCACCGACCGATACCACGTTCATCGTGCCGAGTGGCCCTCTCTTGATCACGGCGCCCGTGTCGGCGGCACTCGGTGCCGCCGCGCCGTCCGGGTCGGTCGCCGCCACGCTCGGCACCGTGACCGTGACCGACGCGCGGGCCCTGCTGGCTTCATCGTGGGACGCGACGGTGTCGTCCACCGACTTCATGACCGGTGA
>WNGR01000881.1_pt1 | contig 33789 bp, 32 predicted proteins | sample 5407581 | NCBI WGS metagenome assembly WNGR01 (sample SAMN13153383, study PRJNA577476) | soil metagenome | isolation source: 80 cm soil or saprolite under Garry oak tree replicate 2 | place: USA:California | collected 2016-06-15
GCCCGGCAGCGCCTGCACGCGGAGAAGATGGCGGCTCTCGCTGCGGTCCGCGGGTACGCGCGCTCGCTGTCGCTGACCCCGACCGAGGCCGAGCGCCATGGTCTGGCGCTGAAGAAGGACGGCCAACGGCGGAGCGCCTTCGAGCTCTTGTCGCATCCGAATGTCGGCATCGCCGACCTTGCGCGGATATGGCCGCGGCTTGGTGATTTTCCGCCGAAGATTGCCGAACAGCTCGAGACCGATGCGAAATACGACGTCTATCTCGAACGCCAAGCCGCCGACATCGCGTCCTATCGGCGTGACGAAAGCCTCGAACTGCCCGCGGAAATCGACTATGCGCGGATCAAGGGCCTGTCCAATGAGGCGCGGCAGAAACTCATCGCGATCCGCCCGCGGACCATCGGCCAGGCCGGCCGCATCGATGGGATGACACCGGCAGCGTTGACCCTCCTTGTTGCCCATGTCCGGCGCGGCGGGCGCGGCGCCAAATCCGCGAGCCTCGCGCGCTGAGCCCAGTAGGATGGGTTGAGCGCAGCGAAACCCATCGCGTGTGGGGCGCCACCTGCGGATTGAGTGGCCGGTGGCGGAACGGTCCGGTTCGGGGAGGGGGTGATGGGTTTCGCTTGCGCTCAACCCATCCTACGGGGCTCAGTCCAGCATGGTTCGACCGTCACGCGATCACGCGCCCGACCTCGCCGCCGATCGCGCGCGGGCGCTGGCGCTCACGCCTGTTTCACGTGAAACAACGGACAGGCTCGACCGCTTCGTCGAACTGCTGCTGCGATGGCAGCAAACCATCCATCTGATCGCGCCCTCGTCAGTACCCAAGTTGTGGACACGGCACATCGCCGATTCGCTCCAGCTTCTCGGCCTCGCCCCGGATGCCAAGGTTTGGGTTGATCTCGGCTCGGGCGGTGGATTCCCTGGGCTCGTGGTCGCCTGCGCGCTCGCCGATCGGCCCAGCGCCCGCGTCCATCTCGTCGAGAGCAACGAGAAAAAGGCCGCCTTTCTGCGCGAAGCGGTGCGTGTCTCTGGCGCCCCCGCGCTTGTCCATGCCAGGCGCCTCGAGACGATCTTGGGCGGCTTGGTGGGTAGCACCGACATCGTGACTGCTCGGGCGGTCGCGCCGTTGCCGCGGCTCCTCGATCAATGTTTTGAGCTGTTGAAAGGGGGGGCCCAAGGGCTGTTCCCGAAGGGGCAAGATGTTGAGGCTGAATTGACCGAGGCGTCTAAATATTGGAACATGCGGGCGACGCTCGCCCCCAGCCGGACAGACCCCAAGGCTCGCATCGTGATGATTTCTGCTTTGGAACGGCGCCCGGCAGCGCAAGATGAGGCAACCGATTCGATCGGACCGCGGACGGGATGAGGTGCGATGAGCGAGACTTTCGATTCGCCGCCGGCTGCCGTCCCGCAGGTCATCCCGCTCGCCAGCCGGCTGGATAAACCCAAGCCTGCGCGAGTCATTGCGATCGCCAACCAGAAAGGCGGGGTCGGCAAGACCACGACCGCGATCAATCTGGGCACGGCGCTCGCCGCGATCGGCGAGCAGGTCCTGATCGTCGATCTCGACCCGCAGGGCAATGCGTCGACCGGGCTCGGCATCGACCGCCGCAGCCGCCGTTACTCGACCTACGATGTGCTCACCGGCCAGGCGACGCTGCGCGAAGCGGTGCAGCCGACCGCAGTCCCGCGCCTGTCGATCGCGCCCTCGACGCTCGATCTCTCCGGGCTCGAGCTCGAGATCGGCCAGGCGCGTGACCGCGCCTTCCGGCTACGCAGCGCGCTCACTCCGCTCAATACCGGCCGGCCGGGCGCCGACTTCGGCTATGCGCTGGTCGATTGCCCGCCGTCGCTGAACCTGCTCACCGTCAACGCCATGGCGGCGGCGAACGCGATCCTGGTGCCGCTGCAATGCGAGTTCTTTGCGCTCGAAGGGCTGTCGCAGCTCCTCAAGACCGTGGAGCAGGTCAAGCAGACGCTCAATCCGGAGCTCGCGATCCACGGCATCGTGCTCACCATGCACGACGCCCGCAACAACCTCTCCAACCAGGTCGTCGCCGACGTGCGCAAGGAAATGGGATCCAAGGTCTACAGCACCGTCATTCCGCGCAATGTGCGGGTGTCGGAAGCGCCGTCCTATGGCAAGCCGGTGTTGGTCTATGACCTCAAATGTGTCGGCAGCGAAGCCTATCTGCGGCTCGCGACCGAGATCATCCAGCGCGAGAAGGAGCTGCGCGCCGGGTGATGGGCTGCGCGCCATGCCGAGATGTTCAGGAGACGCCACGGTGGCAGATGAAGCAAGGCGATCGCGACTAGGGCGCGGTCTCGCCGCGCTCATCGGCGACATGGGCGATGACACCAAGACCGTCGAGCGCGGGCGCAATCAGCGCCGCGTGCCGGTCGAGTTCCTCAAGCCCAATCCGCGCAATCCGCGGCGGAATTTTCCCGATGCGGAGCTTGACGAGCTCGCTGCCTCGGTGCGCGAGCGCGGCATCATCCAGCCGATCATCGTGCGTCCGGTGCGCGGCGCAAACGATGCCTACGAGATCATTGCCGGCGAGCGGCGCTGGCGCGCGGCGCAACGCGCGGGCCTGCACGACGTTCCGATCATCGCGGTCGAAGCGAGCGACAGCGAGGCGCTCGAGCTTACGATCATCGAAAACGTGCAGCGCACGGATCTCAATCCGCTCGAGGAGGCGATGGGCTATCAGCAGCTCGTACGCGAGTTCTCCCACAGCCAGGAAGAGATCGCAAAAATCGTCGGCAAGAGCCGCAGCCACGTCGCCAACACGCTGCGGCTGCTGAAGCTCTCGGACGTCGTCAAGGCGCATATCCGTTCCGGCAAGCTGACCGCCGGTCATGCCCGGATGCTCGTCGGGCAGCCGAATGCGGACGAGCTTGCGGCCGAGATCATCGAGCGCGAGCTCAATGTCCGACAGGTCGAGGCTTTGGCGCGCGAGCGAGGCGATGAGCAGGCCAAGGGGCCGCGGCCGAAGCGGCGGGCAGCCAAGAATGCCAAGGATTCGGACACGCTGGCATTGGAGAAGCGCATGTCCGACGCGCTTGGGCTTGCGGTTACCGTCGATCACGTCGGCGAGGGCGGCGTCCTGCACATCCACTACCGAGATCTCGAGCAGCTTGACGCTGTGCTTCGGCGGTTGGAAAGTCCGGGGCTGAAGTCGCACGGATGATATCGTTTCGGCGGCAAGGCGAATTCCCGGACCGGTAAGCGGCCCGGAGGAATGCGGTCGACGGCCTGCGGTCGATGACCTTTAGTCGAGCGTTGAAATGAAAAACGGACGGGCTGAGACTACAAGACTCTCAGATCGAACCGCGACCGCAGATGACGAGGCTGTCCAGCAGGGACTGAGGGCCGTCGATCATCAGCGCGCCGACGAAGGGGAGCGCATTGCCCGCGATGTGCTCGCGCGACATCCGCATCACCCCGGCGCATTGCATCTTCTCGGCGTCGCCCTGGTGGCGCAGAAGCGTCCGCGCGAGGCCATCGCGCCGCTCGATGAAGCCGCGCGCAGCATCAGCGACCCGGTGTTCGAGGCTCATCTGGCAGTCGCGCTCCGCGATGCGGGACGTTCCGCCGAGGCTTTGACCTGGCTGCAACGCGCGTCCGCGCGGCAGCCGCCATCCGTCGTCGCGCTGCTCGAGCTCGGCATTCTCTTGTGCGCGCTGCGGCGCTTCACGGAAGCGGAAGCCGTACTCAGGCGCGGGTTGGAGGTGGCGCCGACGGTGCCGGAACTCTCCATGGAGCTCGGCGGCGTCTACCTCAATCGCGCCGATCCGGCCAATGCGAAGATCGCCTTTGCGCGCGCTCTGGCGCAGGCCCCGGGCCACCCGCGCGCGCTGCAGGGCTTCGGCACTGCTCTCCTCTATGAAAGAGACTTCGAGCGGGCGGCGGTACGCTTCCGGCAGGTCCTGGCGCGCGAGCCTGGTCATGTGCGCGCGCGCCTCGATCTCGCCCATTGCCTGCTTGAGCTCGGCAACTGGGACGAGGCCGTTGCCTGCCTGCGTGCGACGGTCGCGGCCGCGCCGCGCCTTTATGGCCGGGCGCTGAGAACTCTCGCATCCTCCGGGCGCGGCCGCTTCTGGCTTCGGCGCAGCGCCGCAGCCGCATTTCTCGATTCCAATGCCACCGCGGCTCCAACCGCCAGCGCGACAGCTCCATGACGGAGGACCTGGGTCGCCTGGCAGTGACGTTCCGCTGTCCGCCGGAGTTGGAGCCCATGCTGCCGCGGCCGCTGCCGGCAATGCTGGGGCTTCCGGACTGGTTCAAGAAAATGCCCGCGAAGGCTTTCAGCGCCGTGTTGCAAGCGGAACAGTTCACCGTCAAGCGCTGTCCGCCCTTCATCGACGCCATGACCCATGGCTTCCTGATCCCGCTCCCGATGGATGTTCGGGTCGAGGACGGCACGTTCAGCTGGGAGTGCGATTTTCCGCCCGGCAAGATCACCAGCTACACGCATTCGCCGATCGACTTTCACGACAACAATCAGGTGGTCGGGACGCCGTTCTTCGACGAGGATCGCTTCGTCATCAAATTCAACAATTTCTGGACCATCGAGCTGCCGCCCGGCTATTCTCTGTTCATCACCCATCCGGTCAACCGGCACGATCTTCCGTTCACCACCTTGACCGGACTGGTCGACGCCGATCTGTACCTGGACAATTTCATCAACTTTCCCGCGCTCTGGCGCGATCTCGAATTCAACGGGGTGCTGGCGAAGGGCACTCCGGTCGCCCAGTGCCTCCCGCTCAAGCGCGATCTCTGGAGTGCCCGCTTCGAAACGATCAGCGGCGAGGCGATCGGCCGGCTGCAAGAGACCGCCGCGACGGTGGCCAACGAGCGCGGCGTCTACCGGCGCCAGTTCCGCGCGCCGAAGCGCTGAGGGGTGCCAGGAGCTCCTCGCGCGGGGCGCAATCCTATTCTTTTCGCCGCGCATTCACCGCGATCGACAATAGCGCGCGTTGCGCGATGGTTTCGGCCATGTCGGACTGGCGGCGGGAGTCGAGCGAGGCCTCCGCGAGCTGAGCCATCGCGCGTTCGAGGCGCGCCGCGGTCCAGTTCTTGATCGCGGCTTCGACCAGGGCTTTGCGGCTGAAATGCACGGGCGGGATCATGGCATCGACCGTATCCGCGATCGACCGGCCGTTTTCAACCGCGAGCCTCGTCTTGTGCAGCGTGGCGACATTGCGTTGGGCGGCGAAGAAGATGCTGCCGGGCGCGGTGCCGGCGGTGCGCGCCTTGGCGAACTGGAATTCGACGTCGGCGGTGCGGCCGGCAAAGGCGGCGTCGATGAGCGCTTCGAGCACGAGCATCGAGGCATCGGCGACCACCGCCATCACGTCGTCGAGCTCGACGCGCTTCTTGCCGCGCGCGTAGAGTGCGAGCTTGCGAATTTCACTCCGCGACGCCAGGCGGTCGCCGCCGAGGAGCGGCAGCAGGGCGGCGCGCGCATCGGGCGCGATGGCGAGGCCAGCCTCGCGCATCTCGTCGTCGATGAGGCGCGCCAGCGCTTTTTCAGCGTCGACGTAGCAGGGGAGCGCCGCGGCGTTCTTGGCGCCCTCGCACAGGACCCGCAGCGGCGCGTTGCGACGGAGGTCGCCGGCCTCGATCACGACCCGGCAGTCCGGCGAAGGAGCGGCCAGCAACGCTTCGACCGCGGGCGTGAAGCTGCGCGCGCCGGCCTTGACCCAAACCGCGCGGCGGCCGCCGAACAGCGGAATGGTATTGGCCTCCTCGACGAGCCGCATCGGCTCGGCCGCAAGGTCGTCGCCATCGAGCCGGGCGAGCGAAAACGGATCGGCAGGATCGTCGACCGAGGCGCGAATGAGCGCTTCCGCGCGCTCGCGCACGAGCCCGGCGTCCGGCCCGAACACGAGCACGATCGGCTGCGCCGGATCGGGGCGGGCGACGAAGGCATCGACCTGGGCGGCCTTGAGGGCGACCATCGGGATGATCACGCCACCACGTTGACGATGCGCTGCGGGACGACGATCACCTTCTTGGGTTGCCTGCCGTCGAGCGCGCGCTTGACCGCGTCGAGCGCGAGCACCGCGGATTCGATTTCCGCGTTCTCGGCGTCGCGCGCGACGGTGACATCGGCGCGCTTCTTGCCGTTGATCTGGACCGGCAGCGTGATGGTGTTTTCGACCAGCAGCTCCGGCTCGAGCTCGGGCCAGGGTTCGATCGCCACCAGAGTCTCGTGGCCGAGCGCGGCCCAGCATTCCTCGGCGAGATGCGGCATCATCGGATGGAAGAGCCGCACCAGGATGTCGGCGGCCTCGCGCACGGCCCAGAGGTAATCGGCCGAAGGTTTGGTTTCGAGGCCGCCCAGCGAAGCGCCGAAGGCATTGGCGAATTCGTAGATGTGGGCGACGCAAACATTGAACCGCAGGCGCTCGATGTCCTGCGACACGCTCGCGAGCGCGCGATGGGCCGCCTTGCGCAAAGCGAGCGCGGGCGCGCCGAACGCAGACGGCCGCGGCAGGTCTGCCGAGCCGGCGCCTTTGGCAGCGTCGCCGACGAGGCGCCACAGTCGCTGCACGAAACGCCAGGCGCCCTGCACGCCCTCCTCGGTCCAGATCACGTCACGGTCGGGCGGCGAATCCGACAGCATGAACCAGCGCGCCGTGTCGGCGCCATAGCTGCCCATGATATCGTCGGGGTCGACCGTGTTGCGTTTCGATTTCCACATTTTCTCGATCGCGCCGATCTCGACCGGTTCGCCGGTCGTGGCAAGCGTGGCGCGGCGCTCGTCGCCTGCGGTTTCGATCTTCACATCGGCAGGCAGGATCCACTCATCGTTGGCACGATAAGTCTCGTGCACCACCATGCCCTGGGTGAACAGGCCCGCGAAGGGCTCGTCGAGACCGAGATGGCCGGTCGCTTTCATCGCCCGGGTGAAGAAGCGGCTGTAGAGCAGGTGCAGGATCGCGTGCTCGATGCCGCCGATATATTGGTCGACCGGCAGCCAAGCGTCGGCCACCTTGCGGTTGGTCGGCGCGGTCTCGATCCACGGGTCGGTGAAGCGGGCAAAATACCAGGACGAGTCGACGAAAGTGTCCATGGTGTCGGTCTCGCGCCGCGCCGGCCTTCCACATGTCGGGCAGGTCACGTGCTTCCAAGTCGGATGCCGATCGAGGGGATTGCCGGGCCGGTCGAACTCGACGTCGTCGGGAAGTTTGACCGGCAAGTCCTGGTCCGGCACCGGCACCACGCCGCAGGCCTCGCAATGGATGACCGGGATCGGGCAGCCCCAGTAGCGCTGGCGCGAAATGCCCCAGTCGCGCAGGCGGAAATTGACCTGGCGCTGGGCCACCGGACGATTGCCGCGCAGTTCGCGTTCGAGCCGGCGCGCAACCTCCTCCTTCGCTTCGGCAATGGTCATGCCATCGAGGAAACGCGAATTGATCATCCGCCCGTCGCCGTCATAGGCGGTGTCGGTGATGACGAAGGTTTTCGGGTCGGCGCCGGGCGGGCATACGACCGGCGTGTTGCCGAGGCCGTATTTGTTGACGAAGTCGAGGTCGCGCTGGTCGTGCGCCGGGCAGCCGAAGATCGCGCCGGTGCCGTAGTCCATCACGATGAAATTGGCGACGTAGACCGGCAGCTTCCATTCCGGGTCGAACGGATGGATCGCTTTCATGCCGGTGTCGAAGCCCTTCTTCTCGGCAGTCTCGATCAATTCCTGCGCGGTGCCGGTGCGCTTGCACTCGGCGATGAAGGCGGCGAGCTTCGGATTCCTCGCCGCCGCCGCACTCGCCAGCGGATGATCGGGCGACAACGCCATGAACTTGGCGCCGAACAGCGTATCCTGGCGGGTGGTGAAAATCTCCAGCTCCTCCTCGCCGTTCGGCGTGGTCGCCGGATCGAGCGCGAAGCGGATCAGCAAGCCCTCCGAGCGGCCGATCCAGTTGCGTTGCATGATGCGCACCTTCTCCGGCCAGCGGTCGAGGCGGTCGAGCGCATCGAGGAGGTCCTGCGAGAAGGCGGTGATCTTGAAGAACCACTGGGTCAGTTCGCGCTGCTCGACCGGCGCGCCGGAGCGCCAGCCGCGGCCGTCGATCACTTGCTCGTTGGCGAGCACTGTCTCATCGACCGGGTCCCAGTTGACCTTCGACTGCTTGCGCTCGACCAGGCCCGCGCGCAGGAAGTCGAGGAACATTTTTTGCTGGTGCTTGTAATAGTCGGGGTCGCAGGTCGCGAACTCGCGCGTCCAGTCGAGGGAGAGCCCCATCGATTTGAGCTGCGCCTTCATGGCGGCGATGTTCTGGTAGGTCCAGGCGCGCGGATGCACCTTGCGCTCGATGGCGGCGTTCTCGGCCGGCATGCCGAAGGCGTCCCAGCCCATCGGGTGGAGCACGCAAAAGCCCCTCGCCCGCTTGTAGCGCGCGACCACGTCGCCCATGGCGTAGTTGCGCACATGGCCCATGTGGATGCGCCCCGACGGATAGGGGAACATCTCCAGCACGTAGTATTTTGCCCGGAGGTCGTCGTTGCGGGTGGCGAAGATGCCCTGGTCGTCCCAGACCTTCTGCCACCGCGGTTCGGCCTCGCGGGCATTGTAGCGGTCGGGGGTCATCGCACTGCGCGTCTGTCAGGCTCACGAAAATGTGCGCCGACTAGGACACAAAAGGCGCCAGCCGGTCAACGGCCGCTCCTGCGCAGACGCTTTTATGCGAGCGCGAAAGCCGCCCGGTCAGCCCGCTGCCGCCAGCGCCACCGCTGCCCGCTGCACGACCACGGTATTGCGCCCGCGACGCTTGGCGGCATAGAGGCCGAGGTCGGCCGCCTCGACCAGGCGCTTGGCATCGACCCCAACACGCGGGATGAGCGACGCGACGCCGATGCTGACCGTGACCTGGCCGCTCGGGGACGAGGCATGGGCGATGCACAGGTCCTCCACTGTGCACCGCAGCCGCTCGGCAATGGCGCAGGCCTGGTCGATGCCGAGGCTCGGGAGGAGGAGGGCGAATTCCTCGCCGCCATAGCGCGCCGGCAGATCGTCGTCCCCCGCCGCGGCATCCATCATGAGCTTGCCCATCCGGCGCAGGCACACGTCCCCCTCGACATGGCCATAGCTGTCGTTGAAGAGCTTGAAATGGTCGACATCGACCATGAGCAGTGCGATCGGCCGTCCGAGCTTGCCCGCGCGCTGCCACTCCGCGGTGAGGCGGCCGTCGAAACCGCGGCGATTGGCAAGGCCGGAGAGACTGTCGAGCGAGGCGAGTTCTTCCAGGTGCCGGTTGGTCGCGCGCAAGTCACGCTCGCGCTCGGCGAGTTTGCGCGCGGTGTCGTTGAGGGCGGTGGCGAGCGGCGCGAACTCCGCCGCCCAGGGCATGCCCGCTTGCCGCCCGTCGTGCTCGCCGCGGCCGATGCGCGTCGCGGTGCGGGCGAGCAATCGGATCGGCTCGACGATCAGGCGCTCGCCGCCGAACCAGGCGATCAACAGCACGACAAGGCCGAACAAGGCGAGCTGCACATAGGCGAGCAGGATTTCGCGATCGATGCGTTGCAGAATCTCGACCTCGTCGAGTCCGACCGCGAGATGGGCGTCGCTTCCCGACGTGCGCACGAAGCCAAAGATGCGGCGCGCGCCGTCGAGGCCTCGGCCACTCGTCGTTCCTTGGTCGCGGGAGGCGATCGCGCTCACGAGCGGCGAATCGCCCAGGTATTGGCCGATCAGGCCGGCGGTCTCGGGGTCGCCGGCGACGAGCGTCCCGGCGCCGTCGATGAGCAGGACGGTCGATCCGGGACGCTGTTGAAGCGAGCTGACCAGGCCATTGACCCAATGCAGATCGACCGACGCCACGATGACGGCCTTCACCGTGCTATCGATCGCCAGCGTCGGATAGGCGGCCATGATCGCTGGCGACCGCAGCACCCGCCCGACGACATAATTGCTGGTCACGAAGTCGCGGGTTTCGAGGGCGGCGCGATAGTAGTCGCGGTCGGAGAGGTCGAGACCAACCCCCGAAGCGGCGGTGGAGCATTTGACCTGCCCGTCTGGGCCGATGACCGACAGGCCTCTGACCCACGGCATGTTGCCGGCGAAGTCCGAGAGATACATGTTGCAGGTCTCGCCGCGCGCCATCATCGTGACGTAGGCGCGCGCCATGACCTGCAGCATGCCTCGCACCATGGTCATGATCTCGCGCTGGGCCTCGGCGCCGCGTTTGGCGAGGTCGAGAGCTTCCTGGCCGGCGACCTCGATGCGTTGGGTGCGGCTCGATTCGAGCAGCCGGACCCGGTCGAGCATCAGCGGGACGACCACAAGCAGTGCCAGGACGACCAGCCGGGCGCGGATGCTGAGGATCGGCTTGGCCCTGGGCGTTGCGCTCTTGGAAAGAAACCCAGCCATCGGCAATCCCGGCCACCCGGCGCTAAGCTACCGGATAGGGCTGAAGGGGCCTTGCGCGGAACCGCTAAAATTTGACGGATGCTGTGAGCGAAGGTGAGTACCGCTCATCGGAGACAAGGTCGCGATGACAAAAGAGATCGATGCTCCTGCCCCGTTGATGGCCGTCCGGCAGGCGATCGCGCAGGCCTGTCGGGGGAGCGGGCGAGACCCCGCGGCGGTGACCCTGGTCGCGGTGTCGAAGGCATTCGGGGCCGAGGCCATCGAGCCGGTAATCGCGGCCGGCCAGAGGGTCTTCGGCGAGAATCGCGTGCAGGAGGCGAAGGCCAAGTGGCCGCCGATCCTGGCGCGCCATCCTGGCCTGCAACTTCACCTCGTCGGGCCGCTGCAATCGAACAAGGCGAGGGACGCGGTGGCGCTGTTCGACGCGATCCATTCGGTCGATCGGGTGAGCCTGTGCGAGGCGCTGGCCAAGGAGATCGACCGGCAGGGCCGGCAGCCGCTCCTCTTTGTGGAGATCAATACCGGCGGCGAGCCCCAGAAGGCGGGACTCCTACCCGAGCAGGCGGATGGATTTCTCAAGGCCTGCCGGGACACTTATGGGCTTGCCATCGCCGGGCTGATGTGCCTTCCGCCATTCGACGAGCCGCCAGCGCCGCATTTCGCGCTCACCGCCAAGATCGCCCGCCGCAATGGGCTGACCCTGCTGTCGATGGGCATGAGCGCTGATTTTCCGCTGGCCATCGAGTTTGGCGCTACCCATGTTCGCGTCGGTACGGCCATCTTCGGCGAAAGAGGCTGAAGGCGCTCCGATTGATTACTGAATGACGATTCTTGTTCTTGACCTGACACGCTGCAGGATCCGCCGCAGGGCTGCCTTGTCCAACGCCACGCACCCGGCGGTCGGTCTCAGTCCTTCACGCGCGACATGGATGAAGACGGCGCTGCCCCGGCCAACCACGCGCGGGCGGGTGTTGTGGTCGATCTCGATGACGAGGTCGTAGAGCTCGTCATCTCTCCACAAGCGGTCGCCGGGTTCACTGGCCGATCGTTTGAACGGACGATTGTAGCGGCGGTCGGCGGCATCTTCGCACCAGGCCAGGTCCGGGCGGATGCGCCGCGCCGGGAGCATCGTCGGCGGCTGCGGCAAGCGGTCGGCCCGCCACCACAGGCGCACGAGCCGGAACCGCCCGCGCGGCGTCGCGCCGTCGCCTTCGCGTTTGTTTGCCCGGATGCCCGAGCGTCCGAGCGCAACTGGAATCACAAGCCGTCCGGCAAACAGGATGCCGCGCGTGCGGTCGCCGGGCCGGGCGCACACGCGAACGATCGCGGAAGTCTTTCGTGGACGGCGCACGGATGCCGAGAGCGCGGATTTAAGCCTTTGTAGCACGCGACGATTCGAGCCGGCCCTTGAAGTCGCGCATCGTGACGGTTTTCACATTGCCGCTGCGGTAGACCGAGCGCTGGCGATAGATGCTCTGATAGACATCGCAACTTCGGCAAACCGGTCGAAACTGGCCTTCCTGTTGTTCGTCGATCAGCGCCATGTAGGCGGGGTTTTCAATCGATATGATCTCATGCAATGGGCGTTCGTTCAGATCGCCGATCCGCAATGTCGCTTCGACGTCGCGGCAGGCGCAGCCGTTTACGATGCCGTTGGCCCTGACCTGCACGGACGTGAACAGCCATGAGCAGGCGCCATTCTTGTAGGCTGCGCTGCCGCTGACAATTCCGATCGGCAGGCCCGTCACGTCCTCCTTGGTGATGCTGCCCCCCCAATTGTTATAGGGACCGCGCAATTTGCGGACCTTGATCCCGGCATTTTCAAACCGCTTCGCCAGCCTCGTCAGGTCGCTGACCGCTAGACGGGGCATGTCCCTCGTGGAGCGGAAATTGAGCTCCAAATAAAAAGCTCTCTTGTCAAGAAGTCCCGAAAGAGTCTCAAGATTGAAGAGAAGCCTCCTGTAGAGTTTCTCTGTCGCCTTCGTTATGCCGATAAAGGAGTTGAGGTCATGGCCATAAATACTAATGATGACCTTCTTTAGCTTTCGAAGGCGGACTAGGTGCTCGATGTCTTTCTTTCTTGGAATGGTGAAATTTGTATAGAATTCATACTCGGTGACATCGTCGTTCTGTTCAAGGAATTCCAGCTTGTCGAACAGGTGCGGGTCCATGAAGACATCCCCGGTGCAGGGAGTGAGCTCGAATCGGCGATAGCCCATCTCCAGCGCCTGCTCGACGCAGTTCACGAAGAACTCGTGCTTCATGGTCAGCCGGGCACCCTCCTTTTTGACATAGGGACAAAAACAGCATTCCAGATTGCAGACACTCGTCGTCTCGATGCACAGCATGTCCGGCCGATTTGGGATAAATTCCCGCCCCATCAGCCGGTTGAACATGATATCGGGTCGCGCAAGGATACGTCGCGCCGACCTGCGCATGGAGTCCACGCTCATGCCATTTCCCCGTTCGGCAGCCACGCCGTTTCGTACCCATGGTATCCTAGTCGCTCGGACATGCGGTCGTCCACCGGGGGAGGGCAATCCCTCAAGGCAGCCGTGGCCGCGCCGACCCGCAGCAACGTCGTCTACTGCTTGCTCTCTTGGCCCCGAATGCTCTACTAGGCGCAATGCCGCCCGGGCGGTGGACCCTCTCAAGTGCCGCAAACGATGACGAATGCCCGCAAGATTTTGATCGTGGACGACGATGTCGAGCTGCGCGATGCGTTGGTCGAGCAGCTCGGCTTGCACGAGGAATTCGAGTCGATCGCGGTCGAGAACGGGACCAAAGGGGTCCAGGCCGCCAAGACCGGACAAATCGATCTGGTGATCATGGACGTAGGCCTTCCCGATATCGACGGGCGGGAGGCAGTGCGCATCCTGCGCAAGAATGGCTTCAAGGCCCCCATCATCATGCTGACAGGACATGACACCGATTCCGACACCATCCTTGGGCTCGAATCGGGCGCCAACGACTACGTCACCAAGCCGTTCCGCTTCGCGGTGCTGCTGGCGCGCATCCGCGCCCAGTTGCGCCAGCACGAGGCGAGCGAGGATGCGGTGTTCACCATCGGCCCCTATACGTTTCGGCCGAGTTCGAAGCTCCTGCTCAATGCCAAGGGCAACAAGGTCCGCCTCACCGAGAAGGAGACCGCGATCCTGCGCTACCTCTACCGCGCCGGCCAGCGGCCGGTCTCGCGCGAGACCCTGCTGCAGGAAGTGTGGGGCTACAATTCCGGCGTCACCACGCATACCCTGGAGACTCACATTTACCGGCTGCGCCAAAAAGTCGAGAAGGACGCCGGCAGTCCCGCGATCCTGGTCACCGAAGCCGGCGGCTACAAACTGGTGCCATGAATTCGTCTGTCCATGACGATCGAGAACGATATCGCCTTTTTTCAACGGGTGCCGCTGCTCGGTCAATTGGACCGTGACGCCTTGCGCATCCTGGCGATCGGCGCGGAGAGCCTTTACATCCATAGCGGCGCGGTGCTGTTTCGCGCCGGCGAAGAGGCGGATTGCGGGTTCGTGATTCAGGAAGGCTCGTTCGGCTTGGCAAAGCTTGGGTCGGATGGCGAACCCCTTGTGGTCGGACCCGGCACTTTGCTCGGCGAGCTCGCGCTGTTCACCGACACGACGCGCCCGGTGACGGCGACCGCGCTCGAACCCTCCACCGTTCTGCGCGTCCCGCGCAACTTGTTTCTGAAAATGCTCGAAGGCTTTCCAAGCGCGGCGCGCAAGCTGCGCGACATCCTGGCATCGCGAACCAACGAATCGGCCCGCGAGATTTACAACGTGCGCTCCAGCCTCAACGAGCACGAACAGAAGTAGCTGGGTCGCTCGCCGCTCTTCTGCCTCCGCGCTTGCGGGGGGCTCTCGTTACAGCTCCAGCGTCGCCGTCACCGGGACGTGGTCGGACGGCCGCGCGGCGCCGCGATAATCCTTGGCAATCTTGATGCCGGAGACGCGGTCGGCGAGAGCGGGCGACGACCAGATATGATCGAGCCGGCGGCCCTTGTTGGCGGTCTTCCAGTCCGGCGAGCGGTAGCTCCACCAGGTGTAGAGCTTCTCCGGCTCGGGAGTGAGCACGCGCATCGAATCGATCCAGCTGCCGGCCTTCTGCGCGGTGACGAGCTTTTCGCATTCGACCGGGGTGTGCGAGACGACGCGCAGCATCTGCTTGTGGCTCCAAACGTCGTGCTCGAGCGGCGCGACGTTGAGGTCACCGACCAGGATCGCCCGCGTCGATGGCGCGCAACGCAGGCTCGCGCAGTCGCGCATCTCGTCGAGAAAGGCGAGCTTGTGTGCGAATTTCGGATTGAGTTCCGGGCGCGGCAGGTCGCCGCCCGCGGGGACGTAGAAATTATGCAGCGTGATCGGGTCGGAGAGGCCCGCACGCTCGCCGAACACCGCCGAGATATGGCGGCAATCCGTCTTGCCGCAGAAACTCTGGACGTGGAAGGACTCGAACGGCCGGCGCGAGAGCACCACCACGCCGTGGTAGCCCTTCTGCCCGTTGAGCGCGACATGCTCGTAGCCGAGCCGCCTGAAGCGCTTGAGCGGGAACTTGTCGTCCGGACACTTGGTTTCCTGCAGGCAGAGAATGTCCGGACGCGCAGCCTTGACGAACTTCGCCACGAGATCGAGGCGCAGCCGCACCGAGTTGATGTTCCAGGTGGTGACGGTCAATTGCATGGGGATGGTCGGCAGACAAGGAAGACAAGGAATCTGTGTCGGCAATCGAAAACGTCAAGCAGATGTTGGGGTCGCCAGCGCGGCTCAAGTCCCTAATTCCCATAGCGGGTATAGTCGATCTTGAACAGACTCGGGTCCGGGCGGCGGATGCTGTCGAGGTTGGAGATGGCGACAGTGGTATCGTAGCCCTGCGGGTCGGTGACCACCCATTGCTTGAGCTGCAGGTCCTTAGCGCCGAACATCATCATCAGGCGGCTGGTGCCGATCAGCACCTGCTTCTCCTCGACGACGACGGTGACGTAGAGCTGATCGGCATAGACCCCGACCACATTGGTGTCCCGCAACAGGTCGATGCGGTCGGAGAGCAGGAAGCGCAGCGGGGTCTGCGACAGCGGATAGAGGTCCTGGGTGGCGAGCTTGCGGTCGCGCACCACCACGGACGAGCCGTCGGCAATGATGTCGATCGGGCTCGGCGGATCGTATTCGAAGCGCACCTTGCCGGGCTTCTGGATATAGAACTGCCCCTTGGCCTGGCGGCCATCCGGGCTGATCTGGGCGAAATCGCCCGACAGCACGTGCACGGTCGAGAGATAATTGCTGACCTTGTCGACCAACGCCCGCTGCGCCGGGTCGAAGGCGGTGTTGGTGCCGGGCCTTGCCGGCTGCTGTCCGCCGAAGAAGGGCGGCAGCCAGGAGGTGCCGCTCTGCACTGGGGCGGGGGGGCGCACCGCGGGTGCGTAGGAGGGCGGCGGCGGCACGGTGCCGGTCTTTGGCAGCGGCGCCGGCGGCGGCAGGGGAATCTGCGCGGCTGCCGCCGACGCGCCCGCAACCACACTCACCAGCAATGCTGCGATGAATGCCTGGCTCCTGCCGGCCATTTGTGTCTCCGCCTTCCGCCTCGCCCGCTTTGCGTTAGCCGCCCGATGTGGCGACATCACGGCTCCCGATCCTACTCCCCATCTGCCTGGCGCGGAGGGGCCGGGGATCGGGCCCAACGCATAGTGCCACAGACAGGGCCCTCCATCCCAGCGCTCCCCGCACGGAGGGAGCGGGAATCTCAGATCCGATGGTCCTCAGTAGCGTTCCTCGTGCTCTTCGCCCAGGAGGATCTCCCGCTTGCCGGCATGGTTGGGCTGGCCGACCACGCCCTCCTTCTCCATTCGCTCCATCAGCGAGGCGGCGCGATTATAGCCGATCTGCAGCCGCCGCTGAATGTAGCTGGTCGAGGCCTTGCGGTCGCGCAGAACGACCTCGACCGCCTGCTGGTAGAGATCGCCGCCCTCGGCTTGGCCCATGCCGCTCGAATCGAACACGGCGCCTTCCTCCTCGCCTTCCTCCTCGTCGCTGGCGGTGACCTCTTCGAGATATTGCGGCACACCCTGGGACTTGAGATGGCGGACGATCTTCTCGACCTCCTCGTCGGAAACGAACGGCCCGTGCACGCGGCTGATACGCCCGCCGCCGGCCATGTAGAGCATGTCGCCCTGGCCGAGAAGCTGCTCGGCGCCCTGCTCGCCCAGGATCGTGCGGCTGTCGATCTTGGAGGTGACCTGGAACGAGATGCGGGTCGGGAAATTCGCCTTGATGGTGCCGGTGATGACATCGACCGACGGCCGCTGCGTCGCCAGGATCACGTGCAGCCCGGCCGCGCGCGCCATCTGCGCGAGCCGCTGCACCGCGCCCTCGATGTCCTTGCCGGCGACCATCATCAGGTCGGCCATTTCGTCGACGATGACGACGATCAAGGGCAGCGGCTCGAGATCGAGTTCCTCCTGCTCATAGATCGCCTCGCCGCTCTCGCGGTCGTAGCCGGTGTGGACGGTGCGCGAGAGCTTCTCGCCCTTGCCCTTCGCCTCTGCGACGCGCGCATTGTAGCCGTCGATGTTGCGCACGCCGAGCTTGGACATTTTCTTGTAGCGCTCCTCCATTTCGCGCACCGCCCATTTGAGCGCGACCACCGCCTTCTTCGGATCGGTGACCACCGGCGTGAGCAGGTGCGGGATGCCGTCGTAGACGGAGAGTTCGAGCATTTTCGGATCGACCATGATCAGGCGGCACTGGTCCGGCTTGAACCGATAGAGCAGGCTCAAGATCATGGTGTTGATGGCGACCGATTTGCCCGAGCCGGTGGTGCCGGCGATCAGCAGGTGCGGCATGCGGGAAAGATCGACGATCACCGGCTCGCCGCCGATGGTCTTGCCGAGACAGAGCGGCAGCTTCGCGGTGGTCTCGTTGTAGTCGTCCGCCGCGAGCAGCTCGCGCAGATAGACCTTCTCGCGCGACGGATTGGGCAGCTCGATGCCGATGGCATTGCGGCCCGAGACCACGGCGACGCGCGCCGACAGCGCGCTCATCGAGCGGGCGATGTCGTCGGCCAGGCCGATCACGCGCGACGACTTGATGCCTGGCGCCGGCTCGAGCTCATAGAGCGTGACCACCGGCCCGGGTCGCGCATTGATGATCTCACCCCGCACGCCGAAATCGCCGAGCACGCTCTCGAGCGCGGTCGCGTTTTCCTCGATCGCCTCCTCGCTCAGCGTCGCGCGGTCGCTCGATCTCGGCACCGCGAGCAGGTTGAGCGAAGGCAGCACATAGCCGCCGCTCGAACGGCGCGGTGCGCGGTGCGCGCGGGGCTTGCGCGGTGCGCGCGGCTCCTCGTCGTCCTCGGCAGACTCGTCATCGTCGAGCTCGCCTTCATGTTCGAGGTCGCGCAGCGCGCTTTGGTAGTCGTCGAATCTCGGCTCCGTTCGCACCGGCCGCACCGGCGCCGCATCGCGGTCGAGCGACGCTGATCCGCGCCGCGCGATGAGGCGCGCGAGCCGCGACTTGATGCTGATGAGGCCGTGCACGATCCAACCGAGCGAGACCGAGCCCCGATCCTCGTCATCTTCGATCGGGGTCCTGTCCTGATCCTCGGCTTCGGCGGGGCGCTCGTGCCAGCCAAAGCCCGATGCGACGGCGAAGGCGAGCAAGGCTCCGACGCCGGCCGCCGCGCCGATCACGACCCGGATCGGTCCGATGAAGGCATCGCCTGCAACCAGCACCGCGAGCCGCAGCATTCCATCGCCGGTGACGCCGCCGAGGCCTGCGGGCAGCGGCCAAGAGGAAGTGCGCGGCAGGCAGGCGGCGAGGACGGCGGCAAGGAGAACGCCGACGATCCAGACGCCGAGCCGGATCCGCTCGCGGCGAAGCGGCCGGTGGGTGGTGAGCCGCCATCCCCAGATCGCGACCGGCAACACCAGCGCGAGCGCGGCGATGCCCAGGAGCTGCATCAGGAGGTCGGCGACGATGGCGCCGGGGAGGCCGAGCAGGTTGCCTACCGGTGCATTGGTCGCGTGGCTCAGGCTCGGGTCCTGCACCGACCAGGTGGCGAGCGCGACCGCAAGCAGCATCGCAAGCACGATCAGCGCCAGCCCGCCCAACTCGTGCAGGCGCCGGCGCAGCGCCTCGCGCAAGGCGTCGGAGAGGAAGCTCAGGCTGTCGAGGCCGCGGTCGATCGCTGGCATCGCGTTCCGCCCTCAGCCGAGCACGGCGACGAGGCGGTGCAGCGCCTCGGCCGTGGCCTCCTGGTCCTGCACCATGGCAACGCGGATGTAGCCGCGGCCCGGATTCGAGCCATCCTCCTGATCGCGCGCGAGATAGCGGCCGGGGACGACGCGCAGCCCCGCCTCCGTCCACAGCCGCACCGCGACCGCCTCGTCGCCGCCCTGGGCCGACACGTCGAGCCAGAGGAAGAAGCCGCCGGCCGGCCGCCGGTAGCCATAGCGGCCGCCGATGATCTGGTCGGCGAGGTCGAATTTCTGCGCGTAGAGCTGCCGGTTCTCGACGACATGCGCCTCGTCGCCATAGGCGGCGATCGCCACCCGCTGCGCCGGCAGCGGCACCTGGGGCGCCGCGACATTGCGCAATTCGAGGAAGCGCTCGAGGAATTTTCGGTCGCCAGCCGCAAAGCCGACGCGCAGCCCGGGAAGGTTCGAGCGCTTGGACAGCGACTGGAAGACGATGACATTGGCGAAATCGGGCTCGCCGGCTTCGAGCATCCCGGCGGGCGGATCCTTGGTATAGATTTCCGAGTAGCACTCGTCGCTGAAGATGATGAAGCCGAAGCGGCGGGCGAGGCCGACCAGGCGCGCGAGATAGGCGCGCTCCGCCACCGCGCCCTGCGGGTTCGCGGGGGAGGCGATGTAGAAGGCGACCGTGCGCGCCAGGAGCTCGTCCGAGAGCGTGTCGAGGTCGGGCAGGAAGCCGGTCGCGGCCGTGGCCGGCAGGCAGACCGGCTCGCAATTGGCCGCCACCGCCCCCGCGGAATAGGCGGCATAGAAGGGGTTGGGCATCAGCATCGCGGGATGGCCGCGTCGGCCGCTGACCCAGCGCTCGGCGGCGAGGGCGGCGAGGAAGAGGCCTTCCCGCGAGCCATTGAGGACCAGCACCTCGGTCGCGGGATCGACCGGGCGGGGCAGCTTGAACCGCCGGCCGAGCCACTGTGCGGCGGCGCCGCAGAACGGCTCCAGGCCCTTGTTCATCGGATAGCGGCCGAACTCCTCGACATGGGCGGCCAGCACTGGGCCAACGAACGACGGGACCGGATGCTGCGGCTCGCCGACCGCGAGGCTGATCGCCGGCTTGCCCGGCTTCGCATCGCCCAACAGCTCGCGCAGCCGCACGAATGGCGAGCGGCCATCGGCAGCCCGGGCCGGCGAGCGGCCGACAGCGGCGCGGGCAGGCGAGGGCGGGGTGTCCCGTTCGGCAGCGGTCATGAACATCGAATAAAGCGGCGCAAGCCCCGCCGCACAATGGTTTTCCCAGCATAGGTGGAGCGGGGTTAAGGCGCGATTAACCATCGGGCTTTCGCAGCGGGATCGTCTCGATTTCCGGATCCGCCGATTTCGCCGCAATAAAGTGAAAGGCCCCGGCGCGAGCCGGGGCCTCTTGACGGAAAAGCTGCGTAATTCGAGTCACTGGGTCGTCAAACTCCCGCCAACAATCCCGCCATTTGGACCCGCGATTTTGTTGTCGCCGCCAGTGGTATATGTTCCACCGATGGCATTCCCGTTGTCGAACAGCCGGTTGTTGGTGGCGCGAACGGTCGTTCCCGGCTGGGCGTTGATTCCGGTGCCGTTGTTCGAGAATAGAGAATTGACGACGTTGAGGAATCCGGCATTGGTGGCCTGCGCGCCGAAGCTGGGGAGCTGGTGGAAGTTCGAATCCTTCACCGTTACGAAGCCATTCTGGTCTGCCTGGACGCCGATGGGCATTCCGGCGAATTTCGTATCGGTGACCTGGACGATGGCAAACCCGACGGTGGTTTTGGCGAACACTCCTGCCGAACTTGCGCCCGTGAGGTTTGTGATCGTGGTGTTGCGCACCACCGCGGTCCCGGTGGCCGTAAGGTTCACGTTGACCCCATTTTGGGTGAACCCGAAAATATCGCAGCGGTCGACAACCAGCAGTTTGCCCGACAGGAAATTGACGGCGTTGAGCCCGCTGTTGATGCCGTCGAACCGGATGCCGCGCAGGATCACGACGTCGGGGCCGCCGGCCTGGACATTGATGCCATTGGTGCCGGAGACCAGGATCGAGCCGAACGTGCCGGTGCAGTCCAGCGTGATCGCCTTGGTGATGGTCACCGCGCCAAAGCCGCCCGGATCGAGGCAATCGATCTCCCCGCCGGGCGCGGTCTTCGAGATCGCGCCCGCGAAGGTCTTGCAGGGCGCCGTGCGGCTGCAGGGATTGGCATCGTCGCCGACGCCGGAGACCCAGGTCCGCGTGGCTTGGGCCTGAGCAGGTGCGGTAGGCAGGAAAAGGGCAAACGTCGCGGCCAGCGTGCTCACAGCCATCGCGAACTTTCTCATGAACATGCTCCCTGTACGAGTGAAAGGTGGAAGTCTTGTGCCGTACTCCCCAGTGGCGCGGACTATATCGGCATCGGAGCGTTTTGTCATCCTGGCATTTGGGTGCCTGCAACCGCGTGAAAGCCTAAGTTGTCCATGGATGACCACCTCGCCTCGGGCCGGCGGCAGGACGAGGAGCCGCATGAGCGGTTCCCCTGCGAATACTCCAGGTTGTCGGCGACAGCATCCGCCAAAGGTGAGAGGCGCCGGCGCGAGCCGGCGCCTCTTAGCGGAAAAGCAGTGGCATCCGAGTCACTGGGTTGTCAAGCTCGGGCCAACAATCCCGGTTGATGGCCCGGCGATCTTGTTGTCGCCACCGGTGGTAAACGTTCCGCCGATGGCATTCCCGTTGTCGAACAGCCTGTTGTTGGTGGCGCGGACGGTCGTTCCCGGAGCGGCGTTGATTCCGGTGCCGTTGCTCGAGAATAGAGAATTGACGACGTCGAGAGTTCCGGCGTTGGTGGCCTCCGCGCCGAAGTTGGGGAGCTGATGGAAGTTCGAATCCTTCACCGTTACGAAGCCGTTCTGGTCTGATTGGACGCCGATGGGCATTCCGGCGAAGCTCGAATTGGTGACCTGGACGATGGCAAACCCGACGGTGGTTTTGGCGAACACTCCTGCCGAACTTGCGCCCGTGAGGTTTGTGATAGTGGTGTCGCGCACCACTGCGGTCCCGGTGGCCCCGAGGCTCACGTTGACCCCGTTTTGAGTGAACCCGAAAATATCGCAGCGGTCGACGATCAGTTCCTTGCCCGACGTGAAATTGATGGCGTTGAGCCCGCTGCCGACGCCGTCGAACTTGATGCCGCGCAGGATCACGACGTCGGGGCCGCCAGCCTGGACCACGATGCCATTGGTCCCGGCGACCAGGACCGAGCCGAGTGTGCCGGTGCAATCGATCGTCATCGCCTTGGTGATGGTCAGCGCGCCGAAGCCGCCGGGATCGAGGCAATCGATCTCGCCGCCGGGGGCGGTCTTCGAGATCGCGCCCGCGAAGGTCTTGCAGGGCGCCGTGCGGCTGCAGGGATTGGCATCGCTGCCGACACCGGAGACCCAGGTCCGCGAGGCCTGGGCCTGAGCAGGTGCGGTGGGCAGGAAAAGGCAAAGCGTTGCGATCAGCGCGCTCGCAGCTATTGCGAACTTTCTCATGACTTGCTCCCTGTACGAGTGAAAGGTGAAAGTCTTATGCCGAACTCCCCGGCCGGCGGTGACTACGTCGCGTCGGTTTGTCTTCTCGACATTAAGGCGACTTGTCATCGCCGCGGCGAGTAGGCTTCATTTAGTCGATCGGAATGGCCAATCGGTTCGACACGGACCGAAGAATTATTTAATCCTGTCCCCGACGAAGGGGCCGACATGAGCAAGCAGATATGGCTCTTCGTCGTTGGTTAGTGTCTGATGTCTTTGTGTTTTCTCTTGCAAACTTCGCCAATCGCGGCCCTCGTGCCGCATGCTCGCAAAGCGCGTAGACAAATTGACACGGCCTGCGCGGGCTTGCTTGCAGGCTGATCCGGGGCGCGGCCGCTTTTGAAATTCAACCGAGTCCCGGGTGCGACGCAGCACGGAGCGCAAAAAGTGAGAGGCCCCGGCTTGCGCTGGGGCCTCTCGACGGCAAGGGCGGTGCCGGGTCTCCGCCCTAACCGTATGCGGTCAGCTGGTCACTGCACGGTCTCGCCGTGCAGTGCGAGATCAAGACCCTCGCGCTCCACTTCGTCGGGTACCCGCAGGCCGATGAAGATGTCGACGATCTTGAGGATGATCAGCGAGACGATGGCATCGTAGACGAAGACAATGACGATGCCCTCGATCTGATTGACGACTTGGGCCGCATTGCCTTCGATGAGGCCGGCGGTGCCGCCGTATTGCTCGATCGCGAATACGCCGGTGAGCAGCGCGCCGACCGCTCCGCCGACGGCATGCACGCCGAAGGCGTCGAGGGCGTCATCGTAGCCGAACATGTGCTTGAGGCCGGTGCAGCCCCAGTAGCAGAAGACGCCGGCAGCGATGCCGATGAACAGCGAGCCGACCGGGCCGACGAAGCCGGAGGCCGGGGTGATGGCGACGAGGCCCGCCACCGCACCGGTGCAGATGCCGATGACGGTCGGCTTGCCGCGCATCATCCACTCGACGATCATCCAAGTGAATCCCGCGGTCGCGGTGGCCATATGGGTCACGGTCATGGACATGCCGGCCTGCAGACCGGCGCTCACGGCGGAGCCGGCGTTGAAGCCGAACCAGCCGACCCACAACAGCGAGGCGCCGATGAAGGTGTACACCATGTTGTGGGCGGGACCTGTGTCCTTGCGCTTGCCGAGCACGAGACAGCACATCAGCCCGGCCACGCCGGAATTGACGTGCACCACCGTGCCGCCGGCGAAGTCGAGCACCTTGATCCACGCGTCGGCATTGGCCGAATTGAGGAAGCCATCCGGTCCCCAGACCCAATGCGCGATCGGCGAGTAGACGAAGATCGCCCACAGGCCGATGAACCAGAGCATCGCCGAGAACTTCATGCGCTCGGCGAACGCGCCCGCGATCAGCGCCGGCGTGATGATCGCGAAGGTGAGCTGGAAGCACAGATAGACGGTCTCGGGGATGGTCGGTGCCAATGGGTTTGGATTGCCCAAACTCTTGGCGATGTCGCTCACGATTCCTTGCAGGAAGGCGCGGTCGAGGCCTCCGATGAATGGCGTTCCCTCCCGGAACGCCAGGCTGTAGGTGCAAACGAGCCAGAGAATGCTGATCAGACAAGTGATCGCGAAACTTGTCATGATGGTGTCGCCGACGTTCTTCTTGCGGACCATGCCGCCGTAGAACAGGCCGAGGCCGGGGATGGTCATCATCAGCACGAGCGCCACCGAGGTGAGCATCCAGGCGGTGTCGCCCGAGTTCGGCGTGCAGTTGATCAGCATCTTGGCGTCGCACGCCGGCGCAGGGGGTTCTGCCCCCGCAGGCTCGGCCGCCGGCGCCGCCGGCTCTTGTGCGTACGAATGATCGAAGGTCGACATGCTCAGGAAGAGACCGAGCAGAACTCCAACGGCGAGAGCCACGAGCCCCGCACGGGAGAATTTCTTGAACGTCATGTTGTCACTCCTGTCCAAAAGCGGTGAAAGGCGCGGGTATCACAGTGCGGCGGCATCGGTTTCGCCGGTGCGAATGCGCACCGCGTTCTCGAGCCCGAGGATGAAGATCTTGCCATCCCCGATCTGCCCGGTTTTGGCGGCGGCGGTGATGGCCTCGATGGCCCTGTCGACCTGGTCGGTGGACACCGCCACCTCGATCTTGACTTTTGGCAGGAAACTCACGGCGTATTCGGCGCCGCGGTAGATTTCGGTGTGGCCCTTCTGCCGCCCGTAGCCCTTGACCTCGGTGACGGTCATCCCGTGCACCCCGATCGCGGTCAGAGCGTCGCGGACCTCGTCGAGCTTGAATGGCTTGATGATGGCCATGACGATTTTCATGGATTCAAATCCCCGCTTAGGCCCGGTTCCTGCGGGTGCAGGTTCAAGGCGGTCTCTACCAGAGCCTCCCCGCACGAAGTCGTGCCCCGGCGGCGACGCCGGGTGTTGCGAATCAAGCCGCGTGCCAGTTCCGCGCGCGGGACTTAAGCGATTGAAAAAAAGGAGACTTTTTCACCGGCGGGGGGAACGCTTGCGGCGCGCTGGGGCCTGCCGCCCAAACTCGCGTCGTTGCTGCACAATTTTTAGTCACAGGAGGGAAATCAGCGATGCAATTGCCGTCACCTGCGCGGATTACGGTAAGATTGTACCGGTCAGGGCAGTTGCTGCATCGCGAGCAGTTGGAATCGCACCGCGGCATCGTCGAAACGGCCCCGCAGGTGGCATGAGGGGCGCCAACGCGGCGCCCCTTGATTGCCACCCATTGATCGTGCTGGTTCAGTCGATCCTCCATCCCGAGAAGATTATGCTCGGCACCACAGGTTCGCCGGTCGGCTTCTTGACGACTAGGCCCACACCCGGCTCCGAGCCTGAAAAGACCACCTCGACCCTGTCCCCTCGCTTCAGTTCTGCCACGCCCTGAGAAACCAGGACGGCGGTGAATGACGGGTCGGCGATGAGCTGCTCGGTGTTGGAGTTGTCGACGTCCTTGCCGTTGACCCGCATCCACATCCGGACCAACCCCTTGCCCTTACCGCCAACCTGGGCGGCCGCGATTATGAAGAAGGCGCCATTTTCATTGACTCTCACGACGCCCTTTTCCATCTTGATATTTTTCGCCCCATCGGTCGAATTCATCGTAACGACCTTGGGCTTGGGATCCGACGAGAGTTGCTCTTCCGTGCTCGAGGCCTGAATCCACGACGTCGCGGAAGCGCCGCCGACCGAGGCCAGAAGCATGGCCGACATAAAGATTGTAGTGAAGGTAACTTTCATTTCTCTGCCTCCCACTCACTGGTTGGATTGCGCAACAAGAGTTCCGAAGAGCGACGGGTTGGCCCCTCCACTTGCGGAGTGAATCAAGATTTGGCGGGCTGCCCCTCGCGCGGCTTACGTGAACTCCGACCATGCCGGTGCAATGGGCGTGCCACCCAATGGGACGCTCTTGCGGCAGCGATAACCGCGGTGCCCCGCTATCGGGCCGAGTCGCCATAGGTCGGCCGCCCGGGAATCACGCCAATCTAATGAGTTGGGCGCGTTCGGACGCAAAGCCGGAGGCCACTTTTGCCGAATGAGATCGAGCGACAATTGCGAGCAAGACCTCGCACCAATTGCCATGAAGAAATTTCACTCATGCGGTTGCTTTTGCATATTTTTCGGTCTTCTGCCTGGGAATGAAGCATGGCCGCCGGCCCGCTGCCGCAGCCTCGTGCTCGCGTATTCGGCGCCGCGATGGATCGCGGTCAGAGCGTCACGGACCTCATCGAGCTTGAAAGGCTTGATCCCGGCCATGACGATTTTCGTGGGTTCAATCCCGCTCAGGCCGGTCCTGCCGGTGGCAGGTTCAAACGGTCTCCACTGAGCTTCGCCGAGCGCAGGCCAGTTCTCGAGTCGAGATCTAAGTAACTGAAAAGACGGCAATATCACGGGGAACGGGAAACAGCTGCCGGATCAGAAATCGGTATACGTGGTTCCCAACGACCCTGCGGCCGATGGCCGCGATTTTTTTGCCTGTCGGCGGGGGCCCGCAACCAATCGCGCCGGCTCGCGTTTCAACCTAGGGACCCAAAAGCTCCGGCCCAAGGGGCAGAACAATGCTCGATGCCAATTATCTCCGCCGCCAGGCCGAAATCTGCCTCAGTCTCTCGCGCGCGACTTTTGACCTTGTCGTGGCCGGTCGGCTGCGGACGATGGCCGCCGAATTGGACACCAAGGCGACCAAGCTTGAGGACGAGGACCACCGCCTTCCAGGTCATAGTGAAGCGGAATGGCTCGCCAGACGCTGAAGCGCACCAGGACTGATCGCCCAAGCTTTCGAAGAAATATCTCGGACCCGCCGCGGCGCGCGGGTCGCGGGCTCACTGCTCGTGGCGCCGTTCGCGCAGCAAGCCTTCCTGCGCCACCGAGGCCACCAGCGTGCCATCGCGGGCGAAGATGAGGCCACGGCAGAATCCGCGGGCGCCGGCGAGGTTCGGGCTGTCCTGGGCGTAGAGCAGCCAGTCGTCGGCGCGGAAGGGGCGGTGGAGCCACAGCGCATGGTCGAGGCTCGCCCCCATGATGTTCTTGTCGAACACGGTGCGCGCATGCGGGATCAGCGCCGAATCGAGCAGCGTCATGTCGGAGGCATAGGCGAGCACGCATTGGTGGATCGCCGGCTCGTCGGGCAGTTTTCCGGTCGCGCGAATCCAGACGTGGAACCGGCCATCCTCGTAGGTCTTGCCGAGGTAGCGCGCATATTCGACTGGCCGCAGCTCGATCGGCCGCTCGCGCTCGTAGTAGCGCCGCACCGGGTCCGGCATCAGCGGCAGCACGCGTTCCCTGATCTCGGCCTCGCCCGGCAGTTCGTCGGGACTCGGCACGTCCGGCATCTTGGCCTGGTGGGTCAGTCCCGGCTCGTCGTGGTGGAAGGACACCGCCATCGAGAAGATCGCCTGCCCATGCTGGATCGCGATGACCCGGCGCGTGGTGAAGCTCTTGCCGTCGCGGATGCGATCGACCTCGTAGATGATCGGCACTTTGGGGTCGCCCGGGAGGAGAAAATAGGCGTGCAGCGAATGCGGCGGGCGCGCCGCGACATCGACCGTCCGGCAGGCTGCGACCAGCGCCTGGCCGACGACCTGGCCGCCGAAGACCCGCTGCCAGGCGACCTGCGGCGAGCGGCCGCGAAACAGATTCACCTCGAGCGGCTCAAGGTCGAGGATGGCGAGGAGGTCGGCGATTGCGGAGGACATGGACGGCTCGCGGCGGACGGTCGGCCACTGACACGCGCCCCTGCCCGCAAGTCAAGGTGTCGCGGGCCCTCGAGCCCGGTCGTTTTCGAGTCGGCGGCTGCTATCATGGGGTCGCCAATGGACCAAGCGGAGCCAGGGACTTTTCGTCGTGGTCGAAGGTGAAAGGACGCGCGATCGGGCCGAAGTGGTGATCGGCGGGGCAGGCTTCGCCGGCCTCGCGCTGGCGATCGCTTTGCGGCAGGCGCTCGGGCCCTCGTTCGAGGTCGTCGTCGCCGATCCGGCGCTCGGGCGGGTGGGGGGCGATGCGCGCGCCTCGGCCATCGTCGCCGCGGCCCGGCGGCTGTTCGAGACCATCGGCGTGTGGGAGCGGATCGCAGGCGAGGCGCAACCGATTCTCGACATGGTGATCACCGACAGCCGCCTCGGCGACGCGGTGCGGCCGGTCTTCCTGAGCTTCGACGGCGACGTGGAGCCGGGTGAACCGTTCGCGCATATGGTGGAGAATCCTCCGCTGCTCGATGCGCTGGCCGCGAAGGCGAGAGAGGAAGGTGTCGAGCTGCGGTCCGTTGCGGTGGCGGATGCCCGCTTGGACGAGCGCAATGTCATCCACGTGCGCCTCTCCGACGACGCCACGATCGCGGCGCGCCTGCTGGTCGCCGCCGACGGCGCGCGCTCGAAAATCCGCGAACGCGCGGGCATCGCGACCCATGGCTGGGACTACGGCCAGTCCAGCATCGTTACGACGGTGGCGCACGGGCGCGAGCACGCTGGCCGCGCCGAGGAGCATTTCCTCCCTGCGGGCCCGTTCGCGATCCTGCCGCTCAAGGGCCGCCGCTCGTCGATCGTGTGGACGGAGGAGAAGCGCGAGGCGGAGCGCATCGTCGCGCTGCCCGACCAGGAATTCCATCGCGAGCTCGAGCAACGCTTCGGGCTGAAGCTCGGCGAGATCGAGGCAGTCGGGCCGCGCCGCGCCTATCCGCTCGGATTTTCGGTCGCGCGCGCCTTCGTCGCCGAGCGGATCGCGCTCGTCGGCGATGCCGCCCATGTGATCCACCCGATCGCAGGGCAGGGGCTCAACATGGGCCTCAAGGACGTCGCCGCGCTGGCCGAGACGATTGTCGATGCCGCGCGGCTCGGACTCGATCACGGCGCTGCCGCCGCGCTGGACCGCTATCAGCGCTGGCGTCGCTTCGACACCATGGCGATGGGGGTGGCCACCGACGGCCTCAACCGGCTGTTCTCGAACCGCTCCGAGGTCCTGCGCTTCGCGCGCGACATCGGCCTCGGCCTGGTCGACCGCCTGCCGGCGCTCAAGCATCTCTTCATCCGCGAGGCGGCCGGCCTCGTCGGCGAGGTGCCGAAGCTCCTGCGCGGCGAGGCGCTTTGATCTTTTCACACAAACGGAATCGCCAGCACGTGCTGCTTGAACGCTGGGCGTTGCTCGAGGCTTGCATACCAGCGTTCGAAGTTGTTCAAGACCGGCCGCTCCGGCGCCAGGCGGCGGAACCGGTAGGCGACGCAGCCGACCGGGATGTCGCCCATGGAAAATGAGTTGCCGGCGACATAGGCGGTCTTGCCGAGCTGGGCGTCGAGGATTTTCATCGCGGCCGTGGTTTTCACGCGGGCGGCGTCGATCGCAGCCGGATCACGCTTTTCCGGCGGCGTGCGGATGAGGCCCCAGAACAAGGGTTGGATCGCCGGGGCGCAGACCGTGAGCTGCCAGTCCATCCATCGGCTGGCGCTCGCGCGGGCGCGCAAATCCGCGGGCTCGAGCGTGCCGTCGCCATATTTGGCGGCGAGGTAGCGCACGATCGAGTTCGATTCCCATAGTATGAAGTCGTCCTCCTCGAGCGTCGGCACCAGCCCGTTCGGATTCTTGGCGAGATAGGCCGGCTCATCGTTCTTGCCGAACGGCCCGCCGATGTCGATGCGCTCGTGCTCGAGGCCGAGCTCGCCCACCGCCCACATCGCCTTCTGCACGTTGATCGAGGTGTTTCGCCCCCAGATCTTGAGCATCTTTAGTCCTCCAGCGGGCGCGCTTCCTCGGGCAGCATGATCGGAATGCCGTCGCGGATCGGATAGGCGAGCTTGGCCGAGCGCGAGATCAGCTCCTGCTTCTCGGCGTTGTATTCGAGCGGGCCCTTGGTCAGCGGGCAGACCAGGATTTCCAACAGCTTCGGATCGACACCGCCGGCGGGGCGGTCGGGGGGCGAGGTGGTCATCGGCGGCTCCAGCTTGCATGGCTTCCGTCGGCCATGCATCCGTCATAGCTCGGCTTGTGCCGGCGATCCACGCCTTTGACGCCCGCAGGCAGAACCTGCATTCGGGGGTGCCGCTACTGCAGCGGCGTCTCGCCGCCTGTGGTCCTCTTGGCCAGCTCGATCTCGGTGACCGCGACCAGAATCTCGGCGCGGGTCTTGAGGTCTGGCGCCTCCAACAGCGCCTGCTTCTCGGGTGTCCCGTAGGGCGACATCATGGCGAGCGCGTTGACCAGCGCCTCGTTGGGCGCGTTCTCGATGCCCTCCCAGTCGGCCTTGAGCTTATTGGCCTTGAGGAAGTCCGAGAGCGCCCGCAGCACGCTCTCGCGGTCGACCTCGTCCTCGCCCTTGCGGGCGGTGAAGTCGTCGACGAACGGCGTGTAGAGCGCCCGGCATTGCCTATATGGCGTCGAGACCTCGAGCTCCTCGCCGATCCGGAAGCGGACGATCCCGGTGAGCTGGATCAGGTAGCGGCCGTCGCCGGATTCGGCGAACTGGGTGATGCGCCCGACGCAGCCGACCTTGAACAGGTTGGGTTTGTCCGGCGGGCCCGGATGGGCGGGATCCGGCTGGATCATGCCGATCAGGCGGCGGCCCGAGCGCAGCGCGTCGTCGACCATCACGAGGTAGCGCGGCTCGAAAATGTTGAGCGGCATCTGCCCGCGCGGAAGCAGCAGCGCGCCCGGCAGCGGAAATATCGGGATCACGTCGGCGAGGTCGCCGGGGTTGTGATAGGCCGCATTCATCGGCATCGTCGCTCTCCACAGCCACGCGAGCGGACGAAATCAGATTTCGCCTCGCCCGCAAGCGGGCGATGAGGGCGGCGCCTGCGGCTGCATGTCACGCAACGCTACGCGAACAGGATCGAGGACAGCCGCTTGCGTCCGGCGATCGTCGCCTCGTCGGTCGGACCCCAGGCTTCGAAGAACTGCACCAGCTGCTTGCGGGCGGCGTCATCGTTCCATTTGCGGTCGCGCTTGACGATCTCGATGAGGTGGTCGACCGCCTCCTGGCGGCGGCCTTTGCCGTTGAGCGCAAGGGCGAGATCGAACCGTGCCTGGTGGTCGAGCGGGTTGGCCTTGACCTTCTGCTCGAGCTCCTCGATCGGCCCGACCGATTTTGCCTGCTCGACCACTTCGAGCGCGGCGCGCGCGGCGGCGACCGCGGGTTCGTTGCGCTTCGCCTCCGGGACGAGCGCCAGCGTCTGCTTCGCCTGCTCGATCGCCCCGGTCTCGACATAGCAGCGCGCGAGCCCCGCCAGCGCCGCGACATTGGTTGAGTCCTGCGCCAGAACCTTGGCATAGAGGTCGGCGGCGCCGGTGGCATCGCCCTCGGCGAGCGCGGCGTCGGCGCTCTTGAGAAGGTCCTTCTCCTCGCCGCCGATGCGGCCCTTGGTGACCCGCTCCAGAAAGGCGATCAGCTGGCTCTCGGGCAGCGCGCCGAGGAAGCCGTCGATCGGCTGCCCGTTGACGAAAGCGAACACCGCCGGGATCGACTGGATGCCCAGCTGTCCCGGGATCGCCGGGTGCTTGTCGATGTCCATCTTGACCAGCTTGACCTTGCCCTTGGCGGCGCGGACGACCTTTTCCAGCACCGGGCCGAGCTGCTTGCACGGCCCGCACCACTCGGCCCAGAAGTCGACCAGCACCGGCTGGCGCTTCGATTCCTCGATGACATCCTTCACGAAGGTCTGGGTCGTGGTGTCCTTGACCAGACCATCGGCAACCGCCGTCCCGCCATCCTGCAGCATGTCGTCCCGCCTTTGGCGCCTGTTCCGGCAGCGCCCGAATGTTCGATCCGTCCAATTAAATGGTGTCCGAGGGGGTGATTGCAATCGGGTCACGAGCGTCAGGGGAGGCCGAGATGGCCACGATCCACGGCGGATGGCCGGTCGCTTCCAGGAACCTGACCAAATCCTCCCGCGCGATCGAGGTGGTCATGGTGTTGACCAGCGGATGATAGTTGAGCGTCGCGTGCGCCATCATGGCGGCGTCGAGCACGATGCTCACTCGCCGGGCGGCATCGTTGAGCGCGGCGAACGGGGTGACGGCGCCGGGCTCGATTCCGAGCGCTTCCCGCATCAGCTCGGCGGAACCGAACGAGAAACGGCCGCTGGCGGCGATCAGCCGATGCAGCGACTTGAGCTCGATCACCGCATCTTCGAGCGTGGCGAGGAGAAACAGGGCGCCCTTCTTGTCCTTGAGGAACAAATTCTTGGTGTGCCCGCCGGGAATCTGTCCGCGTAACGCGCGCGACTCCTCGACCGTGAACAGCGGCGGATGCGTCACCGTGCGATGCGCAATGCCGAGGCGGTCGAGATAGGCGAACAGCTCGGCGGGGGTGGCGGGCATGGCGCGTGGGATTGTGACATGTCCGGGATGCGTCGGTCGCAGTTTTCCTTCATGATGGACCGGAGAGCTCGCAACCGAGCTCTCCGCTCCGTTCCTGGGCCGCGAGCCCGGACGCCGACGGGAGGACTTCGTTGCCGGTCATTGCCAGAGCGCTCGTGCTCGCCGCCGCGACCGCCTGCGGCGCCGTCGGCGCCAGCGCGCAGACCTATCCGTCGCGCCCGATCAACATGATCGTGCCGTTCCCGCCCGGCGGCAACACCGACATCATGGCGCGCGCGCTGCAGAACGAAATCTCCAAGGCGCTCGGGCAGATCGTGGTCGTGCTCAACAAGGGCGGCGCGGCGGGCACGCTCGGCATCCTCGACCTCATCAAGGCGAGCCCGGACGGCTACACGATCGCGCTCACGCCGAACAATCCGCTGACCGCGCAGCCGCATTTGCAGAAGCTCGCCTACTCGATGGCGAGCTTCCGTTACATCTGCCTCACCTATTACGCTCCCTATGTGCTGATCGCCGGGCCGCAGGCGCCGTTCAAGACCTTCGACGAATTCGTGAAGTTCGCGAAGGCAAAGCCTGAGAATCTCCTCTATGGCCATCCCGGTCCGGCGAGCCAGCCGCATCTCGGGATGCTGGCCGTGCTCAAGGCGATCGGCGCCGACGGGCTCGGGGTGCCGTTCCAGGGCGCGGGCCCGATGGCGCAGGCGCTGCTGAGCGGCACCGTGATGGCGATCACCGAAACCCCGGCGGTCGCCGGCGCGAGCAACCTCCCCGTGCTCGCCGCGCTGTCCGATGAGCGCATCGCCGCCCTCCCCGACGTGCCCACGATGAAGGAGCTCGGCTACCCGGCCGAGGCCTTCACCGCCGGCGGCATGATCGCGCCTGCGGGCACGCCGGCCGAGGTGGTCGCCACCCTGGAGAAGGCCTGCGCCCAGGCCACCGCCCGCGCCGAGTACCGGACCATCGTCGAGCGGCTCAATGTCGAGGCGCGCTATCTGCCCGGCGAAGCGTTCCGCAAGCTGTTCGAGGAGGATTCGCTGCAGAACGCCGATTTCATCAAGCGCGCGGGTCTCGCGGTGAATAAGTAGACTGCGCGCATGCCGTGCCGTTCCGGGGTCCAGCCGCGAGAGCCGGGAAACCGCGCCTGGCAAGGATGCCAAACTTGCAAAACCGGGTGCCTTTTGGCATATGAGCAGCATGCGGTCGGAAGGCCGCCCTGCCTCATGGATGCGGGGGTAGCTCAGGGGTAGAGCACAACCTTGCCAAGGTTGGGGTCGAGGGTTCGTATCCCTTCGCCCGCTCCAAAAATTCGATAGCGCCGAGTCATTTGCGCGGCCAGTTCGACTCGCGTTCGACAGCTATCGGCAGAATGAAGCGGGATATTCCCAACCGATCCGGCCGAGGGTGGAACGAGGCCGCGTCTCCAGCGCTCCTCCTTTTCAATTCCTCTGCACGATGCTTTCGCTGTTTCCCTCGCTGTCAACTTCGTGCAGCCGACCGACCTACCGCCGCGTTGCGCTTCAACAGCTTTCTCGCGCGCTGATCTCGTTTCTGACGCGCTGATCTCGCCGTGGCGGTTTGGTGATACCGCGATGGTTTAGTTATACCGCGGCGATGGTTTGGTGATACCGCGGGTGGTGCCATTGCACCGAGCGCGCCATTACCAATGTACTCAAAATCAGTTTGAAACGCGATCACGCGATGACGAAGACAATTACCATTTTTTCGAACTGATAGTTGACTGTCATCTCGCGGCCACGAAAGCGCCACTGTCGAACACGAAAGTGCCACTGTCGATCCTGTAGCTTGCTGCGGTGTCGTCTTGGTCATCAGCCTCGACCAAGGGGGCGACTCCCCAGTTCAAAAATCACTT
>WNGR01001525.1_pt1 | contig 33751 bp, 30 predicted proteins | sample 5407581 | NCBI WGS metagenome assembly WNGR01 (sample SAMN13153383, study PRJNA577476) | soil metagenome | isolation source: 80 cm soil or saprolite under Garry oak tree replicate 2 | place: USA:California | collected 2016-06-15
GGGCTGACCGAGTCCACCTCGATCGCCACGGTGCTGCCGCACGAGTGGGCGGCCGGGCACGCCGACTCCGTCGGCTTCGCCGCGCCGCACACCGAGGTCACGATCGAGCCCGGGGCCGGGGCCGGTCCGGGCGAGATGCTGATTAGGGGGCAGAGCGTCTGCGCGGGCTACTGGCACAACCCGGAAGCCACCGCGCAGGTGTTTGCCGAGGGCTGGCTGCACACCGGCGACGTGGGCCGGCTCGGCCCCGAGGGCCTGGTCTACGTGCTGGACCGGATCAAGGACATGATCAACCGCGGCGGCGAGAACGTCTACTGCGTCGAGGTGGAGAACGCCCTGATCGGCGCGCCCGGCGTCGGCGAGGTCGCGGTCGTCGGGGTGCCCGATGCCATGATGGGCGAGAAGGTGGGGGCCGTGATCGTCCCGCTGCCCGGGGCCGCCGTGGATCCGGGGGCGGTGGTGAGCTACGCGCGGGAGCATCTCGCCGACTTCAAGGTGCCGCAGTTCATCGCGGTGAGCGCCGCGCCGCTGCCGCGCAACCCCAACGGCAAGGTGCTCAAGGCGCCGCTGCGCAAGACCGAGTTCGGCGCTCCCCTGTTCGGCTAGGAGCCGTCCGGCTGGGAGCCGTCCGGCTGGGAGCCGGCCGGGTGCTGGCCGGTGACCGTGGCGGGCACCCGGTGCGCCATGGTGGGGTAGTCGATCACGAGCCCGTCGGCGTCCATGAGCAGGTCGCTTGTGTAGGACCCGGAGGTGAACCGGATCCGCGCTCCGCCGGCCTCCACGCCCAGGTGGGTGTAGGCCTGCTCGGATGCGATGACCCGCAGGGTCGGCACCTCCACCCAGGCCATGAGGAATCGCTCGGCGCCGGGGCCGTGCTGCAGGCCGTGCCTGATGACCGGCATCGTGTTCGTCACCGGGGAGAAGCCCAGGTCGCAGTCCAGCGCGGCGGCGAGGTCGGGCCGTTCGGCCCCGTTGACCGTCCAGATCTCATGCTCGCGGCGCAGGTCCAGGTGGTACCGGGCGCCCGCGGTCGTCGCGGTGACCTCCAGCCGGGTCGTCACGGCGCGGTCGCCAGTGTGCAGCTCGTAGGTCAGCCAGTACGGCTCCGGGACCTGGCCGGCCGCCTGGCCGCTGGCGCGCAGCACAAGCCCGTCCAGCCGCAGCCATGCCGCCTCGAACCCGGCCGTCTCGACCACCTGCCACACCAGCAGGCGGCGCCCGTCCCTGCCGCCGTCCTCGCCGAGCACACCGCGATCGTACCGGCCCGCGGGGCGCGGCCGCCCGCTACCTTCAGCGGCACCGCCCGCCGCTGCCCGGCCCGAACCATGCCGCCGGGCGTTTCAGCGCCGTTTCAGCGCCGCTTCAGCGGTGCCAGGCAAGGTCGGGACGACGGAGGCCGTCTTCGCCGTCTCCGCGATCTGCTCACTGCACGTGGTGGGAAGGGATACCGATGGCGTTTCACGAGGCACGAATGCGGCCGGTCTGGGTCGTTGCCTGCGCCGCGGCAGCGATGGTCGTGCCCGGGCTCGCTGGCTGCGGCGGCTCTGGCGGCACGGCAGGCGGGGGCGCCGCCAGCACCGCACCCGCGACTGACGGGTATGGCGCATCGGGCGGGGCGGCCGGCGCATCGGGCGGGTCAAGCGCGCCGGGCGGATCCGGCGGCCTTACCGCGCCCGGATCACACCTGGCGTTCGGCCAGGCGGCGACCGTCGGCTGGGTACCGCCGTCGGCCGACGGGCAGGGCGCCCAGAAAGGGTACAAGCTCCAGGTCGCCGTCGAGTCGATCGTGAAGGGCTCCATCGGCGACTTCAAGCACGTCCAGCTCGACGCGGCCCAGCAGCGTTCGACGCCCTACTACGTGACGCTGCGGATCACATCACTGGGGAGCACCCCGCCGCCGGGGAAGCAGGACCCGGCCATCTCGTTCGACGCGATCGACGACCGTGGCCAGCAGCAGACCAGCGTCACCTTCCTGGGGACGTTCCGGCGGTGCAACGACAACTCCGTGCCCGCCTCGTTCGCGAGCGGGAAGTCCTACACAAGCTGCCTGACTTACCTGATGCCGGGCGGCGGCTCGATCCTGCGGATGCAGTGGGGCGACGGGCCGCACGCGGCGGACCAGGTCACTCCCTACTTCGATCACCCCATCGTCTGGGGCGCAAGCTGACGCCCGGCGACGGCCGCCGCCCGAGTGCTCCGGCGGAGCCTGGCGCGGAGCAGGTCGCGGCCGGGATGGCCGATCTCGTCGTAGATGCGCAGCGCACGGGTCCACTCCCGGCGGGCGGCGGCGCGGTCACCCGTGCTGTCGTACACGTCACCGAGACTGACGAGCGTTTCGGCCTCGTCGTAACGATCCGCGAGCTCGCGGCAGAACTCGATGGATCGTTCGTAGTAGGCGATGGCCTGCCGGTGATGGCCGAGCCGGTGGTGAATGTAGCCGAGGCTGTGCAGCGTGGCCTTCACCCAGTCGTGTTCCCCGAAATCCAGGCCCGCGGCGAGGGCACGCTCGCAGCAACTCAGCGCCTGTTCGTAGTTGCCGAGCAGGGCGTGCGAGTAGCCGACGTCGTTGAGCACCAGAAGCTGGACTCTCTGGTTACCTGCTGCCCGGTACAGCTCAAGGGCCCGCAGTGCTCTACAGAGCGAGTCGGCGGGGCGCTGCCACTGCTCAGCCAGCCAGCCGAGGCCGCTGTGCGCGCTTGCGCGGATGTTGAAGTGGCCCCCGATCCCGTCGAACAGCCGCAGCGCGTCGCGGTAATGCCGGTCGGCGTCGTGCAGCCGCCCGGCGCGGGCGTAGCCGCGGCCGAGGCCGAGCAGGGTGTGGGCCTGCCCGGCGGTGTCACCGCTGCGGCGGGCGGCAGCCAGGCCGGTCTGCAGCGCGGCGATCTGGTCCTGCCAGAACCCCCGGCGCCCCAGGAACGTGGTCAGGGTCCAGGCAAGACGCCAGCAGTGCGCGTTCAGGCCCCCGTCGGCGGCCAGGCGCACGGCGGTCAGCAGCGTGGCGCGCTCGTCGTCGAACCAGCGCAGCGCGTCGTCGGCGGCCGCAGGCTCCCCGGCAATAGCGCCGGACCGCGGCCGGTCCAGCTCCACGGACTGGTAGGCGTCCACGAGCGCCACGGCGTTGCTCGCGGTGCAGGTAGTGGTCCAGCAAGCGGTGCACCGCCGAGGCCCGGTCGGCCGGGCACTCCTGCGCGCTGGCCAGTTCGCTGGCATAGGCGCGGAGCAGGTCATGGAAGGCATACCGGCCGGGTGCGTGCTCGGCGAGCAGGTGCGCGCGGGTGAGCTCGGCCAGCAAGGCGCGTGCCTGCCCCGGCGGGACCGCGGCGAGGCTGGCGGCCGCGGTGACCGCGACGTCCGGGCCGGGGTGCAGGCCCAGCAGCCGGAACATCCGGGCCGCCGGGGCGCTCAGGGCTCGGTAGGACCAGGAGAACACCGTCCTGACATCGGTGGCGGACTCACCGGCGTCGAAGGGGTCGAGGGCGCTGGCGGCCTCCCGCAGCTCGGCGGCGATGGCGGCCAGCGGAAAGGTGGGGCTGGTGGCCGCGCGGGCGGCGGCGATCGTCAGGGCGAGCGGCAGCCGGGCGCAGGCGGCGATGATGCATGCGATCGCCGCCGGTTCGGCGGCCACCCGGTCCGCTCCCAGGCGCCTGGCGAGGAGGTCGCGGGCGTCGGCGGCGGTGAGCAGATCCAGGGCCAGCGGGCGGGCGCCCGCCGTGGCGACCAGGCCCGCGAGCTTGTCGCGGCTGGTCACGATGGCCAGGCATCCCGGCGAGCCGGGCAGCAGCGGCCGGACCTGCTCGGCGCTGCGCGCGTTGTCCAGCAGCACCAAGATCCGCTTGCCCGCCAGCAGGCTGCGGAAGAGCCCGCTTTGCGCGGCCAGGTCCTCCGGGATCCGCGCGGGCGGCACCCCGAACGCTTCCAGGAACCCGTGCAGCGCCTGCCCCGGATCCAGGCCGGCCCCGCCCGGGTCGAACCCCCGCAGGTTGACGTACAACTGCCCGTCCGGGAACCGTCCGGCCACCCGGTGCGCCCAGTGCACGGCCAGGGCGGTCTTGCCCACCCCGGCGGTGCCGGATACCGCGCAGATGGCCACCTCGGCGGTCGCCGCCGGGCCGGCCCCGTCAGCCCGCGGCACCATGGCATCCAGGCCGGCCAGCGCGTCAAGGCTGGCCAGTTCCGCGCTGCGTCCCGTGAACGCCGGCACCGCCGGTGGCAGCTGGGCGGGCACCGGTACCAGCGGTGCCGCCGCGGCCGCGAGCGCGGGCGCGTCCAGGGCCCGGTCCTGCCGGAGGATGGCCGTTTCCAGGTCACGCAGCGCCTGCCCGGGGCCGATGCCAAGCTCGGCGTCCAGCGTGGTCCGCAGCCGCTGATAGACGGCGAGCGCGTCGGCCTGCCGGCCGCTGCGGTACAGCGCCAGCATGAGCTGCTCCACGATCCGCTCGTCGAAGGGATGATCCGCCGCCATCCGCTCCAGTTCGGGCACAAGCTCCGCATGCTCCCCGGCGGCCAGCCTGGCCTCGGACAACGCCTGCTCGACCCGCAGCCGCAGCAGGTCCAGCCGCTCCGCCTGCTCCTCCAGCCAGGCCACCCCGGTCACATCCGCCAGCGGCCGCCCCCGCCACAGGTTCAGTGCGTTGTGCAGGTGCCGCACCGCCGCGGCTGGTTCGGGTGACCGCGCGGCCTGGCGCAGCAGCCGCTCCGCCTCCCGCACATCGGTGCCATCACCGCACAGGTCAAGCAGGTAACCGGGGGGGCGGGCAAGGATCGCGCCCTTGTCCCCCAGCACCGTGCGCAGGTATGACACGTGGCTTTGCAGCGTGTTCACCGCGGTGGCCGGCGCGTCCTGGCCCCAGACCGCGTCGGTCAGCTGGCCGGTGCTGACGACCTCGCCGGCGTGCAGCGCTAGAACGGCTAGCACCGCCTTGCGCCGCAGGCCACGGACCGCCCGCGCCTCCCCATCCACCACGGCATCGACCGGCCCGAGAAGACGAACTTGCATGCCATTCCCCGTCTGCAGGGTGGGAATCCCCGTCACTACACGGATGCCGGCCCGTCTCCAGTTCAGTAAAGCATGCGGAAACCGCGGAGGTCCTCCGTCCTCCCAGCGCACCAGCGGTAGGTGATGGAGTCCAGCGAGACGAAGGTGCGGCCTAGGCTGGGATTCATCGACCCCGACGGGAACAAGCTCAGGTTCGGGTCGCCGCTGCGCCGCTGAACTGGCGGCGGGCATGCGCCTGCCATCGGATGGGCCGCATCACCATGATCACGACGGCGCTTGCCGCTCGCCCGCCAGGCGGCTGGCCCGGGCCTGCAGGTAACGCTGTTGCGGCAGGCTCATCGCCCGCCGGGCCGCGGCCTGGTAGCAGTCCCGGGCCCCGGGCAGGTCCCCGGCCATCTCCAGGAGGTGCCCGCGGACCGCGTGGAACCGGTGGTCCCCGGCGATCCGCTCGTCGGATTCGAGCCGTGCCAGCAGGTCAAGCCCGGCCCGCGGGCCGCGGACCATGGCCACCGCGACGGCGTGGTTCAACGACACCACCGGGTTGTCCGAGATCCGGAGCAGCACCTCATACAGCGCCATGATCTGCGGCCAGTCGGTCGCCTCGGCGCTGGGCGCCTCGTCATGGACCGCGGCGATCGCGGCCTGGAGCTGGTAGGGGCCGGTCGTGCCGCGGGGCAGCGCGCCGGTGATCAGCGCCACCCCCTCCGCGATGGCGGGCGCGTCCCACCGGCTCCGGTCCTGCTCGGCCATGGGCACCAGCTCACCGTCCGGCCCGGTCCGTGCGGGCCGGCGCGCGTCGGTGAGCAGCATCAGCGCGAGCAGCCCGGTCACCTCCCCGTCGCCGGGCAGCAGCCGGTGCAGCAGCCGGGCCAGCCGGATCGCTTCCGCCGCCAGCTCCACGCGCTGCAGGTCCGGCCCTGAGGTGCTGGCGTATCCCTCGTTGAAGATCAGGTAGAGCACGTGCAGCACCGCGGCGAGCCGGTCCGCCCGCTCGGCGGGCGCGGGCATGCCGAACGGCACGCCGCTGGCCCTGATGCCCTGCTTGGCCCGGCTGATCCGCCGGGTCATCGTCGCTTCGGGCACCAGGAACGCCCGGGCGATCTCCGCCGTGGCCAGGCCGCCGACCGCGCGCAGCGTCAGCGCTACCTGCGAGGCCGTGGACAGCGCCGGGTGGCAGCACAGGAACAGCAGGATCAGGGTGTCGTCCCCGGCGGGCGCGGCATCCTCGGCGTCGGCCGCGGGCACCACCCACCGCCCGGGCAGCGCCCACTGGGCCACCGTGTCCTCGCGCCGCTGCCGGGCCTGCTCGCTGCGCAGCAGGTCGGTCAGCCGCCGCGCGGCGACCGTGATCAGCCAGCCGCGCGGATCGGCGGGGACGCCGTCGGCCGACCACTGCACCGAGGCGGCGAGCAATGCCTCCTGCACCGCGTCCTCGGCTGTGCCGAAGTGCCCGTAGCGCCGCACCACCGCGCCGAGGACCTGCGGCGCCAGCCGGCGCAGCAGGTCCTCGGTTCCGTGGCCGCCGGGCATGCGGCGGTCAGAGCTCCAGCTCGCCGCGGGAGTCGGCGATCGGCCGCACGTCCACCACCGCGTCCGCGGCGGCACCGGCCGGGCCCGGGCAGTTCACCAGGCGGCCGGCGATCTGCGTCGCCCGGTCGAAGCTCTCGCAGTCCACGACCCAGTAGCCGGCCAGCACCTCCTGGGTTTCCGCGTAGGGCCCGTCCGTCACCACCGGTGCCCCGCTGACGAGCTTGAGCTGCCTGGCGTGCACCGGGGCGGTCAGGCCACGGGTCTCCACCAGTTCCCCGGACTCGGTCAGGCCCTTGCTGAACTCCGCCATGAACGAGCCCATCGCCGCGAAGTCCGCCGGGGCCCAGGCCGGCTTGCCCGGCGCTGCCTTGCCGGTCAGGGCGTCGTAGTCCTGCTGCGAGCCGTACAGCAAGATCATGTACTTCATCCTCGTCTCCTCTCTCCCGGCACCGTAGCGGTGCCGCTATCAGGAACGTCGGAGCCGTCCGCCGGTGCCGGACATCCGCGGGCCGGGTAATTTTCGGCGGACCGGTCCGCGCCGGCCGGGACCGCCGGGCGGGCAACGTCCGGACGGGGGTGTGGGATGTCGGCGAGGGCGGCTACCGTAGGCCCGGTGCGGGTAGCGACCTGGAACGTGAACTCAGTCAAGCAACGGGTGCTGCGGCTGCTGCCATGGCTGGATCAGCGGCGGCCCGATGTCGTCTGCCTCCAGGAGACCAAGCTCGCCGACGGGGCGTTCACCGAACTGCTCGGCGGTGAGCTCGACCGCCGCGGCTACGCGGTCGCCCTGTACGGCCAGGCCCAGTGGAACGGCGTGGCGATCCTGTCCCGGGTGGGGCTCGATGACGTGGTCCGGGGCATCCCCGGCGGGCCGGGGTTCCCCGGCCCGGAGGCGCGCGCGGTCTCGGCCACCTGCGCCGGGGTACGGGTGCACTCGGTCTATGTGCCCAACGGGCGGACCCCGGACTCCGACCACTACCACTACAAGCTTGCCTGGCTGGCGGCGCTGAAGGAGCAGGTCGGGGCCGGCCCGGAGGCCGTCATGGTGTGCGGGGACATGAACATCGCGCCGGCCGACGCCGACGTGTTCGACCCGGACGCCTACGTCGGGCAGACCCACGTGACGCCGCCGGAGCGGGAGGCACTCGCCAGCCTGCAGGCGCTCGGCCTGAACGACGTCGTGCGTGACCGCTGGCCTGCCGAGCGGGTGTTCACCTACTGGGACTACCGGGCCGGGATGTTCCACCAGGACCTGGGCATGCGGATCGACCTGGTGCTGGCCAGCGCCCCGGTGTCCGGCCGGGTGCGCGCGGCATGGGTGGACCGGCAGGCCCGCAAGGGCACGGTGTCCGGCCGGGTGCGCGCGGCATGGGTGGACCGGCAGGCCCGCAAGGGCACCGGGCCCAGCGACCACGCCCCGGTGATCGTGGACCTCGACGAGGCGCCGGACGGCGACATCGGGCCGGTCGTGCCGCCGCCGTCGGCCCCGGCCGCCAAGCGCGGCTCGGTCAAGCTGCCGCAGGCACCCTGACCGGCCCTCTCGGCCGGGCGCGGGCTCAAAGCACGATCGGCTTGGCGGGCCGCCGCGGCTGTGGAGGGCGTCGGCCGTGCCGGGGTCCGGGCCTGGCTAGGGCACGATCGGCTTGGCGGGCCGCCGCGGCTGTGGAGGGCGTCGGCCGTGCCGCGGTCCGGGCCTGGCTAGAGCACGATCGGCTTGGCGGGCCGCCGCGGCTGTGGAGGGCGTCGGCCGTGTCAGGGTCCGGGCCCCGCCTAAAGCACGATCGGCGGCCAGAGGTTGTGGTGCGCGGCGATGGGGTCGCCGGCCCACTCGTGCATCGCGGCCAGGTTGTCGTGCGCCGGGTGCTTGGCCGCCGCCGGGCCGTCGGCGAAGCCGCGCAGCAGGTTCGCCGTGACGCGCCGGGTGAACTCGCCGGTCTCCCGGTTCATGCCGAAGCCGTAGGGGCCGCCGAACGACGCCACCCAGCGCATCGTCCCCGCGTTGAACACCCCGGCGCCGCCGCGGTGGGTGTAGTACGCCGAGTCGGCGTAGCTGTGCACGCCTCGGCAGGTCACCGGCGAGTGGGAGAGGATCTCGATGGGCCGCTCGACCGGGAAGCGCGGGTTGACCCGGTCGTATTCGATGCCCACCAGGCCGCGGAACCTGGTGCCCTTCCGCACCCCCGTCCCGGTGAACATCCAGGCGCCCGGGGCGGCGACCACATAGGCGGCGGACACGGGATTGGACTCATACAGGGTGCCGGTCAGCGACGACTCGGGGTCGGGGTGCGGCGGCTCCCGCCAGTCGCTGGTGACCAGCGCGTTGTGCTTCCCGTACTCCGGATCCTGCGGGTAGCTCGTCTTGTAGCAGATGACCAGCCGCCGTGGGCCCAGCCGGGTGCTGGCCAGCCGGGTCCGCCGGAACATGCAGTTCGCACCGAGGAACGCGATGTTCACCCCGGCGTCCCTGGCGGCCGTGACGCTGGCCCGCTCCGGCGGTGACCAGTATTCGTCGTGACCGAGCGAGAACAGCGCACTGGCCCCGTCCAGCAGGTGCGGGTCCGCCTCGATGTCCATGCTGGTGACGTAGGCCAGCGGCAGGCCGAGCCGTTCGGCCAGCTCGACCAGCTTCCGCTCGTGGTAGAGGAACATGAAGGCGCCCTGCCGGTCGTAGGGCCGGTCCAGGCTGACCGCCAGCGAGCGGTTGTTGTAGTCGGTGGCACCGCCTGGCCCGTTGTACAGGTTGTAGCCGCCCCACAGGTTGTATGCCTGCCAGGTCTCCACCGAGTTCTTGATCACGGTCTTCCCGGCGGTCTTCGCCGACCGCACGGTGACCGGCGCGAACCGCTGCGCGCCTTCCTCCGAGTCCATCCGCAGCAGGTAGCTGCCCTCCGGCCAGTCATGCGTGGGGATGGTGAGGGACGGTTCCCAGCGCGCCTCCACCGTGCGGGCCGGCCTGAGCACCTCCGGCCTGCGCTGCCGGTGCCCGGTCACGGTGCCCGACCGCCACACCCGCCGGGCCAGGTCACCGGCGTACCAGCCCATCCGGAACGCGCTGACCGTGAACGAGCGCGCGGTCGTGGACGCGTACAGCGTGATCGGCTCGCCGGGCAGCACGCTGGCCCGGCCGGCGTAGCCGAGCATCGCGTCGGCGGGGCCCAGGTGCCTGATGTCCCAGTGCGGGTCACCGGGCAGCGAGTTCTCCGGCACCGGCCCGCGCCGCGACGGAGCGGGCCCGGCGCCCGGGGACGTGCCGCCCGGCCCGGCGGACTGGCAGCCAGCCGTCACCGCCGGGATGGCGGCCGCGCCGGCGGCCGCGCCGGCGGCCATGCCGATGAAGGCTCGCCGCGAATAGCGGAAGGGCGAACCCATGCGCCAATCCTGCCCCCGCCGGCCCGGCGGAACCGTCATGATCTGCGGCTATGTCATATAGGCCGCTCCACAACTCGGCAAAATCTCCGCCGGCCGGAGCGAAACGACCGGCCCCGGCGGCGGTGCCGTGGCGAAAAAGGGGATAAGTGGCCCCCGACTCGGCCAGCCAGGCACAATGGTGACCTCGCCGTCTGTCTTCCAAGGAGCCAGGAATGCTGCCCCGTGCAGCCAGGAAAACCGCCGCCCGGCGCGGGTCCCCACCGCTGTCGCGGTGCCCGGCGCGCCCGGCGGCCCTGCGACCTTCGTTGGCGGCATGACCGGCCCGAACATCGCGACGCGCGTGGGCGCGGCGTTCGCCCGGCGCAGGCCGGCCAGCCCGCCGCCGGACGCCCCGCCCGAAGACGCCCAGCCCGAAGACACCCCGCCGGACGCGCCAAACCCTGCGGATCCGCGGCCGGCCACCGAGCCGTCGGCCACCGAGCCGCCGGCCGCTGCGCCCTCCGCTTCCTCCGGCGGCCCCTCGGTCGCGCCGGCCCCGGATACCGCGCTGGCCCCGGATACCGCGCCGGACCCGGATGCCACGCCTGCCCCTGGCACCACGCCGGCCCCGTCGGCCACCACCGGCGCCGGGCCGCGGCGGCCCCCGCTCGCCCGGGCGCTTGCCGGGCTGCGCCGGCACTGGCTGGCCGCCGCGCTGCTGGCCGCCGGGCTGGTGCTGCGGGCCCTGGCCGTCGCCGCCTACCACCCCGCGCTGATCTACGTCGACACGCTCAAATACCTCTACGGCGCGTCGCCCGGCTCCGAGCCGTTCGGCTACACGGTGGCCCTGAAGATCGTCCTGGCCGTCGGCGACCTGGGCGCGGTGGCGGTACTCCAGCACCTGCTCGGCCTGGCCATGGCCGTCACCGTGTACGTCGTGCTACTGCGCCGCGGTGTGCCCCGCTGGGCGGCCGCCCTCACCACCGCGCCTGTGCTGCTCGACGCCTACCAGGTGCAGATGGAACAGACGATCATGCCCGACGTCTTGTTCGAGGCGATCGTGGTCGCGGGCCTGGCGGTGCTGCTCTGGCGGCCGGTGGTGACGGTGCCGTTCGCCACGGCCGGGGGCCTGGTCCTCGCCGCGTCGGCGACCGTCATGCAACTGGGCGTGATTCTGGTCGCGCCCGCGCTGATCTACGTGCTCGCCGTGGGCGGCGGCTGGCGCCGGGTGCTGAGCGGTTCGGTGGCCCTGGTGCTGGCCTTCGGTGTGCTGATCCTGGGCTACTGCGGCGCCTCGTACGCCCGCGACGGGCATTTCTGGCTGGCCCGGCACCAGACCCTCACCGGCCGGCTGATGGCCGCGGCAGACTGCGCCACGCTCCAGGTGCCGCCGGCCGCCAAGCGGTTGTGCCCGACGCCGGCCCAGCAGGCCCTGGGCCCGGACTGGCTGGAGCACTCCGGCCAGTCCCCGCTGTTCACCCCCTCCCTCCCGCGCAACGTCAAGCGCGGGCTGATCAACGACCTGACCACCGCCGTGCTAGGCCAGCAGGAGCTGCGCGTGCTCGGCTCGATCGCCCGGGACTCGGTCCGGCTGTTCGCCCTGACCCGGGAGGAAACCGCCGGGGTCACGCCGCTCGGGCGCTGGCAGTTCCAGGCCGGCTACCCGGCCTATCCGCCGTGGGTCAACGTGTGCGCCGCCGGATCGTATAGCCCGCAAAACTGCATGCTGGCCCAGCAAGCCGTGCAGAAGCGGGTGGCGCCGGTCAGCGACCTGCTGGTCCGTCCCGGCGGCCCGATCGTCGTCGGCGTGCAGCGGCAGGCGTTCGGCGCGTTCCACGCGAGCACGCTGAGGCCCGGCTACGGCGGCCCGGCCCAGGTGGACCTGCCGCTCGCCAAGTTCCTGCGGGCCTATCAGCTCGACGGCGGCTACACCCCCGGCCCGCTGCTGGTCCTGTGCACGCTGGCCGGCCTGGCCGGCTCGCTCGTGCTGCTGCGGCGCCGCCTGCCGGCCCGCACCCGCCTGCTCGGGCTAGCCTGCCTGCTGTTCACCGGCACCGCGATATTCGTCCTGTTCGCCCCGGACGTCTACCAGTATTCATGGAGATACGAATTGCCCGCGGTGATCACGCTCGTGCCCGCAGGGGTGCTCGGGGCAGCCACCCTGCTGAGCCTGCGCGGGGCGGGCCGTCCGTCACACGGCGCGCCGGCGACCGCGGAGCAGCCACCCCCGGAGTAATGGCCGGTTAGCACGCGGCCCCTGGCTTCATCGCGCCAGGTTCCGCACGGCAATGTCGCGCGCCTCTTCGATTTGCTTGCGAGCGGCGCTTGTCATCCCAATGTCCTTGGTGCCCGGCCAGTCCTCGATGTCGCGGCAGACCTGGTCACTCCACGCGATCAGCGTCTCGCACAGGCTCGCGACCAACAGCGCGAATGGGGCGATGATGTGCAGCCGCTGCGGGAATGGCCCGCCGTCAGCGAGGTACTCCTCGCACTGCTGCAAGCCGGTGCGGCCTTGTGCGGCAGCCCAGTCCGCCATCGACCGCACCGCTGCCAGGACATCCTCTTTCGAGCCCTGATCGGCGAACAGCAGGCGAAGCATCGTCTCGATCTCAAAACGCGGCTCGGCGGGCTCGGTCGCCAGCCATTCACGCAGCGCCTCCCTGCCAGCCGGGGTGATCTCGTAGACAGTGCGCGTGCGGCGGCCCGCGTGCTCGCTGCGCGACCGTGCCCAGCCGAGCGCGGCCAGCCGCTTCGGTTCGTCGTAGAGCACGCTCTGGGTTTTCGGCCAGCAGTAGGCGAGGCTGCGGCGCAGCTGCTTGTTGAGCTCATACGCCGACCACGGCCGGAGCGCGAGCATGCCGAGCACGGCGTAGGAGGTAGTTGGGACGTCGGTACCGCGTCGTGAGGCAGCCACCCCTTGACTGTACTCCGGTACCAGAGTAAAACAAGACAGGACTACTCCGGCACCGGAGTAGTCGTTGCCCGGTCGTGGGCAGAGCTGGACGTGGATGGAGGGCCCCGTGATCGACACACAACAACGCAGCGACCTGCAGCACGCGATCGAGAACGCCTGCGAGCGCTTGGTAACGATGGTGGTGAACGCGCCCGACCTCAACGTCCGGGTGCCTGATTCACCGAAATGGACGGCCCGGCAGGCGTTCGCCCATGTCGTGACGGTCACCCCACGTTACACGGCCGGTGCCAGACAGACCGGCCGGTGGGTGGACGCGGCCCCTCACCTCGCCGCGCTGAATGACGAAGAAATCGCCGGAACGGGCTCGCTCGACGTGACGGTCCTAGCCAGCCAACTGCGGGCAGAACTCGCCGAACTCTTCGCCGAGGTAAGCTCGTTCGGCTCCCAGGCGCCTGAGTTCACATTCCACGGCGGAGCCAAGGTCGCCGCCGACGCGGCGCTCGGCATTCTGCTCGGCGAATTCGAGATTCATGGCCGTGACATCGCGCGGGCGCTCGGTCATCCGTGGACGATCGATCCCGCGCACGCCCGTCTCATACTCGACGGGATCGCGGCGATTCTGCCGGGCTGGGTGAACCCCGCCACCGCAGCGGGGCACAGCGCGACATACGAGCTTCGCATTCGGGGCGGGACTACCCACTTCTGGGTGTTCCGCGACGGCCGGTTCAGCATCGTCGATGAACTGCGACGGCCAGATGTGGTGCTGTCGGCCGACCCCGTGGCGTGCCTGCTGGTCTTCTACAGCCGCCGGTCGCAATGGCCAGAGATCCTCCGCGGCCGGATGCTGGCCTGGGGTCGCCGGCCGTGGCCGGCGCTGTCCTTCGTCAAGCGATTCCACCAGCCGTAACGCGCCGCAGCCGCGCGGCGTGACGGCCCCAGGTAACTTCCACGCGCTCAGCGCCGGTGACCGCTCGCCTGGTTCAGTTCGTCCTTGTGCGCAGTGAGTGCCCGGTGCTTGATGAGCCGCGCGTGCAGATGGCGGTCCATCTCCTGCGCCAGTTCCGTCGGCGGGATCACGAGGACCGGGCAGGTGGCGCGCGACACGACGGCAGGCGGCGCGGCCGCGGCCCTGCCCGCCGAACGGCACTTCCCGCTCCCGGTCGTCGTCGCGCACGGGGTGCTCGCCGACGTAACGCTCGTCCTAGTCCTGCTGACCGCGCTCGGTGTCCGCGGCTGACCAACAGCTACGGCTGGGTCACTGGAGGTGTTCTAGTCCTGGCCGGGCATCGGAACCGGGAGGCCGGCGTCGGCTAGGACCTCGGGGGTGGGGCGCGGGGTGGTGCGCACCCCGGCGGAGATGCCGCGGAACAGGGACGTCCGGAGGGTGCGGCGGTCGTGGGAGCGGGCGAAGGTGCGGGCCCAGCGGCGCAGCGTGGAGCCGCCGTAGGCGAGCCGCTCCAGCGGGGCCAGCGGCGCGCGGTCCCGGAACATCCAGATCTTGTTCCTGACCTCGTAGAAGAACCGTTCCCCGGGGTCGGTGTCGGTCGAGCCGAACGTCTGGGTCTTGTGCACCACCACGCTCGCCGGGCAGAGCAGGCCGGTGTTGCCGCGCAGCAGCCTGGTGGTGAACTCGAAGTCGTCGTTCCACAGGAAATAGGCGGCCCTGGGCAGCCCGCGCCGCCTGGCCTCGGCCGCGTCGACCAGGATGGACACGAACGACGCGGAGCGGACCGGCACACAGCCCACGGCGGCGGCGGCCAGCCGCTCGGCCCTGGCCGCGAACGGCTTGCGGCGCGGGGTATTCATCGGGTGCTCGCGCCCGTCGGTCCACAGCACCTGGCTGGCGACCAGCGCCGGGGAGCGGCCCGTCTGGGCCAGCATCCGGTCCCGGGCGGCGAGCAGCGCGCTCAGCGCGCCAGGTTCCGGCACCGTGTCGTCGTCCATCAGCCAGATCAGGTCCGCGCCGTCGGCCAGGGCCAGCGCCATGCCAGCGGCGAAACCGCCGGCCCCGCCGGAGTTGCGCTTGAGCTCGGCCAGGTGCACGGCGGGAAACGCGGCCCGGACCGCGGCGGCGGTGCCGTCCTCCGAGGCGTTGTCCACCGCGATCACCTTCTCCGGTGCCCGGGTCTGCGCGAGCACCGCGGCCAGCGACTCAAGCAGCAGGTCACGCCGGTTGTAGGTAACCACGACCGCGGTCACCCTCGGTGCCTGGGCCATCAGCGTCCCCGCGTCCGGGTCTTCTCCAGCGCCCGCCAGGCCAGCACCCGAAGGCGGCGCACCGCGGCGTAGCGGCTGCTGAACTCGCGCACGGTCCGCTTGAACCGCGGCGAGCCGGCCACCGCCGACTCGATCCGCCCGGCCAGCCCGCGGCCGTGGCCCTCCTGCGGCCTGGCCGCCGGGTATTCGCGCTGGTACTGGCCGACCACCAGGGCCGCGGCCGCCTGGACCGCCGCGTCGAGCACCGCCTCGGCCGGCTGGTCCGAGGGGCTGGACGCGGGCTCGGTGACCTGTTGCGGGCGCAGGTCGTCGAGGTCGCCGGCGATGTGGTAGCCGGACTCGCGCAGGCCGGCGATGAGGGTCTCGGACTGCTCCTTGGCCCAGGCGTCCCGGTCGGCGGGCAGCACCAGGCGCCCGCCGCGCGGGCGGCCGGCGAAGGCCCGGTGCGCGACCGTTTCCTTCACGTTCCACATGTAGAACCAGTCGGGGACCACGTCCGGGGCGGGCAGCGCCTGGTTCAGCCGCCGCAGGAACTCGGTCTCGGCCATGCCGAGCGAGGCGTTCGGCCTGGCGCGGCTGAGGTCCGCGCTGCCCGGGCCGATGCCGAGCAGGGCGGCGAACCGCTCCCACAGCAGGCCGGTGGCCGAGCCGCGCGGCGGGTTGGTGACCACGTGGATCCGCTCCGGGGGGACATGCCCGGCCCACAGCCGCAGGATCGCCAGCGAGTCGTGCACCCGCCAGAACCACCACTGGCGCCGGTCCTCGTCCGCCGATTCCCGGTCGATCACGTCCCCCAGCCAGTCCTCCCAGCTCCGGGCGTTGCGGTGCTTCACGGTCTCCTGCCACTCGGCGGGCAGCAGCGTCGCCATGTCGCGGACGGTGAGCACCACGTGCACCTCGGCCGGCTGGAGCGACCGCACGGCCCGGGCGGCCTGCTCGGCGTCCGCCGCGCTGAACAGCTCGTGCGAGATGACCGCGGTCCTGCCCGGCTGCCGGGCCTGGCTGGCCAGGATCTCCCACTCGCCGGTCCAGGACCCCGCCGGGTCGGTGGGCAGCCTCGGGATGCCGCGCAGGTCCTGGCTGGCCCGGAAGTGATCTTGAGGGTGGTGCCCGGGCAGCGCGACGCCCCGGGCGGCCAGCTCGGCGCGGTTGCTCCACATCACCTGCTGGATGAAGGTCGTGCCGGTCTTGGGCTCCCCGATGTGCAGGAAGACCCTGGCCTCAGCGGTGTGGTGCGATGCCAACTCCGTAACCCCTCGCGGATTCTGGGTGATAACGGGCTGACCAGGCAAGATGGCCTGCCGTCGCGACCAGCCGGGCGAATCAGCTCACAAGCTATCGTAGGAGAGGGGGCGCCCAATGCGGTACGCGACTACCTGCGCACAAACCTGCACAGAGCTGACAAGCCGCCTATGCTTCGAAACGTGCCTTCGGGACCACTGGCGCCGGTCCCGCTCACCGAAGCACGCATTTCATAGGTAAGGAAGGCGAGTTCTGCTTATGCATGAGCCCTTCTCGCTCCTGGTCTCCGTCTATGACGGGGACCGGCCCGACTACCTTCGCCGGGCGTTCCGCAGCGCGGTCCACGACCAGACCGTGCGGCCGGACCAGGTGATCATCGTGCGGGACGGGCCGGTGCGGGCGGAACTCGCCGAATGCCTCGATGAGCTGTGCGCGACCAGCCCGGTGCCGGTGACGTTCGTCCCGCTGCCGCACAACGGCGGGCTGGGCCCCGCGCTGGACCGCGGCCTGGCCGCGAGCCAGCACGACGTGGTCGCCCGGATGGACGCCGACGATGTGGCCATGCCGCACCGGTTCGCGGTGGAACTGCCGCTGATGGCCGACGCGGACATCGTCGGGTCCGGGCTGCTTGAGTTCTCCGGTGACACCGACGAGATCGTCGGGCAGCGGGTGCCGCCCACCGGCGCCGGCAAGATCGCCAGGTACGCCCGGATGCACGACCCGTTCAACCACCCCACGGTCGTGTACCGGCGGCGCGCCGTGCTTGCGGCGGGCGGCTACGGGGACCTGAAGCTCATGGAGGACTACGCGCTGTTCGCCCGGATGCTGCAAAACGGCGCGCGGCCGGTCAATGTGGCGGAGCCGCTGGTCTACTACCGGGTCGGGGAGACGGCATTCAAACGGCGCGGCGGTACCGGGCTGCTCCGCTCGGAACTGCGGCTGCAACGGGAATTCCGGCGAAGCGGCTTCACCACGCCCGCGCAGTACCTGCGCAACGTGGTCATCCGCGGCGGTTACCGGCTGATCCCATGGTGGGTCCGCCGCGCGGTGTACCGCCCGATCCTGTCCCGCGGGCGCGGGCCGCAACAGCCCGCGCCAGAGCCCGCGGAGGGCGACCATGGGGGGCGGCGGTTGCCGGTGAGCCAGTGAGGCATCCTCTGTCACCCGTGGGGAGTGTCACGCCGCAGCCGCCGGGCCGAACGCCGCATGGTGCTGGCCTGCGCGCCTCCGGCACGACGCCGCCCCAGGCGCCGTTGCGGTGTCCCGGCGGCGAGGACACGCCTCCCGAAGCCAGCGAAGCGCCCGCGAGGGAGGCCATGAATGAGCGCGCGGACCTCGTCATCGCCGGATCCGGCTTCTTCGGGCTGACCATCGCCGAGCGGTGCGCCCGGGACCTGGGCCTGCGGGTGCTGATCCTGGAGCGCCGGCCGCACATCGGCGGGAACGCCTACAGCGAGAAGGAACCGGAAACCGGCATCGAGATCCACCGGTACGGCGCGCACCTGTTCCACACGTCGAACGCACGGGTCTGGGAGTACGCCAACCGGTTCACCGGGTTCACCGGGTACCAGCACCGCGTCTTCTCGGTCTACAAGGGCCGGGTGTACCCGATGCCGATCAACCTGGGCACCATTTGCGAGTACTTCGGCGCGGCGATGTCCCCGGACGAGGCGCGGGCCCTGATCGCCGAGCAGGCCGCCGAGGTGCCGCCCGGCACCGCGGCCAATCTCGAGCAAAAGGCCATCTCGCTGGTCGGCCGCCCGCTGTACGAGGCGTTCATCCGCGGCTACACGTACAAGCAGTGGCAGACCGACCCCGCCGACCTGCCCGCGGAGGTCATCACCCGGCTGCCGGTCCGGTACACCTTCAACAACCGCTACTTCAGCGACATATTCGAAGGGCTGCCGGTCGACGGTTACACGGCCTGGCTGGAGCGGATGCTCGACCACCCGCGCATCGAGGTGCGGCTGGACACCGAGTTCGCCAGCGTGCGCGCGGACCTGCTGGGAAACGTCCCGGTCGTGTACACCGGCCCGCTTGATGAGTATTTCGGCTACGCTGCCGGTGACCTGGGCTGGCGCACCCTCGATTTCGACATGGAGGTGCTCCCGACCGGGGACTTCCAGGGAACGCCCGTGATGAACTACGCGGATTCCGACATCCCGTTCACCCGCATCCACGAGTTCCGGCACTTCCATCCCGAGCGCGATTGGTACCCGAAGGACAAGACAGTGATCATGCGAGAGTTCTCGCGCTTCGCCGACCGCGGCGACGAGCCGTATTACCCGATCAACACCCCGCAGGACCGGGAACGGCTGCTGGCTTACCGGGAAATGGCGGCCGGTGAGCCTGGCGTGATCTTCGGCGGTCGCCTGGGCACCTACAAGTACCTCGACATGCACATGGCCATCGGATCCGCGCTCAGCGTGTACGACAACCGGGTGCGGCCGTTCTTCTCCGGCCACCAGCCGCTGGGCAGCTTCGGGGGGAGCGATGACTGACGACGCCACGGCGGGCCTGCCGTCGGTCGCCAAGGAGGGCGCGTCCGGGCCGCCGGTCCCGGCCGCGGCCGGGCGCAGCCTGCGGGTCGTGCAGCGGGTGGTGTTCCCCGGCGCGGACCTCGACGTGGTCCCGCTGTACGTGGAGACCAACCCCGAGCGCGGCGCGGCCGAACTCGCCGCCGAGCTGCTGGCCGAGTCGCTCGGCAGCCGGGACCCGGCCCCCCCGGCCCCCACCGCGATGGGCGTGGCGACCGGCGAGACCCAGTCGGTCATCAGGTTCGGCGTCGGCCTGCCGGCCCACCCGGGCGAGGAGATCCTGCCCCGGCGCAGCGCGGCGATCAGCGAGGGCGGCCGGGTCTCGTTCGGTACCTACTTCAACGCCTTCCCGGCCAGCTACTGGCGCCGGTGGACCACCGTGGACTCGGTGACGCTGCGGCTGCGGGTCGCCGGGGAGTGCTCGATCATCCTGTACCGTTCCGCGGCCAAGGGGCACAGCTTCCCGGTCGAGACGATTCAGGTGGAGCCGGGCGAGCCGGAGTTGGTGGAGCGGACGCTGCCGCTGGCCCCGTTCATCGACGGCGGCTGGTACTGGTTCGACATCGTGGCCGGCCCGGAGGGCACCACGGTGATCAAGGCGGACTGGGCCGTGCCCGCCGAGCCGGCCCCGCCGGGGCGGCTCAGCCTCGGCTTCACCACGTTCAACCGGGCCGACTTCATGGTGGGGCACCTGCGCACCCTGGGCGCCTCGGCGGAGGTGCTCGACCTGATCGACGCGGTGTACGTGATCGACCAGGGCACCAGGCGCGTGGCCGACCACCCGGACTTCGCCGACTCGGCCAAGGGACTCGGCGACAAGCTGCGGATCATCGAGCAGGGCAACATCGGCGGCTCCGGCGGGTTCTCCCGGTCCATGGACGAGGCGGTGCGCGCCGGGGACAGCGACTACCTGCTGATCCTCGACGATGACATCACCCTGGAGCCGGAGAGCATCCTGCGCGCGGCCACGTTCGCCGACCTGGCGCGCAATCCGACGATCGTCGGCGGGCACATGTTCAGCCTCTACGACCGGTCGGTGCTGCACGCGTTCGCCGAGTCCATCGCGCCCCGCAAGTGGTGGTGGGAGACCTCGCCGAACACCAAGGCCAGGCACGACTTCGGCCGCCGGAACCTGCGCAACACCCCGTGGCTGCACCGCCGCGCCGAGGCCGACTACAACGGCTGGTGGATGTGCCTGATTCCCACGAAGATCATCAAGGAGCTGGGCCTGGCGATCCCGGTCTTCATCAAGTGGGACGACGCGGAGTACGCGGTCCGCGCGGGCGCTAAGGGATACCCGACGGTGTCGCTGCCCGGGGTGGCCGCGTGGCACATCCCCTGGCTGGACAAGAACGACGCGCTGGACTGGCAGGCGTACTACCACATCCGCAACCGGGTGATCGTGGCGCTGCTGCACTCGCCGTTCAAGCGCGGCGGCCGGCTGATGGCGGAAAGCGGCGAGCGGCAACTGCAGAACCTGCTGTCGATGCAGTACTCCACGGCGGCGCTGCGGCTGCTCGCCATCGAGGACGTGCTCTCCGGGCCTGGCCACCTGCACCGCGACCTCGGCACGAAGATGGCGGCCCTGCGCGAACTGCGCCAGGGGTACACCGATGCGCGCGGGACCGCCGACCTCGAGGACTTCCCGCCCGCCCGGCGCAAGGCCCCGGACCAGCTCAAGACGAACACCACCCCGACCAACAAGCTGAACCTGATGGCGAAGGTCGCGGCCGGGACGCTGCACCAGGTCCGCAAGCCGCGCAGGTTCCAGCGCCCGCAGATGGCCCTGCCGTACCAGGACGCGGCCTGGTGGGTGCTGGCCAGGCTGGACAGCGCCGTGGTGTCGGCACCGGATGGCACCACCGCCGCCTGGTACCAGCGGGACCGCAAGCAGTTCCGGGCGCTCGCCAGGCGCAGCGCCGTGCTGCATCTGCGGCTGATCAGGAACTGGCCCAGGCTGGCCAGGGAGTACCGGTCCGCCGCGGCGGAGTTCACCTCCCCGGCCACGTGGCGGGAGACCTTCGAGGCGTCACTCGGGGACCCGCCTGGTGGGCCGTGAGCCAGGCATCCGCCGGGCCGGGCGGCACGGCACCGTCCCCGGCCGAGCCGGACGGCACGCCAGCCCCGGTGCCCCCGCCGGCGGGCGGGACAACGGGGGACGGCAACGTCGTATCGCACCCTGATGATCCGGCGCGGACGGGCGCGCCGCCCGAGGCAGGCGCGGAGCAGGCCGGGGCACATGAAATAACGGGCGCCGCGCCGGCGGCGGCCACGGGGGGCGCGCCGCGGGCCGGGGGCTGGCGGAACGCGGCGGCCAGGTACGCGCCGGCCGGGGCCGCCGCCGCGGTGATGCTGGGCGCCGGGCTGTGGGGGCTGGCCCGCGAGGGGTCCATGGGGAACGACGAGGTGGCCACCCGCTGGGCCGCGCTGCTCGGCCTGCGCGACCTCGCGCACCTGCTGAACAACCAGGACGCGGTGCACGGGCTCTACTACCTGCTGATGCACTGGTGGGCCGCGGCGGGCAGCGGCCCCGCGGTGCTGCGGACCCCGTCGGTGCTGGCGATGACCGCGGCCGTGGCGATGACCGCGGTTCTCGCCAGGCGGCTGACCGGCTCGGGCTGGGCCGGCCTGTTCGCCGGGCTGGTCATGGCGCTGACCCCGGTGATCAGCTTCTACGCGCAGACCGCGCGGTCCTACGCGATGGTGGTCGCCTGCGTGACCGGCGCCACCCTGGTCCTGGTGCGCGCGCTGGAGGCCGAGGCGGCCGGGACAGCGGGGCCGCGGCTGGTGCGCTGGTGGCTGGCCTACGGCGCGCTGGTGACCCTGGCCGGTTACCTGAACGAGTTGTCGCTGCTGATGCTGGTGGCGCACGCGGTCACGGTCCTGATTGCCAGGCAGAGCCCGCGGGTGCTGGGGCACTGGGCGCTGGCGGCCGCCGTGGGCGCGGTGCTCGCCGTGCCCCTCGTGCTGATCAGCGTCCGCGAGGACGGCGCGGTCACCTGGATCAACCGGCCCGGGCTCGCCGACCTGCGGGTGCTGTTCCGTGACTACTTCGGCGTGAGCACCGCGGCCGCGGTGCTGCTGCTCGGCTGCGCCGTGGTCGCCGTGCTGCCGTCCGCCCGGGCCTGGCGGCGGCCCGCCCCGGCTGCCCCCGGCGCGGGGGATGCCCCCGCCTGGTGGCGCGGCGGGGTCTCGCTGCCCTCGGTGGCCACGCCGCTTGTGGTGCTCCCGGCCCTGGTGCTGCTCGGTGAATCGCTGGTCGCCCGGCCGCTGTACGTGGACCGTTACGTGCTGTACGGCGAGGCAGGGGCGGCCATGCTGGCCGGCACCGGGATGTGGCGGATCGGCCGGTGGCTGGGCCGGGCGGCCGGCCAGCCGGGGCTGCTGTGGGTGCCCGGCGCGGTCGTCTGCGCGTGCGCGCTGGTGCTGCAGCTAGGCCCGCAGCACCGGATCCGGACCCCGGACAGCCGCCTGTTCGACTTCGGCGGGCCGTCGGCGTACGTGGGCGCGAACGCGCGCCCGGGCGACGGCGTGCTGTTCTTCGGCACCCTGTTCCGCAAGGCGCGGCTCGGCTACCCGGGGGACTTCGCCAGGACCGCGGACTTCGCCATGGCCGAGTCCCCGCAGCAGGCGGGCTCGTTCCGCGGCACCGACAAGCCGTTCCCCGCCGTCGGCCCGCTGATGCCGCGGTACCCGCGGATCTGGGCGGTCGGCGCGGTGCCCTCGGCGCGGCTGCCGGTTCCGCAGCTCCGCGAGGAGAGCGCGGTGCTGCGGCGGGGGTTCACCCTGGTCGCCGAGCGGCGGTTCCGCGGCATCGTGGTGACGCTCTGGCAGCGGCGCTGAGCGGGTCAGCCCGGTGACCGCGGCCCCCGACGTGTCCGCCCTGCGGATGCTGCGCCAGGTCAGGGACCGGATCGACCGGGACTACGCCGAGCCGGTGAGCATCCCGGCGCTGGCGGCCGCGGCCGGGTACTCGCCGGCCCACTTCATCCGGGCGTTCCGGGCCGCCTACGGGGAGACGCCGGGGGCGTACCGGACCCGGCGGCGGGTGGAGCGCGCCTGCGAGCTGCTCCGCTCGGTGAACCTCTCGGTCACCGAGATCTGCCACGCGGTGGGTTTCACCAGCCTGGGGTCGTTCAGCGCGCGGTTCTCCGGCCTGATGGGCCAGTCCCCGACCGCCTACCGGGCCGAAGCCGCCCGCCGCGGCGGCCCGGCGCCCATCCCCGGCTGCTTCGCCCTGATGTGGCGGACCGGCTTGCCGGCCCCGCCCGAGCCCGCCGCGCCCAGCTCCGCAATTTCGGAGAAGCGTTCCGGCCCTGATCAGCCCTAACCTGGTGGCTCGTCAACGGACATCACGAGGGAGTCGCCATGATTATGGGCGTGTCGTTCGTCTCGGTCTGGGTGCTGAACCAGGACTCGGCCAAGGACTTCTACACCGAGAAGCTCGGCTGCGAGCTGACCAGCGACATCAAGCTGGACAACGGGATGCGCTGGCTGACCGTGCGCCCGCAGGGCAGCACGGGACAGGAACTGCTGCTGATGGACCCGGCTCATTCGATGCTCGACGGGCCGACCGCGGAGCAGGTCCGCGCCCTGGTGGCCAAGGGGGCGCTGAGCCCGGGGGTGCTGGCGACGTCGGACTGCCGTGGTGACCACGCCGCGCTCGCGGCCCGCGGCGTCGAGTTCGTCCAGGAACCGGCCGTGCGCCCGTACGGCATCGAGGCGGTCATCAGGGACGACTCGGGCAACTGGTACAGCTTCACCCAGGCGCACAGCTCCTCCCGGGCCGGGTGAGCCTGGCCCGGGTGGGCCTGGCCCGGGTGGGCCTGGCCCGGGTGGGCCTGGCCCGGGTAGGCCTGGTCCCGCTGGGCTAGCCGATCAGGTGGGCCTTGCGCCACAGGCGGGTGGCCGGCGGGCCGATCATGCCGGCCTCCCGCAGGAACGCCACGATCTTCTCCCCGCCATAACGGATCGTCTCGTGGTGGGCCGGGTTCGCCAGCGCGGCCCGGCGTGCCTGCGCCGGATCCAGCCCCACCGACCGGTAGACCTCGGGGTTGATCAGGTTCCGGGCCACGATGAACGCGACCCGGCCGAGGACGCCGCGCTGGATGGGCAGCTCGTACAGGGGGAGCCTGGCCACGCTGCGGGTCAGCTCGGCGCGCGCGAACCCGATGTGCCTGGCCTCCTCCAGGATGTGGATCCGGTTCACCATCTGCACGATCGGCTGCATCGAGTCGTCGGCCACCATCTCCCGCTGGAACCGGTCGGTGATCTCCTCGCCGATCAGGATGGCCCCCCACATGGCCGGCCCGTGGGCGGTGGTGATGAGCAGCCGCCCCAGCGCGTGCACATGGCTCGGGGGCCGGTAGTAAGGGACGCCCATCCACTCGATCAGCCGGGCGAACATCGTGGAGTGCCGGCACTCCTCGGCCATCTCGGCGAGCGCGTACTGCACGTGCCGGGTGGCCGGGTCCCCCTCGTAGGCCAGCTTCGCCAGCAGGCGCATCAGGATGCACTCGAGCCAGATGCCGAACCCGGCCACGCTGGCGGCCTCGTGCTTGCCGAGTTCGCGGCGCTGGCCGGGGGTGAGCCGGTCCCACAGCGGCGTCCCGTACAGGGTGGAGCGGTGTTCCGGCAGGTAGACCCTTCCTGCCTCCGGTGGCGCGGACCAGTCGATGTCGAGTTCCGGGTCGTAGGACCGGGCCGCCGTCGAGCGCAGCAGGCGGTCGGCGGTCCGCTCCCTGTCGGTGGTGCCGGCCGCCCGCGCGGGCAGCTCGCTGGTCTTCGTCACCACTGATCGCCTCCCGTCAAACTGTAACTTGAAGTAACAGTTACCTTTGGTATCATCATCTCTGTGAGCGTGACTGTCAAGGGCGGGGACGCCCGCAGGGACCGGTGGAGCGACCACCGGGCCCGGCGGCGGCGGGAGTTCGTGGACGCGGCGCTGCGGGTCCTCGAGACGGTGGGTCCTGACCTGCCGATGGAAGCCGTGGCCGCCGAGGCGGGGGTCACCAAGCCCGTCCTGTACCGGTACTTCCAGGACAAGTCCGCGCTGGTGGACGCGCTGGCCGAGCGTGGCTCGGAGATCCTGCTCGACCGGCTGATCCCGGCGATCCGGGCGGGCTGCCCGGCGCTGTCCCGGGTGCGGGACGCGGTCGGCGCGTACTTCGCGGTGATCGACGAGCACCCGAACCTCTACTGGCTGCTGGCCCGCGAGGCCAGGAGCGACACCGCCAGCGGCCCGGACTCCATCCAGCAGAACAAGGAGTTCATCGCCACCGCGCTCACCGCGGTGCTCGGCGACTACCTGCGGGCCTACGAACTGGACTCCGGCGGTGCCGAGCCGTGGGCCTACGGCATGACCGGCCTGGTGCAGAGCACCGGCGAGTGGTGGCTGCAGCGGCGCTCGATGAGCCGCGCCACCGTGGTCGAATACGTCACCCAGGTCATCTGGGCGGCGATCGCGGGGATGTTGCGCGTGGCAGGCATCGTGGTGGACCCGGACCAGCCGTTCCCGGAGACGCGCCCGCCGCTGCACGCGGTGCCCGGCCCGGGCGCGCGGCTGGGCCCCGGGTGACCGGCAAGGCTGGCCCCGGGACGACCCGCGCGGTCAAGATGGCAGGCAGGCGGCGAAACCAGCAAGGAGGCCAGATGGCCGGGCTCGGCGACTCAAACGGCTACCAGGGAACCGCGGTGCTGGAGGTGGGCCGGTCGCGGTTCGACGTCCAGGTGCGGTTGCGGGGCCACTTCCAGCCCATCGACGGCCGCTACCACTGGTACGGGCGCATCGACGCACACGAAGGGCTGGACGAGATGCTCGGCTCGGCCAGGGCGAGCGGCGAGCTGACCACGCCGGAAGGCTCGGCCGCCTGCGAGCTTTCCGAGCCGGATCCGTCGCGCCGGTACCGCGTCACCGGCATCTCCACCCCGCCGTTCCGCGCCGGGGCGGCCGCGCCGGGGCCGGCGGCCGAGCGGGCCGGGGCCGCCGCATGGGCGCAGGCCGGCGAGCAGGCCGGGAGCCATGGGCAGGCGGGGACCGGCACGCCGGCCGGGGCCGACGGCCGAGCCGAGGCCGCCGGGCGGCCCGAGGCCGACGGGCAGGCCGCGGCCCGGCCGGGCGGGGCGCTGCCCGGGCACGTGCGGGTGGCCATCATCGGCGCCGGCCTCGGCGGCATCGGCGCGGCCATCCGGCTGCGCCAGGCGGGCCGGAGCGACTTCGTCATCCTGGAGCGCGCCACCGCGGTCGGTGGCACCTGGCGCGACAACACCTACCCCGGCTGCGCCTGCGACGTGCCGTCGCACCTGTACTCGTTCTCGTTCGCGCCCAACCCGGACTGGTCACACAGCTTCTCCAGGCAGCCGGAGATCTGGCGCTACATGGAGGACGTCACCGACCAGTATGGCCTGCGCGACCACGTGGTCTTCGGGACCGATGTGACCCGGGCGGACTGGGAGGCCGGGCCCGCGCGCTGGCGGCTGCGGACCAGCCGCGGCGAGATCACCGCCGACGTCCTCATCTGTGCCTCGGGACCGCTGTCCGAGCCGTCCCTGCCCGACGTCCCCGGGCTGGCCGACTTCCGTGGTGAGGTGTTCCACTCGGCCCGGTGGAACCACGACTACGGCCTCGAGGGGAAGCGGGTCGCGGTGGTCGGCACCGGGGCCTCCGCGATCCAGATCGTGCCCAAGATCCAGCCCGAGGTGAAGCGCCTGGTGCTGTTCCAGCGCACGCCCGCCTGGATCGTGCCGCGCCGGGACCGCCGGATCACCGGTTTCGAGAAGCGCCTGTACCGCCAGATCCCTGCGGCGCAGCGGCTGGCCCGCCTGGGCATCTACATCTCCAGGGAATCGCTGGTGGGCGGCTTCACCAAGCGCCCGGCGATCTTGAAGGCGGCGCAGCGGATGGCGCTGCGCAACCTGGCCAAGTCCGTGCCCGATCCCGAACTGCGGGCCAAGCTCACCCCGGACTACGTGATGGGGTGCAAGCGGATCCTGATCTCCAGCGACTTCTACCCGGCACTGCGCCGGCCGAACGTGCAGGTGGTCGCGTCCGGCCTGGCCAAGGTGGATGGCAACACCCTGACCGCGAAGGACGGCACCTCGTGCGAGGTGGACGCGATCATCCTGGCCACCGGGTTCCACGCGGTGGACGCGCCGATCGCCGACCGGCTCTACGGGGCGGACGGGGTCAGCCTGGCGCAGTCCTGGGCCGGTGACATGCGCGCGCTGCGCGGCACCACGATCGCGGGCTTCCCGAACCTGTGCATGGTGATCGGGCCCAACACGGGCCTCGGCCACAACTCGATGATCTACATGATCGAATCCCAGCTCAACTACATCGTCGACTACCTCGCCACGCTGGACCGGACCGGCGCCGCCGCGCTGGACACCAGGCCGGGCGCCCAGCAGGCCTGGTGCGACGACATCGAGCGGCGGATGGGCTCGACCGTGTGGACCACCGGGGGCTGCGTGAGCTGGTACCTCAACGCCGCGGGCCGCAACCCGACGCTGTGGCCGGGAACCACGATCGGGTTCCGCCGGGCCACCAGGCAGCTCGACCCGGCCGAATACCAGCTCATCCCGCAGCAGCCGGCGCCGGGCCGTTAGCCGGACCGGCCCGCGGCGAGCGGTGTGGGCCGCCAGGCCGGCCAGCGCGGCCCGCCGCCCCGGCCGGCTGCGGCGAGCGAGGACGGCCCGCGGGCCCGGCGAGCCGCGGCGAGACGGGGACGGCCCACCAGCCCGGCCGTCCCCGCCGCCCCGCGCGGCAGCGCCGCGGATCAGTTCGTGCCAGGTGCCATCAGTAGGCGGGCATGCTGGCCGGGGACCTGGCGGACCCGGACATGTGCGTGCACTTGTGGCCCGGCCTGGGCCGCGGTGCCGTCGAAGCGGTCGGCGCCGGGCTGGCCGCGGGACTGGCCGGCGTCGCCGAGGTCCCGGCGGACGACGTGTGTGACGTGCGGGCCGCCGGTGTCGAGGAGGTGGAGGCGCTGGCCATGCTCAGCCCGAGCGCCAGGGAGGCGCCCAGCACGGCCCCGCCCACGGCGGTGCCGATGAGGGGCCTGGTGATCCTCACACGTTTCTCCCTTCGCTAGTGCTCCGCCGGGTAGCGGCCCGGGGCGGGCCGGGTGACCCATGCTCCGCGTGTGTGCTGGGCGGGGCGGGCTGGGGTGTCCCCGTGCTCGCCGGGCGGCTGTCCGGGGCGGGCCGGTCAGCCCGCCAGGTCCCAGTACGCCAGGCCGGCCTGACCGGGCGCTGCGCGCTCCTTCTCAGCCCGCGCTGAACCTGCCCCGGGGAGCCGCCCGGCCGCTGCCCGCGTTGCCTTACCCTTCGCGGGCGGACGTTTGGCGCCCGGGGCGGGCGAGGATGCGCCAGACGAGGACACGCAGGTTCCGCACCGTTGGCCGGTTGCTGGCCTGGTAGAGCATCCGCTTGATCCGGGATCGTTTCAAGATGGCCAATCCCAGCCGGCTGACTGGCCGCCGTCTGGCCGGGTTCATGCCGACTGTGAGGTCGCTGCTGCTGGTGATGATGTCCCCGCGGTACTGGTGATCCGCCAGGGCCGCCGTGGCGCGCAGGGCGACGTCAAGCAACTGCTCGGCCGGCAATCTTGTGGGTGGGACATAGCGTTCTGTCGCGGGTGGCGGAAGCAGTTCGGCCAGATCACCGACGATCTGGTACTTGGCGTCGTGCAGGCCTGCTACGAGGATTTCTGATTGTTCCCGGGCCCAGGCCTGCTGCCCCGGAGGCAAGACCAGGCGCGCCCGCGGCGGCCGGGCGCTGAGCACGTCGTTCGCGAGGATGCGCTTGATGTTCCAGTTATAGAACCATCGCGGCACCTGGTCTGGCAGCGCTTCGTTCAACCGGCGCAGGAACTCGGCTTCCGCGAGGCCGAGCGAGGGATTCTCGCGGTGCTGAGGGAGGTCGATCGTGCTGGACTCGATGCCCAGGACGGACGCAAATCGTAGCCAGAGCTCACTGGTCCCGCCCTGCGGCGGCAGCGTTATCACATGGACTTGGTCCGATGGGATGTCCCGTGACCACAGGCGAAGGATGGCCAGCGTGTCATGCACCGTCCAGAACCGCATCCGGCGGCGCCGGTCCGGGTCCGGCGCGGCATCGATGACCCTGTCGAGCCACTGTTCCCACGGGACGGTTCTGCGGCACTTGACGGTCTCCTGCCATTCGGCAGGCAGCAGGGTCGCGAAATCACGGACGGTCAAGATGATGTGCACCTCGGCCGGTAGCAGCGATCGCACGGCACGATCGGCCTGCCGAGGGTTACACGCCGCCAGCAACTCGTTCGAAATCACGGCTGCGTCCGGGGCACGGAGCGCCTGGCCGGTCAGGACATCCCATTCACCGGTCCACGGATCGGCCGGATCCCCGGGCTGCCACTGAACCTCCCGCAGATCCTGGCTCGCGCGGATATGACCGCCGTCGCTATAGCCCGGCAGCACGACTCCCTGGGCGGCAAGCCGGGCGCGGTTACTCCACAAGGCATGTTGCAGAAACGACGTGCCCGTCTTTGGCTCGCCGATGTGAACGTAAATACGGCGGCTACCCGGCACTTCACTGTCCCTTGCCGACAGGTATCCGTCCTGGCTATCGGACAATGTCAACCCGACATCGGATCGGCTTGACGACGCACAGAGCCACGATGATGGGCCTGCTCTGGACGGGTAAAGCAACCGCAATGCTATCGCCAAGGCACTCCGGCATGGGCCGGATTCATCACCGCTGGGACCGCTCAGGGGCCGGGAACTGGGCGCTGGCCGTCAAAGCGGGCCAGGCCCAGGCCCCCAACACCCCACAAGGGTGTTAGTAGGGGCACACTGCGCTTGTGAGAACGCACCTTTGGGTGCTACGCCGCGGGGGTACGACGCGAGGCGGCTGCGGCTGGCTGACGGGCGTATCTTGTCCTACTGTCTCTACGGTCCCGAAGGCGGGACGCCGGTCGTGTTCTACTACGGCATGCCTGGCACGATGTTCCTGGCTCCGGACCGGCTGCGCCCGCTCGATGATCTGGGTGTCCGGGTGCTGGTCGCTGACCGGCCGGGCTATGGCGCATCCACCCGGCGGCCTGGCCGCAGTGTCGCACAGGCCGCCGATGACATGGCTGTTCTGCTCGATCGCCTGGGCTGGGACCGGTTCGCGATCTGGGGTGCCTCCGGGGGCGGCCCGCATGCGCTGGCGTGCGCGGCGCGCATCGGTGACCGGGTGACCCGCTGCGCCAGCGTGGTCAGCCCTGCGCCCTTTGACGCTGAGGGGCTGGACTGGCTGGCGGGGATGTCCCCGGGCAATGTCGAGGAGTTCACCCGCGCCCGGTCCGGGGAAGCCGCCTACCGGCCCTTGGTCGAGCAACTCGCCCGCGATGCCGTGGCGGCCGCCGAAAGCGGCGGTCTGGCCGTCGCGGAGGGGTACGAGCTGGCGGAATCCGATCGTGCGGTCCTGGCCGCGCAGACCAGATCTCCCGGTTACCTGTTCCGCACCAAAGCCGCCTACACCGGCGGGATCGACGGCTGCATCGACGATGGCATCGCCTTCACCCGGCCATGGGGCTTCGACGTCACCAGCATCAGCGCGCCGGTCTCGGTTTGGTACGGCCCAGATGACGCCCTCTGCCCGCGCGCGCACACCGACTGGCTCCTGCGGCACATACCCGGCGCGCAGGCCCAGGAGATGCCCGGCGGCCACGTTCTCAGCGGGCCAAGCCTGCACCGCCTCTACAGGTGGCTCGTGCAACAACCCGCGAGCTGAAGCGTCCAGGCCCCTGTCACAGGTCTGCGGTCCCCTCGATGATCAGGCGCCGGCTCTGGCCTGGGTTGCGGGAACCATGGCAGGCAGATAGGAAGACACGAGGGCTCCTGGAAGAGGCTGGACGTAGAACACCCAAACCCCTACCGGGAGCCCCAGTCATGATCAAGTCCGGACCGCACCGTCACCGTCTGCACGCGAAACACCAGGTCACGAGCCCGAACCTTTAAGAGCCTGCGTGGAAACCGGACTATTTGGCTGGGTTTGGGAGGGGTCTGGGCGTCAGCCTTTGTCATGGAGCCTGTCCGGGACAAGAGCGGTGATCAGTTTCTCGGCGAGCCACTGCTGATAGTCGTCCGCTGACCAGCCACGGTCGCGGACGAGCAGCGAGTACACCTCGGGGCTGGCCAGAGCGTAGATGGTGTCAGCGGCGGACTCTGCCCGCCCGGGCGGCACGGCCTGAAGCTCCACCAGCCGTCGCACCACCAGCCGGGTCCCCATGGCGCGCTGGACCCGGGCCTGCTCCAGCAGCGGCCGGAGCTCCGGATCGATGGCGGCCGCGGTGATGAGGACCAGCTCGAGCGCCGCCGCGCGATCGAGGATCATCCGGTAGTTCCCGGCCTGCAGCCCCAGCAGCTCTGCCGGATCGTCCTGCGCCATGGCGCTGCGGAACCAGTCGCGCTCCGGCACCGGCACGGGCTCGTCGTCTCCGGCGATGGCCATGTCACGGGCGAGCTTCAGCAACTCCGGTTTCCCGCCGGGAACCGAAGTGAATACGGTCGGGCGCGCCACCCCAGCCCGCTCGGCGATCGCGGCGATCGTCGCCGCCGCGTACCCGCGCTCGACGAACAACTCGGCCGCCGCGGTCACTAGGGCCGTACGGGTCCGCCGCGCGGCCGCTTCGCGGCGCGGAAACCGCCGCGCTGGTTCTCCGGACCGGCCCACTTGCGCTTTCCCTCGCCCTCACCAATGATTAGACCATGAGTCTAACAAATGAAATGGCGGCTGTCCTCGCCGAACAGCACTTCGCCGCGCTGGCAGCCGGTGATGTGGCGCTGGCGGCGCGGTGCATCCATCCCGCCAACGTCAACCACATGGCGGCCGACGAGCCGCCCGCCTGCGCGACCCCCGGGATTCCCGGGTTCCTGGCCACGAGCGCCTGGCTGCGGCTGGCCTTCAGCGACCTGTCGTTCGAGATCATCGAGCTCACCGCCGACGCCGGCCGGACGATGGCGCACGTGCGGATGAGCGGGCGGCAGACCGGGCCTTTCGTGGTCTTCCCGCCAGGTGCCAGGCCCGTCGTCTTCGCGCCCACCGGGCTGGCGTTCAGCGTGCGCCAGGTGCACGTGTTCCGCCACCGCGACGGGCGGCACGGCGAGCACATCGCCGTCCGTGACGATCTCGGGATGATGACCCAACTCGGGCACCTGCCGCCGTCACCCAGGGCGGCCTGGCGCATGGCCCGCACCGCGCTGACCGGCTACCGCGCCCGTGCGGTCCGCGAGGCCATCCGGGTCAGCACCGACGCGGCGGCCGGGGTGACCGCGGCTGCGCCGTCAGATCATTCGTTACGCGTGGCGCTACGGCACGAGCTAATCCGCTCGTCTCACCTCAACATGCCGTGTCACGTTGCCGGTCTGCCTAGCTGGTAGGGGTCAGGTCGGCGATGACGGTGGTGGTGGTGCCGGGGGTGATCGCGGCGGCGCGGCTGGCTTCTTAACCGTCCCGGTCATGGTGCCACCGGCCCCGGTGCGTCTCGCGCGGACAGCCGGTGTGCGAGTGCGACGCGGCATCGGGGGTACGGTCATAACAGAGCCGCAGTGTCGCTGTTGGAGGAAGGCTGGCGTGTTCGAGGCTGCCGACATCCGGGAATGGCGCGGCCATGACGTGGTGGACGCCCAGGGTCACAAGATCGGTGAGCTGGAGGCTGTCTACGTGGACACCGGCACCGACCTGCCGTCGTTTGGCACGGTCAGGGTCGGGATGCCGACCCGGCACCGGCTGGTGTTCGTGCCGCTTGGCCAGGCGACCGTTGGCCCGGGGTATGTGAAGGTCTGCTACGGCAGGAAGCTGGTGAAGGACGCCCCGTCGATCGGCACCGACGGCGAGTTGCCGGCGGGCGATGAAGAGGCGGTCTTTAAGCACTATGGCCTGACCTACGAGCTGGGGGGCGGCGGGGAGCGGCGGCTGGCCCGCCGCTGAGCGTGACTGAGCGGAGGGTCGGATGATTGCCCTGTTTTTGCTGTTGGTGATCGTGGCGATGGTGCTGGGCATCGTGGGTGTGGTCGCGAAGGGCCTGTTGTACCTGTTGGTCATCGGCATCGTGGTATTCCTCGGCGCCCTTGTGCTGGGTGCGCTGCGGATGCGGCGGCGGCCCGGCAGGCGCCCGGCCAGGTAGTCACCCTTGAGGCAAGCTAATCGCGGAGGGCCGCGGGGCCGCCTGTCATCTGCGGCTTGGTGATGCCAGCTGGCTGGGGCAGCGCCCGGCGGAGGGACTGTCATCGAGGGTCAGGCCGGGATTGCTGACCGGTGAACAGCAGCCAGCGCGGCGGCGCGGGTATTCACATGCAACTCACATGCGATCCGCGCGGCCCGCTGAGGTCCGCCGCCGATGATAATGCTCGGCAGCATCATCCATGCAAGCCGTAAGGATGACCAGATGAACGTCGGCTCCGGTAGCAGCGGCGGCCGCCCGCGGGCGGGTCTTCTGGCCGCCGCCCTGGCCGGGACGGCCCTGGTGGCCGCGGCGTGCGGGGGCAGCAGTCCGCCCGCCGAGGCAGCGCAGACGGCCTACCAGAAGGCGCTTGCCTTCTCGCAGTGCATGCGCTCGCACGGCGTGCCGAATTTCCCCGACCCCGACAGTAAAGGCAACATCCTCATAACCCCGGCAGACCACCTCACCCAGGGCGCTCCCCAGTTTGTGTCGGCTAACAAGGCCTGTGAGCACCTGGACCCGTTCACCCCGCTGACCCCGGCGCAGCAGCGCCAGTTCACCGCCCAGGCCCTGAAGTTCGTCGCGTGCATGCGCGCCCACGGGATAACGGACATGCCGGATCCCGTCGTCAACGCCCAGGGCATAAGCTCCCGCATACCGGCTGGCTTCAGCCCCAGCTCGCCGGTGTTCCAGGCCGCGCAGCGGGCCTGCCGGAAGCTCATGCCCGGTGGGCCGCCGTGATGAGCAGCGCCGCCGCCTGAGCAGGCGAGTCCAACTGACCC
>WNGR01001101.1_pt1 | contig 33733 bp, 39 predicted proteins | sample 5407581 | NCBI WGS metagenome assembly WNGR01 (sample SAMN13153383, study PRJNA577476) | soil metagenome | isolation source: 80 cm soil or saprolite under Garry oak tree replicate 2 | place: USA:California | collected 2016-06-15
TCACTCTAGGTGAGCCAAGTCACAAAAGTTGCAACTGCCACAAGAGACAGAGCTTATTTAGTTCTTCCTTTCCAGGTAAGCTGAGAAACTGTCTTTCGATTGGCGGTCGAATCCCAATGGATATGATGTCAGATCCTTCGTCAGCACTAGCGTATCAAGACTCGCTCGCTGCTTGACCTTCCCGTTGGGGAGCTCTTCGGCTGGTGGCTCTCCACTCGGACCACTGTCACTCCCGTGGTCAATCTGGAACGGAAACGACCCGAGACCCGTCGAAATAGAAGAGAATTGAGATCCCGTCGACATGCCAAGAATTTGACGATTGGGCGGCTCCAGGTCACCATCGTCCCTTACAGGAGCGGGAGCGGGGCGAGAGGGAACACTCGGCGTCTCCTGCGCGAGAGGCGAACGCGGCGGTGTGCGAAGTGGGCGGTTAGAAATCGGGGATGGTGGCACAAACGTGAAACTCTCCAAGATTGAATCTGCACGACCCGACACGCCTGATGCCATCGTGCTCATGGACATACGCTGAGAAATGGCCCGTCCCTTGTCTACTTGTTGTGCTTGCCCCTGTACGTTTACCAGGGCCCGTTCTTGCTGACGCTCAAAAGGGCTCGCAGAGTCGGGGGTGCGGGTTTGAACCAGGCGGCCGCTGGCCACACGAACCAACGCGCGCGGAGCCGATCCGACGGAGCTAGCCACCGGCGTATTCGGGAGAAGGGAAGCGCTCACTGGCTGCACAAACCCAAGATGCACGCGCGTTGCATCCATGATATCCGCACCAATGACGCTCGCAGCCTGGGTATACGTGCTTAGTGGGCGATCCGGGTCATTGACATCGAGGCCAGCGTTCCATGGGTGTTCCAAAGGTGCCATATTCCAATCCGCGTGTGCGTGCGAAGAGCCTTGTGTTGCCATGGAGCTGCGGAACCCGGGAGAGCGCCGGTCTGCAAAAGGGTCCGCAGGAATAGGGAGTGGGTGATCCTCAGTCTCACGCAATACATCTTGAGGGCCAAAGGACGAGGCGGTAAGGGGCGAACGGACGGACGGGCGGGAAGTAAGAGACCTCGCAGAGGCAGGAACAACGGCTGCCTTCGCTGCACTAGCGACCTGTCGGCCAGTAATGATCGTGGGTACCTCCATAAGGACATCGCTGGCACAGCTGGCATTCGTGATGTACGAGCGGTCATCGCCAATGACCGAGATACCCGAACGGTCAGAAAGGTTAGTGGGAACGGACTCCGCAGAGAGATTCATATGATCCATATTCAGATCATAAGCTGGCATGCGGTGTGGACGTAGAGGGGACGTCAAATCCGATTGGGATGTAGATCCCGATGGGAAAACGGAGGCAGGGGGTGGAACAAAGGCAATAGGGATGACATTGGTCGACTGAGAGCTAGTAGAAGTCGTCTGAATGGAATGTCCGTCACCGAACGGATTCGATTGGGCCGAATCGCGGCGAGATAGCGCGGGCTGTGACGTCGGGTCAAGATCGATGGTAGAGCTCGAGTTTCCGTACACCCGGACGACCGGCTCCGTGGGAACGGGCTCTGGGGTATTAGCGATCTTCTCTGTGGGATCGGGGCGGTTGAGGACGGTGTCCGCCGGTGCCGGAACGTCTTTGGCCTCAGGTGTCACAGGTTCGACGGGGGCGGCGTTTCGGTGACGCCACCAGAGGAAGAGACCGACAACAATAGCCAAAAACGCAAGAGTGCCGATGACGGCGCCTGCAATTCCTCCTGCGCTAATACCATGGCCAGAGTTGGATGATGTCGGTTTGTCAACGCACGTGAAGCTGCTGCAAAGAGTGCAGCTCCTAAAGGCACACGATGAGGAAAAAAAATAGAGATGGTGCATGTATGGTGCCAAAGAACGCACTGTGCGGTTTGAAAACAACTCTGAGTGGAGCCACAGTTACATACTGGGGGGATGTTGGGGCATTGAACACAGCCGTCTCGAGCCAAGAGAAAGTCCAAATGCATAGCGGGACGGGGAAATGAAAGAATGTGGTCAGATAACGAAAAGACGATGAACAGCGGGCCCTGCGACGTCCAGGATGGTTCGAGGATGTATCGAGACCGTCGGACGTGGTGGTGGGGATGTGAAAAGGGCAGAGGAGGGGAAGGGAAGAAAGGATGGGGAGGTGTGAGAAAAGGCAAAGGCGAAGCCAGAAAAACAAACTGGCGAACGGTCGCACTCATTATGTAATATTTGATCTCATTTTGAATTGAAATTTGCGCGGTTGATTGGCGACGGACTTGTACGCGAATGGGTCTATCCTCAAATCTACAGTATTGTACTGGCCGCAGTCTTACCACTCCTTCAATGACTGTAATCGTATCTGCAAGAGCCCCTGTCAAACCTCGAGTGCACCATACCGCTACCAAGTTCACGTACTTTCTATAAAACGTCTCAGAACTTGACGGAACGTCCTTGATTCATACGCATTAGCCCCGCACCCCAAATCTTTGTACGACTAATAGGGTCCGTACCTGGCCACGCCTAGCACCGCGGGTCTTACGGCCAGCCTTCTCAAGCTCACGTCGGTGTTCCCGATCCTCGCGAAGCCACTCCAACGCGATTTTGAACAATGTCTGGTCTAGGCCCCCTGCAATATTATCCAATGACTGCTCGGCAAGTGCACGAGACCACGGTCTCGGTTTCTTCGCGAATGTTCCAAGGCGCATGTGAGCGATGTGCGTAGGAAACTCATTCAGCCCATCAAAGATATGGGTGGCATCTAGTAGCCCAATGGGAATTTGTGCTCTGTAAGAATATCGGAGGCCTTACAGAGAATTGTCGCTCCCCGACGTTCACTATCCTCCTTCAAGAAGGACAGAAGATCATATCGGACTTGCACGTCCAGATCAACGGTGACCTGTGCCACACAATTGGTAAGGCCGATATCGACGGCCACACACGCCACATGAAGATGACCGTGACGTACCTCGTCGAGTAAGAGTACATCCCAGGATTGCATGAGGCCCATACACAGCTGTACCCGTCGTCTCTCGCCATCGGAGATCGCGTGCATGTGCCAATCGAGGTCCACGTCAAGTATATCTAATAGGCGGTCGCGGCGTTCCTTGTGGCGATATCCACCTACCGAGTCGAGGAAGTGCTCGACTACAATGTCACCGCGCACGACTGGGTTCATAGCCCTGTGGCGCAATTGAATCAAGACGTGCCTGTGCGTTGTTCCTAAAACGCGAAGACCTCCCATTCCGTGCCAAGATACGTTACTCCGGGAGGAGAATCCCGGAAGACGTCGCGCCCTTTTACTAGGATCCGCGCACCCTCTAATGTGACGAGCCTCTTGCCTGCAAGAATCTGAAGCAAAGTCGATTTACCAGCTAATGAAGCGTCGATCGAACATTGCCGTTAACCGGGACGAGTAAAATGCACACCTCCATTTGCGCCAATGAGGAGCGTGCGTGAGCCCTTCGGAAGATCGATATTGATGTCACTCAATGACGCGGGCGCAGATGGTTCGTGATGGTATGTTAGGTTCTGGACAGTAATCTCGGTAATATCATCCATTTCTGCCTTAAGCTCCAGTTGCCGTTTCTCCGCGGCACGATACTTCGGTAAATGATCGATGATCAACCGTCAGCGATGCTGGTGTAATCGCCTAAGAAAGAAAGGAATGAGACAATGACCTAACCTACACCCGAACAGGACTTACGAGATCACGGACCCGATACAACGAGTAGTAAGTACCCGACCGTCGCACACTGGTGGGAGTTCAAGTTGCGGACTAACTTAGTATCGCCCGCGCGATCTTAACTTGAAATGCTTAACTTGAAATGATCTTGTGATCCATCGATCCGAACCGGCCCGAAAGAGTATCGAGAGACCCACGGTCTTGCTTCAAGTTCAAGTTCGAGACTATGTCAGACTTCCCAGCATTGCCTGGAGTGTACAAAGGACTCTTCTTATACATAGAACCCGGTATCCATTTATAATATGCGTCATCTTTCTCGTAAAATTGACTCTGGCAGCCTCTACCATTCTCCCGGCTGTTCTCATCTGGTTCACACCTGGTGCTGCTTGGTTCCATCATGAGTTGATACCAGCGCCGGGTGAATCGCCTGATTTCCTCGAAGCTCGCACTCGCATGGCCATTTGGCAGCTGGGGAATTGTATGTTTGGCGGCCGGTGCTCACCACAACCTCAAATATCCTAACTTTTGGGCGTAGGCTATCTGCTTCTAGGGATGTTGTCGTCCTTTGTATTTCGCGCAATAAGAGATGCGCTACCCGGCAATCCTGTTGGTCAGGAACGCATCTTGGGAGCGAGTCTGTTTGCAATGGCGGTAGCCGATGTGAGTTACTTTCATCTCATGATTCATCGTATAACGTTCTTTCAGGTAACGCAGTAAGCTATCCCTCACGCAAGCATCATCCGTACTCAAAGATGCGCTCGTGTTAGCATCATTGCAAGTTTCATAGGACTTCCGGATGCCCTCAAGTACCGCCCAGACCTCTGGAATCCCACGACCCACGGCAACATCTCATTTGTCATAATACTACTGCTCTTCAGGTGCGCAACGCAACTCCTGAAATCAGCTGCCAGAATTCTAGTTGTATAACATGACTTGCACAGAGTTGCTTGGTTTTTGGGAATTGGGCGCACAAGATATTATTTCGGTAAGCGTTCAAGCGGGAGGGCAAAGGCCACGTAGTATTATGTAACAAATGTACAACCCGTTTGTGAGATCCGGAATCACCGGGCCGAAATATTTCGCTTTCACACGGTAAACAATTTGAAGTTGTCCCCATCCGCAGCTAGCATCCGTGTCCGCCAGTGTCGCAGTATGACCTCTACTTCGCTCGTACAGGTTATAGATCTCACCGACTCGCCCCCTCCTATCAAAAATGGAACAAGGAAGACCCGAAAGGCTCCCGACCACGACGTCGAGGTGACCGCAACGCGGAAATCGCGCAGGCGCAAGAACGGCGAGACTGGCAGGACACGCTCTCTCGCGGAATCGCGGGACCGCTCGGCCGAGGTTGAGAATGCGAAGCTGGAAGAAGTCGTCGAAAGCCGGCGGGCAGAAGGTGCCAAGGGCGGAAACGGAGAGTCTACGAAGAAGAGGAGTCGCCGCTCGATGAAGAGCAAGGACAAGGGCAAGGATCCAGCGTCCTCTTCGCTCGAGGATACCCAGCAAGACTCGCCTCCCACATTAGACGATATCTTCTTTGTCGATACTGCGCCCGCCCCCGTACCTGCGGGCATGGTGTTCGATTCTAGAGGCGCGGATGCTACGCAGTCGTCATCATCACGAGCGCCCGAGGCGGACAAAACCCCCCTACTACTCCTACCCGCGCACGTATCCGTCCTTGATGCCGTAGATGACTCGGAGTTACCAATACAAATCGTCCAACCTGCGGATTCGGACTCGGACGCGGAATCTTACATTGAATACCTTGATTACGATGATCGCTTGGTGCGCTTGTCGCACCCTTTACTGTCATTCGTCGCTCATTGCACACAGACAGCTGGGACGGTGCGTTACTTTGAGACACCGGCGGAGGATCAAAAGCAGGCGCGCTTTGTCTGCAAACGTTGCGGTGCGGAAAGTGAACACAGGGCCAGGGAGTGTCCCGTCATGATCGTGCGTCTTCGAATCGTTCATATTTGCGTCCGGAGCTACATGCCTTTACTCAGTGTTTGACTTGTGGCGCGCGCGATGAGCATTCCACGCGCAGTTGTCCAATCAGTAAAACATGTTTCACGTGTGGGATGAAGGGGCATATCAACAGGGTATGCGACGTCCCTTTGGGCAGCCCGTTCACGAGTCCAACTGATCATACTCTGACCACCGCATAGACTTGCCCAAATCGGCACTCTCGAGGCAAGGTTAGCCAGTACGACGATTGTGATCGGTGTGGATCAAGAACCCACAACACAAACGTACGATTTCAACTGTACTGGCGTCCAAAAACGACGAGTTCACCTTTTTGTTTCTGAGCAGGAGTGCCCCACGATCTGGCGACTGTATGAATACGTTACCGACCGCGAACGAGAGGCAATCCTTAGGCACCGGGAATCGAAACAACCGCTCGCTCTCGGTGAAGGTGGGGAGGGCTATATCGCACCTGACGAATGGTGCTACAACTGCGGAAGCAGCGGGCACCTCGGCGATGTGAGCCGCCCAATGTCTTCTTGGTGGTGGTGGTGTCATGCCACACTCACAAACCCGGTTTGTCCCATAGGATTGTAACGATTCTCGTCCGCACGACACGCCCTCCGAGCCGTCCGCCTTTGGCCAGTTCAACACCTTCACCGGTCCGTTTTCCGATACCGTCGCCGCACCACCCGTGCACGCCCGCGCGCCGCGCGATTGGGAGACCAGTGAGTCGTTCGGCGACGGCTGGGGCGGGAACGCGCCGATCAACGTGGGCAAGCGCGCGCGCAACAAGGACCGGATGCGAATGGAGCAGCGCGCGCTCGAGATCCAGGAACTGGGCGACCAGGACGACTGGTTCGGGAATCCGCGAAACGTGCGGAATCGCGGAATGGGAGGAGGCGTGAGGCGTGACCGCGACCGTGACCGCGGCGGCGGTGGCGGTGGCAGCGGAACGAAAGAAATGAAGATCCACTTTTTGGAGACGGCGAGGAAGAGGGACGACCCGCCACATCCGGGCCCGAGCTTGCTCGAGCGTGTACATGGTGATGATGATAGGCGCAGTCGTCATTATCGTCATCAGGATCATAACCGAGACCGCGACCGCGACCATGGAGAGCGACATCATCGAGACTGGGATCGCGAACGGGAGCGGGAGCGGAATCGGGGTCGGGATGACGGTGGACCTGCGCCCGGGCTACACATCCGGGGGTCAGCGAGCAGAAGCAACGATCCCCCGCGCTACCGTGATGATGGAGACAGGCGGGAGGAGCGGAGGGGCGACGATCGTCGGTGGGAGGAGAGCCGGAGTGGGGATCGGGAGCGTCACAGGCATGGCCATAGGGAACGACCGGGGAGACACGAGCGCGAGCGTCGGGCAAGCTGGGATGGCCGGGGTGAACGAGGTCCTCAATATAGAGGAGGGTATGCATGATGATATCATACTAGCGGGCTGCGCCTACTAGTGGCGTTCGACTCGAGCAGTGTACACTTTATGCATCCTTATTTTCCACCATCGACTGTCTACTACAGTTCGGGTCTGTCCAGTAGGCCATACTGCCCTAGATACGAAAAGATTAAGCAGCACATAGTACGATAAAATCGATGCGCAGTCCGGGAAAACCCTCGCGATTATCTACATACTCATCACAATTGTCTTCCCTCTCTATCCCAAGGCCGCAGCGGAGCGTTAGACACCATACTGCCTACGTACGCATCCGGATCGGGCACATCAGTCGCCTGCGACGCCGCCGATGCTGCCCAGGACGAGATGTCGGGTATGAGCCTCCCAAAGCGAGGTGAGACCCCCTGAAAATGAGACGACGCTTCCTTCGCCGAACCTGATGACGAGGCCGTCTGTTCGGGTGACATCGCTGGACGGGTGCCACGGATGGTTTGGCTCGGTGCACCCCTTATGGTCCTCCCGTGGGCCGCCGCCGCCGCTTCCCCGTGCTGCAAGAACGTGCTGCGAATCGATGAGTCCGAGAGCCCTCGCGTGCGCAGGGTGCGGGATGGGTCGAACCCGCGACGATCCTCTGGTGAGCCGTGGGGATCGATGACGGCGTCCACGTTACGCGAGAGCGGGTTTTGCGTGTTGTCGGATCCGGCCATCGCTCGACCCGCGGCACGTCCCAGCGTTGTGCGGCGCAGTTGATCGGCTCCTGATCCCGGCTGCCTTGGGGGACCTGGTGGGAGGACGACCCACGGATCGATACGCGGCGCGCCGGCGAAGATACCCATGAGATTGAGGGAGGTACTGCGGGCTGGCGTGGGGGCTGCGATCGCGTTGCGCGTTATTTCCTGTGAGATAGGAGAAGAAGCACTTGTGATGGCACGTCCCGCGCCAGTGCCGGTAAATTCGACGTTCACGATCGTGGTGGAGGCTGATGTCGCCGGGCCGAGCTTAGGGATGGGACGGGAAGAGGCTCGCGCAAGCCCCCGTCCCCTGCTAATGTCAAGCGGAGATAGGGCACGCTTAGATTCTCCAAAGGTGGCGCCAGTAAATAGCTTCGTCAACGGCGCCATCCACCCACCACCGGAGTTTGATGTAGAGGATTTCCCGTTAACAGACTCGTCCTTAGGGTCCAGGGTCATTTCGCGGACCTTGGGTGCGATGGATGGATCAAGAACAATGTCGTTGAGTGTTGTGCGCAAAACACCAAGCTCCTTGAAAATGTCCTTGACGAGCTTCAGCAGCATTCGTAGGTCGCGCCGCGTGCAAATAGTGGTGAACTTCTCGTCTTCCAAAACAGCACGGAAAATGACACGCAAGTTGGCCACCTCCGCAACGATTCCATCGACAGTCGAATGTGATAGGTAGCTTACGTCTGCGCCGAGAATGTTTTGTCGTTTTAGGCGAGTCGTCAAAGTTCGCGCGTCCGCTTGAGCGATCTTGTTGAACAAATGTTGGACACGCTCCAGCAGACCACCAAGAGTAGATGGGTTATCGACAAGTGAAGATGATTCGGAGCGCTCCTCGTTAGGCGACGTAGAAAGAGACATTTGGTCGCCATGACTTCTTTGACCTGGAGATAGAGTACCAAGACAACCTTGGGGATCAGTTTGAACGCCCCGGTGGCGCTGCAAAAGGTACAAAGGCTTTTGCTTTATCGGTTTTCCTGGGGTAGTGTCTTCGGCGTCGGATTCGTCCGAGGTACTTCCGGCATCGAGCTCAATATTTATGCTGGAGTTTCGTCCTTGAAGGAGCCGAGTGTGCCTTGCTTGACCCGACCTAGGAGAGAGGGCGTGCCGGCTAGTCTCTGGCGTTAACGGCGCCTAACGGACCATTAGAACGAATTCAAGGGGAAGTGTCAGGTTGCACACACAAATATAAAGCTGCGCCGACTCGGAGATGGCGATTCTATGCTAAATGAGCGCCTGCCTGCCGACACTTTCTCGTGATCAGAGAAGATGGCGGAGATTGGGGAAAGAGGACCAGGAGCCGTTCCGTAAGTCATCGGTGATGACGGCGAGGGTGCCCTGGGCATATTGCATGGCCGTGCCGAACTTAGAGAAGGTGGGATCCGACCTGTTCGGTCGGTCAGGAGATAAGAAGGAAATTTTCGAGGGATCTATCACGAACAACTTCCAGGAGACGACGCTAGACGCTCTCCTGCCTCTTCTTGTAGTGCATCTAGAGCCTCTCGAGACTCGGATAGAAGTTCCTGAAGCTCAGCATTGCTCTTCTCGAGGGCCTCTTTGTCTGCGACGAGTGATTCCAGAAGCTTCATAACTTCATCGTGTTGTTCCATGGAAGTTAAGTTGACCCGCTATTCAGATATTCGTTAGCTGCCGCCCAATACAGCCACGCAAAAGCCTACCGAATGCTGTAGTTCCGTTACCCACTGTTTGGCCTCGCATAACATCTCCTCCGAGGTCTGACCACGCTTCGCGCGCTCTTCCTTTAGCTGTTCCTGGAGGTGGCGAACCTCTAGGCGTAGTTTGGCTTCTCGGGTTATTACGTGTATGGGGGGTCGATTGTAAGAACAAGACTCACCGCATTTATCACCGAGTGAGATCGACTTAGCCTCCGCGGCTCGGAGCTTTTGCGTCGCGTTGTCCCTCTCCTGGTGAAAGTCGTCCCTCTCTTGCATCGCCTGGCGAAGGCGTGCCTCCCAACCGACGGACCGAGCATGTTCCGTTGACAAATGACTGAAAGAGTCACGCATCTCCTGCAAATCGGCAGAGAGACTCTTGTTCGACGCTTCAGCGTGTTCATTATTAAGAAGCGCCTGGGTGAAGCGCTGAATCAGAGAGAGAGAGGGGGATATCAGCGCACTCGATTCCCGATACGGGGTCGGAGAGGTGGGACCTTGTGTAGCACGGCATTCTCCTTCGACAGCTCTGCTATTCTGTTCTCCATTTGTTGACGAGAGGTTGGGTCGAGATCCGAGGAATCACCGTCCGGGTATTCTCGCTCGTTTACATGTTCCGCGGCCTAGACGAGTAGAATTGGTACCTGGGCGAGAAAGTAGGGGGAGGAATCGAACCTGCATTCTCCGTACGTAAGTCTCATGCCTCCGTAGCAGGGCTTGCCCAACCTCTGTGAGTTGGTTGGCATTGGCCAGATGTGAGCCAGGGATATGTGTAACACACCGGCACTGAGGACGAGGCGAGTCTCCAACTTAGTCTTTACAGCCATCCATGCTTTGGTGTATTCGCTGTCGTTGGTGTTGCAGTTGCAACCCGAGGCATGAGACGGAGGTTCTGGAGTTGAGACTCTGGAATAGTCGGTCAAGGAGTGAGTTAGGTCGTCAATAGCGGAGGAGGCGTCTAAGAAGCTGCGTGACGATGGTGAACTGGGGCCAGGAGTAGATTCCTGTGACATGTCCGTGCTATGTTGAGGTGAGCAAAATAGGTCGGCTTGCTGACACGTGTTTATTTAACAATTAAGCAAAGGTGTGAGTACTAGTGGGGTATCGTAAAAAATTCAACAAACTCGAAAGCGAATGCAACAACACGGACAACAAACGAACAACATAATGTATCCCGACATAGTGACTCTCACTGCTGTTGCACACAAATTTTATGTTCCATCCCATTCCCCTCTTCTTTATTCCGTTATTTGTCGGACGAGCTCCGCGATCCAGCTCGTAACTTGTGCCGTGGCATTGGCCTTACTCGCCGATATGAACTGGAACGCCGTGTTCAATCCGCCCATACCCTGCTCTTCCAATGCCTCTTTTTGAGTTCGCCCTGCGATACTTCCGCTTTCCTCCACAGTGGCGAGTGTTGACACGGAGTTGCTCCATCCCGAAGATCGGCTCGGGTCCTGAAGAACGATATGGAACACGTTCGATGCAGCGCTCAGGACAGCGGGGTTCGACGATCCCGCGAAGGCATCTTTAACTCGTTCTTGTAAGCTGTCATAGCTGTTTACTCCGGACGTGAGTCGGCGAAGTCATTGGAGACGAAGATACTAACCACATCGTGAGAACCTCGGGATACGCCACCGAGACATCAGAAAGCAAATTGAAGTAGATCTCTGTCTCAGCATTTGCACCCTGAAAGATTTCCAACATGACGCCTATGAAGGAAATCACTAGTAGCGCCACGTTGGCGTCCGTGATATTCAGTAATTCCATTGGAATGCGTGGCACATCTTCTTCATCTGCTCGCTCTACAGAGTCTTCTCCGATCAGATATGCGTCCAAGTTAGCATCCTGCAATAACTGCCGGTATGTCTTCTGTGTGGTTGCCGCAGACATCAACGCAAGGAAGTAACCAAGCGACTCCGGTGCGACCCTGGGAAAAGGTGGCACTTCTGAGTCACTTGATGGGGCGGCACGCGAACTGACGCGCAACATAGTTCGGAGGGAATCCAGTGCGACGGGTTTGAAGACCTTGAGCTTGAGACCTTTGATCGTAATTGCGGCAAGGGAGAAGGAGAAATTCGATTCGAATGAGATTTTGAGGCTCCGGTCGAGCCGATTGGCAATCTCTCGGAAGCTGTATCGGTGCTCAAGTAGAGATTCTGACACCCCATGTTGTTGGACCAGTCCCTGGTCTGATAGCTGTACGATCGTGACGCATAGCAACTGCGATGCTTCTGTGTAGAAAGCCATGTGCCCAAACTGAAGGAGCGCGACTGCGAGCCAGAAGATGGGGCTAAGATACCGCGAACTAGGTTGCAGAGCGGGCACAACATTACGAATGCATCGGAGCATACTGACAACTGAGATTGTTGAATCCGTCGTTCGCATGAGAGTGCTCCTGAAGGCAACAAGCATTTGATAAAAGAAGTCATCGTCCACTTCTGCCGTCGCAAGCTCTCCGAGTACAACGAACGCGCGAAACTGAATAGTCGGGGAGACTTGGAATGCCGTTGCCGTCACCAGGCTCATCCAGCGAGCTCGCCACACGTTGAGCAACCCTGAGATCAGCATGAGAATGTGCTTCCTGAAGGTGATGGCAACGAAGAATCACCTTTGGTCTGTGCCGCGGTCTCCATTACACGGATGAGGAAGCGTGTGAGCCCTTCTTGACAATCCAAAACCTCGTCATCTGTTATCGGGTTGTAGGCCACGAGCTCAGTAGTGCGACTAAGACCGAAGAACTTCAGGGTCTCCGCGTTGCTACCTTCCTCATGCAGATGACGTATCTCGGGACCTGCTATGGCATCGGAGGAACGAGACAGCCATAAGGACTGCAGAAGATCCATGACAAGACCCCAGACGGTCGAGCGTACCACGACCTCTCCCGTTGCTGCTATGAGTGTGATGATGTGTATGAGCTCAGGAGTGTAGAACTGCGCGACGTTAAGATGCTTTGATTGTTGGGACGCGACCAGGGCCAAGCGTGACAATGACGCAATTTCGTTCCAATGTGTGTTTTCCGCAAGTGTACCTGTTGGTTTCACAGAAGCCTTGCCGAGCGCCTACGTAATCTTGTAAATATAAGTCAAGAATGAGGAAACTGCACTCTACCTTGCGCATTTTGGATAGTATCTGACCGCGAACGTTGATGGATGACAGTGGGGTCATGATCAAGGCGATGACTTCGCAAGCGTGCGAGCTGGCCCCGCCGTCGATAGCGGCGCGCATGAGCTCGTCCAAGGCGATGTTTACGACGGCACTGTCGAGCTTCGCAATCTCTGCCCAGATGGCCTTTTGCGACGTCATAAGAAGCTGTAGGCAAACATGTCAGAAGATACTGTTCTGTGCATCTACTGAAGTCCGCACCTGAGGATCCGCAATAGTGAGTTCGATGAGAAGGCGTATGCAATCACGAAGTTTGGATCCTGAGTGATCAAAGTTTGGGTTCGTCGGCTCCGCGAAGGCGGAGAGGTTTTTGAGCCATGGGCTCATATACGATAAACAGTGAAGCTTCAGAGTTTCGTCGGACTTGGACAGCGTGTTGCACACTTCTGATACAAAGTCAAGGGTAAGGTGAGGAACAAGGCTCGCGATTTGATCACTCAAAGAAACGAGGAATGGAGACGATGGCCCTCCAATCCACAGACCTGTTACGAATCATGAATAAACAGCTAGACTAAGTGAATCACGAACCCACCTTTAGTCGTTAGGATTGGACTGGCGTCCAGATCGAATGAGCCTACGACCGCAGAAAGTAGCTCGTAGGATGCTCCACTAAGTTCAGGATTCTCGGTGCCCATGTTGCGCATGGCAATGTGGAGCAAGGCGGCGCCAACGTTGGAAAGCCTCGAGAATCGCTCCGTTCCTGGTAGGTTGGTCGCCCTTAAACGGCCCTTGGCCGCACGTATGGCCTGGCGAATGTCAGACGTAGGAAGTTACCTCTAAAGGGTTCTGCTCACCTTGACGATATGGTCGCGAGCAGCAGATGAGAAATATAGCGTATTTGATTGTCGCGACTTCCGGATGATAAACTCTGAGGGGTCGTGGCCCGTCGACACGTTGTAGACATCACTAATTTCAGAAAATGGAATGATTTCTACAGATTTGCAGGCAAGTGACGGCGATATTTGCTGAGCTTTGTCCTAGTGTCGCTGATCAGAAACCGGCGTGACACCGGATGGATCGGTACGTACGGAAATGATGCGCAGATGGCTCAATCCAACCTGAAGGCTGACAGGTATCCGTACGTGGGGGGAATGTCGCATTGTAACTTGCTCAAACGCTTCGCATTGCTCTCCTTCGAGACTCGCTATTTCGGGTATGTGGTGTCAAAAAAAACATAGGTCACAAGGTTGCAAATGGTGCTTACTTGCGTAAACAAGGGGAGCGGTGGCACTAGCGGGGACGAACGTCAACAGCTCCTGGACCGACGAGCATGCCTTGACCTGACGTGAGAGATGCGAGCCTGGAGACAACGTCAGGGTAGCCTTGTGACCGCGAACTAAATACGCACCCGCAGTAATGTTCCACAGCCGGCGGAGATATTTGACCGCAGCTGCATTGGGGCTTAAGATGTATGCCGTCTCAAACTTCGCCCTAAAGTCCGACGGGATAATCTCGATGCAGTACTTCAGCCATTGCATGGGAACTTGTGAAGACGAAGAGAACGACGTCCAATCAAAGATGATTTCGAACGACCGCGCGTCGGCAACAGAAGGCGATGTTAGAGTCTGAGTACAGTGACGTTCAACGATCGTGTAGGATATAATGACGAAAAGTAGGGGTGGGGCTTACCTTGAAGATATGGTACAGCAGTAGCTCAATATCGAGCGTTTCGACGTCGAGCTTCGATACAAAGAAGACAAATCTCGCTTGTTCGTCCTGGAAGCATTATAAGAGACGGTCTCGCGCCATAAAGAAAGTAACTACCTTCCCAGTACTAGCCTCCACGAAGATGTCTCGGACCGCAATGACGTCTGCACGATCGTACCGAGCAACGAGGTCAAGATATTCCCGATGCTCTGCGCTCGAAAGGACTGAAAGCCGTGGAACTTCAATAGGTTGACCAAGGTCCACTAGGGCACTGCAGAGTGCGTCCCACGCGCGCTTGCCATTAATAGCAGAGGCATCCCCCTCTATTGATGGCTTGAGGAAGCTAAGGAGCTCCTTCCCAACTTTGTCGGCATGCTTAGAGAAGAAGCGGTGTAAGACGATGGTATCTGTGTCATCGTAAGTGATGCTCTTCCATTCGTGCGAGTCTTTCTCCTCGTCATTGGGAGACGGATTGTATCTCTGCGCGTAACCATAAGATGAATGCAAGTAGAAGCGTGGCCTGACACATACGCTCAACTCGCTCAGAAACTTGAGCACCTCCATAATCTTCGACTCGAGGAAAGGATTTAGGATCGACATATGTACCTCCCTACCGAATAAAACGTTGTTGGCTAGCGTTTGGATGATTTTGGCAATCATCATTAGTCCTTGTCGGAGTACTACAGGGTTGTCTTGTGGTATTTCGACGTCGATCTCTGAGGGAGAAACTATGACGGGAGAGATAAACCTTAGATGGGGGTTACCAAAAGTTTCTGAGGGATGACTATAGTAACAGACCGAAGGAACACGAATGCGCCAAGAGCAGCAAATCGCGCGTTTGGCCATATTTTTTGACTAGAATACGATTTGGAACTTCAGCTAGAAAAAAGGAAAAAGGAGACATACACGGCTTTGTAGATGTGAGCACAAAGCTCGTGGAACATCCTTACATCCTCATCAGTGATCACATTCACAGGGCGCGTGTATGTGACTCACGACGGAAGAGCTGGCAGGGACGACGAGACAATGCTCAGAAAAGAGGACGCTACGACTTCTACATTCTTTAAATTTTGGCGGAGCTCCTGTTCTTCGGTCACTTTCGTTGGGTCTAGGGTGTATCCACAACCTGGCGGAAGCGAGCCCATTGTCTTCATAAGGGGAGTGATGAGGCTGCGAAGATAATTGTAGCCGTGTATTCTCGCGAAATGGGACAGCAATCGTGTGCATGTTGAATTGCCGCGGAATAATTCGGCTTCATTCTCTGCATCCCGATGAGCACCATGCTGTGGGAAACACCACAATTATACGACAGTATCCTCACCTGTTCGTGACACTTCCCTATCGATGAGCGTCTTCATCAAGTTCATTAGCGATTCCCGGGTGTCAAAGATGTTAAGCAAGACGGGGATGATAGCGCCAACTTCCGATGGAGGGCAGACTTCACAAATAGCCAGAGCAAGAGTAATCTAGATCATTTCACGTTTAGTACGGGGACATAAATGAGACGGAGGTTGAAATATACATCTGGGCCTTTCACCAGCTATAATGAGATGTAAGCCAAGGCGACAACCTTCAGCTTATCGCGAGACACATACCTCACACAGTCGACTGCGGCCCGAGAAACTAACAGGCGCCTCCTGGGCCTCAAACTTGGCGCCTTGACCCATCACCCTCGCAAACACGTATGAAAAGATGAGCCTCTGTCGTGGGTCAGGGTCATATGCCATGGAGAGGCTGTGCTTGACACCACTCTCTGGGTTCGCGCTGATTAGGCGGGAGAGGGCCTCCACGACGAGCTCGCGGATCTCTGCTTCGCGTTGAGAGATCGGGCGCTGGGGAAAGCGTGCGTTGAGCATTGTGAGTGTGAATGGGTGAAGGAGTAAGTATCTATACCTGCAAGGTCACGGACATCTCAGAAATTTCATCATCTGACAACTGTAGGAGCGCCACATCAGCGTTAACATTGGAAGCAAACGGAGTGAAGCTAACAATAGGAAGCACCCGTCCGAAATACAACGTTCGTGTGATGAGATTGCCGTAGCGAATGAACACACGGTTCACCACGTGACTCGCTTCGTCCCCAGCTGGGTTGTCTAGTGACTTGAGCTCCAGCTTTTCCAAAAAGTGTCCCGCAGCCCGTAAGCTAGCCATGTTTAATTCTGGAAGTAGTCGGGCAGTGTCTGGATCTTCAGTCTGGAAATAAAAAAGAATTGAGAGCAAATCCTTATTATTTATTTATACGTACCGAGGTGGGGTCCTGGATCCACCCAAGTAAAATATCCAAGATCTTCTGACGATGGGAGCTTGTGCTGTCCTTACGCAGCATATCTGGACGAGAGAACACGCTGCCACACAATGCACAAAACTTAAGCCGGATGCGGTATGCTGGGATGTTGTCAAAAGTGTTGATGAATGTGGCGAGGGAGTATAGTGTCGGGGTCATGTCCACTGTAAGGACTTCGTCCTGTGCTTGTGCATTCTCCACCATGAGTTTCAAGACAGCCACGCTCTATGTTAGCAAATAGTTAGGGACGGTCACAAGACAAGACGGCGAAACAGAATGTACCTGTTCGAGGAAGCGGGCAAACTCGTCGGTCCACTGGAGCTCACCCCTACTATGAATATCGTCGATAATGCTGGCCCTCATGGTAAACAAGTTGGAGTAAGAGGAGTTAACCAATCTAGTGCTTACTCTTCGAAATGCTTCGTAAGCTTTGGGTACAACCGGATACTCAGCTCGCTCCCCAGTGCCTCTTTAGCGGTCTCGCGCGCGATGACCGAGTCGGATATCAGCCTCTCCATCAAGAAGTTGATGAAACTGTTGATCAACACCCTTGGGTCCTTGAGGACACGCATCGAGTCCGGTAGCAGCTCCGCTGGTATGACCGAATGTAGGGCAGAAGGGTCGTGATTTTCAACGAGACACGCCGAACCGCACGCTGCTAGGAACAGGGTCAAGTTTTGCCACTGGTGTTGTTGCTCCTGTGCAGACGCTAGTAAACAACTATCTAAACGAAGCCAAACAGAAGCGCACTTCGAAGGTCATCGATTTGTCGCCTACGGGTACAGTTGAGTCCTGAAGGCTCTCGGCGGTCATCGGGTCGGATGGTGCGTTGATAACCAGCTCCGTTAGTGCGCACCACCGGAAGTAGCACTCTTCCCAGATGGCAACATAGGTAGCATGTGGAATTGCCAATGACCGGAACAAGCGTCGGACTCGCTTCTGCCACGCCACTCGGCCTACGCTCAAGTCATTGAGATCCTGACGCATAGTTTATATGCGGGCATAATACTGACCTGTGATGACCGTCTTTGGTGCACCGATCTTTTCGTACACAGCGTGGCGGCTCACACGTTCTTCTTCTGTCAACGCAGGATTGACGGGAACATCGGGCTGGCGTTCTGCTATCGCGATGAGCCTCAACGTCTGCGCAGCAAGATTCGACACGCCCGTATCCGCAGATGTCAGCGAAACGGCACTGGCAAGCTCCAGCAGGGCGAACGCAGGAACGCGATCCTCCGAAAGCTGCATTAGGCGTGCGACGCTGTCAGGCTAACGCACGTGAATGATGCAAGACGTTGTCGTTTAGTGATAGGGTGACGCCGAGGAGGGTCTCAACAGGTACGTACGGGTCCATCTCGTACATAGGCGTCTGCAAACTGCCAACCAATCTCCGTCCACATACGCTGACGATCGAGCTCGAGGCGGGCGTTGAGCAGCGCGTTCGCCACCGTGCGCATCGCCGCCGGCGTCACTGAAAGTTTCCATGGGCCGGCGGTGGCATATAACGGATCACTGGAACGAAGTTGGTCGAGCTGTGCGCCGACCTGGCCCAGCGCAACTGCGATTGAGTACTGCACGCTGGTGTCTGTCTGTTGCTCCCACACGGCAAGCGCCATCGGCATCCACGCGTCCATCTCGGCCTGAGTTAGTCCCGTAAAGCTCCAGCCGAGATTTGCGCGCCAAAGCCCGAGGATCGCAATAAGCACAAGTTCGCGGTCGGAAACGGTCTCGGCAACGTAGCGTTTTGCTTTGGGGCGGAGCGCTGCTCGCCTAAGCTTACCGTTCTCATCTACTTCGTTGCGACGAACACCACCATACTGTGGGTGTGTGGATTTTCTAGCGAAAACATATAACGAACGGGATGCTTACCTTGAATATGGTGCGAAATCTCCCCGCCAGCGCCTCAAACAGAGGAGTTATCGAAGGTTGCCATGATATTGCACGCGCCTGAAAACTCGTTAAATCAGCTGCTCCTTCACTGAGCAGACATCGCGCACCTCGACGGTCAGCGTAACCGAGGCCTTGATCGCGACTAGTTTCACCGCATCTGAACGCTCAGCCTCTAAGCATGTCTTGAAGAGAGGCAGCACGTCAGCCAGAGGCGAGAATCGGTAGAGCGCGACAAGCGCATCCGCAAAGATTGTCACATCTATCTCATCAGGGGACTCCCAGAACGGCCGTTGGTTGTCCCAGTGGTAGAGGATACTCTGTATGGAAATCAGCCAGTGTTAACGGGGAGAACATCGGAGGCTCACTTGGACTTCGTGAATATAATCAGACACATTCGCATGGATGGGTAAATCCTTCCCGGAAGCCTCAGGACGCGCTCGGGCAGCACCCCTGCACAGGTCGAGAATACAAACTACCGATACATCTCGTAGCTTGTTAGGTACCTGGGCGACTTTACCAAGTTGGTCAGTAAACTGTAGCGAAGCCGGTCAGAAAAGTTGGCGCTGGTTAACCAAAGCTACCGGCGTACCTTCTTCAAGTTGCTCTTGCTTGAACCCTTTAGGTCTGTCCGCATCCGCTCCGACGAAATGACCGCGAGTGCGGCAAGCGTTGGCCAGAGAGCGCGCGCACTTGCAACCTCTGATGGATCCCACAACAGATCAAAAACACGCTCTGGTGTGCCCTCCAGCCGGCGGTGTGTACGAATAGCCTCGTTATACTCGTCCGGGAACATTCCAACCCAGTTCCATATGGCCGTCCGTAGAGGTACAGCGACCGCAATCTTGACTTCCTGTTTCATATTGACCAAAAGTGACGATAGTTCTGACAAAGCCAACGAGTAAGTACAGTTTACGTCAGCTGTCGGCGAAACGTACCTTGCAAAATTTGAATAAGACGCGTGCGGTCCAGCGAACTATGCTTCATCAAGTTGAGGTCGACAATATCCGGGCTGTCATCTGGAGAATTAGCGAGGAAGCGAATCTTGTTGCGGATGCGCTGTAACACAGCAGGCCAATTTGATGCGGAAAGGTGATATACTATCCGTCCCGCAAACTTGAGAATTAATGCATTCAAAGAGAAATGCGATCTAGCCAGGACTTTTGGCGTCATTTCGAGCTTAGTGTTGTGCTGCGCCATGGGTGTGACAGTCATTTGCGTCGTTTGAGAGCCATTGACGGAGGGCGATGAATGGTTCGATGGCTGCGCCGAGGACTCTTGAAACTGTGCGTCGCCTTCAAGGTCAAGATTCTCTGATATGTATTGCGTCGACGTTAGGGGCGCATCGACGTTATCTATGGTCTCAAAGTCGTGGAAGGTAGCCTCGAAAGATAAATTGGCCGACGACATTAGGCGCCCTTCCGGAGGGGCAGTCTGACGAAGAAAGACGACCATTAGACTGAGAATATACTTGGCACAGTGCTCATCTAATGGTGGTGGTTCTGATAAGACGACAGATGGGGAATGGAACTCTGAGGAAGGGTGTCGACTTTTCCTACTATTGCGGCTGGTGACCACGGGAGATGCGGGTAGAGTCGTATTGGATGAACTGGTCTGCGGGGCGGTACGCGTATCATCTGTATATCGGTTCCATCGAGAAGCCATTGCTACGGAAAGGACCTTGAGGACAAACAACTGGGACTGAAGGACGTCGATCGTCCGAATGCTGTTCGCATCTGTTTGCTGTAATACGTACAAAAGATTAGACTGAGTAAGGGCAGAACAGACGAGAACGGACTTTAGCCAGTTTATCCAAAACCTCGGTCAGGGCGAGGCCTATGATATCAAGGGAATCTTTAGATAGCTCGACGAGACATTGGACCGTCTCAACTACGGCGGAGTCGGTTTCTACTTGGGTTAAATCTACACCGGAATTAGAGGGTAGCTGAAGGCAATGAGCATACAAAAGGTAGGAAAGATAGGACGGGAAGATAGAACCTTGTTCCTTAGACGATTGACTAGTATATGGATGATCTTTTGCTGGTGTGAGGCGGCGGGAGAAGTGTAGGAGGAATAGAACGAAGGAGCTTGAGCTGTCGTTGTTGTAAACCCATGATGAGACTCTGTACTGCGATGTTGCCTAACTAAATTAGAGGGCGTGGAATGGTTTGTAGAGGCGGAAGGACGTCGAACTGGAATTGCAGGCATCATCGAAGAGAGGGAAAGGAGACCGAGATAGAGTAAAGGAAGGAGACGAGAAGCCGTAAGCCGTACACAGTAACGCGGCGAGTGAACGGGTCAATAATTACTGTACGAGCGCTCAACGGACCACGCGTCACCCACCGCCGCCGTGTACATCCCATTTATGGTAAATTCGCCGGATTCGGATCGCCTTACCTCCGCCGCGCCGGGAACCCGCTTCGGTCCGCGAGAACGTATCACGTGCACGACCTTTTGGGGACCCATATGGACCCACAATTGCCGCCCGTATCAGCGCTTGCTCTGTCTGTCACTGTTCTTCTGGATCTATGGGCCCGACTGGTGGTAGTTTGTTGCCTATAAATCTCTCGGGCTATTATCTTCCGCGTGGTAATACTGCTGTTACCGGAAGAATACCACTCGTCATGCGGAGTTGTCTAACCACACACAGGTTGACCCAGTCTCAGTCCCTGGCCTCAGTTACACGCTTAATGACTCTATTTTTGAGATCCTCGTGGGCTGGTCACGGCCAGATTAATTTGTCTGTTTCCGCCGAGTTCATATGCCTAAGCTTGTGTGCGATGCGGAACACACGATCATCAACTCCGCCGCTTCCGGACTCCGCAGATGGCTGATCGGGTCCATAGCCCAAGGCCACCCCTCCTCCTCGGGCTGCTCTTTTTCTCGTTTTGCTTCGTTAACAGTCGCAGCGACCTCCCTCTTCTCGAGAGTTGTTCTCCAACTAGTTCGCTATTTTTCGGAACGTCCATTCATCTATTTATATCTTGACCAATTTTTTTTCGCTTGCTATTGAAACGTTTCAGTGTTCGATCTGCTTTGTCGACTTTGCCATTGTTCTATCGTTTTCATAACTCCTACCTCTCGTCTGCCTCATTTACCCCCCTCCCCTCTGGCAACCCTACCCCTGGTTAATAATTGCGCTAATTTTCGGCATCCCTTTCATCGGTGTACCGATGTCTCTTCGTGATGTCTCAGACCCAGAGTTCCCCCCCGGTTTGGCGACGTGGCCAGGCGCAGAACAGGACAAGATAAGAGCATACAATTACAACCGATATTCATTCAATGGATTTCCCTTGATCAACTATAGCCCCCAAAGATCTTCGACGCTCTCGCCGACCCAGTCGTCATCCCCTCGATCTTTTGGAATGCAAGACCAAGAGTATGGCATCACTCATACCGACGCCAATACCAATGCCTGGCCATCTCCCCTCAGTACAAATAGCCGCATCCCCCATCTGCCACTCCAACTTCAGCAATCCAACCCTCTTTCCTCATCCCATCTCTCCTCCCCTCCCAACTCCGGTCCCGCCGGCTTTCAGAACTTCGACAGCAGCCGAAGCAGTCTCTACTTACAATCTACTTATAAAGAACGAGACCCGCACCCCTTTCGTGCCCCACAGACGTCCGTTAATCCATCGTCGCAGTCGCAGTCTGTCTACTCGTCGTCCTCTGCTACCCCACCCTCTTCCACGTCCCCTTTGACACGCTCAACGCTTTGGTGGGGCGAGCTTGAACCCTGGATGGACGAAGAATACGCCAAACAAGTTTGTGGCCTCATGGGTTGGGACCCGGTCAGCATCAAGGTCCCGCATCCCCCGCCCGACTCCCTCGCTGGCCAACAAGCCAACAACCCGGGTTATTGCTTCCTCACGTTCCCTACTCCCGCGCACGCCGCCTCCGTGCTCTCTCAGATCAATAGCAATGGGAGCGGGACTCCCCACTCTATGCCAAACTCGAAAAAGCCATTCCTTCTCAACTGGGCATCCTCTACGCCTATCCCACCGTCGCTCTCCCCTTCTGGTTTCTCAGCCCAGACACAGCAACACGCAAAAGAGTACAGCATTTTTGTCGGTGACCTTGCCCCCGAAGCCTCCAACTCGGATCTCGTCGCTGTCTTTCGCAACCCGGTACTCGGCTTGCGCAATGATCGTGAACCCAAATTTATTAAGCCTTTCTCGAGCTGCAAGAGTGCAAAAATTATGCTGGATCCCGTTACTGGCGTATCAAGAGGCTACGGCTTCGTTCGGTGCGCCTCATACCAGTAAAGGTACCCGCCCACCTTCCCTAACATAGCACGCATAGATTCTCGGATGAGGCCGACCAACAGCGCGCTTTGATCGAGATGCATGGTCTCTACTGCCTTTCACGGCCAAGTGCGTATATCATTCTTTGTTCCCCCGATCAAAGCACCTCATTGTTCACCCAACTAGTGCGTATATCTCCTGCAACCGCCAAGTATAAGGCTCCCCCGTCCGAGGATCTCCCGCAAGTTCAAATCCCGTCCCCAGGCGTTGCCTCACATGTTGCTACGCTTGCTCTTCCGTTGCCGGCCCTCACACCTACCAAGAGTGTCTCTTCCCCAATCGCGGGTTCTAGCGCAGCGGCCACGAGCTCCTCGAACACTCTTAGTAGCTCTGGGGTGTCTTCTTCGGGTTCATCTTCTTCAGTCTCTGCACCGTCTCTAAGTTCCGGCTCCAGCACGACCGGTTCGAGCTCGACGCTAGCGAGCACGGACTCTAATGAGCGTCAGCAGAATGTACTCTCACAACTCCCACCGTACGCCCATTCAGCGACCACAACGAAACCGGTCTCGGATGCGTCAACTTCAATCACGACACCCTTTGCACGACAGGGTACGGACACGGAGCAAGTACGGTATTCGCTCATAGAGGAATCATGGAGGCATCAGGCACAGGCCCGCGCGATCCTGAGCAATCTTATAGGACCAAACGGTGAACAACTAACCTCCACGGACCCGTACAATACGACTGTCTTCGTCGGTGGGCTGTCGCCACTGATCTCCGAGGAGACCCTGAGGACATTCTTTGCTCCTTTCGGTGACATTCACTACGTGAGTTTTATCTTTTCCTGCGCATGAACATCTGCGTTAATGGACTTCTACCACAGGTAAAAGTGCCCGTTGGGAAGCATTGCGGATTCGTCCAGTTTGTGCGTAAAGCCGATGCCGAACGTGCCATTGAGAAGATGCAAGGCTTTCCAATTGGAGGGAGCCGTATCCGCCTTAGTTGGGGCCGCAGCCAGTGTGGGTGTAAATGTTTTCCTTCTGTAGGTTCATCTTCTAATGATCTAATGTAGATAAAGCTGCACAAGCTGCAGCTCAGGCAGCTCAAGCAGCTGCGTTGCAGGCGCACGTACAAAGCCAGATGGTAAATGCGCGTGGTACGCCGATGACTATGGAGCAGACCGTACAGCTTCTACAGCAAATCCAAATGGCAGGTCTTTTCAACCCCGCAGCTGGCGGCGACCAACAGAACCAAGGTCAGCCTCAGGCGGGGACGCCGCTGAACGATGAATCCCTGCGGAATGTGGTATTTTCGACGCGCGACGCTAAGGGTGGCTCGCCTTTCGGTGTGCAACCCACTGGGGGATACGGCGACGTGCGTACACCTCGTCCTAGCGTCGCCAGTTTCTTCTCGCCTTTCTCGCCCGATCCCAACCTCTTTTCGGGAGGAGACCCTTCATCGCAGGCGGCGCCGAAGAAGGTGGAGCTTTTATATCACCCAGCCTCGTCGACGGGCTTTGCACAGGGGTTCCCATCCGGACCTGTGGTACCCCACGATGCGAGCAATCTAATGGGCGCTAACGGGAGGGTCGCGACACCTCGCTATTCTGCGTACTACGACATGCCCGTTGCCGCGACGATTTCACGCCCGCCGTCGGGGTCACTGAATGCGTCGCTCCCCGAGCGGCAGGACTTTTTCGAGATGCCGGAGCACGAACACGACGTGATCACAGACCTCAATGGTACGCTGGCGAGCCTGGATCTCGACAGCACCCATCACCACCCATCATCTACCCCTGCACCCACGCCCGCGGCGTGGAACACTCCTGGAAGCAGTAGCCCGTCGGCTTGAAGTACACCTCAACTCCCATGTCACCTGTCATTCGTCTCGGTCTCGATTTGTTTCGTCTCGCTGTGAAATTCGCCTTGCTTTGGAACGAATATATATTATCGCAAAGCTCTTCGATCACCTTATCCCCCCTTCGATCTTTCGTTTCTTTCTTTCTTTCGTTTTTTTTTTCTCTTCGATCTGTTTCAGATGTGTAGGACGTCCCTCTTCGACCTTTCCACGTCCACAGACTACCCCTCCTTTATGCTCTTATCCGTACCGTTTCCACTAACGGTCTAGTCTCTTCTTTCGTCATCACTGTGCTGTCCCACTCTAACTATCTTTGTTTCCTGTCGTCAATGTCATCCCTCCTATTACTGTTGTTACAATTAACTAGCTCAGTTCAACTTTATAACATTTCAACCTCGTATGCTATCTCCCCGTAGATTAGTGTCGAAATATGATAGTAATTAGGGTACAAATATATACGAATGTTTGGTGTTGGTAATCGACGAACTCGAGCGAGTATCAAATCAGGATTAATTAATCGTTCGGTGATCTTTCTCCGAATCCGACTTGAGCCATAATATAGAGGAGATCAACTCCGGGCCGGTCTTGTCTTGGAATGCGATCATCTATCGTAAGTTACTCTTAAATCTTAAAATTTAAATTTGCCTGACTATCTTAGCACCGCACCACCGCCCTTGCTCGACAAAGGGAACTCTGTATCTCAGCAAGGAGGTATTGGAGTTGCGGCTTTTCAAACTGGTGCCATGGCATCGGTATGGAAAACATCACGCGGTCCAAGAAATGCATTAAATCTCGAATCTCTAAGAATAGCAGCAAGGGTGCCTCCTTGCCATCGCAACAACTAAGGCAATAACTACTTAGTCGCTTTGGACCGAGGTATCGTCCGCGAGGAAAGGCCTGTAAAAAAAAAGTATGAGCTTGCGAGCGTGAAAGCGTTTCGGGATGCGAAGAAGAGGGGTAACCAAAGATGAAAAATCCACTGACGTGTACTCGTAGCCACTGCGAATCGCGGTCGTCATCCACTCTTCGTCGGCCTCCTGCATTGGGAAGCCCGGCCCGCCCGCCAAACTGAGAATCACGGGTAAAAGGATGAGGCCGTGCAGGGCCCCTGCGATGATGAGAGAGAACCACATGCGGAAATAATATGTCTGCGGAGGCATAGGTTTGTGTTTATTTGCACCGGCAGAAGTATAGAGGGTATCGAGTCTCACCTCCAGGAGCTTGGAGCGTGTTAGCGCCAACACACTCATGCCAATGAGCTTCGTGAAGGTGATTCCATACAGGACCTAGATGTAAGGGCGGAGTATCAGTGCCAAGGCGCGGGAGGACGCTGTCAGCAGGGGCACGAACCGATGGTCCGACATCGACTAGGGCAGCAGCCATTCTTTCGTCTCGCTCCTGTCCGATAGGGTTGTCTAGGGCCACGCCAGGGCCGGAGTTCATGAATGCGCGCGCCACGTGCGCGCAAAATTCGACGGCGATGCCCAGGGATATGACGAGATTGACGAGACTGATTGCGTTCAGGCTTACGCCCCACAAGCCCATGACGCCCATGACATTGACCACAGTCAGGGCCACGACCGCGGTAACGATCGTCCCCGTCCGCCAGGATCCAAGGAACACCGCGGTCACAGTGAGGACGGACGCCAGTCCCAGTCCCAAAACCTGTTGTGTGATGGATACGATATGGGCATACTGGTCGAAAAACACGAAGAACAGGGAGTAAGGGAACACGGACGCGCCGGTCCTCTGTGACATATCGTCCGCTATCCTGTGGGCGGCGTCGAACGCATTGATAAAATCGGCCTGGGTTTTCAATGGATCGAAGAAAGTCCGGAAGTGGGATGCCACAACGTCATCTTGCGCTTGGTTTAGCGAGATGGCACTTCCGTACGACGCTTGGCCACCGATAGGGCAGTCTTCATTAGTAGGAGATTCAAGCCACTGCTTCAGATAACGAATAAACTCCTCGCCCTCTGGAAACCCTTCCATGGTGATGTTGTAGGCAGGAGTTTTGCCAGCCCAACAAGGTTGGCAAAGGCGAGGGTTATCCCTCGGAGAACAGAACACGTCCAGATTTCGTTTGCGAACACGGCAGCAGTCTGCGTTGGGATTGAGCCAGGTCAGGAAATCATCAATCCAAGACGCAGCGGGATCCGAAATATAGGACACCGCTGGACGCTTGCGCTCTGCTTCAAGGGTGTTTGCCACGGAGAAGTCGTCACATGTCGTGAAGCGGGCGCATAATGCTTGCTGTCCCGAACGGTGTGTGACATCTATATCGTGTGAGACGAAGTAGACTGGGGGTCCGACATTTAGGTAGGTGTCCATATCGTTAAAGTATTGGATAAGGTAGGAATCCGATGGTAGGGCCAGTCTTTGATCTAGAAAAAGATCAGCCAACTACGTTTCTCCCTTCAAGGTAGGACCTACCGAGCCCGAGTTCAATGTGTTGTACTGATATTACGGAGATGACAAAGAAAGCACCAAAAATCATTATGACAGCGCTCTTAATTACTGGTCGAAGGATGAAAGGAGCGTAATATTTTCGGATAAGACGAGCAAGGGTGCCGAGGCCACTGCCATGTGGAGTTGATTCGGGCAATTGTATGCGAGCTGGGATCTGGATGCACGGAAAGCAATCCATTCGGCCAGCCTGATGTCAATTGTAGTCAGCACTCAGCGACGATAGCGTTCTGATAAAGCTTACTTCAGTACGACGCAGATCGAGGACCATTGCGCTGACAAACACCGTCACTTGAAGCAAGGCATTCAAAAATACGCTGCCAGCGGCGTATAAGGCGAAGTTTCTCACGGCCGGCATAGGTACAAGAGCGCCTAAAGCAAAAGCTAAAGTCTCCGTAAGGGAGCTAAGCATGATGGATGGCCCCATTTTTGCCAGTGTTCGCGCGACACGTTCTTCTGGTGGTAGGTAAAGGGGCAAAGAGGCGGTATCTATCGAATCCGCATGTGAGGAATCAAACTGGGAGTGGAAAACGGGAGATATTGGTGTGGGATACGGTGGGATATTCTGCTCGGGCGCAGAAGCATTCGGGCCGTGTAGGAGGTTCTGGCGGTCGAGTTCGTGGACAAGGATGAAAACGTTGTCGACGCCGATTGCTAATACAAGGAATGGTATCACCTCAGCGATGATTAAGGTGACCTTGATGCCGAGGGCCGAAAATAGTCCCACAGAAGAGGCGACAGATAGGATGACTAGAGTGATGCCAAATAGTCCCAAGGTAAACTTCGAGCCGATAAAAAGCTTGCGTGGTAAGCGCGGAAAGATGTGAGGAGCATTGCGAGAATCCGTTGACAGGGCGGATGAGGATGAGGGCGAGAAAAAGTGTGGGAAATTGACAGCCCAGCGATACAATGAAGCGAACACCCCCTCCTCGTCCCTACCCGAATATCCCGCACCCAAGGTCAGAGCCACGTAGAAGAACATCGCAAGATACGACAAAACTACGATCTTGACGTCCATATTCGTGCTCTTGTTAATCTCTTCTTCCAAGGAGATCCCCGTGGAGTACGAAATTTGCAAACCCGCTTCTGATGGAGCTCGCTCCTGGAGTCGTGTGAAATAATTTGCGAGTTCGTGCTCCCACTCCATTGCCATCTCGTGGACCTCGATGTCGAGAGAATCTGATATTATGATGTTTACAACCAACGCCTCGGCTTCCAAATAATTATCCCCTGGTACACCGCCCAGAATGTATTTCGGTAAGAGGGGCTGCTGGAAGTCAGGAAGGCAGTCAACGGGGGAACGACCGCAATATTGAACACGTTCAGCCCATGAGTCTGGAGATGTATTTTCAATGTCGTTGCCGAACCAAGCTGTGATGGATTGAAAGACACAGGCGCCGTTGGGGCCGGCAGGCCGGAAGCACACATCAGAGAGACCGTATCCGTTCGGTGAGGAACGAAGGGAACGAATATCGGCTTCGACAGAGAACCAGAATTTGAGGTGATCCCAGGACAGCACTGGCTTCTTCGTCGTTGAGAGCCCGTGCTCTTCTGTTGCGACCGAGGTGACGAAAATTTGCTGCGGCCGGTAGAAAGGTCCAAAATTCTGGTCAAAGAAATCCTTCTGGACCTTGCTTTCCGAGTCAGGCGCGACCCATAGACGGACTGGATCCCTTTCGACGCTGAACCGTACCCACCCAAGGGTGAGAAAACCCATCAAAGTAAACATTATAGCGAAAGTCGCGAACGGGGAGGATGCCGTAAAGAGGCCAAGCTTATAAAACGCCCGGCGGAGCTTAACACTTAATCGGTATTGTCGAGGCTGGACACTGTCGAGAGGATCCAAGAGCGTGACTCCGCGACCAACGTTCCGGGGTCCAGTTGTGCTATGCGACGATTGTTCGCCATCAAGGTATCGAGCCAGGGAAGATGCGCCAACTAAGTCACGAGAATGGGACCGCGGAGAAAGAGGGGTATCAGAAGTTGTATCTGGAGCAAGGGCCAAGCGACCGTACTTCCTCTCTTCATTACGGCGTAGGGTAGATTGTATGCTGAAGCCCGTCAGGAACGCGACAAGGCATAAGGAGTAGGCAAGTATGAGCGTAAAAGAGAGACAGGATAGTGCACCGACATGGCACGTGTTGCCGAGAGTTGGGAGGTCGGGCAAGGTCGGGCAGATTTGTGGGCAGTCAACGCACGCGCACCGGCTAGAGAGGTCATTCTCTGCGCAGTTTCGTGGAGGCTTGTCGAAAGCAACCATACTCGGCGGAACCGATGAAGGGAAATTGATTTGGAAGGGACTCCCGAAAGGCTTTTCTTGACCCATTGACCGGAGAAACGCCAAGTAATCCTTCGCTCCTTCACCTATTAGATCCATGACATAACCATTGGTCGCTCCAACTTTCACATCTTTGCAGCTATTGAAGAAGCCCTTGCCGTGGCGCTCGGAAACGAAGAAATCTGATGATTGTACGGCGGTCTGTCCGGTGGAGGACACTTGTGTAGAGGTAACATTAACGAAAGACGCTTGGTCGGGGGAACATGTGAAATGGCAGAAGAAGGAGCGAAAATTGTTGCGGCAAGCCGGACACGATGTGATTAGAGGCTCCGCCTCGTTCAGATTGTCCCGTAGGACTTCTATTTGATCTGAATTGCAGCATATTGGGCCATCTGCGAGCTCTTCGCCGCACACAGACGCTAGGAGGGATCTCGTCTTGTCGTCTGGCTTTGAATTTCAAAAAGGCGGCATCAACAACGGGGGGGTAGTCGGGAGGAGTGTCGCCGTGTGGCGTACCTCGTATGCTGGCCCATCATACGGACATGGTAAGGGCTTTCCAAAAAGACCTTTGTGGCCGCATGACCCGCGCATAGAACAACGGCCATCTGTGTGGTCAGAAAGGTACCGAGACTGAGAGGCCATTGTGGGGACAGACAAGCGCGTCGGCGCGTCCCAAACAAGGGCACATTCGAATCACGTGTTATCTCGATTCGTGCTTCCAATCAAACCAAGATGTCGTCCTCTGCTCGTCCTGCCAGTTCTCCCAATAAAAATATCAAAAAACGCTTTGTTGGAAGTAAATCATCACGACCATCGAGGTCAGGTGTACCTGTCTCTGTCGTTAACCAGATCCCTCAAGATATTCTCTCCGACGTGCAGCTCAACAATGCCATTAAGCAGCTGCCTTCTAATTATACTTTCGAGATACACAAAACTATACACCATATCAGAAAAAATGGCTCAAGGATGGTTGCCTTGCAAATGCCAGAGGGTCTCCAAATGTTCGCCTGTACTATTGCAGATATCATTGAGAGGTGAGTGAATATTGTCGTTCCCGGCATGAAGGCAGGAACATCTCAGATCTTCCCAGATTTACCGATGCCCTTACTGTGATCATGGGAGACGTCACTTATGGCGCGTGCTGCGTCGATGACTACACTGCAGTCGCACTGGGCTGCGATATGCTGGTCCACTACGGACATAGTTGCCTTGGTCCGCAGGCTCTCTCCCCCCGGTCCCCAGCACGCCTTTGACACTTCTCCAGTTCCCATGGACCAGACAACCATAAAAACGCTCTACGTTTTCGTGGAAATAGCGATTGACTCTATCCACCTCGCCCAGACCGTGAGGTTGAACTTCTCCAATGACCGCCACCTGTTCCACAAGACACTGTTGGACTCTGAAGAGAGGGATAGCCAAATCCCCGCGGGGATGACTATAGGGCATCCGCGACACCTACGGATCGAGGGCCCACCTACGGCATCTTCTGACATTAAAGAAGACAGCGATGGTAGTCCCTCGCAGGGACCTTCAACCGAACCAACGCGCTTGGCACTCGTCTCCACCATCCAGTTCGTGGCTGGTCTTCAGCAGTTGAAGGACGACTTAAACGCAGAGTACTCTGGCGCATCCCCATTGGGTCTGCTAACGAGTGGAACGCACGACGTGGAACCAGACCGACCAGCAGTGCCCAAACTCTGGACGGGACAGTACGACGCCACCATCCCCCGGTCTAAACCGCTATCTCCTGGCGAGATCCTCGGATGCACGGCACCCGCGCTCGGTGATGTTGATGCTCTGATGTGAGGACATCACTCATACCTTTCCACACCAACGTTGATCTGGTTCTCTCGAACAGATATCTTGGAGATGGCCGCTTCCATCTAGAAGCCATCATGATCGCCAACCCATCTGTTCCCGCGTTCAGATATGACCCGTACTCCAAGAAGCTCACTCGAGAGCGATATGATCATCAAGAGATGCGGACGACGCGAGGCGATGCAGTGACTAAGGCTCGCAAGAGCATCGACGAGATTGCCCGCAAGGCTCCGGCTTTAGACGACTTGGAGGGTGAACCTCCAGCCTGGGGTGTTATTTTGGGTACCCTTGGACGACAGGGTAATTTCAGACAGCTACAGGTCCGGAGCTGTATAATACCCCCAAACCGCTAGACTCACCCCTTAGCTTCCATAGGCCATCACGAGACAAATGACTCGGTCGCCCACGCCTATACCCTACGTTCCTATACTCCTTTCGGAGCTATCGCCTGCAAAGCTTTCCCTATTCAACCCACACATCTCGGTATTTGTGCAGACTTCCTGCCCTCGCCTCTCCATTGATTGGGGCTACGCATTTGATCGTCCTCTTCTGAGTCCCTATGAGACTGCTGTAGCAGTAGGTAGGGAAGCACGGTGGATGGACCAGAAGGATGATATTTATCCCATGGATTTCTACGCCGCCGGGACACCCTGGGCTAAGTCTAGGACAACTGGGTCATTTGAATTGGAGTGATACATAAGGACTACATCAATACAGATCTTATATGTAGATGTGCCAGTTTAATCAATGGTAAAACAACTCAAAATGTGAACGTGTGAGGCAGCCGCGAATGCATGGAAAGACAACTATCCAAGAACTGTTCCAAGTTCTGTGGACTCACGGGACCGCTGAGCGACTCGATCCCTGGGAAGTGTCCGGCGAAAACACCTGGGTGCAGAGTAGACCAAAATGGATCAGAGGCCTCCTCGCGTCCGAGTTGGTCGACCAAACAAGGCTGAGGCTGAGACAACATCCGTGTCGCCCGGTCAAGACGTCGTGAGAGAACCATTGGAGGGGCCACACCGTAGGCGTGGTCGGCTGGGTCCGGTGCGTGACACCGACCAGTGACGACGCCCAAAACAAATAACGTCCTCTTGCGAATCACGTCGAGATATTCCAAAGCCTTTTTCGCGAGGGCGTTACAGGGTTTGAGCGCGATGAGGATGCCCTGCGCCATCGCGATCCACTCTTCGAACTCCTCGTTCTCGGGATTTTGTGTGTCCATAATGATGGCAATTGCAAGGGTTACTGAGCCTTTGTGAGAAATGCCGAATGAACGCGCTATGAACCCATCAACTCACATGTAGGTTTGAAGGCCAATAGAGTCAATCCTGACCATGACATATGTCCAGGCTCAGCTGAGCTTTGTAATAGTTGCAACAAAGCAAGTTGCCGTTTACTACAATGGGTATTCAAGCTTAGAAAGGCATGAGAGGCGAAATCTATGCGCACCAAAAGGTAACGCAAATTGCCCTCGCATGTTTTTGGAATACGGAAAGCTTCTTGTCCTGAGAGGACAAGCCCTCGAAGTCCTTGTCCTTTGTCGGATGGATGAATAGGAACGGTCGCTACGATGACATTAGACGACTAGCCGCCTCTGTCCTGTAAACACCACTTGCCAAAAGCTGCACTCGGTTGTGGGTAATCTCCAAAACTAGCATTTGATACTAGAATTTACTTGTCAGCATCGTCCTAAGAGTATCATAGCGTGCATACTTGGAGGGGTAAGTAAGGCCGGGAGGCAGCTGTCTGCGTAGTCTGGAAGCGAAGCGAGGTTGGAAGCTCAAGCTCGAACTTTCTCAATTGCTCCTCTAGGTCCACGACTACCCGATATGTTGGCAACGTGACGCAGAAACACTGATCCCATATGCGGCCACTAAGCCTTTGAAACTGGGACTGATACAGGTGGAACACTAATCCGCGCTGGTCAGGAAAATGGCTTCGGAAGAGTGTGACTAAACCTACGGGAATCGGTCGGCTCCTCTACTGGTTTGCCCGTCAAGTTGGGGGTATCAATAACGTCAACTTGATCTAAGTTCATTGGGAGAGCAACATCGGTATGCTGGGTGATATAAGACATGAGCGCTTGCTGTTGAGTGGCATGGGAGTGCTTTAACCTGTTCAGAAATTATATATGGGCGCCTGTATTCCATACATTGACATCTTGGTAGAAACTCAGCCACGGTCAATAAAGGGTTTTAAAAAGGTTCAACCTATCAATCGTAAATAGCGTCCCTAATGTGAGTCAGATACCTGGTGTTCGGGGCACAAAGGGAGAGTTCTTACACCACAATCTCCTGCGGATTTCTGCATCTTCTGGTCGCATCCGCCAAGTGGAAGTACCATCGCGGTTCAATGAAACTACGTAGTGAGTTTTAGATTGAGAAATTTCTGCGAGTTACGGCGCCGTACGTGTCTGCGCCATCCGAATGGCGAGGGTAGCGATATACCAGCATTCTCCGGCATTCGCCTCGTTCTGTTTAGGATATCAATGCCAGGAACCGGAAATGCGGGACGCGTGGAGCGTGTCTGACCCACCCATTGGTATACTGAGAATAAGGTGAGGGCTTGTATGCGTTCGAGTGACGACAGGGGAGACTCGGTGCACGTGAACAACACGGAGCGCGAGAAATCCACTAGCCT